>Ga0272446_1000272_pt1 | contig 83114 bp, 68 predicted proteins | sample YNPCB0061_FD_194587 | JGI IMG/M metagenome (GOLD analysis project Ga0272446, IMG submission 194587) | Hot spring microbial mat communities from Yellowstone National Park, WY, United States - YNP-CB-006-1 | ecosystem: Environmental > Aquatic > Thermal springs > Hot (42-90C) > Sediment | place... | reverse complement strand
TGTTTCAGTGCTCTACCGTGAGCCGAAATTGTTGAAAGCTCTAACCAGACTTTCCTACCATCTTCTGTTTTGTCGTTTCAGTGCTCTACCGTGAGCCGAAATTGTTGAAAGAACGCAACAACACGCTTGACAAGCGTGCAAAGCTGAAGGTTTCAGTGCTCTACCGTGAGCCGAAATTGTTGAAAGAGAGAAAACCATGAGAAGAAAAGTTACCAAACAGTATAGTTTCAGTGCTCTACCGTGAGCCGAAATTGTTGAAAGTGGCTACGAGTGCGATTGAACGATGCACTCAACCGCGGTTTCAGTGCTCTACCGTGAGCCGAAATTGTTGAAAGAAGCCATGCCGCCCATACCATCCCTAATGCGAGTAACGTTTCAGTGCTCTACCGTGAGCCGAAATTGTTGAAAGCGCTGTCGGATCCGCGATACAACCAGTTGTTCCTCGCTTGTTTCAGTGCTCTACCGTGAGCCGAAATTGTTGAAAGTGTTCAACGTTGTCAACGCACCAGTTCCTGTGCAGTGTTTCAGTGCTCTACCGTGAGCCGAAATTGTTGAAAGGAGCTGGTCCGCCCAGCTCGGGATGTTCACCGTGACGTTTCAGTGCTCTACCGTGAGCCGAAATTGTTGAAAGTCGATTGGGACGGCCTCCAGCTGCGCTTCTTCTTCGAGTTTCAGTGCTCTACCGTGAGCCGAAATTGTTGAAAGTACGCCTCAGCGTACTCACCCGCGCGCGCCAAGTGGTTTCAGTGCTCTACCGTGAGCCGAAATTGTTGAAAGAAAGTGGGCGGACCAGCTCAGCGCGGAAGTCGATTGGGAGTTTCAGTGCTCTACCGTGAGCCGAAATTGTTGAAAGCTTTTCGCAGAAACGCCGTGAGCGTTTTGCGTGTCTGTTTCAGTGCTCTACCGTGAGCCGAAATTGTTGAAAGGCCTCACAGCGCCGGAAGCCAGAGCGCGGTTCATCGTTTCAGTGCTCTACCGTGAGCCGAAATTGTTGAAAGGTGACACCGCGAGCGAGGCGCGAAATTGGCGCGGAGGTTTCAGTGCTCTACCGTGAGCCGAAATTGTTGAAAGACCGCGTATAAATAAAAGAAAAATGAGTGTTGTGACGGTGTTTCAGTGCTCTACCGTGAGCCGAAATTGTTGAAAGTCGCTGCTGAGCCGCTGCCGTTGCTGATTGTACTCGCGCGTTTCAGTGCTCTACCGTGAGCCGAAATTGTTGAAAGGATTATTCCGGTGTTGGGCGGTCTGCGGCTTATCGAGTTTCAGTGCTCTACCGTGAGCCGAAATTGTTGAAAGCTGGCGTTTGCGAAATATCAACAATCCGCTTGCTGGTGTTTCAGTGCTCTACCGTGAGCCGAAATTGTTGAAAGAGACAGCGCACTTGCGCACCACCTTGACGAAACCGAGGTTTCAGTGCTCTACCGTGAGCCGAAATTGTTGAAAGCTGCTGACCGAGGCCTTTCCGGGCCGAATTGAAACAGGTTTCAGTGCTCTACCGTGAGCCGAAATTGTTGAAAGGGCAGGTTGGGGCATGGAAGCACGCATCAAACGCGAAGTTTCAGTGCTCTACCGTGAGCCGAAATTGTTGAAAGCTCTCTCTGCTCTCCCCCCCCTCCTGGATGGAGAGAGTTTCAGTGCTCTACCGTGAGCCGAAATTGTTGAAAGTCCTCGTCAATCGAGAACTCCACCGACCTCAAATCCTCGTTTCAGTGCTCTACCGTGAGCCGAAATTGTTGAAAGAAAAGTGTACAACAAGCTCACGAGAGAGCAGTGGAGTTTCAGTGCTCTACCGTGAGCCGAAATTGTTGAAAGCGCGTGGGACGTTATTGTAGCCGACCGCGTGTTGACGCTGTTTCAGTGCTCTACCGTGAGCCGAAATTGTTGAAAGCGAGCGGAACACCGACCTCCTCTGCCGCGACGCGGGAGTTTCAGTGCTCTACCGTGAGCCGAAATTGTTGAAAGCACGTTACAACCCCCCCGCGCAGGCCGGGGATGTCACGTTTCAGTGCTCTACCGTGAGCCGAAATTGTTGAAAGGCCTGCTTGTTTCCACAAATATCGTTCCCAATTTTGGTTTCAGTGCTCTACCGTGAGCCGAAATTGTTGAAAGCAACGACGACGTGACAGCCTCGGCCGGCTCCCCCACCGTTTCAGTGCTCTACCGTGAGCCGAAATTGTTGAAAGATCATTGCGACCACCGTCACGGCGATGATGCTCATCGGTTTCAGTGCTCTACCGTGAGCCGAAATTGTTGAAAGCCAAAAAATACAAAAAGTCAACGCGCCAAGTCGCGAGTTTCAGTGCTCTACCGTGAGCCGAAATTGTTGAAAGCGTGGGTGCTGGTCGGTAAGAAAGGGGTGTGGGTGTTGTTTCAGTGCTCTACCGTGAGCCGAAATTGTTGAAAGGGTTTTATCCAGTGACCAGCCGAACCTCGCTGCCGCGGTTTCAGTGCTCTACCGTGAGCCGAAATTGTTGAAAGCACGACGCAGCTCTGCTGCGCCTGCGCACGCGGAGTGTTTCAGTGCTCTACCGTGAGCCGAAATTGTTGAAAGCCTGGTTGATCACTGAAACAACCCTCCTTTTCCCGCCGTTTCAGTGCTCTACCGTGAGCCGAAATTGTTGAAAGATGACCGCGTTCCCGCCTTGGCAAGGATGATTCATTGCCGTTTCAGTGCTCTACCGTGAGCCGAAATTGTTGAAAGTGCGTTACGTCCCAGGAGACGGTCTGGAATACAACAAGGTTTCAGTGCTCTACCGTGAGCCGAAATTGTTGAAAGGGTTTTTGAAGATGGCGGACGAGGATGACGAGCGGTAGTTTCAGTGCTCTACCGTGAGCCGAAATTGTTGAAAGCGCGGCGCTAACACAGCAGCAGTACGCTGCTGCGCGGGTTTCAGTGCTCTACCGTGAGCCGAAATTGTTGAAAGTCCAGCCCGTCGCGCAAGACGTTTTATCTTCTGGTGGTTTCAGTGCTCTACCGTGAGCCGAAATTGTTGAAAGCCTATTAATTATACGCAGTGTTGTGACACCGCGAGCGGTTTCAGTGCTCTACCGTGAGCCGAAATTGTTGAAAGCGCGGCGCTAACACAGCAGCAGTACGCTGCTGCGCGGGTTTCAGTGCTCTACCGTGAGCCGAAATTGTTGAAAGATCATCTAAAATACGCATTTATCCCTCCTTTTCGCAAAAGTTTCAGTGCTCTACCGTGAGCCGAAATTGTTGAAAGACCGCTCGCTGACCGCCCCTCTCTCCCTCAGCGCCCGTTTCAGTGCTCTACCGTGAGCCGAAATTGTTGAAAGCGGTGCAGTGTGGTTCATTTGTGTTTTTTGATAATAGGTTTCAGTGCTCTACCGTGAGCCGAAATTGTTGAAAGCTGGAGTGGCGGATGAACTTATCAACGCTGATTGCCGGTTTCAGTGCTCTACCGTGAGCCGAAATTGTTGAAAGCCAAGGTTGGGGGCCAGTGACCTTAATCGTGCCGTCCTGTTTCAGTGCTCTACCGTGAGCCGAAATTGTTGAAAGTGCGGAATAATACTACGTATCGTCTAATTATCAAGTGTTTCAGTGCTCTACCGTGAGCCGAAATTGTTGAAAGCGATCGTGTGCGTCCCTGCCGCCCAGCCGGTCGTGCCGTTTCAGTGCTCTACCGTGAGCCGAAATTGTTGAAAGGCCCAGCTCGACGCTGTGCTCTACCTCGTCGTAGCGGTTTCAGTGCTCTACCGTGAGCCGAAATTGTTGAAAGTCAGCATTCGTTTTCTCGCTTTCACTTCAACCGCGTAGCCGTTTCAGTGCTCTACCGTGAGCCGAAATTGTTGAAAGCCAAGGTTGGGGGCCAGTGACCTTAATCGTGCCGTCCTGTTTCAGTGCTCTACCGTGAGCCGAAATTGTTGAAAGGACCGGTGCCTTTCGCGGAACGCAGTACAATAACGCGGTTTCAGTGCTCTACCGTGAGCCGAAATTGTTGAAAGCGCGCCAGCGATTGCGGAACGAAACGCGCTCTCTAAGCGCGGTTTCAGTGCTCTACCGTGAGCCGAAATTGTTGAAAGGTTGGCCGCACCGCGCCGCGCTCGAAGTATGCGGTTGTTTCAGTGCTCTACCGTGAGCCGAAATTGTTGAAAGGTCATCGCAGATCGCAGCAACGCGACATCCGCCGGATCGGTTTCAGTGCTCTACCGTGAGCCGAAATTGTTGAAAGTTATCAGCAACAGTAACAGCGAGCGCCCCGCGCTTAACGGTTTCAGTGCTCTACCGTGAGCCGAAATTGTTGAAAGGCCATCAGCAAGAAGTACAAAAAGACCACGCGCCAAGGTTTCAGTGCTCTACCGTGAGCCGAAATTGTTGAAAGTTGCGGCGCGCCGCTGGCCCGCGAGACACGAAAATGTTTCAGTGCTCTACCGTGAGCCGAAATTGTTGAAAGCATCGGGACTTGGAACGCGGTGATCATCAACTCAGGTTTCAGTGCTCTACCGTGAGCCGAAATTGTTGAAAGGTTGGCCGCACCGCGCCGCGCTCGAAGTATGCGGTTGTTTCAGTGCTCTACCGTGAGCCGAAATTGTTGAAAGGTCATCGCAGATCGCAGCAACGCGACATCCGCCGGATCGGTTTCAGTGCTCTACCGTGAGCCGAAATTGTTGAAAGTCGAATTCAGTATCGTCGAGGAGGGGACAGAATGTCCGTGTTTCAGTGCTCTACCGTGAGCCGAAATTGTTGAAAGATACCCGACCTGCGTCCCGTCCGCCCGCGTTCCGCGCGTTTCAGTGCTCTACCGTGAGCCGAAATTGTTGAAAGCCTTCCTCGCAAAAATCGCTCTGCTCTTCCAGTTGCGGTTTCAGTGCTCTACCGTGAGCCGAAATTGTTGAAAGCCGCAACTAACGTACCGCGCCGGTTTGTGATCTCCCAGTTTCAGTGCTCTACCGTGAGCCGAAATTGTTGAAAGAAGTTTGTCCAAACTGTGAATTGTTGTCGCGACGCGGTTTCAGTGCTCTACCGTGAGCCGAAATTGTTGAAAGCTGCGGAACGCAGTACGATGATGCGCGGATGCGGGCGTTTCAGTGCTCTACCGTGAGCCGAAATTGTTGAAAGATGTTAACAAAGCAAACCGTTGACGCGCTGCTGCAAAGTTTCAGTGCTCTACCGTGAGCCGAAATTGTTGAAAGAAGCCTGTTGAATTGTTCGTTTCGTTGACGAACCCAACGGGTTTCAGTGCTCTACCGTGAGCCGAAATTGTTGAAAGTCCGCGAGTGGCGGGAACGCAACGAGCGGGTTCAGGTTTCAGTGCTCTACCGTGAGCCGAAATTGTTGAAAGCCCGCTCGTAATTCCGTCAATTAGCGCCGCGCCAAGCTGTTTCAGTGCTCTACCGTGAGCCGAAATTGTTGAAAGGTTAACTGTTGTGTCTCTACTATACCGCGTTGTTGCGGTTTCAGTGCTCTACCGTGAGCCGAAATTGTTGAAAGACGAGGTGCGGAAAGCGTATGAGAATGACGAGCGCGTTTCAGTGCTCTACCGTGAGCCGAAATTGTTGAAAGTCGTAAATGAAGATAGCTGCTTGCTGCTCTTCGCAAAGGTTTCAGTGCTCTACCGTGAGCCGAAATTGTTGAAAGCCGACGGCAGCAGCACTAACCCGCCGTCAGCGACAGTCGTTTCAGTGCTCTACCGTGAGCCGAAATTGTTGAAAGTAAATAGATAACGCAGTGTTGTGACACCGCGAGCGGTTTCAGTGCTCTACCGTGAGCCGAAATTGTTGAAAGATGAAAAATCCCCGTCGCCATAATTTCCAATTCCGCAGGTTTCAGTGCTCTACCGTGAGCCGAAATTGTTGAAAGTTTGAGTGTTTTCGCGAGCGCGGCGCGCTCTGGTGGGGTTTCAGTGCTCTACCGTGAGCCGAAATTGTTGAAAGTCTTCATTCAACAACTGATTAACTACTGCTTCCGCATCGTTTCAGTGCTCTACCGTGAGCCGAAATTGTTGAAAGTGGGTTGCGGAGGGGTTGATATGTCATTCGAGATTTGTTTCAGTGCTCTACCGTGAGCCGAAATTGTTGAAAGCGCGTTGGGAAGTTCCGGCAACATTACAAATCCCCCGCGCGTTTCAGTGCTCTACCGTGAGCCGAAATTGTTGAAAGTTGATAATCTTGTGCAATAAATACTTAAATCATCTCGTTTCAGTGCTCTACCGTGAGCCGAAATTGTTGAAAGTTGACGCAGTGCAAAACGCCGAGCTGGAGAAGGCCGGTTTCAGTGCTCTACCGTGAGCCGAAATTGTTGAAAGCGCAGTGTTGTGACGCTTGACAACCGCGCCGCGACGGTTTCAGTGCTCTACCGTGAGCCGAAATTGTTGAAAGCGAGCGCGGAGCCAGTCGCATTCAGCTTCCGACATGAGGTTTCAGTGCTCTACCGTGAGCCGAAATTGTTGAAAGTGGATGTTCGCGCAGCGACCGACAGACGCGGAACGTTCGGTTTCAGTGCTCTACCGTGAGCCGAAATTGTTGAAAGCGAAAGCAGATCTTGACCCCTTGCGAGTCCAAGCTGAGGTTTCAGTGCTCTACCGTGAGCCGAAATTGTTGAAAGGACGTGTACCCGCAACTTGCTTGGCCGATTGACATTATGTTTCAGTGCTCTACCGTGAGCCGAAATTGTTGAAAGTGTTGAAAGTCCTTCGTAGTTCGACCACTCAATACTATACACAGTTTCAGTGCTCTACCGTGAGCCGAAATTGTTGAAAGCTTAAGTTTCGCAACGAGGATTGGGCGCGGGCAGCGGTTTCAGTGCTCTACCGTGAGCCGAAATTGTTGAAAGCTATGGAGGGTATGACGAAAACAGAGGTACATCAGTTGTTTCAGTGCTCTACCGTGAGCCGAAATTGTTGAAAGAGCACCGGCAACAGAAAAGCCCCGCTCGTTCGAGCGGTTTCAGTGCTCTACCGTGAGCCGAAATTGTTGAAAGTTAACGTTTCTTCCAACGCTGATTGAGCTGGCGTCAGTCGTTTCAGTGCTCTACCGTGAGCCGAAATTGTTGAAAGCGCGCACTGTGTGCGTATTGTCGCGCACACTGGCGGTTTCAGTGCTCTACCGTGAGCCGAAATTGTTGAAAGAACTCCTTCCGCTGGCGCGCCCGACGGACGGGCGCGATGGTTTCAGTGCTCTACCGTGAGCCGAAATTGTTGAAAGGACTTTTTCCTTCTCGACCAACAAAAACCCGTCGCGGGTTTCAGTGCTCTACCGTGAGCCGAAATTGTTGAAAGTCGAGCGAAGCAAGCTCTCGCTCAAAGACTGGCGAGAGGTTTCAGTGCTCTACCGTGAGCCGAAATTGTTGAAAGCAAGCCGAAATCTCGCTCGCATACACCCGCTCCCGCGGTTTCAGTGCTCTACCGTGAGCCGAAATTGTTGAAAGTCTTCCTCTTCCAGTTCCTCGCCCTCTTCGTCCTCGTGTTTCAGTGCTCTACCGTGAGCCGAAATTGTTGAAAGCTTCGCAGCAGTACGCAGCATACTGCTGATGCTCAGGTTTCAGTGCTCTACCGTGAGCCGAAATTGTTGAAAGCTCTTCAATCAAAATAATTCCACTCGCGGTTTTGATGTTTCAGTGCTCTACCGTGAGCCGAAATTGTTGAAAGGTGGATAACAATACCGCCTGCTGCTGTCTCGTACACGGTTTCAGTGCTCTACCGTGAGCCGAAATTGTTGAAAGGAAACAGCGCGCAACGATCAGAAGCCCGCGCCTGGCGGTTTCAGTGCTCTACCGTGAGCCGAAATTGTTGAAAGTGTTGTGACGGTTGGTAAGTAGAAAGAAGGGAGGTAAGTTTCAGTGCTCTACCGTGAGCCGAAATTGTTGAAAGCGCGAGCATCGCGACAAACACAAAAAGACCGACCAGGTTTCAGTGCTCTACCGTGAGCCGAAATTGTTGAAAGACTTTTATCCTGATGACTTTGATTTGAAAGTCGTCAGGTTTCAGTGCTCTACCGTGAGCCGAAATTGTTGAAAGAGCCGCAAAAGATGAGCTTTTCTCTGGTCGCGGTCGCGTTTCAGTGCTCTACCGTGAGCCGAAATTGTTGAAAGCTATTATCAAAAAACACAAATGAACCACACTGCACCGGTTTCAGTGCTCTACCGTGAGCCGAAATTGTTGAAAGATGCTGACGAAACAGACGATTGACGCGCTGCTGCAAAGTTTCAGTGCTCTACCGTGAGCCGAAATTGTTGAAAGGCGAGAGTGGCGCGAGCGACGGCAACAGCAAAGTAGTGTTTCAGTGCTCTACCGTGAGCCGAAATTGTTGAAAGCCGGGGAACAGCATTCTGGATTTACCGCACAAAGAAGTTTCAGTGCTCTACCGTGAGCCGAAATTGTTGAAAGCAAAGCGATTACCACAGCCGTACCGCGATCTAGCAGGTTTCAGTGCTCTACCGTGAGCCGAAATTGTTGAAAGATACGCCCCTTCCGGTGCGCTGCGCGTCGGCGCGTGTTTCAGTGCTCTACCGTGAGCCGAAATTGTTGAAAGCAAAGCGATTACCACAGCCGTACCGCGATCTAGCAGGTTTCAGTGCTCTACCGTGAGCCGAAATTGTTGAAAGATACGCCCCTTCCGGTGCGCTGCGCGTCGGCGCGTGTTTCAGTGCTCTACCGTGAGCCGAAATTGTTGAAAGGCGTGCTGAGTTTGGCGGAGTGGCGCGCACAGCAGCGTTTCAGTGCTCTACCGTGAGCCGAAATTGTTGAAAGTGAAGATCTGTTTCCACTACAAGCGCCTCAAGCTCGCTTGGTTTCAGTGCTCTACCGTGAGCCGAAATTGTTGAAAGCGAGATAGCTGTGTATCGCGTCGCCCATCAACGCGGACGTTTCAGTGCTCTACCGTGAGCCGAAATTGTTGAAAGCCGCTGGCTGGATTTCGAGCGCGACGCGCTGCACATGTTTCAGTGCTCTACCGTGAGCCGAAATTGTTGAAAGGGCGCTGACGAGCGCGACCGGATCGTCGTGTTGGAGAAGGTTTCAGTGCTCTACCGTGAGCCGAAATTGTTGAAAGAAGTTGGTCCGCCCAGCTCGGGATGTTGACCGAGACGTTTCAGTGCTCTACCGTGAGCCGAAATTGTTGAAAGCGATTAGCGCGCTGGTTGCGGCAGTAAAGTTTGTCGTTTCAGTGCTCTACCGTGAGCCGAAATTGTTGAAAGTTGTCAAGACCAAACTTGTGGGATTTCAAAAACACATAGTTTCAGTGCTCTACCGTGAGCCGAAATTGTTGAAAGACTGCACAGTTAGAAGAGCAGAGTGACTTTTGCGAAGGTTTCAGTGCTCTACCGTGAGCCGAAATTGTTGAAAGAGAAGCACGCATCAAGCGCGAAGGTCGCTGCGTAGTTGTTTCAGTGCTCTACCGTGAGCCGAAATTGTTGAAAGTTATTGCGAGAGTCGGGTACGACGTCGAGTACGCTGGTTTCAGTGCTCTACCGTGAGCCGAAATTGTTGAAAGTTTGTACGCGAAACAAACACGCACCCCCGGGAAGACAGTTTCAGTGCTCTACCGTGAGCCGAAATTGTTGAAAGTTAGGTTCGTCAACGCAATTCAGCGCGCAGCAAGCACGTTTCAGTGCTCTACCGTGAGCCGAAATTGTTGAAAGTCTTGCACGTACCACTTTCCGTCTTCTCCCTCAAACGTTTCAGTGCTCTACCGTGAGCCGAAATTGTTGAAAGCTTCTGTATGTCGCGAATGGGCAATCACTGGTCTAGTTTCAGTGCTCTACCGTGAGCCGAAATTGTTGAAAGTCCGTCCCGTCCCCAACATCCCCCAAATCAGCCGATTTGTTTCAGTGCTCTACCGTGAGCCGAAATTGTTGAAAGAGATGACGGAAGGCGTTACGAATCCCACTCACAAGCGTTTCAGTGCTCTACCGTGAGCCGAAATTGTTGAAAGTGTGGGTCGCCGTCTCTGCCGTCTGTCGTGGACTCGGTTTCAGTGCTCTACCGTGAGCCGAAATTGTTGAAAGCAATTCCACTCTTGGCGCTTGGCTTTGTATGGACAGCAGTTTCAGTGCTCTACCGTGAGCCGAAATTGTTGAAAGACGCATGCCCGACCTTGACGTAGCGCTCGCGCAACCCGTTTCAGTGCTCTACCGTGAGCCGAAATTGTTGAAAGACGGAGAGAGAGAGAGGGGGGGGGAGAGAACAAAAAAGTTTCAGTGCTCTACCGTGAGCCGAAATTGTTGAAAGTCGGCTACCAGTGGTGTCGGCGTCGCGGTCGGTGTGTTTCAGTGCTCTACCGTGAGCCGAAATTGTTGAAAGTCCTGCCCGCAGAATCCGGCGCAACAGCACCGCCGCACGTTTCAGTGCTCTACCGTGAGCCGAAATTGTTGAAAGCAATTCCACTCTTGGCGCTTGGCTTTGTATGGACAGCAGTTTCAGTGCTCTACCGTGAGCCGAAATTGTTGAAAGACGGAGAGAGAGAGAGGGGGGGGGAGAGAACAAAAAAGTTTCAGTGCTCTACCGTGAGCCGAAATTGTTGAAAGTCGGCTACCAGTGGTGTCGGCGTCGCGGTCGGTGTGTTTCAGTGCTCTACCGTGAGCCGAAATTGTTGAAAGTCCTGCCCGCAGAATCCGGCGCAACAGCACCGCCGCACGTTTCAGTGCTCTACCGTGAGCCGAAATTGTTGAAAGAGAATGCGCGCCACCATCGATCATCACCCGCGCCGGAGTTTCAGTGCTCTACCGTGAGCCGAAATTGTTGAAAGCCACCAATGATAGCCTGATCGACCGTTGCGCGAGCGAGTTTCAGTGCTCTACCGTGAGCCGAAATTGTTGAAAGATGGCGTGGGGGTTGGCGGCGGGGAGCCGCAGGCGTAAGTTTCAGTGCTCTACCGTGAGCCGAAATTGTTGAAAGCAGTACCAAAGTACTACGTGCACCAGTTCCGCGTGCGAGTTTCAGTGCTCTACCGTGAGCCGAAATTGTTGAAAGGCACGCGCCACGTGCGGCACCGGCGCGAACTCCCATGTGGTTTCAGTGCTCTACCGTGAGCCGAAATTGTTGAAAGGAAATTCGTGAGCGCTTTGTGCAGACTCATCACGCTGTTTCAGTGCTCTACCGTGAGCCGAAATTGTTGAAAGACCTTGTGCCGACGCCGGACGCACCGGCAGCAGGAGTTTCAGTGCTCTACCGTGAGCCGAAATTGTTGAAAGTGTGCGTGTGTGTTTTGTGTACAAACGACTTCTCCTAGTTTCAGTGCTCTACCGTGAGCCGAAATTGTTGAAAGCCGGTGAGCTAAGCTCAAAAATAGCTCGCCGTATCGGTTTCAGTGCTCTACCGTGAGCCGAAATTGTTGAAAGCTTTTCGATAACAGCGGGAATCCTTTTGTACAAACAACGTTTCAGTGCTCTACCGTGAGCCGAAATTGTTGAAAGACTGTATTAATTGTTGCACTGCCGACAGCGCGGTTTGTAGTTTCAGTGCTCTACCGTGAGCCGAAATTGTTGAAAGACCGCTTCCGTATCCCCGTCGCCCGCGCCCGCGCGGTTTCAGTGCTCTACCGTGAGCCGAAATTGTTGAAAGCAGCCCTTCCGTCGTCACACCAACGAAGCCAAGCTGCCGTTTCAGTGCTCTACCGTGAGCCGAAATTGTTGAAAGTATTCAGCCGGTGTTGCACCAACAAACGCTTTCCGAGTTTCAGTGCTCTACCGTGAGCCGAAATTGTTGAAAGACCGCGTCGATGCAACCACGCTCGATGCTGCTCGTCAGTTTCAGTGCTCTACCGTGAGCCGAAATTGTTGAAAGGTCATGTCCATTGTTCGAGCAGCGCCGATTTGACATGTTTCAGTGCTCTACCGTGAGCCGAAATTGTTGAAAGATACGTATCAATATCCATCTTTTCGTGCTGAAACCAGTTTCAGTGCTCTACCGTGAGCCGAAATTGTTGAAAGGCGATTATTGCAAAGAACATCTCAAAGCCGTCAGGCAGTTTCAGTGCTCTACCGTGAGCCGAAATTGTTGAAAGCGAACTAGTGACATTAAAGAAAGGTGACGACGCCGACGGTTTCAGTGCTCTACCGTGAGCCGAAATTGTTGAAAGTCATGACGATGCGTGCACGCATAGCCGTTACCCACGCGTTTCAGTGCTCTACCGTGAGCCGAAATTGTTGAAAGCCAGCAGCTCGAGTGCGAGATCGATCAGTGCAGCCGTTTCAGTGCTCTACCGTGAGCCGAAATTGTTGAAAGCTACGTATGACCTATGTAGAGATAGAGATGATGTTGTTTCAGTGCTCTACCGTGAGCCGAAATTGTTGAAAGCGAACTATCAATCCGTCGCCGCCAACGGGTAGAATAGTTTCAGTGCTCTACCGTGAGCCGAAATTGTTGAAAGTTTTGGCCTAGGCGGAGTAACAGCACAACTTATATATTGTTTCAGTGCTCTACCGTGAGCCGAAATTGTTGAAAGCATTATCAGTGCAGTCATTGGTGCAGTACCTGGTATAGGTTTCAGTGCTCTACCGTGAGCCGAAATTGTTGAAAGCTGTTAAATTGGCCACTTGCAAATTAAGCTGAAACTGTTTCAGTGCTCTACCGTGAGCCGAAATTGTTGAAAGAGACCTTCATCTTACACCCCTTGCAAATACAAATGAGTGTTTCAGTGCTCTACCGTGAGCCGAAATTGTTGAAAGATCAACGAACGCGTGTACAGCTCGCGTGATATTGCGCGTTTCAGTGCTCTACCGTGAGCCGAAATTGTTGAAAGTTAAGCGCGAGGGGAGATGTGTCGTCTGGCGTCACGGTTTCAGTGCTCTACCGTGAGCCGAAATTGTTGAAAGGTCTGCGCGTGACGTGGATCGTGTGCTGGAAGTGGTGTTTCAGTGCTCTACCGTGAGCCGAAATTGTTGAAAGACGATCCACGTCACGCGCAGACGTGACGATGCAACCGTGTTTCAGTGCTCTACCGTGAGCCGAAATTGTTGAAAGCGCCGGTGTCCTCGTAGACGTTGAGGATATACCAACGTTTCAGTGCTCTACCGTGAGCCGAAATTGTTGAAAGCCACAAAGCGCTTACGAATTTCTCCATTGAGCGGGTGGTTTCAGTGCTCTACCGTGAGCCGAAATTGTTGAAAGCTCCTCCGGCGGAGGTGTGATAAACCCACCCGTCCGTTTCAGTGCTCTACCGTGAGCCGAAATTGTTGAAAGTTGTTGGCGGCGCGCATACGTCACAGGATCGTTTTGGTTTCAGTGCTCTACCGTGAGCCGAAATTGTTGAAAGCGATGCGCTGCTGTTTTGTCTTTCGCAACGTTGTGATGTTTCAGTGCTCTACCGTGAGCCGAAATTGTTGAAAGCTATTGCCTTCCGCACCAACCGCGCCACCACCGGCGGTTTCAGTGCTCTACCGTGAGCCGAAATTGTTGAAAGGATGGCGGCACATTCTGGAAAGTGGGCGGGTTCGCTGGTTTCAGTGCTCTACCGTGAGCCGAAATTGTTGAAAGAGTTGTGGAAATATGTTTACGGTGATCGTGTGCATTGTTTCAGTGCTCTACCGTGAGCCGAAATTGTTGAAAGTTTCGGAACTGAAATTGTAACAATCGCGCAGTTTGCTGTTTCAGTGCTCTACCGTGAGCCGAAATTGTTGAAAGTATAACAAACAATACAACAAAACCCCCACCAGCGCGTTTCAGTGCTCTACCGTGAGCCGAAATTGTTGAAAGCCGCACCTGAGACCACAGCGCCCGCGACGACGATAATGCCGAGTTTCAGTGCTCTACCGTGAGCCGAAATTGTTGAAAGGTTAACGTCGGGGGGATCACAGTGAACGCGGCGGCGGTTTCAGTGCTCTACCGTGAGCCGAAATTGTTGAAAGAACGGTGCAATCGGCGTCGCATCGAGCCCTCTACAGAGTTTCAGTGCTCTACCGTGAGCCGAAATTGTTGAAAGCGAAGCAAATCCGTACCCCCTCGAAGTCGAAGTTGAACGAGTTTCAGTGCTCTACCGTGAGCCGAAATTGTTGAAAGCAAGCCGAGCATCGCGCAGATGATCATCACCACGATGTTTCAGTGCTCTACCGTGAGCCGAAATTGTTGAAAGGCGGTTGGTGACAGCGACGCAGTTGACGTTGAGAGTTTCAGTGCTCTACCGTGAGCCGAAATTGTTGAAAGCGATAACGAAGCTGTGTATGACATCTATCAATCCGACGAGTTTCAGTGCTCTACCGTGAGCCGAAATTGTTGAAAGTCGATGTTGTGAAACTGACAAATGCGTTTAACACACGGTTTCAGTGCTCTACCGTGAGCCGAAATTGTTGAAAGCCGTCGGCGACGGTTGGACGGTCGGGATCGTTCGGTTTCAGTGCTCTACCGTGAGCCGAAATTGTTGAAAGATTTTTTTGTTGTTGTTTATCAGTATGGTAGCTTCGGTTTCAGTGCTCTACCGTGAGCCGAAATTGTTGAAAGTTGTGACACCTAACCGCGCCAGCGCCTCACACCGACGTTTCAGTGCTCTACCGTGAGCCGAAATTGTTGAAAGATATCTGTTGCGAGTACGAGTAAGAGTGGGAGCGGCTGTTTCAGTGCTCTACCGTGAGCCGAAATTGTTGAAAGCGGCAGAATGTGGGCGAAAGATGCGCTGTTCAAATTTGTTTCAGTGCTCTACCGTGAGCCGAAATTGTTGAAAGAAGCTGCCTGCCTGCTGCACCGCCTCTCGCGTCAGGAGGTTTCAGTGCTCTACCGTGAGCCGAAATTGTTGAAAGTCGCGCCCGATTGCGCTCTGTACAAACTCTTCCGCCCGTTTCAGTGCTCTACCGTGAGCCGAAATTGTTGAAAGTTGCTCTGTGACGCCAGTCGCTGAACCGGCACAGTGAGTTTCAGTGCTCTACCGTGAGCCGAAATTGTTGAAAGCGGTGGCCTGCTCGGCGACCCACGTCAGCCCATCGATCAGTTTCAGTGCTCTACCGTGAGCCGAAATTGTTGAAAGTGTTCCGCGACGTTCACAAACAACGCGCCGGTACCGCGCGTTTCAGTGCTCTACCGTGAGCCGAAATTGTTGAAAGCACAACCGCGCTGACACAAGCCCGCGCGCTGTTGGGTTTCAGTGCTCTACCGTGAGCCGAAATTGTTGAAAGGGAAGCGATTGCCGCAGCCGTATCGCGACCTCGCGGGTTTCAGTGCTCTACCGTGAGCCGAAATTGTTGAAAGTCAAGACCAAACTTGTGGGATTTTCAAAACACAAAGTTTCAGTGCTCTACCGTGAGCCGAAATTGTTGAAAGTACGTAGGGCCTCATTGAAGTTGGTCACAAAATCGGTTTCAGTGCTCTACCGTGAGCCGAAATTGTTGAAAGTAATGTGATGGCTCCCGTTACTGTTGCACCTCCATTGTTTCAGTGCTCTACCGTGAGCCGAAATTGTTGAAAGGTCATTGCCGTTGGTGGTGCCGAATCAGAGCAGCAGGTTTCAGTGCTCTACCGTGAGCCGAAATTGTTGAAAGCTCGCGGAGGTAGACGCGATTTTGGTAATTTTGGAACGTGTTTCAGTGCTCTACCGTGAGCCGAAATTGTTGAAAGAGTATCCGCAGTCACATTCGCGTTGAAAAATCGCGCGGTTTCAGTGCTCTACCGTGAGCCGAAATTGTTGAAAGAGCCGCCAGCCGGATCGTTGCGTGTTCGATGTCGGCGTTTCAGTGCTCTACCGTGAGCCGAAATTGTTGAAAGACATCGCCCGCGCCATTATCACCGCGTTCCCCCCTGTTTCAGTGCTCTACCGTGAGCCGAAATTGTTGAAAGCTGTTGGCAGCGTCTAACCCGCAGCGAGTTGTACAGGTTTCAGTGCTCTACCGTGAGCCGAAATTGTTGAAAGGGTTTACCGCGCTACTCCGCGAGCGCGGGGTGCAGTGTTTCAGTGCTCTACCGTGAGCCGAAATTGTTGAAAGCGTTACAGCGCGTCGGGCTGTCGCGGGAGAAGGCGGTTTCAGTGCTCTACCGTGAGCCGAAATTGTTGAAAGATGGAGTAGGCTATGCTGGAATTTCATCTTCGTCGTTGGTTTCAGTGCTCTACCGTGAGCCGAAATTGTTGAAAGGCTCTACCGGCAACGCAGCGCCAGCAGCGATCTGGATGTTTCAGTGCTCTACCGTGAGCCGAAATTGTTGAAAGGAGCCATACAGCTGTGCAAACCAACGCGTTTTATCCGTTTCAGTGCTCTACCGTGAGCCGAAATTGTTGAAAGTTAACGCCGCCGTCACGCCGCGCCCAAACTGACAGGTTTCAGTGCTCTACCGTGAGCCGAAATTGTTGAAAGACCGACCAACCCCAGCGTCCGGTGATGCTAATGTCATGTTTCAGTGCTCTACCGTGAGCCGAAATTGTTGAAAGGCGATGCTAACGGTTCGCGATGCCATCCCCGTGGCGTTTCAGTGCTCTACCGTGAGCCGAAATTGTTGAAAGCGCGCTCCGCCAGAGCGTCAATGTCGCCGGTGACTTTGGTTTCAGTGCTCTACCGTGAGCCGAAATTGTTGAAAGCGTGGTCGATCTCGGTCACGAGCTGCACCAATGGGCGCGTTTCAGTGCTCTACCGTGAGCCGAAATTGTTGAAAGGTTGTGCTCATTCGCGATGGCAGCACCATTGTAACAGTTTCAGTGCTCTACCGTGAGCCGAAATTGTTGAAAGGCGGCGCGCATCGAGCGCGAGCCACCAATCCGGCGGTTTCAGTGCTCTACCGTGAGCCGAAATTGTTGAAAGTGTTGGTCGCCCAGTCCAACAATGCCGCGACCCAGCGTTTCAGTGCTCTACCGTGAGCCGAAATTGTTGAAAGCTCACCGCGCTGTGGCCAGACCCGTCTGCTGATGGCAGTTTCAGTGCTCTACCGTGAGCCGAAATTGTTGAAAGCCCGCTGCGTCACAATGTCAATGCTGAGCGATGGAGTTTCAGTGCTCTACCGTGAGCCGAAATTGTTGAAAGCGCACCCGTTCCGCGCGCACTGGTTGCGATGCGAAGTTTCAGTGCTCTACCGTGAGCCGAAATTGTTGAAAGTCTGCCCGTTGCCGTCGCCGCTCGACATAATGCGCGTTTCAGTGCTCTACCGTGAGCCGAAATTGTTGAAAGGTGGAGGCGGCGGCGGCTGGGGTGAGCAGTTTCGTGCGTTTCAGTGCTCTACCGTGAGCCGAAATTGTTGAAAGTCACGGATGCCGCTAACCGCATGCGTGACGGTATTGGTTTCAGTGCTCTACCGTGAGCCGAAATTGTTGAAAGAGCCAGACTGGAGCTGCCGACAGCACAAACCCGACGAGTTTCAGTGCTCTACCGTGAGCCGAAATTGTTGAAAGCCGCACTGCCGAGGCGCTCGTCGAGGCGCTGCTGTGTTTCAGTGCTCTACCGTGAGCCGAAATTGTTGAAAGGTTGCCGATCACGTCGAGACCCGGCAGATGGATCGTGTTTCAGTGCTCTACCGTGAGCCGAAATTGTTGAAAGAAGTTGCACTATTACACGTAGTGTACTTCTCACTGATAGTTTCAGTGCTCTACCGTGAGCCGAAATTGTTGAAAGGCAATAGGTTCTTCGGTGTCAATCACTCCCGATGAAGTTTCAGTGCTCTACCGTGAGCCGAAATTGTTGAAAGGTGAGGTGACATCGTGGCCGTCAGGCTGGTTATTGCGCGTTTCAGTGCTCTACCGTGAGCCGAAATTGTTGAAAGGGCATCCGCGTGGTGAACTCCACTCTACTAGCCACCAAGTTTCAGTGCTCTACCGTGAGCCGAAATTGTTGAAAGGCCCCTTGGTATTGCCGTTCCGGCTAATACAGATAACGTTTCAGTGCTCTACCGTGAGCCGAAATTGTTGAAAGCGCAGCGTTGTCGCTTCAGCAGTATGCTGCTGCGCGAGTTTCAGTGCTCTACCGTGAGCCGAAATTGTTGAAAGCATCAACCGCGTCGCTCTCGCCGAGCGCGCCGTACCGTTTCAGTGCTCTACCGTGAGCCGAAATTGTTGAAAGCGCAGCGTTGTCGCTTCAGCAGTATGCTGCTGCGCGAGTTTCAGTGCTCTACCGTGAGCCGAAATTGTTGAAAGTCAACCCGCGCAAAGAGATGTGACGCTCGTTCCAGCGGTTTCAGTGCTCTACCGTGAGCCGAAATTGTTGAAAGGCGCGCACTCCAGCAACTACGTCAACAGATGCTGGAGTTTCAGTGCTCTACCGTGAGCCGAAATTGTTGAAAGCCCTTGACCTTATTGAAATAGTCGGGCTGTACGAAGTTTCAGTGCTCTACCGTGAGCCGAAATTGTTGAAAGCCGATAATGAGAGACGCCCGCCGCGCCGCTTCGCGAGTTTCAGTGCTCTACCGTGAGCCGAAATTGTTGAAAGGTCGGGCTGTTGTCGCCGCCCATCAACGCCATAAACACGTTTCAGTGCTCTACCGTGAGCCGAAATTGTTGAAAGTCAGCGATACCGCAGGAACTATTACCGAAGCCGCCGGTTTCAGTGCTCTACCGTGAGCCGAAATTGTTGAAAGGAAACCGGTCAAAAAAGATTTCAAAAAACGTTGCGTGTTTCAGTGCTCTACCGTGAGCCGAAATTGTTGAAAGGGAGAAGTTCGCACAGTGTGCGGTACAGTGCACTACGGTTTCAGTGCTCTACCGTGAGCCGAAATTGTTGAAAGTCTGCGCGCTCAAGCGCGCGTGAAGCTCGTCAATGATGTTTCAGTGCTCTACCGTGAGCCGAAATTGTTGAAAGTTGCAATTGCAGCAGTACTTCTTCTCTCTATTCCGTGTTTCAGTGCTCTACCGTGAGCCGAAATTGTTGAAAGACCTTCGCGGAAGGCGTTCATTGTCGCCGTTCGGGGTTTCAGTGCTCTACCGTGAGCCGAAATTGTTGAAAGGTGTTCCAACGCGCCGATGATATACTCTAAATCATGTTTCAGTGCTCTACCGTGAGCCGAAATTGTTGAAAGACCGCCGCGCAGCAGCATCGTTCACCTACCCGCGCTGGTTTCAGTGCTCTACCGTGAGCCGAAATTGTTGAAAGCGGTGAGAAGACTGAACAATTCCAACAGCGTATTAAGTTTCAGTGCTCTACCGTGAGCCGAAATTGTTGAAAGAACTCGGCCAGTTTGGCGGTAGCGTCGGTGATCAACGTTTCAGTGCTCTACCGTGAGCCGAAATTGTTGAAAGTCGAAACGTCGCGTTGTTGGGTGAATTACTGTCACGTTTCAGTGCTCTACCGTGAGCCGAAATTGTTGAAAGCGCGTCCGCTACGATCCCTGAACGTAAACCCCCGTTGTTTCAGTGCTCTACCGTGAGCCGAAATTGTTGAAAGGCGGCGACGATTGGGATCATCGTCATCGCGGGCGCTGGTTTCAGTGCTCTACCGTGAGCCGAAATTGTTGAAAGAGCACGTGCACAACAGTCATGCACCGTCATCTACGTGTTTCAGTGCTCTACCGTGAGCCGAAATTGTTGAAAGTGAACTCGTCGATTGTGTCATACTTCTCGACGAATCAGTTTCAGTGCTCTACCGTGAGCCGAAATTGTTGAAAGATTAAGCCGGTCGAGTTCGGCGTGATCGAGGAAGGATGTTTCAGTGCTCTACCGTGAGCCGAAATTGTTGAAAGAGCGAGAGGCGTTTGAGTTCGCGGTAAATCGGCTGAGTTTCAGTGCTCTACCGTGAGCCGAAATTGTTGAAAGTCATATACAGACGTTGGCCAAAGAACGCGGTTGTCGTTTCAGTGCTCTACCGTGAGCCGAAATTGTTGAAAGTCCGCCGACCACAACCAATGATCGCGGCTGACGGCGTGTTTCAGTGCTCTACCGTGAGCCGAAATTGTTGAAAGGCCGGCGCGCTATCGGTTGTTGAAGGCTTACTAAAGTGTTTCAGTGCTCTACCGTGAGCCGAAATTGTTGAAAGTTTTGGATGATCACAAAATCCACCAACGCCGTTTCGTTTCAGTGCTCTACCGTGAGCCGAAATTGTTGAAAGCTGACCTCGATCGTGGCTGGACCGCTTCGATCTTCGTTTCAGTGCTCTACCGTGAGCCGAAATTGTTGAAAGGGCGTCGGTGTCGGCGGCGGCGAGCCGCAGGCGTAGAGTTTCAGTGCTCTACCGTGAGCCGAAATTGTTGAAAGACCTCTCACTGTTGTTGCCTCTCTCCCCTTGAGAGAGAGGTTTCAGTGCTCTACCGTGAGCCGAAATTGTTGAAAGTTGCCTCGTCACTGATTGCGCGCGCGATGGTTGCGCGTTTCAGTGCTCTACCGTGAGCCGAAATTGTTGAAAGGGAAGTTGAGACACAGATCAAGAGCGATACCGGTCGTTTCAGTGCTCTACCGTGAGCCGAAATTGTTGAAAGGCCGCCTCTCTTTTTCGTCCCCCTCGCTGTGTTGACCCTCGTACCTCTTCCCTGACGCCTCATAAGCCTTTCTGTACATTCATTATATCGTTCTTTGGACACTGCGCAAGTGGGGAATTGCTCCACTGTCGCAACTCGTTGTTTGCGTGAAATTGCTACCGAGTTGCGAGATGCTTTTTGATCCTTTTCTGATGCTTTAAATCTGCGATCAGGCGATCTTTGTATTCGGCATCAAAGGTCTTTATACGAGACCTTTGATGCCTGAGTTGCGAGTCGACCGTTTATACGGGCAGTTTTAGAGCCGACTCTATACAACGTCGTTGCAGAAGCGGCGGAATTCACAGTTGACGCACATTGCGCGACTGGTCGGCGGCGCCGGTAGGGCCTCGGTTTGAATGGCTTTCTGCACCGCCGCGATGGTTTCAAGGACGTTTTGACGTAGTTGCGGGCTGATCGGGACTTTTTCGGCTTTGCGTAATGGTATGTGGTAGATCCAGCCGGTTTCTACCGGTAGTCCCCAGGCGTCTTCGATCAGGAGTGCGTAGGCGCCAACTTGCAGTTTGAAGTGTGGACCAGCTTTCTGTTCGCTATCTTTGTAGTCAACAACGACAACTTTTGCTGCCGGGTCTGATCGGTTGGGTATTGCAATCGCTAGATCAAGGATGCCGCGAACGCCAAGGCGCTCTGATCGCAAATAGACGTGGAAGAAGCGCTCGCCACTTTTCAATCCATATGTGCGGAGCGAACGGCGCTCTTCCCGATCTTCCTCGGCACGGTGACTGGCAGCACCTTGACGCATGAGATCGGTCTTCGGTCGGATGGATGGCAGACAATAGGTATACCAGACAACTCTTGGACAGTATCGCCATTGCTTAATGTCACTCACTTCGATGGTGTCGAGATCAGGCATCATCATACTGTTGCTCCAGAGTTCGCCGTTCGCTCCACGTTTTAGCATCAAAGACGAACAGTAGCACGTTTGCGGTGTGGCCCTTCAGCCGCCGGGTGATTTCACCGAAGAGCGCCCGTTGATGGGCTCGGCTGAGATTACCGGCAAATGCGCTGTACTGTATCCGCTGCAAACCATAATCGAGGCAGGCATCAGCTACACGCTGCCGTGCGCGATCGTTGGGGATGTCGTAGATAACGAGACAGTGCATTGCTGACCTCCGTTACCACCCCATAATGAACGGTGTGTAGGTCTCGCGCTCGCCACGGACGAAGGTGGCGATGTGGCGGGCCTGGCATTGGAGAATGTGTCGCAGCGGCTGTCGTTTACCTTCGTATGGCTCAGTCGAATTGAGGCGCTCTAGGACTTTGGTAGCAATGCGCTCACGAGTCGGTTGGTCGAGCCGTCCATCTTCTTCGCGACCGATCTGCCAGCCACGAGTGACCTGGCCGAGGAGCGGGCGATCAACCACGGCCTGTCGGAATTCCTCGATCAGGTCGAGGACAAGGCTCGGTTTGCCCGGTCGGTCGGCATGCAACAGGCCAGCATACGGGTCTAGACCGGCTAAGACAATGGCATGTTCAATCTGTCTGTAGAGAACACCGTAGCCATAGTTTAATGCCTGATTGAATGGATCACTGGCACCTCGTGTTTCACGTCCCGGCCAGTTGAGTTCTGGCGGTATGAGTGCACCTATGGCTTGCCAGTAACGAGCTGCATAACGACCTTCGATGCCCATGAGTTCTTCACGAATGTCGTCTACGGTGTCGGCCTGTAAACGCTCGACAGCAATCTGGTAATCGGTAACTTCTGCCGCCGTTGTCATGAGCAGTTCGTACACTTCGGGCGCCTGTTCTTTGCGATTTTTCGCTGCATAACGCAGCAGGTTCGCCTGATTGCCTAGCTTCCCTAATGTGAAACTGCGCGCCAGGGCGACGCCGGTTGGGCCGTCATAAGCGCGGAGCTGGGCGCGGCGAGTGAGTACTGTACCAGTGAGACCGGCACTGTACAGGCTGGCATACGGGGTGCCATTTGTGCTGATGAAGTGAATAGGTATGCCCTCTTCACTACATGCACGTATTGCATCACTGCTGATCCCAACACCACTCCCGCAGATGATGACCTGCCGCAGATGCATGATTGGGACCTCTTTCACCGATTCGTTGTCTTTTGTGACCCGTAGACGGCCCTGATGTTTGCCAATGAAGCTGCCTCGTTCGTCAACGATGAGTTCCATGGTAGAGTCTCCTTTTGCTACGATGGCAATCAACCGACGTCACCCACAATCTTCTATTGTTAAGGTGCGGAAGCAATACACGCAGCACGCATCGGGTGCGATGCAAGATTGTGCTAATTAGCGTGCTGGCGACGAAATGTTCACACATACTCTAACGAGAGAATACGCTGGTGTCAAATCCCGGAAATGAGGGCATGCCCTCCAGTGTGTACCATCCGTCTCCCTTGACTGCGTTGCGCCCGACGTGGATCAGGCTCCCCCAGACAATCAGTTCGCGCAGGGGTTCCAGTGGGCCTGCAAAGGTGGCACTGCCGATCAGACCACCGACAGGTGTTCGTCGTTGCTGGCGTGATGAGACGCTCACAACGTCGATCCAGCGTGTTTGGTCAGTTGTGACTGTTACTTGTTCAGCGATTTCTAGCAGGCCGCGAAAATCAATGGTGAGCGGACCATCACCATACGCCCGCGAGAGATCGTCAAGGCGCCTCATCAGGCGCTGAATAAGCGGCCGTAAGGCAATGTTTTTCACCAGCCGATCCTGATCGATGAGTCGCAGTGGCGTGTGGAAGGTGAAGGTGATCTGATCGGTCGGCAACCGCGCCGCGTAATCGGCTACTGTCGTTGAATCTATCGGTAATCCAGGGAAATTAACGGTTCTCCCGGGTTGTGGGTAGAGAGTTTGCCGTGTTGCGGTGAGTGGATTGTACGCTTCGATGGCCTGGAGTGCGAAGCGTCCGCGACGACTCCCCAATTCAGGTAGCTTTATGCCGATGCCGTCCCGTTCTAGTTCGTGAACAGCCATCACGAGGTACGGAAAGAAGATCTCGGCTTTGCCAAAGAGGGCCAGTCCAAACTGAAAGGTTTCACCTGGTTGGTATCGCCGCCCGCTATCAAGCGGTGGACGAACAACGTATGGACGCGGTCGTTGTTCACTGCCTTTTTCGTCTTCGCTGCGCATCGGCGCCACCAGTGCAGCGACCGGGCAGTGTTGGTACAGCATGCAGCCAGCACAGGTGATCGCCTCTTTATTGGCGCAGAATCGTTCCCATAGTGAATTGGCAATCGCTCCCCGTACCGCCGGCCCACTTTGCGCGGCCAGCATAATCGGGGTCGCGGCGGTAACGGTGAAGACGAGATGATGTACGGTAAGGGTCATAGTTAGCTCCAATCTGGATCACTGACAATATCACCAAACGAAAGGCCGTTCCGTGAGTCGTAAGGAGTTTGGGCAATCCAGATGTGCCGTTGCCCTCCCGATTCTGCTGGCTGGAGTTTGCCCTGGCTGCGTAAGATGGCAAAGCGCTGTTTGCTGATACTGACCAGATAGTCGTTCGCCTCGATGAAGTGTTCGTTCATCAGCAGATCGATGTAGACTCGTTCAAAGCATTGGGGTACCACATCAACACCATCGAACATCTTATCGAATTCCTCCTCACGCTGGTCATCACTCTTAAATGGGCAGAGACCGTTGATGATGAGGTCAACCTGTTGCTGCATACGCTCGAATGCCTCTCGCCATTGCTGATCAAGCAGGGGATCGACGTAGATACGGTCGAGCCACTCCTGGACGGTAGCTTCATCAATGACCTCACCATCGTGACGCTCAAGTTCGGTTAAAGTGACCCGAACAATGTGGCCAGCCTGGGTTGGATCACGGTGACGACCATATACTCCCTGACCATCGGTCGGTTGGCGGAAGACGTAAACAGGGGCGATTCCTTTCGTGCCACGCCGGTTGACTCGTCCAAATCGCTGTAAGAGTGCTTCCAGCGGCGCCGGATCGGTGTAGATAGTGTCGAGGTCAATATCGAGACTGACTTCAACAACTTGCGTAGCAACGAGTGCTAACGGCGCACGTTGGCCACTGCCATGCGCACAGCGATCCCGAATAGTCTGTTCGATCCGGTTGCGATCACCATAGGTAAACCGACTGTGGAGAAGGATAAGCTGTTCTTCTTTCAGAGCAGCCTGAGCCAGGAGATCACGAAGCATCTGCGCACGTGCGACGGTGTTCGCACACACCAACACTTGCTGACCAGCCTGGACACGGTTAGCAATCTCTTGAATGGTCTCCGGATCGATCAATTCACCATCGCGCAGGTGTAGCTTATGACGGCGGAAACGGGCAAAGATGTCCGGCGTCGCCTGAACCATCGCTGGTTTACCAAGGGCATGGGTCAGTCGGTCAATGATGAGTGAGGGAAATGTTGCCGACATCACAAGGAAACGGGCGTTCAGATACTGGCGGAGATAGCGCATCAGGCCGGTGATCAGCGCTAGTCGCTCTGGTTCGTAAGCGTGAATCTCATCGAAGATAAACGCTGCTTGCGTGTAGTCGGTTAGCATGGCTTCAAAGCCGCGCAGTTGGAACAGTGCTTTGAGCAGTTGGTATGGGCTGAGAACTTTAAGAGGACGGGCGTGCAACAGGTTGAGGTTCTTCTCCCATTGTATGCGCCGTGCAATGCTCGCCGACCACTCTTCACCATCACGGAACCGGGCATAAAGAGCTTGCGCTGCCCGTCCGTGTTGGAGACCAACTGCCTGATCGCCAAAGAGATGGCGCAGACGGTCATACATCGCATTCATGCTGGCCTGGTACGGCAGAACGTAGAAGATTCGTGCGGCTGCCTGCGTTCCATCCCCCAGTGCCCAGGCCAGCGCCGCTTCGGTTTTACCACTGCCGGTTGGTGCCATAAGGAAGGTTGTACGTCCCGACTGTTTTGCACTGTCCTGTTGGTGAGAATAGACCTTCTTGCCGGTGAAAAGCGATTCCCAGGAACACCGGATCGGCGCCGGCATACTATGCAGATGGGCCGAAGCCAGATGGTCGGCAGTGGTGATCAAACCGCGCAAGAGGATACCGGGGAGACGATCAGTCTTTGCCGTGTGCGAACTGGCGAGCTGATCAACCCAACGCTGATATTCTCCCAGCCAGTGTCGTACCCGTTCGGGATTGACACGACAGGGTTGCGGAGTAATCGCGGCTACTACCTGCCCTATCCCCAGTTGGTCACGCCAGGGATTGGCACAGGTATCTAACCAGGTGAGCAAACCTTGCGCCGTTTGCTCTGGCAGGTCGTTGCACAGCTCAATAAGCGGGTCTTTACGCAATCCAGGCGGATACAGTTCGGCGATTTCAGCAGCATCGCGATGGTGAGACACAATCGCCGCCACCAGCCAACGCTGTTCTTCTTCACTGAAGTCGTGGGCAATTGCATCAACAAAGCCCAACGAGAGTACCTCGTGACGATGCGGCCAGGGTGGGCCACCTTTCAACCGCCGTTGAAAGCCATGCGCTGCTTTGCCAAAGTCGTGCAGAAAAGCAGCCCAGTAGAGACAGTGCCACTGCCGGTCGGGAAGCAGACTCGGGCGCAGGCGGTAGAGATCGGCTAACCGACAGAGCACATCCCAGGTATGTGCGGCCAGAGACTCACCACCGTGCTGCTGGCTCTTTGCCAGCAAATCATCGATGTGGTCAGGCCAGGGAGAAGGCTTCATCAGATACTCCTACAAAGGTATGAAACCACAAACCCAACATCAAACCATCAACAGTCGGTGCTGTTGGATCACTCCAATAGCTTGTGGTCTGTTCGCCGAATTTCAGCATTTGTTTGGTCGTTACCCGTTCGGTGAGCATCAGATAGCGTTCAAAGCTGGGCTTCCGGCGGTTATGATAGTCTATCCAGCGCGGCATTAATGTCACAATACCGGCCGGTATTTGGGCAGCCATGCGGTATGGGAGCAGGGTGTGCTCAAAGTAGGCTTGATCAGTTTGCTGAAGCTCAACAATGTCTACCTGCGTATATGCGGCTAAATCCTGCGAGCGCCCCAAGATGACCGGATAACGCGGGAAACGGAAAGCATCGATCCAGTCGGGTCGGTTGATGTAGAGCGTCAAGCGTGGGAAGAGGAGGATATGGCGCTTGAAGGGATTGATGTTCCCTTCAAGCACCTTGGGTTCGCCACCGGGTAGTTTCCCCGATGCTACCGAGAGCACGTGGATATGCTCAAGGTCGTACCCTGCACCGGCAACGGTAAAATGGTATGCAAACCTTACACCTTCTGGATCGATCCAGTCACCCAGGGCACTGCAAATGTGCCCATAGATGGTCGCGGGTGGCGGCAATGGAAAGCTCGGCTGTTCTCCCAACATAAAGTGGGGATACCGGAACGAAGTTGATATGCCTTCGAGCACGATCTTGAGCACCTTCATATCTATCTCCTAGTCCAGCCATTCAGGATGTTGATCGCAATCTTGAACGAAGGTGGTGAATGCTTCACGGGGATGGCTCAGCCGAATTTGGGGCAGGTTCTGAGCAGAGGCATGCGCATTATAATCGGCAATGAACTGCTCAAAACTGGCCCGCGCCTCGTCGAGATAACCTTTTACCCAGCCTACGTACACCGGTGAGAGGATACCGTCGGCGAAAACTCGCAATGCGTCACGCAAGGCCTCGATCTTGATCTCCGGCAATCCGACCCGATTGGCGCCAACGGTATGGTGGAAGATATGGTTTCCGCCCTTAGTGACGGCAAAGATCACCAGCGCCGGACTGACATCGGTATAGTGCAACGTCTGCTTTGCCCCACCTTCCAGTTGCGCCATGCCGGTAAAGAGGGCCTTCACCCGTGCCAGCCGCTCGGCTTTCGGCAACCGATACGATTTCTCGTTTTCGAGGTGTTCAACCCCAGGCACATCACCAATCAGGCGAACCCGTTCTTCGTCAAGATTGCGGAAACCGGTGCGATTGCGGTACGAGAAGGTGCCGCAAGCCCACAGATCAAGTGAAAACAGCCCTTTTAACGTTGTCCGGTAAAATTGATGCTCATGCGGCACCGGATTCCCCTCGTGGCGAGCCATGACACCAAAATCACTGGTCGGATTGACAGGAGCAATCGAAACCAGCGTACTAACACGGAATGGTGAGGCGCGAGTAACCGTATCCTTCACCGGTGTTGATTCTTCAAGCGAACTGATTTGCTCACGACTCCGTTTGGCAGTGTCAGCTTTGCCGGGCGCCCGCATGTACCCGAAAAGGTCATCGTCCCAATACCGGATCGGGTTGGCGTCGGTGTAGGCAATCTTCTCTTCGCGGAAAATGGGCGAAGCTTTCCACTCCGGAACCCGTTGTTCGAGCGTCATCCGAAGCCAGTAGCGAAATGCCTGCGCCGAAACGTAGGGGAAATTACCGGCTTTGGTGGAGATCACTTTCACACCTACCGTATTTTCTTCCCGTTCACCGGGAATATTGCCCAAATTGTTGAGGGCCGATGCTGGAGCATCAATCAGCAGTAAACCGGTCACGAATGCCATCGTTCGTTGCTCTCCTTTCTAGTCGTTTACCACAACCTCTTCCTCGGTCGGAATCGCATCCTCATTTGCAGCAATCCAATCACGTAATTGCTCGACCATGCGGATCAACACCAGATCGCGCATCAGTCGCCAGTCACTCCGTAATACCTCTTCGCCCTCCATAAAAACGGCTAAAAAACTATCGAGATCCAACAGGGTATCTGTACCACGCTTGTAACGGGTGTATTCAATGTTGGTCTTGCTAAGCAACGTTAGAAAGTCATTGCTACGTTGCGTCGTAAAGAACTGGCGGAAGAAGCGCTTGCCGCCCTGGTGACGGGTGTAATCGGCCAACTTATCGCCCAGCTCTTTCAGTATCGCTACCCGGTCATCAGTCATAAGCATTACCTCCTGTATGAAAAGTTCAACCAACGGCCAGGAAATCAGCTCAGCCTCTCGCAAAGTTGAATAGCCGTGACGTGGGTCATCAGCCGACCGCCTGAGATCAGGTTTGCGGAGAAAATAGGTCCGCACAAAACGCGCAGCCTGTTCCGGCAGCGTAAACAGGTCTTCGTAGAGATAGTTCGAGCGTGGTTCAGATGGTTCGGCGGCTTTGTTCCGTTTTCTCGTTGCCGCAACGACCTGCCAGCTCCGCTTTACCAACTCATTCCACAGTTGCCGGTAGGTTGGGGTCTGCACGGCCAGCAGAAAGCCGGTAATCTGCAATGGGAGATGGTATATTTCCAGGAACGGTGACTGACCGTTGTTAAAGTAATATGCGGTGATGGCCGGTCGGCGTTGCGAATACCGACTCTGGCGATTCAGAATATCGGTTAGTGTCTCGATCAGGAGTGTTTTCAAGCTCCGTGGCGAACCGGGTAACTTATCTTCACCAGCAGCCTGCGCTTTGGCAACATCGCTCAGATTACGTTGCAGAAATTGATTTGCAAAGCCAATTGTCAGCTGCTCATCATCACAATGCACGGCCAGCAACCCGCCACCAACCTTGGCGCAGCCAAGCGGCATCGTCTGTAGAGCCAGGATTGCCTCCGGTGCCATCGGCAAACCGGGATCACCGTTAATAAAGAAGTTGATCGCATCATCACCTTGCAGCAATGGCATTTGCGCCCGCCCTACCCGACCTGGTTGCAATTTCTGCGACAACTCAAGTCCGGCCGCCGGTAAACCGGTAAAGAGGCAGGGTTCAGTGTTGGCAATAGCAAGCGCCCACTGTCGCAAATGGCGCTCAGCCCAGTGTTGGCGCTTCTGCTGCGCTTCAGCCCGTTGCTCAGGCGATAGTCCAGGTCGGTCAGGGTTGAAGGCTGATTGGGCAAACCATGCATTACTGGTAAAGGCAACCGTTAAGAAGCTACGTAACGGCTGTCGTACATAATTCGCTTCGATGTAATCGGCGATCCGCTGCAAATCTTGCGTGTCGAGATCGGCAAACCGCTGTTTGCCAACAAAGGCCGTCATAGTAGCAAAACCAACATCAATAAATGGATGGCCGGTATAGGTTATCTTGTTCATTCTTCCGTCCTCTCATTGCGTACCCCAGGCTCGCACATGAATGCGGGAGTGTGCGAAACGCTGTGTTCGTAAGCGAGTGAGTTTCCAGCCCGTCCCTGCTATGCTGGTGCTGGCGTAGACAGCACGGTCAACCGCCGGAAAAACGGTAAGCTGACACCTTATTCTCCTCCTGTACTACATCTCACGCTCCTCTGTGCAGTGTAGCATCCTACCCTGCAACATAGTTGCAGTCTGCGCGTAATTTGCTGATGCTTGCTGCAACTCAGCGGCAACCATCTGCACTAACTCAGGTGGCGCCAGCACAAGAGCATGTGACCCATACCCCAACACCCAGCGCTTCACCTCGTCGAGCGCACCGCTCTGAAAACGCAACACCAGGCCACCGTCGGCCTGCTCCTCGATCTGCTGTGTGGGATGCCACTGCCGCTCACGAATATACGGCGCCTGGAATCGATCAAACGCAATCACAATCTCGACCGAATACATGCTCCCCTGACCAAGAAAACCGTTGCGTAAATAGGTGTTTACATCGAAGTTGGGATCACGCACAAAACGGTTTTGCCGCCGCACCTGCCAGTGCCTGATCCGGTAGAGCGCAAATTGCCGTATCTCTCCCCGCCGATGATCGAAAGCGATGACCTGAAGGTCACCACGGGCTAGAAAGAGGTGATATGGCTCAATCAGGCGCTGCGTTACCTCCTGACGACTGGCCGTGAAATAGGTGATCTCGATAGGGTGATACTCACGGATACACTCGTTGATGACCTGCACCAGGTCAGGATCAACGTGAGCCAGCGCTCCGGGTTGGAATGTCAAATGATCGAGCAATGCTTCAGGATGGACACTCATCTGGTCGGTCAAGTAGCGTCCGATCCGTTGTATAAAACTTCGAAGCGGCGCGGCAAATGAGGTACCCAGGTAGCGTCGGCTAAGCTCGGTACTGATCAAAAACGCCAGTAATTCCCCCTCGCTGACGTGCAGCACCGGCATCACCCATGTTGAATCGCGGTAGAAGTAGCCACCGTGCCGCCGACTGTAAACCAGTGGTGCGCCTATCCGATCACGCAGATACGCTAGATCGTCGTAAATGGCCCGCTCGCTCACTTCAAAACGCCGACAAAAATCGGCGACCGATGGATACGTCTTGGTCCTAATCATCTGGTCAATCGTAATGAGCCGTTCCAACCGCGACATAGGGTCTCCCTCGAGCGCCGGTTAGTAGCATACCCACGTTCTACGCTTTATTCCTGATGTGAGTTATAGCATGCAACTGCTCGAAAAATGGCAACAGCACAGATGTTTGTTGCAAAGAAACTTACCACCAACGCTGAAACAGATGTAACCTCCCTTCCTGATCTTCGGTTAGTAGCAAGCCACGTTCTTCAAGCAGAGGTAGATCACGGATCACAGTCGAACGCGGCACCCCTAACCGGTACGCTAATTCGGCTGCGGTCAATGGTTCCTCGGCCAATAGTTCGGCATACCGCTCAAGTCGTTGCTGCTTGCTCTGCTTGCTCCCAAACATTGCTACCCTCCGGTAACGTCAATCTCTAGGTGCGACGACCGGAGTGTCGCATGCCGATGTTGCCAGTACTGCAACATCACTGCAACTATCATAGCAAGATAATCGTTCACATATGTGGATAGTGATCTTAAATTTTCAAAGCATTTCAGAGAATTGGCCCGATACCTGAGACCGATGAGAGGCGGTGCTGTTTTCCAGCGCTGATGAGGATCGCTATCCGAAATCCTTGCGTCAGGTTACGACGGAAGGCTTCTATCGATAGATATGGCTCCCGCCGAACGCCGATGGGATGACCTGGCGGGCGCAATGTCGTTCACAGAGGCTTGGCGCCGCCGTGCCTCTTCACCTCCCATTATCGGCGAAGATGAGATGGGTGCGTCGTATGGCGATGAGACACTTCGACCGTGGCAGACGGCGACCACCACGGTAGCGCTACGGAGACGACGGACACCGATTGGTCGCTCTCGTCGCCGGATGGTGCGGAATGAATGGCCCCGTCGGACGATCTGCTGGATGCCGACGGGGATGACCTGCGGGTGTGACGTCATCCGCAGGGGCACGGCGCTGCCGTGTCCCTCGGTACATATACGGTGTAACAGATACTTACACCGTCAATTGGTAAGCGGTTCCGTTCACGATAACTGTGTACTGGCCGGGGGTAAACGAACCTTCAAGCATAACCGATTGATCCAGCATTGGGGCAATTGCCGGACACATTTCGGCACCGCTATGTATTGCTTTAACTGTAATCGTGATTACATGACCTTCGCGCTGCTGGCTGATTCCGGTAAGCGTTGTACAGCCATCACCAAGGTAGCCGGTAATGTGGGCTTGCACCTGCAATGGATACGACTCGAGGACTACGAATTCAACTCGTTCAATCGTCACCACACCGCTCCGCGGGGTGGGAGTCGAGGTTGTCATAGTGCAGGACGTTAACAGAAAGACCAATCCGACAATAAGTAATAACATGCCACGGCGTAACATCATCTTTACTCCTTACTATGCAGTGTTTGTCGGTTTTAGGACGTTCTGACATGCACGTTCGTTCCCCGATACTCTGCGTCGTCGTTGTTTTCATTTCCTGTCAACGTGGTACAATGCATCATGCTATGGAGCAACGCAGTCTGTATGATTACACTCTAACTGAATTGACCGCACTCTTGCAAAGCTGGGGCGAGCCAGCGTTCCGTGCCCGTCAGCTTTACCGGCATCTGTATGTCAATTTAGTCCAACATCCAGAACAAATGACCGATCTGCCGCTCGCATTGCGCCGTCGTCTGGCCGAGATTCCACTCTCAACGTTACACCGCGAGCACGTGCAGATCGGTGACAACGGGATGACGCGCAAGGCGCTCTTCCGACTGCCGGATGGTGCAGTGGTTGAGACGGTTCTGATGGTCTACCCCGACCGCTCAACGGTCTGTGTCTCGACCCAGGCCGGTTGTGGGATGGGCTGTGTTTTTTGCGCTACCGGCCAATTGGGGTTGTTACGCAATCTCAGTAGTGGCGAGATTGTGGCGCAGGCAATTTGGGCGTCGCAAGAGCTACGCGCAATGGGTATGGCTGGCCCAGCGGGTCGTGTTAGCAACCTCGTCTTTATGGGGATGGGCGAACCCTTTGCCAATTACGACCGCTGGTGGCAAGCAGTTGAGCGGCTCCATGATCCGCAGGGCTTCAATCTCGGCGCCCGGAGTATGACGGTCTCTACGGTGGGATTGGTGAAGGGGATCGAGCGCCTGGCCGAAGAGCGGTTACCGATCAATCTTGCTATCTCGTTGCATGCTCCCGACGATGCGCTGCGTAGCGAACTAATGCCGATTAATCGGCGTTATCCAATTGCTGACTTGATGGCAGCAACTCGCAACTACATTGTCAAAACCCGTCGGCGTGTCTCGTTTGAATATGTGCTGCTCCAAGGAAAAAATGACCACCCGCATCAGGCGATTGCCCTCGCCCGCCTGCTCCGACGCTCGGCGCCGCACGGCCCACTGCTGTTCCACGTCAACCTGATCCCCTGGAATCCAGTTCCCGGTACTCCTCTTGGACGATCCGAATGGGAACGAGTCACTACCTTCCAGCAGATTTTGACCGATTATGGTATTCCCTGTACGGTGCGAGTTGAACGTGGTGTAGAAATTGCTGCGGCTTGTGGTCAGTTGGCCGGGCGTCAGTTCATACCGGTCAATGCTGTTGGCAACGAATCGTGAATGATGATAACAAAGTGTGCGAGCTATCGCTAGATGTACATGAGAGACCGTATGGCGCCAATTCAAAATGTGAAAGGAATGCGCGATCATCTGCCGGCAGATATGATGCTGCGGCAATATATCGTCAATACGTTAACGCGCATTAGTGAAAATCATGGTTTTGAACCCCTACAAACGCCAATTATCGAATACGCCGAGACGCTGGAAGGCAAGTTAGGAGACGATGAAAAGCTGATTTATCGCTTCGAGGATCATGGCGGGCGGCGACTCGCGTTGCGCTACGATCAGACGGTCCCACTGGCACGAGTGACAGCTCAGTACGCCGGTCAATTATCGTTCCCGTGGCGGCGTTATGCGTATGGACCGAGTTATCGCGGCGAACGGCCAGCGCGTGGACGTTATCGCGAGTTTTATCAGTTCGATCTCGATATTGTTGGGAGTTCCTCTCCACTTGCCGACGCCGAGATCATTGCAATCCTCTGTGAAGCACTGACTGCGCTTGGTTTCCCTGGTTTCGTGACCTTGCTGAATCATCGCCAGATTATCGGCGGTATTGCCCGCGTCAGTGGACTATCAGAAGAGGCTGCGGGTGGTGTCTATCGGGCCATCGACAAATTTGATAAGATCGGCCCGGATGGGGTACGCACCGAATTGCTCAAATCGGGTATTACCCCTGCGGCTGCCGACCACATCCTGGAGCTGGTACAAATCGATGGTACACCAGATGAGGTACTGAATGCGCTGAGCCAACAACTGGCCAACGACGAGCGGGCCACAGTGGCTATTGCCAACCTGCGCGCTGTGTTGGCCGGTCTGACAGCAATGGGAGTTCCTCCTGATCAGTATCGCGTTGCCCCTCGTCTAGCGCGTGGTCTTTCGTACTACACTGGCGTTGTCTTTGAAGCAATCACACCGCACTGGCCTGAAGGTTCACTCCTCGGCGGTGGCCGTTACGACGATCTAATCGGTCTGTTCGCCGGTCGACAGATTCCGACGGTTGGGCTTGCCTTCGGCATTGATCGGCTCCACGATGTGATGCTCGAGCTAAATCTCGGCCCGCGTCCGCGCACAACTGCGCTCGCATTTGTCACGTTGTTCGGGGTCGATCAGGTTGCCGATAGTCTGGCCCTGGCAGCAGAACTACGCGCCGCCGGGATTAATACGGTCATTGCCCTTGAACCAGGGAACATCGGCAAGCAGTTCAAGGAAGCCGACCGCCGTGGGGTACGCTTTGCACTGGTGCTTGGCCCCGACGAGCTGGCGCGTGGTGAGGTTGTAGTGAAAGATCTCCAGCGCGGTGAACAACGTTCACTACCGCGTGCTGCTGCTATTAATCTGCTTGCCGAAGCGTTGAACGAAGGGAAGTAATGCTAGGCATGTGTTCACCAGAGATGGGCAGGTTCTTATGACCTGCCCTTTTCTGTTTCAGTTGAGAACCCATTCCAAAAAGCCCTCGCCGCAATCTGCCAGCATTGCCCACAAGCGATATAATACAAACTTACTCTCTCAACAGTAACCATTCGTTGATGGTGCGCAGAGGTATGAACAGCCAAAAGCCAATTTACGGTGTAGGTGCAGTCGTGTATCGCATTCAGGCCGATCATGCAATTGAGATTTTACTCATCCGCAAACATAAAGGTTTTTGGTCACTCCCAAAAGGGAAGATCAAGAGCAAGGAATCTGCACTTGACGCGATTGTGCGTGAGGTACGTGAAGAGACCCATGTGACCGCTGAAGTGGTTGATATGCTGGGCAGTATTGACTATGTTATCAATGGACCGCGTGGTCAACAGCGCAAAATCGTTGACTATTACTTACTCCACGCCATCAAGGGCCGCGCACGACCAATGGGTGGCCGTGAGCAGATTGTTGCCGTGGAGTGGGTACCACTCGCCGAAGCACTTGAGCGACTGCAACGCCCAAAGTTACGGGCAATTGTGCGTGTAGCACAAACACTGTTCAGCCACTAAGGTAGTCGGCTGCAAACCCAAATAGTCTCAACGCACTATAGCTCAATCGCGCGCTTCTGTACCGCTAAGATCTCGCACCGGAAATGCCCACCCAACTCATGTCAGATGCACAAGTAATATTTGTCCATCGCGTGCTATAATCAACGTACATAGCACTGAGGTGGGAACGTATGGATGAGATTGCTGCCAACCAACTGGCACGTCGGGTTGAAGAACATCGGCAGACCTTCGCCTACCGGGTAGCCGTTAAGTTATTGCGCGCTTTTCCAGAACTCACCCATACCCTGCGCCTCGAAGAAAATTACGCTCCGGCCGAACGAATGGCGGAGGTAGCGGTACGCCCGTTCATCAATCTGGTGCACGCCATCTTATTGTTTAACACACTCGATATTGCTGAAACCGAGTTACGCTGGGCACGTGGTGTCTTACCCCGTTGGGGCGTAGCCTATGAACATACGGCCACCATGATCCGCTGGTATTTTGAAGAACTGAGTCGCTTGCCCCTCTCGCCAGCAGAGCGGCCGGTCGTTGTTGAACTCGAACAGTCACTGCTCAGTCTCATGGATCGAATCTACCACTCAAACGAACAACGTCCGCGTCTGGCAAACGTATAACCAACTTGTAAGAGCCTATCCATATCATCGTCTCACGGTAAGGCAGATGAGACCTAGTAGATGTACGGGCACAGCGGCGCTGTGCATGAACCGATTTTCTTCTGCGACAGGGTGTCCCGGATAGGCTCTAAAAGCCTGATCAGAAACCCAGATTTCTCATTGCCCCGTGTGGGCGCAGAAGTTGGGCAAGGAGTGGGAGAAGGTGAGGGTCTCCAGGCGTGCTCCGCAGCAATGATGCTGAACTCGGCGCCATCGTTTCTATCGCAAAGCCTGATCAGAAACCCAGATTTCTCATTGCCCCGTGTGGGCGCAGAAGTTGGGCAAGGAGTGGGAGAAGGTGAGGGTCTCCAGGCGTGCTCCGCAGCAATGATGCTGAACTCGGCGCCATCGTTTCTATCGCAGCGAAGGGACGCATGCCTTGCCCGCCACCGTTCACTGCACTATTCTGGCGATGTCCCATGGTCGTGCCTCATCAAAAACCCAGGTTTTTGATCACCCTCTAAAAAAACCCAGAGAAAACAAGAAGCGGGGTGTGTTGATTGCACACCCCGCACCTTCTATATGTAGGAGCCTAGGCAATATTCGTTGGTTCGTCACTCTGTAGAAGCAATAAACTACCTCGCAGCGCAATCAGCTCATCGTCGGACAAGGTAGTCAACACAGGGTCGTTAGGAGAGGTCGCACCATTAAGCAGCAAAAGTGCTTTAAGTGCCAATGGCCAGGTAGAATCCCCTGTCTCAGCCGATGGTGGCAGGGTACCGGTCAATGGAGGTTGCGGTAATACGTGAGATATACGACGAGTGGCTGTCATGGGTTCTCCTCTCTGTGTGTATTGTGTGTAGTGTAGCCGGAAATCTCATGCTCGTCAAGGTGTTCGTGCCGGTGACAGGATGTTTTCAGCGTTCGCCTGCGTGCACGGGTCTCCGGCCCGCACGTTCAGTGTCAGGCGGGTAGCGAACTCACATTGCACAGCCATTCCACCTGGGTACGCGGGCCTCCGGCCCGCATATGCGGTGTATTGCACAGCCATTCCACCTGGGTACGCGGACCTCCGGCCCGCATATGCGGTGTATTGCACAGCCATTCCACCTGGGTACGCGGACCTCCGGCCCGCATATGCGGTGTATTGCACAGCCATTCCACCTGGGTACGCGGACCTCCGGCCCGCATATGCGGTGTACGGACCTGAGTACGCGGGCCTCCGGCCCGCATGGGCAGTATACAGACCTGGGTACGCGGGCCTCCGGCCTGCACAGGCGGTATACGGACCTGGGTGCGCGGGCCTCCGGCCCGCATGAGCGGTATACAGACCTGGGTGCGCCGGCCTCCGGCCCGCATGAGCGGTATACAGACCTGGGTGCGCCGGCCTCCGGCCCGCATATGTGGTGTACGGACCTGGGTGCGCGGGCCTCCGGCCCGCATAGGCGGTGTACAGACCTGGGTGCGCGGGCCTCTGGCCCGCATGAGCGGCGGACGAGTTGTGACCCACACCAACCATACGCTGACGACTTGATCGATGAGAGATACGTGGCGCGGGGAGACCGCTGGCAGAATGGGAATCAGAGCACCGCTGCACGTACTGTGGAGAAGTCAGGGACCCGCCTCTGCTGCTCTCGTTTCTCGCTCCTCTCTCTTCGCTCCTCACTACTGCCAAGTAATTTGGGAAGTTTTATGAGGCACTATGCGAGCCAGAGTCCCGCGCTCCCAGGTAGGTGGTGCATCGTTGCAGGCTCTGTATTAAGCTGTAACCACTGTTGAACTGGTTCCGTCGTATAATACAACGGCTAATGTTACTGGATATTGGAAATGAGGGGCGCCATGGCAAAAATCTTGCAACACCTGCCGGTTGGTGAAAAGATCGGTATCGCTTTCTCGGGTGGCCTTGACACGAGTGCAGCTATTCACTGGATGCGCGCAAAGGGCGCTATTCCCTACGCTTACACAGCGAACCTTGGTCAACCCGATGAACCCGATTACGAAGATATTCCACGACGTGCCTTATTGTATGGCGCAGAGGCAGCCCGCCTGATCGATTGCCGTCATCAGCTCGTTGCCGAGGGGTTGGTGGCGCTCCAATGTGGCGCATTTCATATTTCCACTGCCGGGCTACCGTATTTCAACACAACTCCTCTTGGTCGGGCAGTGACCGGCACGATGTTGGTCGCTGCCATGCGCGAAGATGGGGTCAATATCTGGGGTGATGGCAGTACCTACAAGGGGAATGACATCGAACGTTTCTACCGCTACGGTTTACTGGTCAACCCCGATCTGCGCATCTACAAACCCTGGCTTGACCAGGCATTCATCGATGAACTGGGTGGTCGGGCCGAAATGTCGGCCTACCTGAGTCGCGCCGGTCTCGATTACCGAATGCCAGCAGAAAAGGCCTATTCAACGGACTCAAATATCTTAGGCGCCACCCACGAGGCGAAAGATTTGGAGTTTCTGGATCGCAATATCACGATTGTCAATCCTATTATGGGAGTGGCATTCTGGCGGCCAGAGGTGCAGATTGAATACGAAGAGGTGCGTATCACATTTGAAGAAGGATTCCCGGTTGCAATTAATGGCATGACCTTCCCCGATCACGTGGCGCTGATGACCGAAGCAAATCGGATTGGCGGAAGGCACGGTCTTGGTATGAGTGATCAAATTGAAAATCGGATCATCGAGGCCAAAAGCCGTGGTATTTACGAAGCGCCAGGGATGGCACTGCTCTTCATCGCTTATGAACGACTGGTTACCGGTATCCACAACGAGGATACTATCGACCAGTATCGGGAATATGGTCGTAAGTTAGGTCGCTTACTGTACGCCGGGCGCTGGTTTGATCCGCAGGCTATGATGTTGCGTGAGTCGATCCAACGCTGGGTGGCTCGTCTGATTACCGGTGAAGTAACGATTGGTCTACGTCGGGGGAATGACTATTCGATACTTGATACCAGCTCACCGAACCTGACGTATGATCCGAGCCGCCTGACGATGGAGAAAGGTGAGGCCAGCTTTACGCCGCAAGATCGGATCGGTCAACTGCACATGCGCAATAACGACATTGCCGACACGCGCAAGAAACTTCTGGTTTATCTGCGCACCGGTCTTCTCGGCGAGAGCGGTGTTTTACCGCAATTAACGTCATCTACGAGCGGAACCGATCCGTCAGCCACAGAGTAGGGGGCGCTATCATACGCTAGGGACGTGTCATGCGTCCCTAGCGTTTTTCACTATTCAACGCGGCTTGCAGGGTGCTAAAAGTACGAATGCCGCGCAAGTCAATGCCCAGCATGACCAAGGTCTGCGCGACTTCGGGGCGAATGCCGACCAGCGTGACGTGCGCGCCCATCAAGCGTGCTGCCTCGACAAGCTGGATCACGCCTTTAGCGACCTGGGTATCGATCACAGGGACACCGGTCACATCAATGAGGAACTCGCGGGCGCCGGTGCGTTCAATGTGCGTTAACGCCTGCCGTTGCATATCGGCCAACCGTGCCGTATCGAGCGCACCGATGAGCGGCATCACCAGCGTGGTGGTGCGTACCGGCAGTACCGGAACGCTCAACTCGCGAATGATCTGGCGCTGTTGTTCATTTTCGGCCAGCAGGCGGGCCTGTTCAGCGGCGCGCTGTTCGAGGTCACGGAGCGCTTGCTGCAATGCTGCCGTGCGTTGAGCAACCTGCGCTTCGAGCGTGGCATTAAGTGCAGCCAGTTGGTTGGCGCTCTGGCGCGCCTCTTCCCGAAGCCGACGCGCCTCGCGCAAGGCGGCGTTGGTGACGCTTCCCCCAACGAACGTGAACAAAGCCACGCCCACTTGCAGGAACAGAGCGGCTGAACTGAGCGCCGTTGTCATCTGATCGGCAAAAGGATTAAAACCAGCGATGTTCCATGCAATGAACACACCAAACAGGTTTATTGCCAACACGAGCCAGATTAGCACCGGTCGCAAGATCAATCCACCTACAAGAATAGAGAGGACAAGGTAGAAGGGTGAAGTGAAGGGACTCGTTGCTGAAGTGTTGATAATAATAGGTAATAGGGTTGGGATAGTAACAAAACTGACTAGAACAATCCCACCAAAATTTACAAAACCAGCCCGTGTTAAGGTGATCGCAATGATGTAGGAAAGAATACCAATCGAGATAGCCGTGATGCCAACTAATGAATCACCACTGAAGAAGCCAATGGGAATTGCCAGAATTGCTAGGCTAATCATAACGAGTGCCACGGTGATGCTCGTGCGGCCACGGCGTAATTCATCCTCGTCAGTACACTTGATCTGGAACAGCCAGTCAGTCAACGCTCGCATACCTTCTCCTGGAACAGGTTGAGCACGAACATTCCTCATTATATCGATAGTCAGACAAAGTCTCAATGGGCTAAACCTGACAATTATCGCCTGCCTGGGAGTGCAGGCCTCCGGCCCGCATGCTGGGGTGGGTGCGGTAAACCGTTGCTGATCGCATCAACTAGACACCCAAGGGTGAGTTTGGAAACCGTTCCGAACGCTGTATCGTCACTGCCCAGATAGAAAAAACGTTGAAAATCCCTTTCCTGGCAGGGTAAAGAATGACCGTCTTTCAGGTTGTCAATGGGACACCGGATAGACAACGTATGGCTTCCTTCGGTTCACCTCATTTTGACAGCTTCAGCATACGCCCTGAGATTTGGGAGCCATCTCTGCTGGGTTGATATCGGCTTCATCACTTATAGTCCTTCAACGCGGCTTGCAGGGTGCTAAAAGTACGAATGCCACGCAAGTCAATACCAAGCGTGACCAGGGTCTGCGCGACTTCCGGGCGAATGCCGACCAGCGTGACGTGCGCGCCCATCAAGCGTGCTGCCTCGACGAGCTGGATCACGCCTTTGGCGACCTGGGTATCGATCACGGGGACGCCGGTCACATCAATGAGCAGTTCACGGGCGCCGGTGTGTTCAAGCTGGGTCAACGCCTGCCGTTGCATATCGGCCAACCGTGCCGTATCGAGCGCACCGATGAGTGGCATCACCAGCGTGGTGGTGCGTACCGGCAGTACCGGAACGCTCAACTCGCGAATGACCTGGCGCTGTTGTTCATTTTCGGCCAGCAGGCGGGCCTGTTCAGCGGCGCGCTGTTCGAGGTCACGGAGCGCTTGCTGCAATGCTGCCGTGCGTTGAGCAACCTGCGCTTCGAGCGTGGCATTAAGTGCAGCCAGTTGGTTGGCGCTCTGGCGCGCCTCTTCCCGAAGCCGACGCGCCTCGCGCAAGGCGGCGTTGGTGACGCTTCCCCCAACGAACGTGAACAAGGCTGACCCAACTTGCAGAAACAGGGCAGCGATCTGTAATGTGCCTTCGGGTTGTTTAAAAAACAATAACTGACCGGTCGTCCACCATCCGGCTAACAGACCGGTTGTATTAAGGAACAATGCGAACCAAGTCCAGGCTGGTGGGAGGATCATTCCTGTAATGAGGATTGTGAAGACGAGAAAGAAGGGTGTTGCATAACGGGTAGGATCATCTCTCTCAGCCAGAAATAGAATGGTCATCGTCAGTGTAGTCACGGTGATGATAAAGAGCAGACCACCCGCTTGCACCCAACCGGTTCGGCAGAGAACGATCACGATAGTATAGACAAGAACTCCGGTCACATTGATCAGCAGTAGGGTGAACGCTAATTGTGGTGTCACTGCAAACACTAGTGGGATGGATAAGAGGGCCAACCCACTCATCAGGAGTGCCAGGACAATGATGATCCGACCACGTCGTTGATCGTCTTCGTTAGAGTCTGGAATGCGGAGTAGCCAGAGCTGCAATTGCTGCATGAACTTCTCCTTAACCTTTACCCCTCCTGTTCCGAAAGCGGAAAGAGGACTGCATTCTGCAAGGTTAGGACGTTGAGGGGAAGTTGAGTTCTGAGCCGCGAATGATGCGATGATGAATAAGGTTCTCTTCATTATACCCCTGGCATTGCCTCCTTCGCTTCGTCATATGTTGGGTCGTGCTGGGGTGTGTTTGCGGTTGAAAACCCGTTCTAACCGATGCTGTAGCGGTTATGATCGCTGAGCAATACTGTCGATCCGCAACAATATTTTGTCACCATAGTACAAGAATCCTATGCTTTGTCGTTAAACGCTAGTCATACCAGTACCAGCACAACAGGACTCTTTCGCCCCTCGCCAGTGGCAGCATTGTCAGCTACATTGAGCATGTGAGAACGGCTTTGCGCTCTTTGTTCATTGTAGCCAATGCGAGGCCGCTATGCGTAACAATATTCTCTCAATTCTGCTCATCTGTGTTATCGCAGCGCCGTTCACCCTCTATGCCGCACCTGCTGGTCAACCAGAACTCCCCTTACCTGAAGATGATGTTCTGATTGCTCCCGCATCAGCAAGGTTATCATTTGCGGTTGATGATGTTGAACCGCGTTTACCAAGTCAGTATCTGGCCGGAAGAGTAGCCGTACAACTTATATTGCCAGAAAGTACCGGCGCTGTTGATCCTTCGATGGAGGATTGGACTAGCGCCCAGATCGAGCAGATCGTTGCTGAGGCTCAGGCGGCGCTTGATTGGTGGCGCGATCGGTTACCAGATGCCCGACTGGAGTTTGATTTGAGTGTCCGCGTTGTGCCAACAATGTACGAGCCAATCCGCTACGATCTAGCCCAGGAAAGGCGCTGGATCGGTGATGTCCTGAGCGAATTGGGCTACGTTGGCGCAAGCCATTTCGAGCAGGCGTTCAGAATGCTCTTCGATCTCCGTGAGCAACGACACGCAGATTGGGCGACGATCTTCTTTATTGTGAATAGTGCGAGTGATGACGGCTACTTTGCCGATGGCCGCTTCGCTTACGCATATCTCCACGGGCCGTATAGTGTGATTACTTCCGATGGTGGTCCATATCAGACCCAGTGGCTACGTGCGGTGATCGCGCATGAGTTTGCACATCTCTTTGGTGCACTTGACCAGTATAGTGCTGCTCGTGTTTCGTGTGATCAGCGGAGCGGGTATCTGTTCACACCGACGACAAATAGTATGTTTAATAACTGTGGTACCAACGAACCGAGTATTATGCGCGAATTGATCTATAGCTTCACGATCGGCGCTGTTGACACGTCGGCGCGCCACCAGCTTGGCTACCGTGATAGTGATGCCGATGGTGTGATAGATGTGCTTGACACAACGCCAGTTATATCACTAACGGCGACACTTCAGGAAACAGGTCGACGGCCGGTTGTCGAATTGAATGCTCGTGATATTCCTTACCCTTCACCGGTGCAACCTGATGCGAGTATCAATCGGATTACAGCGATTGAGTATCGGGTTGAGGGTAGTGATTGGCAACTAGCAATACCAGTTGATGGTCACTTCGACAGTCCACGTGAGATCGCACAGGTTGAGTTACCGTTGTACGATGGTGACTATGTCGTTGAGTTTCGGGCAGTTAATACGGTTGGTAATGTCTCAGCCCCAATGACCCAGACTTTTTCCATCAATGGCGTAGGGTCAAGTCCTGAATACCGTATTCCTGAACCGGCCCAGATCGACGAGGCAGGGTTAGTTATCCACTTGCAGGCGCCAGCAGATACCCAAGCGATTGAAGTGAGCTTCTGGCGTGATTTTCGTGAGGCAATTCGTGTACCTTACAGACCCGAAGTGATTCTTCCACTTAACATTGTACCGTCCTTGACGAATATACAGACGATACCGACGATCTACGTCCGTTTTATTGATAGTGCTGATCGACTATCGCTGTCATACGCGCTTCCTGTAGCAATTCCTGAACCACCACAATATGCTGTTATGCTCCCGCTAATCTTGCGTTAGTTATTCCCCCGCGTATATGTGGAAGCTTTCCTTTACTCTGAACCCGTTTTCTTCCCTAACAGCGAAAGGGTGAACTGAAGGGAGATTGGGAACCTGCGCCTCCCTTCCCTCTCTTTCCTGACCAGCAGAATGGAGGGAAACAACCGGTTGTCGTTATCAGCATGAAAAAATCGCGCCAAACTTTTACCGTTTTGGTTGCACTCACCATTTATACTAATTGTGTCTTGGTCTCATCGTCATAGAGGGAGTACTGTTGTATGCGTTTTGCCCGTTATCTCAGTCTGCTGGTATGTATCGGTGTGTTCTTGAGCCTTTGGCCGATGGACGTAACGCGCACGCAATCGGCCAGCCCCTCGGTATTTGGAGCTAATACTCACATTGCAACCACTTACCCCTTTCCCGACTCATTGCACCAACCGGCTGAGGTTGTGGCGCAGAGTGGACTAGGTTGGGCACGTGAAGAGTTTCAGTGGGGACGGATCGAGCCGCGTCCAGGTCAATACGACTGGACATTTACCGATCGAGCTGTTGATGAGCTAGTAAAGCGCGGCGTCAACATTCTCGGTCTTTTTAATCCGGCTGTTGGCTGGGGTACACCAAATCCAGCCGATGACGCCATCCCACCTGATCAAGGGAGCTTCTACCCACCGGAGCCACAACTCTTTGCGAATTTTGTTGCGACGGTTGTGAACCGCTATAAGGATCGCATCCGTTACTGGCAGATATGGAACGAGCCAGACAATCCGGTATACTGGCGGCCAGCACCCGATCCGGCTGCCTATGCAAACCTTCTCCGTACCGTTTACCCGGCAATTAAAGCGGTTGATCCGGGTGCGGTCGTTTTAGCCGCCGGGATTGTCTCGCCCGAACCGGCGGGATCGTTTTTGCAGGCAATTGCTGATAATGGCGCCTGGAATTCGTTCGATGTCATCGCCCTCCATCCCTACACCGATCCGCTCGGCCCTGAAGCCGGATCGATTGACACAGTAGGGATCGGTGCAATTCAGACGCTGGCCGCTCGCTTAGGACCGAAACCGATCTGGGTTACAGAATTTGGCTGGGCAGATAGTCCGAGTGATCGCACGGGTGAGCGGGCGGTCGATGTTGAAACGCAAGCCAACTATCTGATCCGGGCAATGGCCCTGTTGCGACAAGCCGGTGTCGAGCGGGTCATTATGTTTCGCTTCAAAGACATGCAACTGCGCAACGGCACGCCGTACAATACGTATGGCCTGTTCCGTTATGGCAGAGGACAAGAGGATTACGGTCAGCCGAAACCGGCTCTAGCGGCGTTTCGTACCTTGAACCAGTACGTTGGTGGGCGACAGCCGCTTGGGTTGCGCCGCTTGAGCGATGCGAGAATTGCTTTTGACTTCGAGCGGAGTATCGGCTGGCAAACGTTTCCGCTTGAAAATGGCTCGATTGCGCAGAGTAGTGCTCGGGTGCGCAGCGGGGGCGGCGCAGTGGAAGTGCGTTACCGCTTTCTTACCGGCGGGAATGATTATGTGAGTTTTACTCCTCGTGAAGCAATCACATTTCCCGCTGGAACGACCCAGATCGGGATGTGGGTGTACGGTGACGGGAGCAGTTTTGATCTGAAAGTTCAGCTTCGTGACACGCAGGGTGAGATTCTGCAATACCGCCTGGGCAAGATCGGGCCTCCGGGCTGGCAACAGCTTGTTGCTGCAATCAATGGCCCGGTTGAGCCAGGGAACCGGATTCGGTTTGTCGATGGCAAACTCGATGGTGACATCACACTTCAGGCTATTGTTATTGACGATGATCCGGATACTCGTACTGGTGAGGGTGTGGTCTATCTCGATGATCTAACCGGCTACAGTGGGCCAGAGGCATACGCTGCCCGTTTTGCCGCCGAACGTGGTGTCGTTGAGGTGATCTGGGCAGTGGATAGTGGTCGAGTGCGTATTCCCAGCGCCGATGCCGAAGTTACCATCATCGACCGCGATGGTGGTCAGCGTCGCTTGGCCGCAGCAGGCGGGATGGTGACCCTCGATGTCGGGCCACGTCCGATCTACCTTCTCTATCAGCCGGGCAGCGAGCAGCCTGCGCCGCCACCGCCACCTCCACCCGCGACCGGTAGCAGTTTTGTTCCGCCTGACGGGTCCTTCGCTGATGATGCCATGCGAAATGTGTGGCAGCGCACCGATCAGCCGGTAGCCAGTGGTGCGCCGAAGTTACGTCCACGTTCGTGGATTTGGGGACCACAGCCGATCAGCGGTGCGATGCGTGAACCGTATGCCCAAAGTCCAGGCGGCAGCCGGTTGGTACAGTATTTCGATAAGAGCCGAATGGAGATCAACAACCCGAATGCCCCCCGCAATCAGTGGTATGTGACCAACGGCTTGCTTGTGGTTGAGATGCTGACCGGCCGAATTCAGCTCGGCGACGCCCAATTTGAGGATCGTACACCGGCCACAGAAGCAGTAGCTGGCGATCCGGCAGCAGTTAACCCTAATGCTCCCACTTACGCTACCTTGCGTAGTGTTGCCTTCCCGGTTAATCAAAATCGAGCTGCGGATCGTACCGGCCAGGTCGTCACTGCGTTTCTCAATCGTGACGGTAGTGTCAGTGAACGTCCTGACCTGGCCCGTTACGATATACGTATTGGCAGTTACGAAGCGACGCTTGGGCACAACATCCCGCAAGTCTTCCTCGACTATTTTGCTCAACAGGGTGTAGTGCTGGAAAATGGCCGCTACGTCAATCGTCAAATTATCGATTGGGTCTTTGTGATGGGTTTGCCGATTAGCGAACCCTACTGGGCACGAGTGCGGGTTGGCGGTGTAGAGAAAGACGTGCTGATGCAGGCCTTTGAGCGACGTGTGCTGACATATACTCCCGATAACGATCCAAATTGGCGAGTTGAGATGGGGAACGTTGGTCAGCATTACTTGCGCTGGCGGTACGGGCAGTAGTGGGTAAAGCGCTCGTGCATTGACTGAACAGCGTTCAGCGCTGTCGCAGTACCACAGTGCATGTTTGCAAAACGATCAATTCCTGACGGGGCGCAGTGTCACTGCGCCCTGTAATTGTCAAGACCAGAATTCGCAATCCAGTGCCGGGTTTCCTCCGTTGTGTCATCGCAGGTAGGGTGAGTTCTCAACCCGCCCGTTGTAGTGTTATCGCCGAACATACCCACCTGTCCCTCGCATTGGCTGAGGAGGTGCCCCCATTCTGTTCCCCGTGTAAAAGGGTGAGAAAATAAGGCGCATCAGGTGCATGGTAACGCATCGGCTGGCGCATGTGCAGTCTGATAACGCTGACGAGACTTCTTGGCAGAGATACGGCCTGCACGAATGTGACCAGGCTGGTATAATCGAGCAAGTACGTGCTCTATAGCGTAACTCACAACTTTTATGGTAACCCTACGAGTATTCCAACGTCAGCAGGTTGAGGCATTGACCGATCTCGATCAGATCAGTGAGCTGTTGATGCAACCGCGCACCCTGATCTGGCTCGATCTCGAACAGCCAACCGCCACCGAAGTGGCGTTACTGCACAATGAATTTGGATTTCATCCACTTGCCATCGAAGATGCAATCCAGACCCACGAACGACCGAAAATTGAGACCTATCCCGGCTACTATCTGATCATTTTTTACAGCATCGAGTACGATGCCGACAAACGGGCTTTGCATTTTCTCCCAATCACACTCTTTGTCGGGGCAAATTACCTGGTCAGCATCCGTACTGGCCCGGTTCGCCATGTACAGCAAACATTGGCGCGCTGGCAGGGTAACGGTTATGTGCCAGGTTACCAGATAAGCAGTATTCTCTATGCCCTGATTGATGGGATTGTTGATGATTATTTCGTTGTGCTCGATATGATCGGCGAACAGATTGATGATGTGGAAGATGCTATCTTCCAGCGCGGTCGTCAGGAGATTGCCGGTGAAATATTCACCTTAAAGAAGGACCTCTTGTTGTTACGACGAATCGTTGCTCCCGAACGCGATATTCTCAATGTCTTGTTGCGCCAGGAAGTGCGGATCTTTCAACCACGCGAGTTGACCTATGTGCGTGATGTTTACGATCACCTGGTGCGAATCACCGAATCGATAGATCTGTACCGTGATCTGCTTTCCAGCGCATTGGATAGCTATCTTTCGCTGCAAGGAAATCAGCTTAATCAGTTGGTGAAAGTTTTAACACTATGGTCAATTATTCTGATGGCTTGTTCGCTAGTTGCTGGTATTTACGGTATGAACTTTGTGCTGATGCCCGAACTTGAACAACCGTGGGGCTATCCATTTGCGCTTAGCTTGATGGTCGTCATTGCAGTCAGTCTGGCGATCTACTTTAAACGGAGACGCTGGTGGTAGATGAGGTGATGTTGTTCATCGACGGTCAACCGGCAGCTTCGACAGTCGTCATCGAACGAAAGGTCGTCGAGTGGTCATGTGCAGTGCCTGTTAATGCCACAGCGCAACTGGTGGTTGATGGCGTTCTTCTCGAACCATTTCTGCGTCCAGGCGAGGCGATTTGGCGTTGGCGCTGGCAGGCGCCAGCCGTAGCCGGTGAATACGAGGCTCATCTAACCGTTACTTCAGCGACGGAGTGTACTGAATGGCGTGAAGTTGTGCGGGTTGTTCCTTCACTGCTCGACGCTCATCGCTACACGCGGTTACTGGCCGATCTGGCTCAACTGATACCGACCCTGGTTCACGCCTTGAGGGGTGGACGCCAACCGGCCGGTGATATGGAGGCCGGACGATCAGATGTGGCGGCATTGCTGGCCTTGCTAACCGGACCGGCAACTGCACGCTTGATTGCAGCGCTAGAGCGATTAACCCGACGTCAGGCGAATCGTCGGCTTCTTCTTGATCGCCCACGTGAGCTAGGCGAGTGGCGCGAGCGCCCTGATCCATCGCGCTGGCGTATCACTCCTGATGCAATGCCGTTATCGGAAACTCGCTGGCCTGACCGCATTCAGCCGCTGACACCGCGGTACGATCCGTCTGATAGGAGCCTTCAGGTTGTATCGTTACTGCTTGATCAAGTGATCGGCGCCGCGCAATCGTTATTGCTTTCCGAACTACCGGCTGACAAACGGATGTCGTTAATCGCCGTCCTTGGCCGTCTGCGGGCAATACGAGCCCGCATCGTTGTCTCTGCGCCTGCATCAATGTCTCCAACTTCCTGGCAGCCGCGTACTCGCGATGAGCGAATCGTTCAGGTGTACCGCCGTCTCTTTCGGCGACGGCTGGGTGTTGGAAGGGCATCTGATCTTCTTTCTATTCCAGTTCGTGAGGTGGCGCGGTTGTACGAAGTTTGGTGTACAGCACAGGTTGCACTCAGCCTCATTCAATTCCCTGGCTGGCACATTGTCGAGCAATCGCTCGTGAGTGAAGATTTTCATCTTCACATTGAACACCAATACCCGCTGTTGGTGCTGGTGAATGCTGATGGGGCGATGGTGAAACTGCGCTATCAGCCACGCTATGCCCCCGACAGTCAGCCGTTCTGTTCACTTGACGACCGGGTACGGATTCCTGACATAGCATTAGAGATAACCCCGGCACAAGCTGAACCCTGCCTGATTTTGCTTGACGCCAAATATCGTCACGAAGCCGGAGAATTACCGGCAAGTGCACTTGATGAAGGGTATAGCTATCTGGCCGGTATTGGTGATTGGTCTGGTCAGCGTGTGGTGACGGCGCTTGCGCTCCTCTTTCCTGCTGATAACGTGCCCAAAACCTATTCCAGTGGTCTGACGGTACTGCCACTCCTGCCCGGTGAGTCGGTCGTCTTCTTACACACTTGGTTAGAAGCGCAGTTGCGAGGAGTGTTAGAAGATCAGTAACCCATGTGCTGTTCGGGGTGAATGGGTATGCGCGCTACGGGAATACACAGTCGTTTCAGCATAGCACTCGCTCTATCAACAATGTCTGGCTTGTTGCTCGGTGCGGCGATGCCAACCGTTCTGGATTGGGGTCTCCTCGGCTGGGTCAGCTTCATCCCCCTTTTGCTCGGGTTACATACGCAACCGTCACGTCACTATGTCCTTTTGGCACTGCCCTGCGGCATCATCTGGTCGGCATTTACCCATCTCTGGTATCCGGCCCTGTTCGGGATGGTCGGTGGTATTTTCCTCATCCTGGCTGTTGGAACCTTCTACGCTGGCCTCATTCATACTGGTATGACGCTGCAACAGCGGTTGCCGGAACCGTTTCGTTTGCTGGGATTGCCGGTCGCCTGGTCGGCGCTGGAATTTCTCCGTTTTGTAGCCCCCGTCGTTAGCGAATGGTGGATCGAGGTATTGGCAAAAAGTCAATGGCGTTTCCCTCCAGTGCTCCAACTCCTCACCATAACCGGTTTCCCTGGTCTCAGTTTTCTGATAATGCTGGTAAACGTTGCTCTGACGATGATCATACTGGAATGGTGGCAAAAGCGCCGCTGGCATCTGCCTGCCTTGATCGGGTTATTGTTCGCGCTGCTTGTGGTTGGATGGGGGGCATTCACGATACCCGATGCGGTGGCACCAGTCTTTCGTATTGCCGGGACAGTTGATCTTGTTAATCAAGACCCTGCCGTTCAGAGACTGAGCAATCTTCCCCGTGATCAAGAGGGATACTATGCCGACACTCCAGTAATGTCGCAGGCTATTTTTCGCATCAATGAAACCTTAACCCGCAGCATTGCTGATATTCAACCGGCGTTTGTGGTGTGGCCGGAGAACGAATTTGCCGATGCCGATGATCCGGCAGTTGTCGCACAGCTTGGGAGGTTGGCGCGTGAGTTAAATACGTATCTGGTGGTCGATATGGTTTGGCATGCAGAGGCCGGTATGCACGACGCGGCAGTGATGATTGGCCCTGATGGCCGAGAAGTTGGTCGGCGGGCCAAGATCAATCTCACCGGTGGTGAGCAGGCATTCGGTTTTGTCGCGGGTTCAGCCACGTTTTCCGTCTTTGCAACACCATACGGCAACGTCGGCCTGGGGGTGTGCTGGGATCGTCATCCGACCTGGATTGTTCGCGAATTAGCCCGTCATGGTGCGCAGATTGTGCTCATGCCGGTAGATGATGACTTTGCCGCTAATCCCTGGTTTCCTCGTTTGCATGCCGCCGATTCGGTCTTGCGAGCAGTTGAGAATCGCGTTACCTTCGCCACCGGTGCGACGAGCGGGATAGCAATGGTGATCGACCCTTACGGGCGAATAACCGCCGAGAGTGCAATCAATCAGCGTAGTGTTGTCTTCGGCGAAGCGTTTACTCTCTCAGAGCGCACCTTCTATACGTATACTGGCGACTGGTTTGGCCGAGTAATGTGTGGTAGTACGTTGATCGGATTGCTGTGGCGACGGCAATAGCCCTCTGCCCACACTCGTAAACGGGAAAAGAAGAGGGCGATGCCATCGGCAACAGTTGCGAGAGGAATATTCCCACACTTTCACGTGTTCGTTTCCACGATTGGTCTGCCAACGGCAAGCCGCCAGGACACCCACACAACGATGCCGCTGAGTTAGGAATGCGTACACGTGGTTTTTTAAATCAATAATCAATCTCGCCCTATTCCCTAGTGGGATGGTCTCATCCAAGGACCTGCTGATTTCAGCCCTCTGACGCGAACTATCTCACAAACACTCCTCCTTTGATACCTGCCGAATCGCTTGAAAAACAATCTCATCGCGCATTGGTAGCTCATAGATGCGGGCGCCGGTCGCATCACGGATGGCGTTCGCGATAGCCGCTGCGCCGGCGGTGATCGGTGGCTCACCCACGCCTCGTGCACCAAAGGGGCCGTTGGGTGCCGGATTAGTTACGAGAACGGCCTCAATCGAGGGCACGTCGGCTGCACGGGGTAGGGTATAGTCCATCAAACTGGCTGTGAGCAATTCACCGCGCTCGTCGTAGCGCAGGGCTTCGTGTAGTGCCCAACCAATCCCTTGCACCGCACCACCGTGGATCTGTCCTTCTACCATCAGTGGGTTGAGTGGGAAGCCAACATCCTGAATAGCAACATACCGTAACGGCTGTACCCGACCGGTTTCCTGATCAACTGCCACCTGAACAATATGTGCAACAAAACCCGGTGCATTTTCGGCCGGTGCTGCCCGACCTTCACCGACAATCGGCCCTGGTCCACCCGGTTGTTCTTGGGCACGGCGGGCTACCTCGCCGATAGGTAGCGAACGCCCGGGAACGCCACGGACCAGAACCTCTCCCTCTCGGATATCCAGGTCATCAATCCGAGCTTCAAGCATATCAGCGGCGATCTCCAGCAGTTGACGACGTGCCTCGCGGGCTGCCGCAGCAACTGCCCCGGCGACGCTATACGTGATCTGACTACCGCCGCTCGGTCCGGCGAACGGTCCGCTGCGGGTATCGCCGGCGACAATTTCAACCTGTTCCGGTGGTACTCCCAAAATCTCAGCCGCTACCAACACAAAGCTACTATTGACACCCGAAATGTCTACTGATCCGACGTGAACCCGTACTATTCCATCGGTATCAACCCGACAGACCGCTGCGGCTGGCGACATTCCACACGGCCAGCCGCCAATAGCCATCCCAACACCACTCCCTGGCGTGCGGTTACGCCAGAGCGGATGTGCAGCAGCGACTTCCAGTACCTTTGTAAGACCCATCGACGGCCAGGGATCGTTATTCCCCATCGGATCACCGGTGGTCGCTGCATTGCGCATTCGCAACTCGAGCGGATCAAGCCCTAAGCGATGGGCCAGCTTGTCAATGCTCGATTCGAGCGCAAACGTGACTTGTGGCGCGCCCGGCGCACGATAAGCGCCAGCCTGTGGTTTATGGGTTAGCACTTCCACAACATCAATCTGTACGTTCGGACAACGATAGTACCCACCCAGCAGCGTGCTCATGATACCGCCGAGGGTAAATGGGTACACACCATTGTCGATCACGATTTCGGCAACCAGTGCGGTAAGGATGCCTTCGCGGGTAGCCCCCAGCTTGAGCGTGATCGTGCTTGCCGGCGATGGCGTCGTCGTGAGAAAATCTTCGCTCCGATCAAGAACGATGCGTACCGGACGTCCAACAGCCATCGCCGCCGCCGCAGCCAACGGTTCGAGAATGCCGTACTTGGCGCCAAAACCGCCGCCTACCGTCATCGGTACAACGGTAACCTGACTCGGCCGCAGCCCCAACAGACGGGCAACCTCATCACGTACCCCGAATTGTCCTTGCGTACTGGTATACAACATAATCTGACGACGTAGCGGGTCAATATCGGCCACAACAGCGTGTGGTTCCAGATACCCCTGATGGACGATTGAGGTTCGGTATGTGCCTGTTACAACCACATCGGCTGCGGTTAAGGCAGTCATCGCATCACCGCGACTAAACCGCTTCCGCTCGTGTACATTTGAGACCGTATGCCCGTTCTGTTCTTCGCCACGGGCAACGGCTGCATGCGTTGCCGTAAGATCAGAATCAGCCTGCGGCGCACCTTGAGGCCAGATAACCGGTGCTGCCGGATCAAGGGCAGCTTCTGGCGTCACCACAGCAGGGAGTGGTTCGTAGTCTATCTGTAATGCAGCGACCGCATCTTCTGCCGCTGCCAGGTGCGTGGCTAACACCAGCGCGACCGGTTCACCCCGGTAGCGTACCACCTCGCGGGCCAGGGGTGGTCGTTTGCCGCGATGAAGGCTGGTGTTGGCGAACCGGCAAGTCGTGCGCAGTCAATACCGCAACCACACCGGGAATAGCTTTTGCTGCGGCGGTATCGATCCTCACAATCCGCGCATGGGCGTACATACTCAGGGCAAGCTTGCCGTGAAGCATACCGGGAAGGTACACATCACCGGCATAACGAGCGCGTCCGGTTACTTTTTCAATGCCATCAACCGATTTGCGAGCTTTGCCGAGGTACCGATGCGGAGGTTGTTGAGTCATCAGTGTTACTCCTCTTTCAAGTGACTCCCTATCTATCGTACCATAGCTGGCCGGAAAGAACGGTACGAGCGCAGGGAGGCTCCGCTTTTCATCTACCTGTGAGCAGTGAGATGAAGAGAGGAAGAGGCATGAGTTAAGAAGGGGCGTTCTCATAGTATCTGCATCAACAGAGGTCTGCAACCGGCCCTCTCGTTGGTGCGTTGATCATACCCATCGGCGTATAGTAGGGCAGCTCCCTCACCTTCCCCCTGACCCAAAAGGAAAGGGGAGGTGCATTCGCCAATGAACACACCTGACGACACGGTAAAGGCGACGTATGTGTCGCCCTTACCCAATGATCCCCTACACACAAGATACGCCTGATTTTTAAGGCGTAATGCTCAAGAGAAGTGTGCCACGTGCCACACCACGATCATTGATCCCAACGGTACCACTCGTTGTCAGTGCTTGAAATGGGGACAGTCGTCGATCGAGTTCTGGATCGACATCGTTACCAAGCCGCTTGCTTAGATCGCGGACAGACTTTAAGTTTACATAAATAACACCGGCGTTTGGTGACGGCATGACCTTGAGTGCATCGGTGTAGGTAGCAACACTCGCCAGTTTCTTTTCGGCCCCAAATGCAGCCTCCATCGCCGAACGACCCACGGCAATGACCAGATCACGACCGTTAAAGCCGTAACCGATAAAGAAATCTCCCTCGGTGATTGCCTGTACCTGTGTTCGTCCAATTGAAACGTCCTCGAACGAGACCCCGATCAAGTCTTCGATGAGGGTTGTCAGCGTTCGCATCCCATCTTGAGCTGCCGACTGATCGGCTACCTGTAAAGCAAAGTAGCCACCAACCGGCAAATCAGTGCTATCGTTAGGGAGAATGGTAATAACTCCTTCACCGTGAAACCAACGAAACAGATCACGTTCCAGGTCGATATTGAGGCTACGTTCGAGATCGCGTAGGGTGTTGGTAGTATCGGGCGAAGCGGCCAGTTGATCACGTAGTTGCTGACCCCAATCGGCGGGAATAGCAAAACTGATCACACCTACCGCATCACTGCTGACGTTACCGGCGCGTTCTGGTGATACCGCCGGTCGGAATGTTTTGAGGCGTTCGCGTAACTCACCACCTAAGCGCGCCTGATCCAGAACTGCCGTTGCATCGAAGCGTAATCCATCTTCGGTCACCGCCATTGTTAGCCCAACACCGTGCATAGCCTGTCCGATTGTCACAGCATCGCGTACAAACGATGCCGTGTTGCTCAGATTGAACGCATCGATAGCGGTTTGTGACACCTGTGCAATCGTGTTCCCGGCGATGTAGATCGTACCAATGCGATCATTTGGTAAACTTTGGACGGTGGCTTGAAACGACGTATTTCGAGCCAGTGAGGTATCTGCCGGTTGCTGAATCAAGGTTGCAATTCCATCGGGCTTGTTGGCAAAGACAACCATATCGCGGGCGAGGGCAAACGCAGCAAACGCACTGTCTGGCGTATCACTCGCATAAATGGTAATGCCATTGGTTGTACTGCTGGTAAAGCGTTCACCCTTGCTCTCACGGAAGGTACGCTGTTTATCGAGAAAAGCCTGTGCTGCGCGCTGATCGCGTATACTTACAATGAGCAGGATGTTCCCTTCGCTGATCGCATCATCATTCACGGATGTTGGTGGTGTTGGGAGACCAAACGGCGAGTCCAGGTTTCCTACATTGGGATCAACAATGCGTTCAACCGGTATGCCGTATACCGCGAGGGCCATTTCAGCACCGATCCACGGCGCAATATCTTCGTTGAATGAAACCCCAAATTGCTCAGCAAGCAGATCGGATGTGGTCTGGTCGTTCTGGTAATCGAATGTTTCAGGGAAGGCACGGCGCAGGCGGTCAATGTTGGGTAAGTCGCTTAGATTGGGGGTGATCGCAGCAAAGATTTGGGTCTCGGCTGGCAGCAATTCCGGAATCCTGCTTGCACGCTGAGTAAGCAAATTAAACAGGAGAGCGCCTGCTCCAATGGCGATCAGTAATACCCCGACCGATATACCGGCAATAAGTAAGGGGAGATTACTGCGTCGTGATGACTGAGGGGTTACGGGTGGTAGCGAAAATGGATCGACCGTCATTGAATGCCTCCTCTTCGAACATGATGATCTGTGACACTATGTACGCAGGAGCGGTGTGCTAGGTTGCACGGTTGCCATCGTGATCGATGGCGAATCGTCAGGCAGCGCTCTCATTTGACATAAAAATTAAGCGAGGGTTGCCTGCCCTCGCTTTGCCAATGCGCTTGTTACCCACTCGCTGTTAAATATCTAACTCGACAACCTCGTTCGCATGGGTTTGAATAAATCGTCGTCGCGGCGGCACCAGATCACCCATTAGCATCGTGAAAGTCTCATCGGCACGGGCTGCATCTTCTAAGGTAACCTGGAGAATCACCCGATTTTGCGGGTTCATCGTCGTTTCCCAAAGCTGCTCGGCATTCATTTCACCCAAACCTTTGTAACGCTGAATCTCCACTTTTGTCCCGGGTGGCAGCTTACTCAAGTACGCATCCCGCTCGGCATCAGAATAGGTATACACCTGTTCACGGCCATGCCTGATCCGGTACAGTGGCGGCTGGGCGATAAAAAGATGTCCGTTCGTTATCAGTGGACGCATATGTCGGAAGAAGAAGGTCAGCAAGAGCGTCCGAATGTGGCTACCATCAACATCAGCATCAGTCATCAGAAAGATACGATGGTAGCGCAGCTTACTCAGGTCAAACTGATCGCCAATCGAGGTTCCGATAGCCGTAATCAACGCTCGTACTTCCGTATTCGACAGCATGCGGTCGAGCCGACTCTTTTCGACATTCAAAATCTTGCCCCGCAACGGCAGAATTGCCTGGAAACGACGGTCACGTCCCTGTTTGGCAGTGCCACCTGCGCTATCTCCCTCAACGATGTACAGCTCGCAGCGGGCCGGGTTCGGATCAGAGCAATCGGCCAGCTTTCCAGGCAATGAAAATCCTTCCATTGCACTCTTGCGAGCCGTCTCGCGCACCTTCTGCACTGCGAGCCGGGTTCGTGCAGCCGAAATAGCCTTCTCGATGATCCGGCGCGCTTCTGTGGGGTTTTCATCGAGCCAGGCACTGAACGCATCGCTAAAGACGGTAGCAACGGCACTCGCAGCTTCCGGACTCACCAACTTCTCTTTGGTTTGCGACGAAAACTGGGGGTCTTTCAGCTTAACGCTGATCACTGCCGTTAATCCCTCGCGCACATCATCGCCGGTGAGATTGCTCTCATTTTCTTTCAGTAATCCCTTCGCCCGTGCGTAATTATTGATAACGCGCGTCAGTGCGGTACGAAACCCCGACAGATGCGAACCACCGTCAACATTATTAATGTTATTGGCAAAGGTATAGACATTATCGGTGTCAAACGAGTCGGTATATTGCAATGCGATCTCCACCATCACATCGTCTACCATTCGCTCGACATAAAACGGCTGACGGTGGAGAACCGTCTTATCTTTGTTGAGGTGGCGCACATACGAAACGATCCCACCTTCAAAGTAAAAGTTAAGTTCGCGATTGGTTCGTTCATCAACGAACTTGAAGCGTAGTCCCTTATTCAGGTAGCTCATTTCGCGGAAGCGCTGCGCTAGCGTATCAAAATTGTAGTCGAGCGTTTGAATGATGGTGGTATCGGGTAGAAAGCGTGTGGTGGTGCCGTGGCGGTCAGTTGGTTCGAGATCAATAACATCGGTTACCGGCACGCCGGCACGATACTCCTGGTAGTAGTGACGACCATTGCGGTAGACATCAACCCGCATGTAGGCTGAAAGCGCATTTACTGCCGAGACACCAACGCCATGCAGACCAGACGAGACCTTATAGCCACCACTACCAAACTTTCCACCGGCGTGGAGTCGAGTCATAACAAGGGTGAGCGTACTGATTCCCTCTTTCGGATGGATCCCGACCGGAATCCCCGACCCATCATCGCTGACCGTCACCGAACCATCGCGGTGGATGGTCACGCTCACGCTGGTTGCCCGTCCGGCCATGACTTCATCAACCGAATTATCAACGACCTCGCGCACCATCGTGTGCAGGCCGTTAATATCGGTTGGGCCAATGTACATCCCAGGCCGCTTGCGGACAGCTTCCATGCCCTCAAGCACCTGAATCTGACTCTCATCGTAGGTTGTTGGTCGTTCACTCGTCATAGTCTGTGTACCTCGTCGTCCAACACGTTTGTGCCGCCGACTACGACAAAGCAACTGTCGCAGCGTGGGCGCGATAAAATTGCAGGCGAGCGGCACGGAGACCGCTACCGATGTAGGCGTTCCCAATAATGGCCAGCGCCAGCAAACCCGGCTGTGTTGCCAGTGCATGCCAGATTTGGGCAAATCCGACCTCGACAACGGCACAGACGGCTAGAAAGGTAGCGATTGCAAACCAGCGCTGGCGAGCAAGTTGCCAGCTTTTGCGCAGTGCCGCGACCGGTCGTTCATTGTGTAAGGTGATAATCTCTGGTGTCAGACCAAATCCTATCAGGCCAAAAATGCCCAGCAAAATCCATCCATTATAGATGAACGGTATTGTTGCAGGAATATAGAACCCGATCAACACACTTAATCCTAACAGTGGCCCAAGTACACCACCGACAATCCCGAAAAGGCCTGCCAGACGGTAGGCAACCGTCAGGCTACGTATCAGCGTAATCTTCCACGCAGGCCGTTCATTTAGCAGCATCTGGCGCAAGAGAACCATGAAACTGCTACTTAAGCTTAGTGCTATCAGATTAAGAATAACAACCGCACTAACAAATTGGGCAACCGGGAGATAGATCGGTGGCGGCAGCATAGCTGCCGGCCCTGGCGCCAGAAAAGGGATCATATTGGTAATAAGCAATAATGTCCGTGCATCTATCGCGTGGAGGGTACCGAGCCATTGGGCGACGATACCCTGCACATCATTGGGTGGCAATGCCAGCCCAATTGCACGACCGAGCCAGAGATAGACGCTCAACCCAATCGAGAAGAGCAAAATGAAAGGCTGACGGTGGATTGCGGTATAGCCGACAGCCAATGCATCAGTTACATACAACGGTTGGCGCATGCGTTTGCTCATTCGCTCGCCGCTCATCTGCTCATTATACCACATCTTCGTGATGAACGACGTGACGATACAAACATTCGTTCGATCAGGCAGCGAAAATTCGTTCAAGAAACGTTTGCAAAAGCAGATCAGAGGTGATATACTTGACTTGTGGAGTAAGGTTGCATGAACCGTGGGTATGTGCAACCGCCTGCTTGACACTCGCTGCTGTCGAGATGAGCGACAGTCTCATCAGGCCGTTCAGGGAAGCGCGATGAACCGTCTGTGAGTACCGCTAATAAGCCGCTTCCGCTGTCAATAGGCAGTGGTTTGGCGCAGCAGTCTGCGTTGTTCGGGTGGAAAGTGGGTCATACCCACTTTTCTTATTGTCAGGCGAGTTATAGCGATGAAAAGCGATTTTTACGCAGCGATTGCTCAAATTGCATCTGAGCGCGGTATTCCAAAAGAAGCCATTATTGAGGTGATGGAGAAAGCGCTGGTAAGCGCCTACCGGCGCTTGTTAGGCCCCAATCCGCCGGCCGTTGAGGTCGTTGTGAAGCTAGATCCGATCAGTGGTGTGGCACGGGTGTACGCTGAAAAACAGGTCGTCGATGAGGTCTATGATGAGCGATTTGAGATTGATCTCGAATCGGCTCGGCGCATTAAGCCCGATGCTCAAATCGGTGAAGCGGTCTTGGTCGAGACAACGCCACGCGATTTTGGTCGAATTGCTGCGCAAACGGCCAAACAAGTTGTGTTGCAAGGAATCAAAGAGATCGAGCGCAACTACATCTATAGCGAGTTTGAAGATCGCGAAGGTGAGTTGTTGACGGCCACGGTGCAGCGGAACAACGGTCCGCGCGGCAATGTCATCCTCGAATTGGGGAAGGCCGAGGCAATTATTCCACCTAAAGAGCAGGTTGCCAACGATCGGTATTATCACGGGCAGCGCCTGAAGGTCTACCTGATGGAGGTTAAAAAAGATGAACGTGGTCCACGCTTGATCGCCTCACGGGCGCACAAGAATCTGATCCTCCGTCTGTTCGAGATGGAGGTGCCCGAAATTTACAACGGCGTCGTTGAGATCAAGTCCATTGCTCGCGAGCCGGGTTTGCGCACGAAGGTCGCTGTTGTTGCTCGACAAGAGGGGATTGATCCGGTCGGTTCGTGTGTTGGCATGCGTGGCATTCGCATTCAGAACATCGTGAATGAGCTGAATGGCGAGAAGATCGATGTGGTGCAATGGTCATCTGATCCACGAGAATACATTGCCAACGCCCTCTCACCGGCACAGGTGGTTGAAGTGCATCTGAACGATCACGAACACACTGCCCTGGTTATTGTACCCGATAAGCAGTTGTCGCTCGCAATCGGTAAGGAAGGGCAGAATGTGCGTCTGGCAGCTAAGTTGACGGGCTGGAAGATCGATATCAAGAGTGCTTCCGCCTTGCTCGAAGAGGAACGGGCGGCGGCTGAGGCACGGGCCGAAGCTGAAGCTGAACAGATGGCGATTGAGGCTGAACTGGCGATGGCTCCGGTTGAAACACGGATTGTGCAACCAGACGGCACTATTCGCTATCGTGGTCATCGCTACGGCCCGCTCGGAAATGATCTGATTGGTGAAACGGTGCACGTGCGCGCTACATCGCAGATGATTTTTATTTACTACAATGATCGCCTGTTCGCTTCTTATATCTTGCAGGAAGGTGGACAGGCATCGCCCGATGAGGAGTAAGCTCATGGCGGCCAACCTCAAGACCGGTGGGCCACGCCCACGGCACGTACCACAACGGATGTGTATCGTCTGCCGACAAAGTGATGCCAAGCGAGCATTGATTCGTCTGGTGCGTCGTGCTGATGGGCGTGTTTCTATCGATCCAACTGGCAAGCAGCCCGGACGTGGTGCATATTTGTGCCACAATCCTGCCTGCTGGAGCCAGGCCTTGCGCCGCAATGCGATTGAGCGGGCGTTGAAGATTGCGGCGTTGCATCCCGAGGATCGGGCAGCAATCGAAGCAAGAGGACAGCAGTTCCTTCAGGAGAGGGAGTCAACGGTAGCCGAGTAGCCTGTCGCCCATGCACGTTAGCGATGGCTCGCTGTACGTAATAGACCATCAGCAATGTAATTGACCGATGTCGGTCTGCAACTGGCTCAATTGCTGCTATCGGCGCCGTTGACGTACCTGTACCTGAATAGTGAGGGAGATCAATCTTTCCAGGTTGCTCTCCTCAGAAAGGATGATGACGATGAGCGATAAACCACGACGTGATACAGGAAGTACGGGAACGGGTACCGGACGCAGCACCGGCCAGGCAGGCAATAATCGTGTCGCTACCGGCTCACCTAATACCAGTACCGGACGCAATCCGAATGCGTCGTCAGGTACCGGTCGTTCGGCAGGGAATCAGTCTACCGGAAGTGGCCGGCCTGCGACATCTGGTCGTAATCAAACCACGCCGGTAGCTCAGCGCAGTACACCGGCTACCGGCGCCGGAAAAACCGGTGGAGCGGCGAATGCCCGTAACACAACGACACCACCTGCTCGCGGTGCTCCAACCCCAGCGGCTGGACGCGGGAGCAACAATGCCCGTGGCCGTAATCAGAATGCACAGTCGGCCCGTGGCCGTCAACAACCTGAAGAACGTGAGCGCGATCATGTGTTGCGCCGTCCACCAACGCCAGCAACACCGCGACCGGTGGTTCGTCCTCGTGGGCCAGTAGCTTTACCACCCGTGATGACGGTACGTGAACTCTCTGAAGCCACTGGGATTGGTGCTGCCGATATTCTGAAGGCGATGCTCAAAGGAGGAATACTGGCCAATATCAACCAGCAGATCGACTACGAGACGGCGGCGCTGATCATGGCAGATTTTGGAGTTGAGACGACTGAAATTGTACCCGAACGAATGGCGGGTATTGTTGAAAACATCAAAGAAGTTTTGAAAGCGCAACCCCCCGAAGAGATGCGTCCGCGACCGCCGGTAGTGACGATTATGGGTCACGTTGACCACGGCAAGACAAAGCTGCTCGATGCGATTCGCTCGACACGGGTGGCTGAAGGTGAGGCCGGTGGCATTACACAGCATATCGGTGCGTACCAGGTTGAGGTTAATCATCGGAAGATCACCTTTCTCGATACACCAGGACACGAGGCGTTTACCGCTATGCGTGCTCGTGGCGCCCAGGTGACTGATATTGTGGTGCTGGTGGTTGCGGCTGATGATGGCGTAAAACCGCAGACCGAAGAGGCGATTGCCCACGTGAAAGCCGCCGGGGTGCCTATGATCGTAGCGATTAATAAAATTGATCTACCGACGGCTAACCCTGATCGGATCAAGCAGCAGTTGGCAAATGTTGGTGTGATTGTTGAAGAGTACGGTGGAAATGTGCCTTGCGTGCATGTTTCGGCACGCCAGAAAATCAATATCGATGGCCTGTTGGAGATGATCTTGCTGGTAGCCGATCTTGAAGACCTGCGCGCTAATCCGAATGCTCCGGCAGTCGGCACTATCATCGAAGCAAAGCTTGACAAGAGCCGTGGGCCGGTCGCAACGGTGCTGATCCAGAACGGAACCCTTCATCTTGAGGATAATGTGCTGGTCGGGTGTGTCGCCGGTAAGATTAAGTCGATGTTTAGCGATAGCGGCAAACGCCTCCGCAATGCTGAACCTTCAACACCGGTGGAAATTGTTGGCCTGGAAGGTGTACCGCAGGCCGGTGACATTTTGCAGGTGATGGACGATCTGGTCGTGGCACGTGAAATTGCCTTGCAGCGTCAGCGGCAGCAGCGAGCTGAAGCGATGGCCGCGACGGTTCGTGGCACCAGCCTCGAAGAGCTGTTTGGTAAGGTGAAACAGGGACAGGTGAAAGAACTGAACTTGATCCTGAAAGCTGATGTGCAAGGATCGCTTGATGCTATTGCACACCTGATCGAGCAGTTGAACCAGTCTCAGCAGGCGGTGCAGACCCGGATCATCCACCGTGGGGTTGGCGCTATTACCGAGGGAGATGTCAATCTTGCCCTGGCCAGTCATGCGATCATCATCGGTTTCAATGCCCGCCCCGATCCGGCCGCCCGTCGTCATGCCGAGCAGCATGGGGTTGATATTCGCTTCTACAACATCATCTATCAGTTGCAAGATGATTTGAAGAAGGCAATGGCCGGTATGCTGGCGCCAACCGTTAAAGAGGTGGTTGAAGGCTATGCCGAGGTGCGCAATACGTTCCGATTACCAACCCGCGAGGTCGTGGCCGGTGTCTATGTGACCGATGGTAAAGTGACACGCACCGGTCAGAATGTGCGCGTCTTGCGCCGTGGTGTGGTGATCCACGATGGTAAGATTTCGTCACTGAAACGCTTCAAGGACGATGTGCGTGAGGTGACGGCTGGCTATGAGTGTGGTCTGATTGTTGAAGGCTTTAACGATATTGAGATCGGTGATGCGCTGGAGTTCTATCGTCAGGAGACGGTCGCAGCGTCACTCTAAGCTCTGGTACGACTGTTGTGCGTTTAACGTTGTGCCTGTACTCTGAACGTTGCATACCCCGTCTGGGTTGGTTTGTAAACCTGCCCTGCGGGGTGTGCAACGATGTTGCGAGTCCTTGATTACCTCCTTTCTCTTCACATCAGGCGTTGACGCCTGTTTCACAGGTCATAAAGTAAAGAAAGCGAGTAACCCTATGGCAAAACAACGATTACAACAAGTTGCCGATACGATGCAACGTATTCTCGGCGAAGTGATACAGAAAGAATTGAAAGATCCGCGCGTTGGTTTTGCCACAGTGACCGGAGTCGAAGTGAGTGCCGATCTTCAGCACGCAAAGGTTCGTATTTCGGTGATGGGTTCGCCGGAAGAACGTGAGGCGACAATGGCAGTTTTACAGCGAGCACGTGGCTTTTTGCGGAAGCGAATTGCTGAAGAGATGGGATATATGCGGTTTATTCCCGAACTTCACCTCATTCAGGATACGTCGCTCGATTACACCATGCATATTGATGAAGTGTTCCGTGCAATTCAGCAAGAACGGCTGATCAATCCACCAAAGATTGATGATGAACAGCAATGACGCTCCCTTCGATCCGTATTACAAGAAGCGGATTACGTATACACTGCGCGGTCAGCAGTTTCTATTCGATGTTGGGCATACGATCTTTTCATCGTTTCAGGTCGATGAAGGTACCGATCTCCTTTTGCGTCTGATTGAACCGTCATCGCCTGATCCACAGCGGATTCTCGATCTCGGTTGTGGCTGTGGTGTGATCGGCATCTGCCTGGCCCGTCGTTTTCCGCAAGCGGAAGTGACGCTGGTTGATAAAGATCTGCTGGCAGTACGATACGCTCGCCACAATGCAGTTCTGAACGCAACATCGAATGTTACAGTCCTTGGGAGCGTTGGCCTGAGCGATGCCCCTCCTGGCCCTTACGACTTGATCGTCTCGAACATTCCGGCTAAAATCGGCGACTACGCCATCGAACACGAATTTGTTCTGGCACCATTACGTCATCTGCGACCTGGTGGGGAATACTGGTTTGTCGTCGTAAGCGGTCTCAATCATCTGATCCCTCGTCTTGGCCCGCGACATAATCTACGTCTCAAAGAGATAAAGAAGCGCGCTGGTCATTCTGTCTATCGAATTGTGCTGCCAGCCGCTCCCATTGCGACAGGAGGACTATGATTTTGACTCAGCCTCTGCAAGCGGTTGAACCGATCCGCAGCATAGTGGCCCAGGCGCAACGGATTCTTGTCTTGAGCCATGTTAACCCAGATGGTGACGCCATCGGGTCAATGCTGGCTACCGTGCATGTGTTGCGTGAACTTGGCAAAGATGTTATCGCTCTGGCTCCCTCTGCGCCAATTGATTATTGTACGGTCTTACCCGGCTTTGCCGATCTTCAGGTTTACCAGTCAGGTTCACCACTTCCGGAGTGTGATCTGATTTGGATGGTCGATGTAGCTCATCTCTCACGTGCCGGCTTGATTTATGATGAGCATGAGGCGTTCCTCCGTTCCAAACCGCTCATTATCGTCGATCACCACGCAACAAATGATGGCGGCGGTGCGGTGAGTGTCATCCAGCCACAAGCTGCTGCGTGTGCAGAGGTGTTATTTGATCTGTTCACCGCTCTCGCCTGGCCTGTTTCGCCCGCAGCGGCAACCTGTTTGTATCTGGGCATCCTTACCGATACGCAGGGATTTCAAATTCCAAGTGTAGCGCCGGCGACATTCCGCCGTGCGGCTGCGCTGCTCGAAGCAGGTGCCGATAAGCAGCGTGTGGTCGATGCCGTTTTTTTCTCGATCCCGCCTTCGACATTGCGCTTAACCGGTATGGCGATGTCGCAGTTGCAGCATGAAGATGGTATCTTCTGGACGGTCGTTTCGCAAGAGATGTTACGTGCAGCACAAGCCGATGAGTCGGCAACGGATGATACAATCTCCCGTTTGCAGCGAGTGGCCGGGATGCGGGCCTGTGTGCTCTTTCGCGAACGCCCCGATGGTACGGTAAAGATTAGTCTGCGTTCGGTTCCCAGTATTGATGTCGCCGCCGTTGCTCAACGCTGGGGAGGGGGTGGTCATCGTCAGGCGGCAGGGGCAACGCTGGCGATGAGTCTCGAAGCAGCAGTAGCTGAAGTCTTACCGGTATTACGCCAGGCTGTGCAGAGCAATCTATGACGGAGTTGGTTGGATTTCTGGTTATCGATAAGCCCGCAGGTTTCACGTCGCACGATGTAGTAGCGCACATCCGGCGACTGGTCGGCAAAACGGTGAAGGTTGGTCATGCCGGCACACTCGATCCATCGGCAACAGGTGTGCTTCCGATTGCCCTTAGCAGTGCGACGCGCCTGATCGATCAGTTGGTCGATGCCAGGAAAGGGTACCTTGGTGTGGTGCGGCTGGGCGTGCAAACGACTACCGATGATCGTGAAGGTGAGCCAATGGTCACCAGACCGGTACCGGACATCACCGTCGCCGAGCTTGAGGCCGTGTTGGCCCAATTCCGTGGCACGATTGTTCAACAACCACCGGTCTTTTCGGCGCTCCACGTAGACGGACAGCGGGCATACACCTTAGCTCGGGCCGGTGCTGAGATCACGTTAGCGGCGCGACCGGTACGCATTGATCAGCTTACGCTCGTGTCGTACAATCCACCTGATCTCGTAATCGCAGTGGAATGTGGTAAAGGAGTCTACATTCGTGCGCTGGCTCGCGATATTGGAACCGCGCTGGGTTGTGGTGGACATCTCGCGGCGTTGCAGCGTACTTTCGTGGGACCATTTCGGCTCGAACAGGCCATTCCACTTGCAGAGTTGACCGATCGTGCATCGGTGATCAGACATCTCGTTCCGCCTGACATTGTATTATCAGATTGGCCTCTGCTCCAACTCAGCGCAGCGGAAGCGAGCAGAGTACGCAACGGGATGGCTATTCCGGCTGGCAACCTCGACGCAACGCGGGCGCGGGCCCACGATCCCACCGGCAAACTTATTGCATTACTCCACCGTGACGGTGCGTACTGGCGACCGGTTAAGGTGTTTAACTAAGACTTACGCTTATCGACCGATGGATGCAACCACTCGCCTTTACTACGATGATCCTTACCTGACCACGTTTACCGCACAGGTGATTGCTATCGCCGAGCATGCTGGCCGACCGGCTATCGCACTTGATCGCAGTGCCTTTTATCCGGCAGGCGGTGGTCAGCCAGCCGATCAGGGTTGGCTGGAAGTCGCTCCAGCATCTGACCATCGTTGGTCAGTTATTGATGTGCAGAGTGATAACGGCGTTGTCTGGCATATTCTCTCTGCAAGTGAACCGCTCCCCGCTCTTGGTACAACTGTTACCGGTCAGATCAACTGGGCACGCCGCTTCGATCATATGCAGCAACACTGTGGGCAACATATTTTGACGGCGGCATTTATTGCCACGTGTCAGGCAGTAACGGTTTCATTCCATCTGAGCGAGCGGAGCGTTACCATCGATCTCGATGTCACCAACCTGAATGAAGATCAGGTTCAGGCTGCCGAAGCCTGGGCCAATCAAGCTGTCTGGGCTAATCTGCCCATCTATGCTCGCTTCGTTAGCCCGACTGAGCTGACACAGATTCCACTACGCAAACCGCCGACGGTCAGTGACTCTGTGCGTGTCGTTAGCATTGGTAACATCGACCATTCGGCTTGTGGCGGAACACACCCGGCGCGCACTGGTGAGGTTGGGGCGATTGTTGTGACAGGTTGGTCACGACACCGTGGGATGACTAGGGTTGAATTTGTGTGCGGTGGCCGGGTGATCACTGCTCTGCACGAGCGCGATCGAGCGATCCGGTCTGCCGCGTCGGCTCTGAGTGTGGGATGGGCTGAATTACCGGCGGCAGTCAGTCGTCTACAAGAGACACTCCAAGGGCTACAACGCGAATTGACCCAAACTCGTCGTGAACTTGATGCGTTACGGGCTGCGCAGTGGTATGCTCAGACACCACCTGTCAATGGACGGCGCGTGGTAACAGCGACGCTGCCCGATGCTGACCTTGAACGGCTACGTACCATTGCCGGCTTCATCGCGGAACTGCCGGGTGGCATTGCCATTGTTGCCGGCGGCACCGAACGCGCTCAGGTAGTAGTGGCTTGTGCCAGTGATACTGCTGTCGATGCTCGTGAAATTCTGGCAGTAGGAATGAAAGTGCTGGGTGGACGTGGTGGTGGTCATGCCCGCATGGCACAAGGCGGGGGTGGTCAGATGTCACTCCTTGCCACCGCCATAGCGGCGATGATGGAACGGGCAGCTTTATGAATAGGAGGGGCGGGTTTCTGGCCCGCCCTACGATAGCTGGTTGTTGCTGAACTTACGTTGATCGACTAAACCCCTCACCCAGAACCTCTTCAACCTCACCGATAATCACAAATGCCGCGGGGTCAATCGTATTGACCAGGTTTTTCAATGCACCGATTTCAGTTCGAGCAACTGCGCAGAGCAGCACGGCTCGTGTGGCTCCGGTATAACCACCGATGGCTTCGAGTTGGGTGATCCCTCGTCCAAGCTGGTGCAAGACAGCCTGCCGGATCGGATCGGGTGACGAAGTAATAATCAGGGCTTGACGTGCTCCCTTCCCGGCTGCCAACACGGTATCGATTGCTCGACTCGCGGTAAATGCTACCAGAAGCGCATACATGATCTTCTCGGGGCCGTAGCTAAAGAGTGCTGCGGTAAAGACCAGCGTATCGAAACCGAGCAGACTACGTCCGGGTTGTACGCCAAAGCGCCGTTCGATCAGGCGCGCCAGAATATCACTGCCGCCGGTCGTCCCGCGTGCCCGCAAAACCAGCCCGATCCCGACTCCGTCAATGACCCCGCCGTATAGACTATAGAGAAGCGGGTCGTTAGTGATTGGCCGGGCGAATGATGCCAGAGCATCAATGGCGAGTGACATCACTGTGACGGTGTAGAAGGTTCGGATGCCAAAGACAGTCCCTCCCAAATAGCGCCAGCCCGCGATCAAGAGCGGAATGTTCAGAATCAGCACCACAATGCCAACTGGTGTACCAACAAAGGTGTTGAGCAGTTGCGCAACACCTGTGACTCCGCCGGTCACAACTTGATTGGGCACCAAAAAAAAGCGCACCGCCGTTGCGCTTAGCAAAGCACCAATGGTGAGTAGAGCATAGTCAGCGAAAACGTGCACAACCCGTCGCATATCGTTAGCTCTAGTGTCTAGAAGGTCAGATGTGTGAACGTAATGCTCTGTAATAGTATCGATTACTGGGCATGAGTTCAAGATGTAGTTTATAGCACATTAATAGGGGCGGGTTTATGTCCCGCCCCTATGCGCTGGATCGTCTCATCCCCATTATAAACCGGCGGCACGACGCAGCTCTTCCACCCGATTGGTACGCTCCCAGGGCAGATCAATATCAGTACGGCCAAAATGACCACCGGCTGCCGTCTTACGGTAAATCGGACGACGCAAGTCGAGATCGCGAATGATGGCACCTGGACGAAGATCAAACACCTCGTTCACCGCTTTCAGAATGACCTCATCTGGTACGGTAGCGGTGCCAAAGGTCTCGACGCTAAGTGACAATGGACGGGCAACGCCAATAGCGTAGCTGACTTGCAGCTCGACCCGACGGGCAAGACCGGCAGCAACAATGTTCTTTGCCACCCAGCGGCAGGCGTAGGCCGCACTACGGTCGACCTTTGATGGGTCTTTCCCGCTGAATGCACCACCACCGTGACGGGCAACCCCACCGTAAGTATCAACGATAATCTTGCGTCCGGTCAGACCACTATCACCCATTGGCCCACCGATCACAAACCGTCCGGTCGGATTAATGAATATCTTGGTTTGTGCGTCAAGCCAGTTCTCAGGAATCTCGGTCTTGATCACGTGCTCAATCAGATCGGCGCGAATTTGCTCTTGTGTCACATCCGGTGCGTGCTGACTACTGATCAGAACAGTGTCGACGCGCACCGGTTTGCCATAGCTGTACTCGACAGTAACCTGCGACTTTGCATCAGGCCGCAGATACGGCAGTGTGCCGTCTTTACGTACTCGTTCGAGACGCCGGATCAGGCGATGGGCCAGCGCGATACTGGCCGGCATGAGTTCGGGGGTTTCATCACAGGCAAATCCGAACATCATGCCTTGATCGCCAGCACCGACTGCTTCGACATCATCGTTCATTGCTCCGATCTTAGCTTCGAGCGCTTTATCGACCCCCATGGCGATGTCAGGAGATTGGCCATGGATCGCAACCATCACACCGCATGTATCTGCATCAAATCCATAGTCGGCGCTGGTGTAACCGATCTCTTTAACCGTGCGTCGGACGATCTCCTCAATTGGGATGTAACCACGTTCGTAAGTGACTTCACCTAATACCACGATCAAACCCGTCGTTGTCGCCGTCTCTACTGCAACTCGTGCCTTCGGATCGTGGCTCAGAAAGGCATCAAGAATAGCGTCACTGATCTGATCGCACATTTTGTCAGGGTGGCCTTCGCTCACACTTTCGCTGGTGAAGTAGAAGCGCGGCGAGTTCATGAAGGTGCTTGACATAGTCAACCTCTGTCATTGTCTAAAACTTGCCCAAATCGGTTCGTAAATCGTTGATACGCCGTTGGCTCCGCACCTGTGAGCATGGACAGGTGGCGTGATGATCAAACGTTTCACGCCACCTGCTACGTGAGTACTACGTACCTTCTTGCCACGAGTTGAGATACGCTTCCTGTTCAGGGGTCAGTGTATCGATGCGGATTCCCATCGCGGCCAGTTTCAGCGACGCGATCTCGCGATCCAACTCTTTTGGCAGTGCATGCACGCCAACCGGCAATTTTCCACGATTACGCAGCAGGAATTCGCTGGCCAGTGCCTGATTGGCAAAACTCATATCCATAACCGCGCTCGGATGCCCTTCGGCGCTGGCCAGATTGATTAGACGGCCTTCGCCAAGCAAGTTGATCGCTCGTCCATCGCGCAGAATGTATTGCTCGACGAACGCACGTGGCTGACGTTTCTCAACACTCATTGCCTCTAGCGCCGGGATGTTGATTTCGACATTGAAATGACCGCTATTCGCGATCACGCAGCCATCTTTCATAACAGCGAAGGCGTTGCTGTCGATCACATGTTTGTTTCCGGTTGCGGTAACGATGAAATCAGCCTGTCGCGCTGCCTCTTCCATCGGCATCACGCGGAATCCATCCATAACCGCTTCCAGGGCCTTCACCGGATCAATCTCGGTAACAATAACGTTTGCGCCCAGGCCACGTGCGCGTTCGGCGATTCCCCGTGAGCACCAACCGTAGCCGGCCACAACGAACGTCTTTCCGGCGAGCAAGATATTGGTAGCGCGGATGATGCCATCGAGCGTGCTCTGGCCCGTGCCGTAGCGATTATCAAACATGTGCTTGGTATCGCTATCGTTTACGGCGATCACCGGAAAGGGAAGAACACCCTCGCGTGCCATGGCCTTCAGCCGAATAACACCGGTCGTTGTCTCTTCAGTACTACCAACCATGTGAGGAATCAGATCAGGCCGATCTTTTAGTACACCGGTCACGAGATCGGCGCCGTCGTCCATCGTCAGTTGTGGATTGTGATCGAGTGCCGCCCGGATGTGGCGGTAGTACACGTCGTTGCTCTCGCCTTTGATCGCAAAGACCGGAATCTCTTCGTAGGCTACTAATGCGGCGGCCACGTCATCCTGTGTGCTGAGCGGATTGGATGCAACCAGGACGACATCGGCTCCGCCGGCAGCCAGGGTACGCATCAGATTGGCAGTTTCAGTGGTTACGTGCAGACAGGCGCTGATGCGCAAGCCGGCCAGGGGCCGTTCGCGCGCAAACCGTTCGCGGATCAAGCGCAGAACTGGCATCTCCTTTTCTGCCCATTCGATCCGCTTGCGACCCTGTTCGGCCAGGTTAATATCTTTGATGTCGTAGCTTACGGTCATAGCGGGTATTCTCTCCTTTTTCTAATGAACAAGCGACATTCCCACCGGCCATTCCGGCGTGATCGTCGGCTTGTGGATCACCGTATGAGATGCAGTAACAGCGCTCGTCAGTAGCGCTTCCATTGTAGCCAGGTTATCGAGTGATTCGGTTAACGGCATCGCACCGACCGAAGGAATGGGGACTGTACTGTTTGCTAGAGCAGCGAACCCTTCTGCTTCGAGGCGAAATTGATCGGCTGGCGGGATCGTCAATGTTTCTACTAATACATGCCTGCGACCACGCGCAACCGTAACCGTGGTTGCCAGATCGGGGGTCGGGTTAAACGGACGGTCAAGGTGAATCCAACCGGCATCACCGATGATCTCCACCCGCTGATTCCATGCGTTCTGGAAACTACACGTCACCACTGCACCATGATCGGCAGCAAAGCGGAGCAGGCCGCTCACACTCAGGTCAACCGTTTCACCGGCAACGAAGGCCGTAGCTTGCTGTGGGCAAACGCCAAACGCCATTCGTGCATAACTCAGCGGATAGCAACCTATATCGTACAGAGCACCGCCACCCAATTCAGCATTCAGGCGGATATTTGTGGCATCATCAAGCAGAAAGGCAAAACTCCCTCGCACCTGTTTCACTTCCCCAATAACACCATCGGCCAACAATTGTTGGACGGTGATCGTTTGGGGATGGAAGCGATACATAAATGCTTCCATCAAGAGCCGACGATTGGCCTGCGCAGCGGCTACCATTGCCAGACCATCGGCGAGGGAAGTTGCCATTGGCTTTTCGCATAAGACATGTTTACCGGCCTGCAAAGCGGCAATTGACCATTGAGCGTGCAGACTATTCGGTAGAGCGTTGTAAACAGCCTCCACTTCAGGATCGTTGAGTAATGCAGCGTAATCACCGTAGGCACGGGAAATGCCGAATTCGCTAGCGAAAGTAGCAGCACGATCAGCATCGCGTGCCGCAATGGCAACAATCTGCTCTGTTGACGAATGAGCCAGTGCGTTGGCGAAGCGACGGGCAATGCGACCGGCGCTCAAGATACCCCACCTCATGCAGCCTCCTGAAGTGACAGTGCGGCGAGTGGTAGATCGTGACCGAACGCAGTTCGGTAGCGATGAGCGAATTCTTGCAAGGTAAAGCGATGCTCCTGGCAACCCCGCTCCTCAATTGCATACGCTGCACAAAGAGCCGCAATCCGTCCGGTGATTTCGAGTGGTAACTGCCGGGCCAGACCAAAGGCAATACCGGCCAAATACGCATCACCGGCGCCGGTTGGATCGCGTACTTCTTTTACCGGCGCGATCGGAATTGTGGCAGCAAGTTGACCGGCAACGTATATCTGTGATCCTTCGCTACCGCGAGTCACAACCGTGATCGGAGCCTGGGCAATCAATTCCGCTTCACTGATACCGAGGCACTTTGCCATCATCCCGAACTCGTAATCATTGCTGATCAAAAGACGTGCCCCTTTTATGCCAATCATCAGTAGATCGGCATCAAGACGCGGCGTCTGCTTTCCGGGGTCGAAGATATAGGGGACACCCATCTGCTGACACTCAAGTGCGAAGCGGCGCATTGCCTCTGGACTGGTAGGCGAGATTAACACGAGATCGTTGGCTGTCAAACCACGATGTAGAAGAGAATTGTGATGATCGTGCCCCATTGCTCCGGCATAGAACGCAACGATCTGGTTATTTGCCTGATCGGTATTAATAAAGCACGAGGAAGTAAACTCGTGCTCGACGATCATAATTCCACTGGTATCAACTCCACATGCTTCGAGCATTGCCCGGTATCCGTCAAAATCGTGACCGGCTGCTCCAACAATCAAGGGCCGTTCACCGAGCAGAGCGAGATTGTAGGCGATATTCCCGGCCACCCCACCGCGCAATTTACGCATCGAGTCTACCAGAAAACTGACTGAAATGATATGCGCTTTGTCGGTGAGCATAAAATCTTTAAAATAGCCAGGAAAATCCATAATGTAATCAAATGCAAGTGAACCGGTAACCACGATTTTCACGGTGTTTTCTCCTTGCCTGGCCTGCAATCAACAGGTTAGGCCCTATCTAAGTAGTCCTCGAATCCAGATTCTGTTGAAGTAACTGTACTGTTTCGAGACAAAGGTCTAATGCTCGCTCGGCATGATCAGGACTCATATAGCTTAAACTGCCAGTAAATGAGAGGAATGATTGCTGTTGGACCAAGGTCATCGGCAGGCCAGTAGCTGCTGCAACCCGTTGCATTGCCTGCACAACCTGATCGCACAGCCCGGCAGCCTGGACACTGTTCAGCACTCTGGGTTCAGTTGGGACGATTCCCCAAGCCAGACAGCCACCATCGGTCAAAAACTCGGCCAGCTCTGTTGCAGTGTGCAGGAGGAGATCGATTTGTTCGATCACATGAAAGCCTATCACATCCACCGGCAGGTGCAAAAGTTCTGACCAGTGTACACGACCTCTCAGAAACAGACCACAATGAGCAGGGAGATCGGCGAGAAACCGACTGAGCAGATCAAGTCCCTCTTCCCAGGTCAGTGGACACAGTGGAGTCAAGAGTGCATCAAGGAAGGGTTCCTCAATCATTGCCAGCCGATGAGAGGCGTAGCCCTGCAACTGGTGGTGATGCCACCATACTCGTAAACTACAAAGTTGGAGTAACACCTCTCGCCATGCCGGTTCATAGGCCAGCGGGCGTTCTTGGTCATCGGTCAGCGCCAGACTCAGACTAACCGGACCAATCGTTTCGTACTTCAACACAAGCGGTTGCCGTTCTTCGGCATTTAAGCGGCGTAACAGCTCGTCCAACACCGTCACAGCCGGGCCGCTCAGCGCTGCAAATTGGGCCTCACTGCGCAGGTAGGCCAGACTAACCCGGTTGGCCTCACGCTCCAGAGTTTCCTGTTCGACCGTCAGCCGGTCACGTTCGACATCGATCTGAAGGCCTGGCAACCCTTGTGCTGCCAGCGCAAATGGCGTATCGGCCAATGTTCGCGGCGGTGGTAACGGACAGGCTGGCGTCTGTGGCAGGTACCGGCAAATGAACTGGGCTACCACGCCCGGATTCGTGTGGGGAAGACCACCGCGTAAGAGTGGCTGACAAGCCGGCACAAGCGAACCCAACCCACTCATTGCTTACTCTCAAGCTGACGCAGTGCAGCCACGAATGGTGGACGCACAACGCCCCGTTCAGTAATGATAGCCGTAATCAATTCGTGGGGCGTGACATCGAACGCCGGATGCGCGGCAGGGACACCATCGGGAGCAATCGCAACTCCGGCAATACGGGTTACTTCGTTGGGGTCACGCTCTTCGATAGGAATGTCGGCACCGCTGGCAGTGTTGAGATCAATGGTAGAGTAAGGGGCAGCAACGTAAAACGGAATATTATGATAACGGGCAAGAATCGCTAATCCATACGTGCCAATTTTATTTGCCACATCACCGTTAGCTGCAATCCGGTCGGCGCCAACAATCACACAGTCTATTTGACCACGCTGCATCATAAAGGCGGCCATATTGTCAGTAATCAACGTTTGGGGGATACCGGCTTGGAGCAATTCCCAGGCTGTCAGCCGTGCTCCTTGCAAGAAGGGCCGCGTCTCATCGACAAAGACGTGAATAGGGCGACCCTGCGCAAATGCCGTGCGGATTGGGGCGAGGGCTGTGCCATAACCAGCGGTAGCCAGGCCACCGGCGTTGCAATGAGTGAGAACATGTCCGCGTGGTGGAATCAGTGGTGCGCCATGATCGCCGATGGCATGGCACATTGCCAGATCCTCGGCAAAGATCGCTTCGGCCTCCGCCAGAAGCGCTGTCTTCATCATGGTGACATCTTCGTTCAACAGCGCATGAGCCTGGCGCACCATCCGGCTGGTTGCCCAGGCTAGATTAACAGCGGTTGGTCGCTGGGCATCAAGGGTGCGTTTAGCCTGTTCTAATTCGGTCAGCAACGCAGCAGGCGTATTCGCATTGCTACGCTGGGCAACCAAAGCCATCCCATAGGCAGCAGTGCAGCCGATTGCCGGTGCACCGCGTACCTGCATGCTCCGAATGGCAAAGGCCACTGCATCCAGGTCGGTGCAGCGCACGACTTCAACAATGTGCGGTAATTTACGCTGATCGATCAGACAAACGGCGTTGTCTTCCCACCAGACAGTGCGGAGTTCCATAGGCGTCGTAATTAAGATGGAGCCACTCGCACGGCGAGAGGCTCCGATAAACTTCGTTCCTCTCATCTTTCGGCAATTGCCGCTGGATTTGGCACCTTCCCCGCAGGGGGTTGCCGGGCGTCATCGGGCCAGTCCCTCAGCCCATCTCGATGAGCATCTGAAGTTCGCCGACGCACTATGGCGCCGCATACGAACGTTGTGAGCGATTATATCACGAGTACCGGTTTACAGCAAATTGTGATGTTGATACGGCAGGCAGTGTTAACGGTTTCAGTGACCTGGTTTGACCTGATTGATCAGGTTACATTGCCGGAGCCGTCTCATCGCGCCGACCGCGCTTAAACCAATGACGCCATTCTCGATGTTCCCACACGACCAAAAGCTGAGCCGCATTGAAGATTGATGAGTAGGTCCCGCTGATGAGGCCGATGAGCAGCATCAAGACAAAGTTCCGGATAGTATCACCACCAAACAACAAGAGGGCAGTAAGTGTAAAGAAGGTGGTAAGCTGAGTGTTGATCGACCGTGGGAGAGTCTGCACCAGACTATGGTTGACAATATCATCGAAGGTTTCAGCCGGATGCCGATTCAGCAGGTTCTCACGAATGCGGTCGAACACAACAATGGTATCGTGTACCGAAAAGCTAAGGGTTGTTAGCAAAGCGGTCAGGAAGAGCGCATCGACCTCTAAGCCGATGGTTGCGCCTAAAATGGCAGCAATCCCAAGTACTACCAATACGTCGTGCAGCATCGCGATAATGGCACATACGCCGTAGCGGACAGGGTGCGGTGCCTTGCGGAAGGCCCAAGTCAGGTAGAGCAAGATAATTAGTGACGCGCCGAGCACGGCAATAATCGCACTGCGGGTTGATTCGGCACTGACGGTTGGTCCAACACTTTCCAGTCGTTCCCGACTAACGTTGCCAAATTCGGTAGAGAGTGCCTTCATCACGGCATCAATTTCGGTGTTGGGATCCGACTCGCTAAGTGGACGGGTGCGTACTAATGCGGCTGCTACTGCTTTCCCGTCAATTTGGGTTGGGCTGAGCTGAACCAGTGCATTCTCGAAGCCCGCTGCGGCAAACGCTGCTGCGATCCGATCAGTGCTCAAACGCTCAGGCGCGGTCTCAGGAAAACGCAATTCCCACAATGCACCACCGGCAAAGTCAATGCTTGGACGCAGGCCGATAGTAAATCGCCCGGTAGTGACTAAAGGATGCAAGAAGAGCATATATAAGCCCGGCAAGATCACCAGGATTGAAAACGTAAACCACCAATAGCGACGGCGGACAAGATGTTCCATACAGGTGTTACTCCCATTCACGATCACAGGTGAACGATGTCGTTGAATACCTACGAGACAGCCTGCGCAGTTGGTGTTGCTGAACGGCGATCCACGCCAAACCACCAGGCACGTTCATCGCTAAACAACGGCAGGAGCAGACGTAGAAATGTTCGTGAGACAACAACAGCAGTGAACAGACTGATCACAATGCCGAGACCAAGTGTAAGCGCAAAGCCTTTGATCAAACTGACACCGAAGCTGTTGCCGAACATAAACAGCACAATACTCGTGATCAAGGTTGAAACGCTTGAGTCGCGGATGGCTGGCCAGGATTCAACGAAACCTAATTCGAGTGCACTGCGAATATCACGTCCACGGCGGTACTCTTCGCGCAAGCGGGCAAAGATCAATACATTGGCATCAACGGCGAGACCAATCGAGAGAATAAATCCGGCAATACCGGGCAGGGTCAGTGTGATCGGAATCAGACGGTAAATCGCGAAACTGATGATCGTGTAGATGAGCAGTGCAACCGTTGCAACAACACCGGGTCCTCGGTAGAAGAGGATCATGAAGGCTGCTACTACTGACAGACCGATAATTCCGGCTGTAATGCTGGCTGCTACACTCTCTCGCCCCAGGGTCGCCGTCACCGTTCGGCTCGTCTCGATCACGAGTGGAACCGGCAGAGCACCGTACTTCAACTGATTGAAGATACGATTACGATCAGCTTCCGTACTTACTTCAATAATTCCAGAACCATCGGTTAACGCGGCGTTAATCACCGGACAACTGACAACCACATTATCAAGCACAATACACATTGGCCGCCCAACATTTGCGGCAGTAAATGAAGCTAACCGTCTTGCTGATTCGCCACGGAAGGCAAACGAGACGGCCGGTCGGCTACCAAGTGCACCACCCTTCGAAAAGGTGGGTTGTACGGCGCTGGTATCGAGATCGGCGCCATCGGTAATGCTCTGATAAATTGGGCCGAGGCTCGTTACATCGGTAACGGTATCGCTCTCGGCTAACTGGGGAGGATTCGGACTACTCGAGGTGCGCACGATAGTGCCGTCGGCCAGATATTGACCTTGCGGGTCGATAAATTCCAAGCGACCGGTACCACGTAATGTTTCAATTGCCTGTTCGGGATTGGCAACCCCCGGCAACTCGACAATGATCCGGTTGTTTCCAGCCTGCTGCACAACCGTTTCGCCGACACCGAGGGCATTAACCCGCTGCTCAATCACCCGAGCAGCAGTGGCAATCTCATCGGCGGTTGCATCAGGATCGGCTGAGCGCAGCAACACCTGTATGCCACCCTGGAGATCGAGGCCAAGACGGACACTGACATCACGGCCAAAGAAGATATTATTCGGGGCAACGTTTACGGCTAATGCCAGGGCTGTAGCAATGATAGAGAGCAGAAGCGATAAAAGATTACGATTTTGCACGGTCGAGTGCTCCTCAACGTAATATCGAAAAAGCCAACCTATTATAGGTTGGTCGCAGCAGCGCGTCAAGACTTAGCTGCTGCGATATAAAAATTGTCAGATTTGTCAATTTTTTATCATGTTTGATATGCCGATGAACATTATGTACATACTCACCACCTCTAAACCGCGTCGTTTTCCGAAAGCATGGGTCTTTGGCTCTCGCCTGTGCGAAGGGCAAGGGGACAAAGCGCACTGCCTTGCCCCTCCTACGGTCGTATCCCGCCCATGCACCCTGACAATTGCTGAATGCACCCTATGATGCCCATCGGCGTCTAACCTGGTTTGCGTCAGTGGCGGGAATGTTTAGCGCCCTGCTGCCCGCAAAGCTGCATCAATGGCAGTGAACAACCGATTCGAATCAACAAGCTGACCGTTCACACTAAACGATGGTGTTGCCTGCACACCGAGGGTAGCCGCATCTTTGGCTGCGGTCAAGATTGCCTCACGGTGCGTTCCGGCCTGCATACATGCCTCAAATGTTGTCCGGTTAATGCCGATGATGCCGGCATAGCCGCTGAATGTATTAAGGGGTGAACTCAGTTGCGCCCAGAGGCTCTGATTGTTGAAAAGCTGATCGTGCATCTCCCAGAACTTGCCTTGATCACCGGCACATCGTGCCGCTTCCGCCGCTGCAACGGCGTTAGAATGGATGTTGGTAAGCGGTAATTCGTGATAGATAAATTGTACTCGACCAGTGTTTATGTAGTCACGTTCAAGGATCGGGGCCAGATTGCGCGAGAAATACGCACATCCTGGACACTGAAAATCCTCAAAGGCAATCACTTTTACCGCAGCGTCAGGATTGCCTTTGTAATAGAAGCCCTCCGCTGTGCGTCCGACCGGCGCCGTTGGCGATGTGACCTCATTAGAGTTGCGATTGAGAAAGATGACAAGGCCGACGGCGGCAACCGCCGCAACAACACCGACGGCAATGTATAGATAAAGCAAATTGTTCTGTTTGGCAGCTTTTACGCGGCGACCGCGGGTACTCTGCACACTCATACTTGACTCCTGAGGTAATGTCGGATAAGACTCGCGTCATTATAGCGATTGCCGCATTGTCCGTCAATCTACCCGACAAGGGTTGCCACGAATTCCAGTTCCAACCGTACCTCGTCGGCAACCGTATCTACAGAGGGCGAATCGGGAATTGTCAGGTTGAAATCGCGGTAGAGCACCGTAGTTTTCGCCAGCCCGCTGATCTCTGTCTGACTGATCGGGGTCACGGTTACGGTAAAGGTTACCGGTCGAGTTACGTCGGTGATCGTCAAGTCACCTTCAATTGTAAATTCAAACGGTACGCCGATAGTTACCGATTCAGGTAAGCCGCTGATCAGCCGTGGCGTAAAGGTAATCAGTTCAAACTGATTGGTGCGCAAGATAGCATTCTTAATGGCGCGATTACGAAATTCGTTGTCGGTCGTCAGAGTACGGGCGTTGATTTGTATAACCCCAACCTGAGCAGCTTGCGGGTTATCAGGGTCGAGTGCAATCTGACCGGCGACCTGACTCGTAACCCCAACAACGGTCACCGGTCTACCGCGCAAAACCTCATCGATCAGGAAACGTGCTTCAGAGCGGCTCTGATCAATGGCAAAGAGTTGTAACACTGTCCCGGTTGACGTAGGTTGTCCAATTACTCCAGCGGTCTCTGCTGCAGGAGCAGGAGCGGTTGGCACAGAGGTTGTGGTTGTCGCGTTTGGCTCACCGGCAGGTATCGCAGTTGGATTCACCGTCGGTAGCACGAGTGGTACTGCCTCTAATGGCCCACTTGCCGCCTCCGGTGGACGGAAAACATAGAATAGGAGTCCGCCGATGATCAGTACTATCAGGATACCGAAAGCGAGTACAATCTGTCGCATTGTCATCATTGTCCTCTTTGCACGTAAGGCATACGAGACCCTTCCATTTATTATCATACCGGATGACCAGCGGAATTTGCGGCTTTCTCATCAAATTTTTAGTTTTCTTGTTGTGACATATAAACACTTTTTTTGCTAAAAAAGTGTTATACTATGTCTGCAATCGAGCCTGCACGGAGGTTGGTCATGAAACGCACAATTCCATGGCAAAGAGCGAGGCGCATCGTACTCCTGGTATTGCGGTACATCTTTGGAGCGACGTTTGCTTATGGCGCCTACCACAAAATTACCCGACGCTGGATGACCTCGTCGGTGCTGCGTGAGCATTTCGAGCAGCGTTTGTCGGAGATCGATCCGCATAGCTTTAGCGCTGCCTATCTACGTTCCTTCGCAATCCCGTTCTATCGTCCAATCGCCTGGATATTGACGATTGGGCAGGTGATCGTAGCTTTTAGTATGCTGACCGGTATTGGCGTGCGCCAAAGCGCAGCGCTGGCGCTCTTTTTGTTGGTAAATATTAGTGCTGGTTCCTACTTTAATGCCAGTATGCCGCCGTATTTGATCACCGCAGTGTTATTGATACTCGATAAGGGAGAGCAGGATCGTGATCGTGAACAGGTTGTTCATCAGGTCTCGCAGTAGTGCGGGAAGCGGTGGATAACCTGCATAGCAGAAATTCGTAGTCTTGATCAGGCGTTCAGCAGGGGCGTTGGCTGAAGTGGCGAGCAACGAAGCGTCTCATCAAACACCTGGGCTGTTGATGAGGCGTGATCATCGATTGCCAGAATGGCAAGGGGAACGCTGGTGAGCAACGCCTGCGTCTCTTCGACGCGATAGAACTGGGTGGCATCGGGGTCAGCGCTGGTGCTGCGGAGCACGTCTGGCACCCCTCACCGTCCTCCTCGTCCATTTCAACTCCCACACGGAGAGAGGAAGGGGGGACGTGGGGTGGCTGGCGTGCAAGAACGTTGGCATCACATCACGACGGATGAACCTTGTCGATGGATGCAATGCGGTACACGAGATTCGCGAGCAGGGGTGAGGCACCGCCTCGCCCCTACAGGTGTCCACGACGATGGTCACCGAGCGCCGATCCGACCTGTCCTGTTGCAGCAGTAGATCGGTTGGGACGCAGCGGTGCTGCGTCTGTCCATTTATCGAGGGGGTGCATCCATTGCACTGTGAGACGGTTATTTCAACTACTTTTTGTGCAAGACCTGGACTTCAACTATAATAACCACTACGTCACAGTCAAACACCGCCAATACTGCCCCGGCAGTTTTTATTCCATGTGAGAAGATTATGGCTGAACCTGCTATTGTCGCCGAGTCGTTGACATATCGCTATGGCAACTTGCTCGCTGTTGATCACATCAGCTTTACAGTAGAACGCGGTGAAATCCTCGGTTTTCTAGGGCCAAATGGTGCCGGTAAGTCGACGACGGTGAAGATACTGACGGGTCAACTGCGACCGCTGAGCGGACGAGCTATCTTATTAGGAATTGATGTGGCCCGCTGTCCCAAACAGGTACATAGTCGCATCGGTGTCTGTTTCGAGCAACCGAACCTCTACGAAGAACTGAGCGGGGTTGATAATCTACACCTCTTCGCCCGTTTGTTCAACATACGTGACGTTGATATTGCCGGTCTGCTCCACCGGGTTGGTCTTGATGGCAGAGGCAATGATCTGGTTGGTCACTATTCAAAAGGGATGAAACAGCGTTTGATGATTGCCCGTGCATTGGTGAATCGTCCCGATATTCTCTTTCTAGATGAACCAACCGAAGGACTGGATCCAACCTCTGCCGAAGCGATCAGACGGATCATTCGTGAAGAGCAGGAACGTGGGGCAACGGTGTTCCTGACGACACATGATATGTACGAGGCCGATCGCCTGTGCAATCGTGTGGCATTTATCAATAGCGGTCGTATCGTCGCTCTTGATACACCTCACAATCTCAAGCAGCAGTACGGTAAGCGCATGGTACGTGCTGAAGTGGTAGGTCCCGATGGTTCACTGCTGACCCGTGAGATTGTCCTTGACCAGCCTGAAACCGCTCACGAGATCGCCAATCTGCTTCAGCACGAACGAGTGGTCACACTACATAGTGAAGAAGCAACCCTTGAAGACATCTTTATTCAGCTTACCGGTCGTGCGTTAGTTTAACAAATGGTCGAAGGTGACTTGAGGGTGTGTTCCACAACTGTTGCTGAGAGGCAGAAGGTACTGTATGCACATAACCGCAATCTGGGCGTTAATGGTGAAGGATGCACGCCTTTACGCTGCCAACCGATTATTCGCACTGGTAACGGTGCTGGGTCTGGTTGCGTATATCGTTATCTATTTTCTCTTACCGGCGACGGTCGATGAGATGTTGCATCTGGGTCTTGTCATTCCCGACACGCCATCAGCATTGTCTGAAATGATAGACAATGATGCAGTCCAGGTTACTCGATTCACGGATGTCGAAGCGTTACGAAAGGCGGTAGCATCTGGTGAAGTAGAAGTCGGCTTTGCGTTTCCGGCTGATCTTTACGATCAACTCCGGCAGGGTACGCAACCAACCGTTGAACTCTTACTTGCGCCAGAAGTACCGCCGGATTTTGTAAGTGTCTATGCGGCGGCAGCGCGTGAATTGAGTTTCACTCTGATCGGGCAAGAGTTACCGGTTGTGATCAAGGAAGAAATACTCGGTGTTGATATGACCGGTGCGTCGATTGCTCCTCGTCAACGCATTTTACCTCTTTTTGCTGTACTGGTGTTGATGGTTGAGTGCCTTGGCCTGGCCAGCTTAATCGTCGCCGAAATCGAGCAGAGAACGATCCGGGCTCTTTTAGTGACACCCTTAACTGTACGCGATGTCTTTGTCGCGAAGACATTATTCGGTTCGCTGTTCGCCTTTGGGCAGGCGATACTATTGCTGGCAATCACCGGTGGATTGGTGAAAGCACCGCTGCTTAACCTTACAGCTCTGAGTATTGGATCAGTTCTGATGACCGGGATTGCCTTTCTCATTGCGACGCTTGGGCGTGATCTGATGTCGGTTATGGGATGGGGCATGTTGGCGTTGTTGATAATGGCCTTGCCAACCTTTACCGTGCTGATACCCGGCTTAGCGGCGGATTGGGTTCGGATCATTCCTACCTACTATCTGGTTGATACCCTTCATCGTTCACTCAACTTCAGTGCTGATTGGAACGATGTTAGCGGTAATCTGCTCCTGTTGACCGCTTTTGCGTTGCTTAGCCTGGCGCTCGGTATGGCAACGTTACAACGGAGGTGGAAACTGTTTCTGAATAACTGACCATACCGCTATAAACCTACCCATATCATGATAAGAGGTGAGAAATGTGCGATACTGTAGACGAAATCGGTGAGGATTACGTGGTGGTCAACGGTGAACGAATTGAGGTTGACCCGCCATTTGAATCCGTACCGGACAAACAGGACGATGAACCTTGGCTCAATGAGGTACTGGCTGATGTT
>Ga0272446_1000271_pt1 | contig 83261 bp, 69 predicted proteins | sample YNPCB0061_FD_194587 | JGI IMG/M metagenome (GOLD analysis project Ga0272446, IMG submission 194587) | Hot spring microbial mat communities from Yellowstone National Park, WY, United States - YNP-CB-006-1 | ecosystem: Environmental > Aquatic > Thermal springs > Hot (42-90C) > Sediment | place... | reverse complement strand
CACTAACTCGAGCAAACGTGATTTTGCTTCTTCTAGACTAACTTGCAGCATTTCGCCAACCTTTCTGGAAATATAAGGTGCCCTATGAACGCTGGCTAACGGTTGGTTTTCTTAGAATATCCTTAGTCTGGGGTGCAAAGGAGGTGTATCCCTGGCGTGATACCGTCGCCGAGGACGTCGCTGCGGGGTGGAGCGTCAGGGCTGGCCGACAGCTGCGATGGGTGCCCTGCGCAGGACAAGCCCGCTGCGTTCACTGGCTGCCCGGCGAGTACGTTCATCTGCGACGGCGCATCGCAGCGCCAGAACCCGAATCGGTTGGTGTCCCGCTCAGCCCGACATCCGCGCCCCAGACTTCTATGAGAAGCATAGCCTGAAAGCACAACCAGAATCAAGAACTATTCACCGCTACGTCACCCTCGACCTTCACAAGGAGTACGTCATGGTCGGGGTAATGAACGCTGCCCAGGAATAGGTCCTGCGACCGCACCAGGTGGCGATGATGCGCTGCCACACGTGGGCCGCCGCCAACCTGTGCCAGGGCGACACCGTCATCCTGGAGACGACCGGTACCGTCTGGGCGATCTCCGACAGTGTTGGCCCGCTCGTCACGCGGACGGTAGTCGCGCACGCCGGGGCAGTTCGGCAGATTGCCGACGCACGGGGCAAGCCCGACACGGAAGACCTGCAACGCCTGTTCCGGCTGTTGATCGCCGCCATCGTGCCGGACGTGTGGGTGCAGCCTGCCCACGTGCGCACGGTGCGCAGTCTGCGTTCGTCCCGCAACCGGCTAGGAACACCAGCAACGATGATTCGCAATCGTCTGCCAAGCAATACGCTCAATACGCCTTGATGAAGGTGTGCGTCGAGACGGACATTACCCGCTACATGCGCAAGAACGTCCCGCGCCGGGTAGCCCTCAAAGATAAGGTCCTGGCACGGATGAAGGCACTGGGTTGCTCCCTTTCAGGGTCTGGGCTGCGGCGCACGCCTGGTGGCCCTCACCTTCCCCCTAGCCCCCTTCCTCTCCCCCGCTGGAGGAGAGGAAGGGGGGGATGGTAACCTCCGCACCTTCCCCCCAGCCCCTGCACCTTCCCCCAACCCCTGCACTTTCCCCCAACCTCCGCACCTTCCCCCCAGCCCCCCGTCCTCTCCCTTGGTGGGAGCGAACGGGGGAGGATGGGGCTGGCGAGAAAGAACACTGGAAACTCCTCAATGGTCAGGGACACGGTGGCAGGTAACGCATGCGTCGCGGCGACGCGATGGCAAAGGGTTTTAACGGTTTCAGGGCCTGGGCTGCGGCGCACGCCTGGTGGCCCTCACCTTCCCCCTAGCCCCCTTCCTCTCCCCCGCTGGAGGAGAGGAAGGGGGGGATGGTAACCTCCGCACCTTCCCCCAACCTCCGCACCTTCCCTCTGGCCCCCCGCCCGGAAAGAGTGGGGCTGAGAGCAAGAACGCTGGAACCCCTCACGCAATGGTTGCACGGGTACGGTATATGACCGATGAGAAATCCGGGTTTTTTGACGCAGCCCTGCCGCAGGCGCTTGCGCCAGGCCATGATCAGCGTTATATGACCGATGAGAAATCCGGATTTTTTGACTCTTATACAGAATGATAATTCTGAGCTGTCTCTACGCTTCCCAAAAGGGACGTGCCCAACCGCGGCGGGTGATTTCGCTGCGTAATTCGAGCATCGCGGTATACGTCGGCAGAATGGCAAGCGTTTCACCAGGTGGCAGGGCTGCCAGAGCGGTATCGAGTGCAGTCGGCAGATCATCGATTACAGTAATGGCTTCAGTCGCAACACCAGCATAATCGAGACGTAACGCCATATCGGCAGCACGAGTACCGCTGACGGTCACATGGGCTACCCGCTGAGCTAATGGCTCAAAATCGGCGTCCCATAGCCACGAGACATCGGTACCATCGGCAAAACGATCATTGATAGCGATCAAGAGATGGAGCGGCCTAGTCGTTGCTGTCGTGAACATTCGTACCGTCTCTGAAGCCCCGACTGGATTTTTGATCAGGGCGATCAGCATCGTTGGGCCATGACTACCGGCAGAGATACGCTCAATGCGCCCAAAGGCAGCCTGAATCTGACTCAGCGCTATGCAAATTGTTGATGTATCGATACCTAAAGCCAGTGCTGCCGCTGTAGCCGCAAGCGCATTTTGGGCGTTGTAGAGACCGGGTAATGGTACGTGAAACCGAATCTGCCCATTGGGATGGTCGATCTGGAGATCACTTCCCTCGAGTCCACGTGGCTCAAGAACGGTCAACGCAATGACTGGGTCGGGGCGCCGATGACCACACTGGGGACAAACGTAGTGACCGATGTGGGCATAGAAGATGCGCTGATACTGGTAGCGATGGCCGCAGGTATGGCAAAACTGTGAGTCGGCGATGTGGGTAGCAGCGCCGACTGCGTGACGTTCATCGGCCAGACCAAAGGCTACGGTGCGAACAGGAAGCTGATGCACAATATCGGCAATTGCCGGATCATCGGCATTGAACACAACCGTACTGGTTGCAGGAAGTTGCTGAAGCGCTTGACGCCAGTGGCGGGCAATGGTGTCAATTTCGCCGTAGCGGTCGAGTTGATCACGGAACAGGTTGAGCAGTACGACCAATCGGGGGTGCGTTTCGGCAATCGCCTGCGGTAACGCTGCTTCATCTGTCTCAAACAAAGCACAACTTGCTCGCGGCAGCCCGCGCCAGTCTGCGTTGTTGATTGCCACCGTTGTTAAGCCAGGGAGCAGATTAGCTCCGGCACGATTGTGCAAGAGAGACACACCTGCCTGTTCGAGGATAGCAGCCAGCATACGACTGGTGGTCGTTTTGCCGTTGGTGCCGGCGATCAGTATCACGCCCGCCGGCAAGGCATGGCAGAAGTTGGTAAGAATAGCCGGATCGATAGCCCGTGCAAGCTGACCGGGCAGGCTGGTACCACCGCCAAATCCAAGGCGACGTGAAAGGATACCGGCAGTACGGGCCAGGGTCAGAGCTGTGGTCGTGCGCAGTCGGCTCATAGGGTTCAGCGAAGACCCGCTTTGCGCAATGCAGCAGCCAGCGGGTTATCGTCGTCATCATCATCATCGCCGCTACTAGCGAAAAGCGACGCCGGTGGTGGCGGTTCGAGTTCGGAATCGTCGAACATATCGTCTTCTTCCCAGTTTAGCGCCAGATGTTCAGCACCGACCAGCGCGATAATATCGTCAACACTAAAGAGCAAGAGATTCACCTGATCGTCCGCTTCAGATCGAGCGTTCAAATCACTGATCAGCCGCAACTGTGGTAATGCAGCGAGCACTTCAGCGAGAGGTTCAGGGCGGCGTGGTGGTGGACGTTCACTCATCATCAAAGCATCGGCGGCGGCAGTATCCGCCGGAATACCGGTATCAACGAGCAGAATGGTCACCCCGACCCGATGGAAAAGCAAGTGCAGGATTTGGCGAGTCTCATTAAGCTGGGCAACGGCACGGCGCAGGGCGCTGGCAGTGCGACTGGCCTTGATCTCAAACACCCAGGCCACGTTATCAACAATCGCCAGCGCGTCAAGCTCACGGTACTTCATTTGCGCAGTACGGTTACGACGCTCTTCATATTCAAGAATCCGTCGCTCATCGAGTGGCAGACGGGCTGCCAACCAGTCGCGCAACGCAGCCTCTGCCTGTCCACCAAAAATATCGCGTTGGCGAGGTGGACGGATCGCTTTCTGATTTTTGCGTTGCAGCTTGAAGGTCTCAACGTAAGCCCGGTAGCGACGGTCGTCTTCGGTGGTTAACCGTGCTCGTGCATAGCTGACAGCCATCTATCCTTGCCTTCCCAATTCCACTGATCGCCGATAAGCTGCCCAAATTGCATCGGCTAATACCGTGCGCAGACCACCGCGTTCAAGCTCGCTGAGGGCCGCGGCGCTGGTACCGCCGGGTGAAGTGACTGCATTTCGTAACTGGGCCGGATGCAGGCCGCTCTGGATTGCGTACTGAACTGAACCCAACATCGTCTGCTGCACCAGCTCTTCGGCAATCCGACGCGATAAACCGAGATGAACGCCAGCATCGATCATCGCTTCCATCATGAGAAAGACATACGCCGGCCCGGTGCCGTTGATTGCAGTGGCCATGTCGAGATAAGTTTCGTTATCAACAAATAATTCGCGACCAAGTGCACCCAAAACGGTCGCCGCCCAACTCCGCTGACGTTCAGTTACGGCCGGCGCTGCCGTCCAAACGGTCATGCCACAACCGATCTGAGCGGGGGTGTTTGGCATACTGCGCACAACAGCCTGATGATCAAGGGCTTCGGCAAAAGAGGCTATCGTAGCACCGGCAATGACCGAAATTGCCAGATCATCGTCGCGCAGTGCTCCGCGCAGTGGCGGCAAGACGCGCCGGAGTTGTTGCGGCTTCACGGCGAAGATAACCACGCGGCCCCATTGCGCAGCCGTCAGGTTATCGTGAGTAGTGCGAATACCGTAATGATGAGCAAGTTCACGTCGGCGATCTTCACGGGGGTGGCTGGCGAGAATCTGCTCGGCGGCAACCAGTTCGTTGCGCAAGAGTCCACCGATAATCGCTTCCCCCATCGCGCCGGCGCCAATAATCGCAATTGGTAAGTCGGCAAGCATAGTTGTTGGTTACCTGTGACTATGTTCTGTGACCTGTTCGGGTTGCACCCGCTGATGCAATCCGTTCTGCGCGTTATGATACCATGAATAAGGTGAAAAAGAGACATTGATATTATCGTGTCCGGGATACCGGACATGCAGCCAGCTAACGAGACAGGATTTGTCAGTGAGAGATGGCTGTGTGTGCACCGACGCTCGCATTTAGAGAGGATAATGATGGAGATCAAGGAAGAAACAATCATCTTGCGGCCAACAGTATTGCCAGAGGTGCGTCCAACGTTGTTAGCGGTTTTTGCACATCCAGATGATGAAAGTTTTGGCCCAGGTGGTACGCTTGCCCGTTATGCCTGGTCTGGCGTAGCGGTACACCTGATCTGTGCAACCGGTGGTGAAGAGGGAACGGTTGATGCCGAATTGTTGCGCGGGTACGATTCGGTCGCAGCGTTGCGACGAGCCGAGCTGCTGCGAGCGGCTGAGGCGTTGGGTCTGAGCAGTGTCACCCTGTTGGGGTATCGCGATTCCGGCATGCCCGGCACAGAAGCCAACCGACATCCGGCGGCGCTGATTAATCAGCCACGTGAACTGGTAGTCGGACAGTTGGTTCGTCTCATGCGCCAATTACGGCCACAGGTTGTCATCACGTTTGATCCCATTGGAGGTTATCGTCATCCTGATCACATTGCGATTCACGAAGCCACCGTCGCCGCGTTTCACGCGGCTGGCGATCCGACTGCCTTCCCAGAAGCTGGATCAGCGTATGCGCCACAAAAACTCTATTACACAACCTTCTCACGGCGCTTTTTGCGTCTGCTGGTCAGACTTATGCCACTCTTTGGGCGTGACCCGCGGGCATTTGGGCGCAACCGCGATATTGATCTGACACAACTGGTTGCAGTGGATTTTCCAACTCATGCCCGGATCGATACCACTGCGGTGCAGGATCGGGCACGCGCTGCTGCGCTAGCCCATGTGAGTCAGAGTGCAGGTAATCCCTTGATCCGCAGCTTATTAGGAAAAGTTGCAAACCTGTTGGGTCGATCCGATACCTTTATGCGAGCATACCCACCGGCAACCTCTAATGTACGAGAGGATGATCTGTTTACCGGTGTGCAGTGGTAATGTTACGTCACGGTAATTTTGGGGCGGGGCAGCCAATGCTCAGCGACCGGACGAAAACCAGTATCGTTTTGATCGAAGCGTAAATGCTGGACACGTGCTCCGTCAGGCTCAATCGTAATCAGATTGCAGGTATTCGCGCCACGCTCGTCGCCGTAACCACGTCGTGAAGTGGTTGTCCCGCTTTGCACGATATACGTTCCATGCTGTAGATCAAGGAAAAAGTCACGGGTATTTCCTACGAAGCTCAAGTGAAGATGACCACAGAGCAACATATCAACGGCAAACTCGTCGAGAAGACGTATTGCTTGAAGTGCATTGGTTACGAGCGGCCGTCTGCGATGATAATTGGGTGGAAACCCTACCGGATGGTGCCAGACCACAATTTTATAGGTGGTGGGGTCGAGTGCAGCCAGACGATGACGAAGTACGATCATCTGGTCGCGACTAAGCTTTCCGCCATCGATGGTCCAGCCGTGTGCGGTACACGCACCAATGACTGCAATACCTGCCGTGGTGAACACCGGATTGAGTTCGGGAGTAATGTAGCGGCGATAACGACGTAACGGCGCCAGGAGACGTTCAGGCAGATGAAAGAGTGGCACATCGTGGTTGCCAGCAACGACCAGTTGTGGTTGTGGCAGACGTTCGCATAGTGCACGGGCTGCTTGCCACTGACGAACAAAATCGGCGCGCTGGACGAAATCGCCAGAGATAACTACCAAATCGGGCGCCAGTTGATGAGCATCGATGATCAATCGTTCAGCAGCAACAGGGTTAAAGGGTGGTCCGGTATGGATGTCAGAAATGTGGAGGATGCGGAATGGCATATCACTGCTCTCCCTTGGTTGGTACCGGTGCATCGGTGGCTTGGGCCTTCTCGCGAGCAAGGCTAAAAATGGCCCGTCCGATGATAATCAGCTCAATAACCACTGCCAGTACGAAGCCATACTTGAGGATGGTTGGAACAAGCTCCATAGCGTTTTCCTTTCTACTTTAGTTTCCGCTAACTGGTGTTGATAAAAAGGCTGGTAATAGGCTCAAAGTGTGGTAATCTTGTGTCGTTGAACAGAAAACCACAACAAGGAGCCCATTACCATGATAAATCATACCATAACTATTTTGGCCATGTTGCTTCAAAGTCTTCCGGTAGGGACCAATCTTGCACTTTTACATTTCATGTGGATGATGGTGAGCGGGGCACTCTTGCCGAACCGTGGAGCCATGTTTCCGGCGCTGAAAGCAACGGGCTTGTCGGATGCGGCCATTCGCAGGGCGTGGGGAGCCTTTCGCAAAGGCGCCTGGCAGATAGACGTGCTGTTGCGTCTGTGGCGGGAATATGTGATGGGATTGAAAGGCTGGCAGGAGCATCGTTACGAAGGATATGTTCCGGTGACGGTGGACATCACGGTGTTTTGGCGTCCAGCGCTGAACAGATGCCCCAGCAAGCACGATCACCCGGCGGCCAATCGGGCTTTGCCGGCGGTGATTTTTGGCAGCAGCGGCGAAGTAGGTGAACTGAATGGGCAGCGGATGGCCCTGCCACGGGCTTTTGAACGGGTACATCCCAAAGACACGAGCGAGAACGGTTTGTGGCAGATGATGCTCAAACACGTCCAGAAAGGTCTTCGGGAAGACGAAATGGTGGTGGTGGATGCTGGGATGAAAATCAGGGTTCTGCACGAGGCGGGGATTGAGCGCTCTCTCATCCGCCTGGCGACCACTTTCACGGCACGGCGCAACGTTCTCCCCGACCATCACCGCGGGCGCAAGGCGAAGTATGGTGAGTTGGTGCGACCGTTGCCTCGCCAGTATCAAGGCAAAACGCTGGCAGCCACCCCACCCGACGAACCATACACCTGGGCGGAGAATGGACGTCGGCTGCGCGCCGAGATTTGGCGCAACCTGGTTTTGAACAAGGTAACGCCTGACCCGAAGAACCGCGTTTTTGACGTGTACGCCATCTATGACCCGGCCTTCGAACAGCCCTGGCTGTTAGCGACACCTGTCAAACTCAAGCCGGAACGTGTGCGGGCCATTTACAAAGACCGCTGGCCGGTGGCGCACATCCCGTTGAGTGCCAAGCAAATGGTCGGCGCCCACCGTCAGTTTGTTCACAACCCGGAACGTGTCCAACGCTTGCCCGAATTGGCGCTCCTGGCTGGCTCAATGTTGAGTTTCCTGGCGGCCACATTCCCCGCTACCCCAACCGGCTTCTGGGATCGTAAACCCAAACGAACGCCAGGGCGCTTCCGCCGCTTGTTGATCGGCCAGCCATTTCCGAAAGATGTCAATCTTCCAGGGCAACTTCGCGAAAAGAAGTCGGTGACAGGGCATGTGCCCAAAGGAAACCTGGCGCGATGGCTGAAAACGGCCAACATGGCGGCAACGTAGGCCGTTTGGCACGCCCAAACAGGTTATGTTGTAAGGTTCAAATCTGCCGGAAGCCAATTCCGGCGCACGAGGCTGGCAACTTTTAGCGGAAAGGAAAGTTCTATCAGAGCACTGAATCTCTTCGTCTGCGGGTCGCTTCTCCCTGCCATTGCCGAAATAACGGCTCGTCTCCCGACGAGTATCTAAACAAGCTCCTCTTATCGTACTTCCCAACGGCTACCGAGTGATGTCTTGCGTATTTCGATGATTGCCGGGAAGCGATCTTTCAACTCATCAATATGCGTGATCACAATAATACGGGCGAAATCTTGTTGAATGGCAGTAATGGCCTCGACCATCCGTTCACGACCATCAGCGTCGAGCGTACCGAATCCTTCATCGATCACCAGCGTTTCAAGCCGTGCACCGGCGCGATGCGCGAGCAATCGTGAAAGCGCAATGCGAATAGCGAAGTTAACCCGCATCGCTTCACCACCACTAAACGCGGCATAATCACGTGTCCCCAGCGCATCGGCGATTCGGATGTCGAGTGTCTCGACGGTATCCCCTTTTTTCGTGTCACGCTGCATCTCGAAACGGAGGTGCATTTGCCCGTCGCTCAGACGCGAAAGCACTCGGTTCGCCTCGTCTTCAAGCTGAGGAATGGCCGTTTCGATCAACATCGCCTGCACCCCTTTTTTGCCGAAGGCTTCAGCCAATTCGCCAAAGAGAGCTGTTCGTTCCTGGAGCTGACGTTCCTGGTCTTGAAGAATGTCGACTTCGGCAGCGGCGGCTTCTGCCTGCTTCAGGTAGGCTTGTTTCTCGACCAGATCGTGCTCAACGATCCGCAGCTCATTGTCAGTATCGCTGAGTTGCTGCTTGAGCCTGGCAACGTCAGCTTCAGCAGAGGGTAATGCGCTCACCTGCTGAGCCAGAACATCGGCTTCAGTCTGCACCATCCGTCGTTCATGTTCTGCGTCATGGCGCAGCTGTTGGGTCCGTTCACGCACCACAATATCGGTTGCGTAGCGCTGCTCGGCCAGCAATACCTCACGTTCGGCCTGTTCCCAACGGGTGAGGGATCGAACGGTCGTGCGCATGGCCTCAAGGTCTTCGGGCCGGTAGTTCAATGCCTCTAGTTCGGCAACGACCTGTCGGCCGGCGATCCGAATATCGTGGGCAAAGTCGTTTTCGGCAATCTGCCGCTGTAATTCAGCATATTCGGCCTCAGCCTCGGGTAATTCGTTCATCAGCTCTGCAAGCCGGGCAATATCGCGCTGGCACGTGTCTCGTTCGCCTTCCAGGCGACTCTGCTCGCGCAGGTACTGCTCGAAGGTGTTCAACTCGTCAGTGATCATGCGCAGATCGCGCTGCAAGCCTTCAATATCACCAAGTGCACGAAGTTGGTTGTTCACCGCCACCAATTCAGCCTGAAGCGCCGGGTCGATCGTATCGGTGGTAAGTTGTTCAGTCAACGTTGCCAGGCGGAGCTTCAGTGCCTCACGTTCGGTTTCGCGCCGAGCAGCCTGATTCAGACGGTGGATAAGCGAATCAATGGTCGCCGCTTGCTGGCGCAGGTTGGCTAATTCCTGTTCGACAGTAGCGATGGTCTCACGCAATGCAGTCAGTTCACGTTCGGCAGCTTGGGCCGTTGCCAGGGCCTCAGCTTCCTGAGCCTGAAGGTCGGCCAGTTTCTGATCGTAGTGTGCCGCAACGTGTTCAGCGTCGGTGGCGGGTAACGAGCGACGGCAAACCGGACACGTTCCATTGCCGGTAGCCAGCAGCTCACGATTCTTCTGGAGCGTCGCTCGTTCGCGGCGGGTCTGTTCGACGAGCGCACGAGCTGCGCTCAAATGATCAACGACCGTCTGTTCGTACTGGCGACGTGCCGCCTGCTCTTCCGCCAGGGCCTGCGCCTGTACCTGCGCCACTTCAGCGGCACGCAGGGCGGTACGCCAGGTTTCAACATCACGTAACTCCTGATCGAGACGGTCAAGTTCCTGTTGACACCGATCCCGTTCCACGGTGATCGCATTGCGACGTTGTTCAAGCGAGGTTTGCAGCATCTGTTGCCGCATCATCAGCTCACGGATGTACGCCAGTTGCTGTTCGAGCGCAGTGCGTTGCATCTGACATTGCCGTACCTGCTCTTGCATTGGCGCCAGTTCACGGAGCCGTTGCTGGATGGTTTCCGCTCGTTGCTGCACATCGGCGAGGCGTTTGACCTCTGCACGAAGACGTTTACAGCGTTCTTCAGCCCGTGACAACCGCTCCTTCATCAGCTCAATAGCAGCCTTCAGCTCTTGCTGCAACTCGCGTTTCCGCGCCATCAGCTCGGTATACCGCTCATGCACCTGCTCCAGGCGCTCAAGTTCGCACCGTGCAGTGTGTAGTTCGGCCAGGCCAGCTTCTATCTGAGGACGTTGGGCGATCATCCGTTCGGCCTGGGTGATACGCTCGTTTACCTCTTGTAGCTCGCGCAGGTAGCGCTGAAGGGTATCGTTCAATGTCGCGATACGTTGTTGCAGCTCACGATAGCGACGGGCATGTTCTTCGAGGATCCGCAGGTATTCGGTGGCGCGAGTGTATTCACGTTCCAGGGTGGCACGGCGCTGCTGAAGCTGGGCACGACGTTGTTCACTCTCAGCGACGGCTTGTTGCCAAAACTGAACCTTGGCCGCAGTCGGTTGCAGCCCTTCTAGCCGACCACGAACCCTCACCAGTTCCGCTTCCAAGAGGCGCACCCGTTCACGAGCACGTTGTTCGAGGCTGGCATATTCGGCCAGGTCGAGAATTTCGGCTAATACCTCTTTGCGTTCGGATGGTGTACTGGCGGTAAACGCATCCGCTCTACCCTGTAGCAAGAACGAGGCATTCGTGAAGGTTTTATACGACATCCGCAACAAGTCATTGATCTTGCGCTGGGTTTCGCGAATCGCGGTTTCGCCGATAGGGCGCCAGTTCGTCCCATCAAAACTCTGCAAATCGAGCCAGGTCTTGCCGTTACCGCTTCCACGACCGCTACTGCGTCCCCGCTGGCGCTGGCGTATCACCCGATACTTCCGACCATCGAGCGCAAAGATAAACTCAACCATCATCTCGGTCTCACCCAGGGTAATAAGTTCATCGTCTGGACGGCGCGCTTCCCCCCAGAGCGCCCATGTGATCGCGTCAAGGATGGTAGATTTGCCGACGCCATTTTCGCCCGAGAGACACAAGACATGCAGACCATCGAGGTCGAGTCGCAGTGGATCGCCGTTTTCATCGGCGCGGTAACACATAAAATTGCGCAGCGCAAGGTGTAATGGAATCATAGCGAATGCTGATAGAGAACAATAGCGAGAACTTCACTCAGCGCACCGATTGCTTTTCTTGAATCATCTGTGGCTCGACATGCAGTGCGGCGGCAATGCGACGAATGCCACGATCGCTAAAGCTGACCAGGTAGAACGGTGCCAGCGGGAGCCGCTCTCCTGAACGCAGTGCGAGCAGAAGCCGATATTGTGACCGGCGAAAGATACGCACTTCTAACCCTTTCACGTCGCTCAAAGAGCGCTCGTGCCGGGTGCGTCCTTGCAGGCCATAGGCGGTTACGGTAATCACATTGCGTTGATGATCGATCTGGCAAATCCCTAACTGACCGCCGATGATCAAGGTGAAGAGCACCATCCCAACAAGGAGGGCAACCGAGAGTGCGATCCCGCCAGTCAACGATTGGGTACCGGCAATAACTGGCTGCAAGATGGTGAACAGACCGTACCCCACCAGACCGGCAAAGCTCCAGGTCAGCCAGGGGATAAAGTGTATAGTTACGCGATCAGGATAGCTTTGTACGAATTGAAGTGTCATAGCCTTTGCCTGCCTCTGGTCATCAACACTATCCATTATACCAATGCAACACGAGGGTAGAGTAAGAGCATGATCAAAAACCTGGGCTGTTGATGCATCTCAACTATGACAGCGCCTCATGGTCTAGGGAAACAGTGATGGGCAACGCTTGCGTCTCCGAGAGTACTAGCCCGTCACCCCATTGTAGGGCCGGATACTCTTCTTTGTTCCGCATAACCAGCCCGCAGGAATGGCCGTCGCCAACACATTATGCATCGGTCGGCATTCATTCCTGTTCCCGGCAATGGTAGGGGCGGGTTCCTAACCTGCAAGCAGGAGGAGCTGGGGGACGGGGACCTGGTAGGTGATGGTTGCTGATGCGTCAGCCGATAGGTTCCCTCTGGACATCGCACATGCGGGCCGGAGGCCCGCGCACCCAGGCGCGCACCCAGGCACGCACCTAGGTACGGATGCCTGAAGCTGTGTTCCGCGGTCGGCATTCATTCGTGTTCCCGGCAATGGTAGGGGCGGGTTCCTAAGAGCCTGATCAAAAACCCGGATGTTGCATGAGGCTCGTACCGTGCATATCCGACCATTGCGTGCGCGGGCCACCATGCGTTCGCACCAGCCACGTCCCCCCTTCCTCTCCCCGTGTGGGAGCGGAAGGGGGCCAGGGGGAAGGGGAGGGCGCGCCAGCCGTGCGCCGCAGCACCGGGACGGAAGACGTTGCACACCCCTCCCATCGCGGAAGGGCGACGCATCCCCTGCCGGCCAACGGTTCTCATCCGCAACGATCCGGTACCTATCGTTTGGAATGCCATTGCAGAACCGCATCAACCATCCAGGTTTTTGATCATACTCTGAGAAAACAGCACGGCTCGAGATTGCTGTCGGCAAGTGCATGACGTTCGTCGCTGTTTCATTGCTCGTAATCCAAAGCTGAAAACGTTGCAGGCCCATACCACGCCTGGTCACACATTGACCGTCTTCCCGCCAGATGCTACCATAAATGCCACAAATCCGTCTATGTAGCAAATGGAGAATAATGTATGGAGACGATCTTCTCAGTCGAAAATCTGCTGGCATTAGTGACGCTGACCGTCATGGAGATTGTATTAGGGGTAGACAACATCATCTTTATCAGTATTCTCGCCGGTAAACTGCCATTGCATCAGCAACGACCGGCGCGACAAATTGGCTTATCACTTGCCCTGATCACGCGCCTGCTCTTGTTGCTGTCGATCAGTTGGATTGCCGGTCTGACGCAGCCGCTGTTTGAGCTTGGGCCATGGCATGTAACGGGGCGTAGCCTGATTCTGCTTGGTGGTGGCTTGTTCTTGATCTACAAGGCAACTACTGAGATTCATGACTGGAAGGTGCTGAACATACCGAAAAAACGGTGGCCGTCACAACCATGCAGGCGGTGATTATGCAGATTATCTTGATCGATATTGTCTTTTCGCTTGATTCGGTCATCACGGCTGTTGGCATGGCCAATACGTTATGGGTCATGATGACGGCGGTCGTTCTCGCAGTGGGGGTGATGCTCTTTCTCGCGGAAGGGATTGCAAAATTTGTCGGCGATCACCCTACTATCAAGATGCTGGCACTCAGCTTTCTCTTGTTGATCGGCTTTTCGCTCGTCGCCGAAGGGTTTGAGTTGCATATTCCCAAAGGGTATATCTACTTTGCGATGGGCTTCTCAGTTATGGTCGAGATGCTCAATTTGCGGGTAGCAGCGAAAGCATGGCAGCCGATGAAACTTCATCAGCGCTACGATACAACAAAATAGGATCATTGAGGCGCTATGCTCAATACCGTCTATTTGCAGACCTTTCTCACCGTGGTAGAAACTGGTTCCTTTTCGGCAGCGGCAAAACGGCTTCATATGTCGCAACCGGCGGTAAGTCAACACATCCGTGCGCTTGAGGAACAAGTCGGTGGTGTGCGGTTATTCCGGCGTAGCGGCCAACACATGGTATTGACCCTTGCCGGTGAACAATTGCTAGGGAGTGCTCGTGAATTGGTTGCATTGGCTGAGCGTACTGTGCAAGCCGTGAGTGCGCTACGCGGTCAGATCGGTGGTCGAGTGGTCATTGGTTGCCTGGCCGGCAGTGCCGAGGCGTTTTTGCCCCACCTGCTGGCGATCATCCAGCGTCAGTATCCGGCAGTAACGGTTGATATTGAATTTCATGGGTCTGATGAGTTGTTTGAAGGTCTGGCCGAACGACGCCTTGATCTTGCGATCCTGAGTGATGCGCCGCGACGACGTGGCTTTGAGATGCGTGTGCTGGCCGGTGAACGATTGGTTCTGACGGCTGTGAACGGACATCCTCTCTTGCACGGCGAACAGACACCGGTTGGGGTTTTACGTGATTATCCTCTGGCGTTGCCCAGGGTAGGGCACCCGTTACGCCGATCTATCGAAGACGGCCTGCGCCGACGGGGTGTCGTTATCAGTGATTTGCGCATTGTGTGTGAAGCAGATAGTCCATTATTGCTGCGCTCGGCAGTCGAATCCGGGCAAGCGTTAGCCTTCTTGCCGGTGAGTGTCCTTCCCTCACGATTAGATCGGATCGGCGTCGTGACATTGGTCGGCCAGCCATTTGTACAGGAATGGTACTTAATCCGGCTACGAGAGCGCACGGTGAATCGCATCGTTGATATTGTGGTTGAAGGATTGTTGGGTGAAGAGGCAAGGACAACGCTGCTTAGCCTGGGGCTAACGGCATAACGAGTTGACCTTCCGCCGTGCTCCTTCTGCCATCGTCTGACAGGTTGAAAGGTATTTGTATGTATGACGTGATTGTGATCGGCGCGGGCATTGCCGGATTAGCCGCTGGGCATACGCTTCAGGCAGCCGGCTGTCAGGTGTTGGTGCTCGAAGCGCGGCAACGGATCGGGGGGCGAATCTGGACTGATACGCGCTATGGGCCGGTCGAGTTTGGCGCCGAGTTTATTCATGGTCATCGCGCAGCTTCCTGGGAGCTAGTACAACAGGCCGGTTTACCAACCTCGCGTTGGGGACGAGACCGTCGCTTCGCCATCGGTGGTCGGATGTTGACAGCCGATGACCCAATTGGGGCAGCGGTACTACAACTCTATCAGCAGATTTGTCATTATCGTGGCCCTGAAGTAAGCGTTGCCGAACTGATCGAACAATCAACTGCCTTGCCGGTAGTGAAGCAATTGGTTGGGCGCTGGCTAGCTAATCTTGAAGGCGCTGATCTGAGCAAATTAAGTGCCACCGCATTAGCCCGCGAGCGTCGGTTGAGTACAATTGGTGAGGACAATTTTCATATCGATTATGGGTATCAGCGACTACTTGAACCGCTCAGCGCCAATCTAACAATTGAGCTTGGGGCAGTGGTCACACTCATCCGTTGGAACGCTGATTGGGTTGACGTTGTATTAGCCGACGGACGGCAGTGGCGCGCACATCGTGTAGTTGTCACCGTTCCGGTTTCACTATTGCAGGCCGGATTGCCAGCCTTTGAACCACCGCTACCGGCCGATAAACAAATGGCAATAGCGGTAATTCCAATGGGTTACGTGACCAAATTAGTGCTCTGGTTTGCAGAGCAGTTCTGGTCAGATTTTACGGTCCTTAGCACCGATGGTGTAATTGCTACGTGGTGGCCGGTGTCCAGTACCCGAACGCCAACGCTCATGGGTTACACGGGTGGGCAGCAGGCGCTTAAGGTGGCTGACCTGGGTGAAAGCGAGGCCATTGCAGTCGCGTTGCGCGAGCTACAAACCCTGTTTGCAGTTGATGTAAAACCATACTTCCTAGACGGGCGTCTAATTGACTGGTCGCGAGACCCGTGGAGTCGAGGGGCATACACGTATAGCTCTGCTGGTACCCTGGCGGACCGTGTAACGCTGGCAACACCACTCGGCCCGATCCATTTTGCCGGTGAAGCAACAGTAACCGGTGCTGAGATTGCTACGGTGCATGGGGCCTTCGAGAGCGGACGACGTGCGGCACGGGCAATCTTGCTGTCGCGGTCGGGCTGAAGATAACGCTTCTCCAGCGTTGACCACTCTAAAATGCGGCACTAAGAGCCTATCCGAATCATTGTCTCACCCTACAGCGGATGAAACCTGATAGGGATGTACGGGCGTAGCGGCGTTGCGCCCCAACCGATCTTCTTCTGCGACAAGGTATTCCGGATAGGATCTAAGCAGAGGCAGTTTCTCTTCTATTCAATCAGACCCGAATATTGTGCTGAATACTTGTTCAAGATGGTAGGCGCGAAAGATACATCCCGCAAGTGGGCTAGATTCAAACACACCTCTAACATACCGCTAGTGTATCGTTGGTAGAAAACGGGTAAACTACACACAGAGATAAATGCCCGCAGGGGATACAACAACATTGCAACGGGAGGCTAGAAATATGGGCAAGATTGTAGGAATTGACTTGGGCACGACAAACTCGTGCATCGCAGTGATGGAAGGTGGTGACGTGGTTGTCATTCCGAACGCCGAAGGCAACCGCACGACACCATCGATGGTTGCCTTCGCTAAGAATGGTGAGCGATTAGTCGGTTTGACCGCTAAGCGTCAGGCAACCATCAATCCTGAAAATACACTTTATTCAGTCAAGCGCTTTATTGGCCGTTCTTTCGACGAGGTGAAGGAAGAGCGAGAGCGAGTGCCTTTTAAAGTTGTCAAAGGGCCGCGCAACGATGTGCGCATTTATGTCCCGCAGACCGGCAAGGAATATGCACCGCAGGAGATCTCGGCTATGGTTTTGCAGAAGCTCAAAGCTGATGCCGAGGCCTTCCTGGGTGAGCCGGTGACACAGGCTGTCATTACTGTACCGGCTTACTTCAACGACAGCCAGCGTCAGGCAACCAAAGACGCCGGTAAGATTGCCGGTTTGGAGGTACTACGAATCATCAACGAGCCGACGGCTGCGGCACTCGCTTATGGGTTAGACAAGAAGAAGGACGAGACCATTCTGGTCTTCGACCTGGGTGGTGGTACCTTCGACGTTAGCATCCTTGAGGTTGGTGATGGCGTCATCGAAGTGAAGGCGACCAGTGGTGATACTCACCTTGGTGGCGATGACTACGATGCCGCAATCGTTAACTGGATCATCGAGGAGTTCCGCAAAGATCAGGGTATCGATCTGAGCAAAGACCGCCAGGCATTACAACGCCTAAAAGAGGCGGCGGAAAAGGCCAAGATGGAGCTCAGCTCGATGATGGAGACAGAGATTAACCTACCCTTCATCACGGCTGATGCCAGCGGGCCGAAACACCTGGCCATGAAGCTAACCCGCGCCAAGTTCGAGCAATTGACAGCGCATCTGACCGAGCGGCTCCGCGATCCGGTGTTGCGGGCGCTTAAGGATGCCGGTTTGCAGCCAAGCCAGATCGATGAAGTCGTGCTGGTTGGTGGTTCAACCCGGATGCCGGTCGTTCAGGAGCTGGTACGCAAGATGCTTGGCAAGGAGCCGAACAAGAGTGTGAACCCCGACGAGGTGGTTGCCGTTGGGGCGGCGATTCAGGCCGGTGTGTTGGGCGGTGAAGTGAAAGATGTGCTCTTGCTCGACGTAACGCCGCTCTCGCTCGGTGTGGAGACACTCGGTGGGGTGATGACCAAACTGATCGAACGGAATACGACCATCCCCACCCGTAAGACCGAGATCTTCTCGACGGCGGCTGATGGTCAGACGGCGGTTGATATTCACATCTTGCAGGGCGAGCGTGAGATGGCTGCCGACAACATCTCACTGGGTCGCTTCCGCCTCGAAGGGATTCCACCGGCGCCGCGTGGTGTGCCACAAATCGAGGTGACGTTCGATATCGATGCGAACGGTATCCTGAACGTAAGCGCACGTGACAAAGCAACCGGCAAAGAGCAGCGGATCACCATTACCGCCAGCACCAACCTCTCGAAAGAAGAGGTGGAGCGGATGGTGCGTGAGGCCCAACTGCACGCCGCCGAAGATAAGGCTCGCCGCGAGCTGGTCGAGATGAAGAACCAGGCCGATAGCCTGGCTTACCAGGCCGAGAAGTCGCTGAAGGAGCTGGGTGATAAAGTTGACAGCATTGAGCGCAGTCGGATCGAGGGCTTGATTAAGGATCTGCGCGAGGCGATTGCGCAAGAGAATCGCAGCCGCATCCAGCAACTCTCGAGCGACTTGCAGCAAGCGCTGTTCAAGGTCTCGCAGGCCGCCTACGGTGATGGCGCAGCACCAGGCGCTAGCAGCAGTGGCCGGAAAGATGACGGCGTCGTTGAGGGTGAGTACACGGTGAACTAAGAGGGCATCCGAAGAGGCTATTGTGGCCTGGCGCGGGCCGCTAGCCCGTGTCTATTCGGAAGCACGTATGAGGGCGGGTTGAGAACCCGCCCTCACTGCTGTGCTGGCAGACAGCATCCTGATCGCAGATCGTCGTAACCTTGCTTCTCCCACTGCCGGAGAGGGAAAAACGTTACCAAACCTCAATACCCGACCTTACTGCTTTCTGCTCCCCTATTTCCGCTTCTCTTTCCAAAACGCGAGCGGGAACACCAGGCCAACCTGCCAGCGCACAAATCGTGCCATCCAGCGTTGTCGCCAGGAAAGTGGCATGGTCGTCAGGGCTTCATAACTGCGGAGCAGATAAATAGCCAGTGGTGGTTCGCTGTCGATTTGTTGCAGAGCCTGTACCGCCAATTCGTGTGCCTGATGTGTTTCACCCCTGAGCAATGCAATCCGCGCCGCCAGCGTAGTATGCCAGATTTGATCGGCACGACTGATCCGACTCGCATCGGTGAAGAGATTGCTGGCAGTCTGCCATTCGGTAATCGCCGCTGCCGTGTCGCCGATTGCCAGGTATAACTCAACAGCACTCAGATGCCCCCCAATTTGAACCTGCTGATCGCGGCTCCGTTCACCACGGGCAACAATTTCGGCTATCTCGGTCATGGCCGCATCAACGTTCCCCAGCCGCACTTGCAACATCACCAGCATAGCACGACATTCGATCCAGCGCCGCGTTTCACCCGTTTGCTGAGCGATAGAACTCCCGAATTCCAGTGCTGCCTGGGCACGGCGCCACTCACCCCGTCCCAATGCGGCCAAGCCCTGCATCTGGGCAACCCAGGCGGTGGTTGAAGGATCGTTCAAAACACTGGTCAGCCGCATTGTTTTACGGCGGTACAGACGGGCAAGGGGAGGGAAACGATTCAACGCAAGTTCCATACAAGCGTAAGCGCGTGCCTTCATTGCCGGTATGTGTGCGGTTTCGGCCAGGTTGAGGGCGAACAGCAGGCTGTGAATGGTTCTTAACAGATCGTGCTGGTAGAAATTGATCTGAATGAGCACATTTGCCGCCTGAGCAAGCTCAACCAGATGGTCGTTGATCGACGGTTTCTTCCTACCGAGCCTGAGCAGCGTCAGAAGATAACGGCCAAGTTCAGCCAGGATGAGCCAGGGAAGAGTGCGGCGCTCAGTCGGAAGCGGAAGCCCAAAACGGGTAAACGCACGTTGCAAAAAGTGATAACTCTCAGTGAGTCGTCCCTGACCATAATAGGCTGCTGCCAGTAAACGCTCTCGGTGGCCAACAGTTGTTGCCGGCTCATCGTCGCCGATTTGATGCGCCTGTTCTAGCAGATCAATCGCACTAGCGTAATCACCGTTATGCAGCGCCAGTTCACCGGCCCGATCAAGGTATGGTCGGGCGCGGATTAACTCACCGGCTGCTTTCCAGTGATGAGCAATGGTCATCGCCCGCTGTGGATCATGACCATAATGTTGTTCAAGATAGTTGGCAAATTGGGCGTGTAATTGCCGGCGCTGGGCAAAACTCATCAGATTGTAGATAGCCTCTGCGATAGCCGCCGGTCGGAACGTGTATCTGATCGTTGGCCCAGAACGTTCAAGGGCGATCAAGCCACTCTGCTGTATTGCAAAGAGTTGAGCAGTTAATTGCTCTTCAGGAATGTGATCTGGATGAATGGCCTGCAATGTCGCCGTATCAAACTCAACCCCGATAACACTCGCTACTTTCAGCGTTAATTGCTGGTCAAGCGTCAGTTGATCAAAGCGGCTAGTGATCAGGCCTTGCACGGTAGAGGGGAGACGCACCATGTGAAGCGCACGTCTGGCTGCTCCGGGCACAAAGCGGCAGATATGTTGTTGCCGCATCAGCAGCCCGGCGTCGCGCAGCGCCTTGACCAGCTCAATGCTAAAGAAGGGGTGTCCCTGCGTCTGCTCCGCTATCAGTCGCCAGATAGCTTCATCGACTTGCTTCACGTCAAGATAGCGTGCGAGCAAGTCGTGAATTTCCGGTGGACTTAGCCCGTGGAGTTTGATCTGATCAAGCAACCGGTGGTGAAGCAGGCGCTGACGTTCTTCCGTGATGGAGAGCGGTGGCCGACCGGTCAGGATAATCAGGACTGGCGCATCCTGATCAAGCAGATCGGCTAACAGGGTCCAGGTTGGGTCATCGAGCCACTGCACATCTTCAATGGCGACCAGAAGGGGGGCATGCTCAGCAACTCGGCTAAGCACTGCAATCAATCCGTCATGGAGCCGCTGGGTATGAATCTGCGGCAACGTATGCGCGGAAAGGCCCTGACTTCCCCGATTGGTCGGCCACAACTCGCCAGCAAGACTGTAGATGCTATCGCTGAGTGTCGCCAGCCGTCCATCGTTCAGCAATACCGGCAATCCACTGCGGAGCGCAGAGTATGGACTGCGCTCGATAAATCGTGCCGTGCTATGCAGGACGATGGTTCCATGCGCACGAGCCTGAGCGAGAAAGGTCTGGATCAGATGCGATTTGCCAATACCGGCCTCGCCAAGGATTAACACACCACCGCTCTGACCACGCTGAAGACGCTCTAAACGATCGCGCAGCAGTGCCAGCTCGCTGGCTCGTCCAATCAGTGCCTCGCCATCACGATCAATGTGAATCCGTTGTACGCTGAGGGTATTGGCAGGATCGAAGATTGGTTGGAAAACAGTAACTGGGTCAGCGATGCCACGCAACTGGAGCGGGGGGAGTGCACTGAAACTGACCCGGTCGCGACAGGCGGCTGCGATTTCACTATCACACAAAATCGCAACATCAGTTTGCTGTGCCGCCTGCATCAGCCGCGCTGCGCGGTTAACGACTGATCCCATCATCGTGTATTCACGCCGATCCTGGCCGCCGACCGAGCTACACAGCGCCATTCCACTGGCTACGCCAATCGTACAGCTAAAACCGAGATTCGAGAGCGTATTCACAATATCGTGCGCCGTCAGCACACCCCGCAAGGCATCATCTTCATGGGCAAACGGCGGCAAGCCAAAGGCAGCGAGCAACGTTGGCCCTTTGTTATCCGTGCCAAGCCGACTGATACTCCCTTCATACCGGTAGAGACATGTTTGCAGCGCACGGATTGCAGCCTGAGCTGCTGGTAATGGTGTCTCGGCAGTCAGATCACCAAGATGTGCAAAGAGGACGGTGACATAACGCTGCTCGGCCAGCCATGCCGTTTGACCAGCATCGATATGGCTCAAGATTGCCTTCGGTACATACGAGCGTAAGAAGTCAATCTGACTCTGGTCAATAGCTGGTGTGGCAAAAGCCCGCAACGGTACGTCGTCGAGCAGGGCTGTCAGTTGCCAGCGTCCATCCGAAAGCTGTACCGCCTCACACCACGGCTGTACCAACCTCCAGGCCGTTTCCGTCAAGACAACTTCACCGGGCGGGGCAGCAGCTTCGGCGGCACCAGTATCACGAACTGCATCACCGACAATCAGCAACTCCCACCGTTCAAAGACACCTCCCAGATGCATCAATGTAACGTCACCGGCGCCAATTCCTACCCGTACCCGCAATGAACGAGCCTTCACATCAATGGCCTCAGTGCTCCAGATTGCTGGCGACATCATCATCTGGATCGCCAGTCCACATTGAACAGCACGGCGCGTAAGAAGGGCTAAGTCTTCGGCGCCGTACCAGAGAGCAATTAAACCATCACCGGCGAACTTTATCACATCGCCACCGTGTGAAGTGACAATCCGCACCAGATGACCAAAATAGAGGTCTAGAATCTGGGTAAGTTCTTCGGCGCCTGTAGGACTGGTGTGGGTTAAATACTCTGTAAGAGCCGTAAAGCCGGAAAGGTCTGCCGAGAGTATTGCCGCCGGAAATGTCTCTTTTGCCGGTTCGAGCCGACCATCAGGATTGATGTTATTCAAACGTTGTCGAATAATTCCTGGCAGATAACACGCCAGTTCAGCATTGGCGAGCATCATGGCGGCCATCCATCAGACGCGATGCGGCGAAAGCCGGAGAGAGCGATGATCACTGCGCGTCGAGCAAAGAGTTGAATCGGAAACCTATTTGATTATTGATCAGTTATCAGGGTTGCGCAAGAGGTGAAAGGGCGATAGGGTTTTACAAAGTTTTCAGGTTTTGGCACTGTTCGCCAAAGAACGATTTCCCTACCCGCTTGACATTCCCGATCTACGCGGTTGCTGGGGCTTGTGGACATCCGACCCGCATACCGAATGACGGCAGGAATCGGATTTATCCTGAGCGGCTAAGTGACGTTTCTCGTGCGTACCAATCGGTGTATTTTCACTACTAATTACACTGCATGCATCGTCAACGCATCGTTAGCAGGGGCAAGGAGGGAACGCGCCAGAGGAAGATAGGCCGCCGCCCGTCGCACGTAATCACGAGCGGTTGGATTATTCCGAATGGCAACCGGATCAACAATACCCTGGTTATGCCAGGCGGCAAGTGTTCGCCAAGAAATTGGTTGACCCTCGATAACTGCCCGCCAGACGCCACGTTCAAGATTTGCTGCCAGATAGTTGATTGCCAGCTCGTCGTCACTGATTTCAGCCGTGAGTGCCGCAAACAAGGCCCGTTGATCGTTGAAAGTGGTTGGGTCAATCCGGCTTCCATCCACCCGCAGCGGCACATGCAGCACACGGCCATCGGCCAGCGGTACCTTACCGGCCAGTATTTCAGCCGCAACCGACGGTCGCAGATTCGCCGGCCAGACACTAAAATTTGTCCCCAGTCCGTGCAAATTGACCTGCTGCTGAGCAGACTGGTATACCGGCGTTACCATCCGCAACGGCGGAATCAGCTCTTCCGCCCAGCCAAAGTTTTCGTTGTAGAGAATTGTAGCTATTACTACAGCAAATTCGTAATCACTCATCCCCGACAACTGCGGATGGTTATGCTGCGCTGCCGCTTTCAAGATAGTAGCGCGTAAACGGTGCATTCGCGCCGCAAACTCAGGTCGTACAAACACCTCAATCGTGGGACCAGGACGGGAGGGTGGCGCCGAGCGGCTCTGCTGTCGGGTATGGTAAGAGTAGGCTGGCTGTATCTGTCCCAACAATCCCGCTTGATCCACGCCGATGAGGCATACTATGAAGAGTATCAGCAGTAAGCGTCGCATAGACACCTCCCTTGCCTGTATGATACCTGGCGTGACAATAGTGTCGGTAACAGTCCCCAGACCGATCCTGGTTCGGTTGGCCGAGAGAAGGTGGTCGGGTTGCGACGGTGCTGCACATCCAGCACTTGATCAAAAACCCAGCCGTCGCATCGGGCACGTACCGTACCCACGCAATCATTGCGTGAGGGGCCTGCCCTCACCCCCGGCCCCTCTCCCGCGCTGCGGGAGAGGGGAGTAGCGCAGAAGCGCCCTGCGCCGCACCCCCCTTCCTCGCCCTGTGTGGGAAGGGAAGGAGGACAGGGGCAATGGTGAGGGGCGCCAACCATCTCCCCCTTCCTCTCACCCAACGAGGTGGGTGGTACGAACGTCGTTTGGTGATCGGGATATAATGTACAAAGAGAAGGTGCGCAAAACGGTTTCCGGTTCAGATAGCAGAATATGTGCCCGCTCGATAGATTCTCTGAACCGACAACGGGTTCAGCCGTATTCGGTGGTACCGTGTTGCTTCTGTTGACACTGAGAATGATGCATGACACGTTTTCGAGGTATTCACCTTTCATCCGCTCTGCGTGGTATTCCTCCCAACGTATTGGGGATGGTCGTAGACGATCTGGATCACGGAATGAAGGCGATACCATTCATCACTCGTGATCACGGTGAGTCTATGACCGCAGCACGTCTGTTTCGTGCTCATAACGCTGGCTTGACCTATGTTGAACGTGGTTGCCCATGGCATTTCGACGAGAAAAGACCGGCGAAACGCGCTTTCGCTGATACCTGCTATCATCTGATGGTCGCGTTCCAACCCGACGGCAGCCACCGCGTGCGCTATCTGCGCCGGCCCTTCCGTCGTGAGCCGGACTTTGGTGTGACCAGCGTGACCTACGATTTCGCCGAGCTATTCACCCGTGGAGAGGAACCCGCATGAACACCACACCACCGCGCAAGAAACTGATTGAGGTAGCCCTGCCCCTCGATGCCATCAACACCGCCAGCGCCCGCGAAAAGTCGATCCGCCACGGCCACCCCTCGACGCTGCACCTCTGGTGGGCGCGGCGACCACTGGCCGCTGCCCGTGCCGTGCTCTTTGCCCAGATGGTCGATGACCCATCGGCCTGGCCGGAGCTGTTTCCAACTGAGGCAGCGCAACAGCGCGAACGCGAGCGGTTGTTCCGCATCATCGAACACCTGGTCGTATGGGAGCACACCACCAACGAGGCGGTGCTCGAGCGCGCCCGCTGCGAAATCCGGCGGAGTTGGGCGCGGCACTGCCTGGGCGGGACGGCGGCAGAACGCCTGTCCGACGACGAGATCGCCGAGGCCATCCGTACCGGACAGATCCCGCCGCTGCCGGGCGTGCATGACCCGTTTGCCGGTGGCGGTTCCATCCCGCTCGAGGCGCAACGGCTGGGGTTGGAGGCATACGCCAGCGATCTCAACCCGGTGGCGGTGACGATCAACAAGGCGATGATCGAAATCCCGCCGAAATTCCGCGACCGTCCGCCGGTCAATCCGCAGGATCGCCAGCACCCCGATCTCAACGCCTGGCGCGGCGCGCAGGGGTTGGCGGCCGACGTGCGGTATTACGGTCAGTGGATGCGGGAACAGGCGCAGCAGCGGATCGGGCCGCTGTACCCGCCGATCACCATCACTGCGGAGTTGGCCGCAGACCGTGCCGACCTGCGGTCGCTGATCGGGCAGCAGCTCACGGTGATTGCCTGGCTGTGGGCGCGCACCGTGCGCAGTCCCAATCCGGCCTTTGCCCACGTCGAGGTGCCGCTGGTCACGACTTTCGTCCTGTCCAGCAAACCCGGCCACGAGGCGTATGTCGAACCCGTGGTGGAAGGGGACACCTACCACTTCACGGTGCGCGTCGGGACGCCGCCAGCGTGGGCGAAGAACGGCACGAAGCTGGCTCGCGGCGCGAACTTCCGCTGCCTGCTGTCTCAGATGCCGATTAAGGATGAATACATCAAAGCAGAGAGCATGGCCGGACGGATGGGCGCTCGGATGCTGGCGATCGTCGCCGAAGGGCCACGTGGTCGGGTCTACCTGCCGCCGACGGCGGAGCACGAGGCGATTGCGCGCAGCGCGCAGCCGACGTGGAAGCCCGATCTGCCGATGAATCGGGAGACAACCAATTTGGTCAGTGGTCGTGGCTATGGGTTTTTCACATGGGCCGACCTCTTCACCCCGCGCCAACTGGTGGCGTTGACGACGTTTGCCGACCTGGTGGGGGAGGCGATAGAGTGTGTGCGGAGAGACGCACAGGACGCAGGGCTGAGCGACGATGGCGTTGGATTGGCCGATGGCGGCACCGGCGCGACCGCCTATGCCCAGGCCGTGGGGGTGTATTTGGCGTTGGCACTTGATAAGGTTGCTGATCGAGGTTCTACTCTGGGAAGATGGGATCCAACACCTACCCAGAGCGGGATTATCAATGCATTCAGCCGCCAAGCCTTGCCAATGACATGGGATTTTGCAGAATCCAATCCGCTAGGTGATGCTTCTGGCAACTATGTAAGCGCGGTTGATTTGGTAGCGAAGTCGCTACTGGTTCATTCAGCAAATGGAAAAGGGCTTGCCCTACAAGCCGATGCCCAAACCCAAACCATCAGCGCGAACAAAATCATCTCCACCGACCCGCCGTACTACGACAACATCGGCTATGCCGACCTGTCGGACTTCTTCTACGTCTGGCTGCGCCGCACGCTTCGACCGATCTTCCCCGACCTCTACGCCACCCTCTCCACCCCTAAAGCGGAAGAGCTGGTCGCCACTCCCTACCGTCACGGCAGCAAACAAGCCGCCGAGCGGTTTTTCATGGAAGGCATGACCCGTGCGTTGCACAACCTGGCCGAGCAGGCTCACCCCGCTTTCCCGGTCACCATCTACTACGCCTTCAAGCAGCAAGAAGTGCGGGAAGCGCAGCGGGCAGCGGGCGCGACGGGCGAACTGGGTGATCCCGACCTACCCTCCTCCCTCCGCTCCGCTCCCTCCTCCACCGGCTGGGAAACCTTCCTGGAAGCGGTCATCCAGGCCGGCTTTGCCGTCACCGGCACCTGGCCGATGCGCACCGAGCTGGGGAATCGTATCCTGAGTCAAGGCACCAACGCCCTGGCCTCCAGCATCGTGCTGGTCTGTCGGCCCCGTCCGGCGGATGCGCCCATCGCCACCCGCCGCGAGTTTATCAACGCACTCAAGGCCGAGCTGCCGACGGCGCTGGCCGTGCTGCAACACGCCAACATCGCCCCGGTCGACCTAGCCCAGGCCGCCATCGGGCCGGGGATGGCCATCTATACCCGCTCTGCCCGCGTGGTTGATGCTCAGGGCACGCCGGTGCGGGTGCGCGAAGCGCTGACCCTGATTAACCAGGTGCTCGACGAGGTGCTGGCCGAGCAGGAGAGCGACTTCGACGCCGACACCCGGTGGGCGCTGGCCTGGTTCGAGCAGTATGGCTTTGCCGAAGGCGAGTACGGCGTGGCCGAGACGCTCTCGAAAGCCAAGAACACCAGCGTCGAGGGGCTGGTCGCTGCCGGGATGGTTGAAGCGAAACGGGGCAAGGTGCGCCTGCTCGCACCGGCGGAACTCCCGGCCACCTGGGACCCGGCCGGTGATAGCCGGGTCACGCATTGGGAAGCCGTCCATCATCTGATCCGGGTGCTGAACGACGGGGGTGAACTGGCGGCGGCGGCGTTGGCGGCGAAGCTGGGCAGTCGAGCCGACGTGGCGCGCGAACTGGCCTACCGGCTCTACACCATCTGCGAGCGCAAAAAACGCCCGGATGAGGCCTTTGCCTACAATGCGCTGGTGCAGAGCTGGAGCGAGATTGCGCGGTTAGCGTTGGCGGAGCGCCAGCCGCACGCAACCCAGCAACCGATGGAGCTGTAATAGCCTCAGCACAGAGAAAACAAGTGTCGCAACCATGCTCCCCTTTCTTGCCCGCAGTATGGGAGAGGAAGGGGGGCTGGGGGGTAGGTGAGGGGGCCTGCCCTCACCCCCGGCCCCTCTCCCGCAGCGCGGGAGAGGGGAGGAGCGCAGAAGCGCCCTGCGCCGCACCCCCCTTCCTCGCCCCGTGTGGGAGTTGTAAGCGACACGAACGCAGCGAGAGCGTCAAGCATCATCTCCCCCTTCCTCTCCCACGCTGTGGGAGAGGAAGGGGGGCTAGGGGGGATGGTGAGGGCCAGGGGGGATGCAACACGTCACAGACACGCCTGCATTACCTCATCGTTATGGCCATGTGACAGTAATTGTCGCATTTAATCGCTCAAGTGCAATACTGGCATAGCGGCTGATACCAATCCGCTCAATCGTTGGGGTGACGACCACGCCATCTACCGTCATTGTCACCTCTTCACCGACAGCTTCTGGCAAGAGCAGACGTACAGAGGCCGTTTGGCCACTACCGGTTATGTATAGTTGTATTCCCCGTTCGTTACGTTGCCAGCGGTACGCGAGGTAGCCATCGGATGCCGGGTAGCGTACTACCACCTCAGCCCTGGTAATAGAAGGTTCTACCGGCCAGCGTGGACTGACGATAGTATCCTCGTAACGACTGGAGTCATCAACGATTCCGGCCAGACCCTCGAAGAGTGCGCCCAACATCGCACTGGCTCCCCAGCCATCGGTAGGAATAGTATCAGGCCCCGAGATGCCAGGCCGACCGTCAGGATAGTACCAGAGGTAGGAAGCGTTGGTCAGACGCAGGAGATTGGCATAGCGGCGTAAAATGTCGAGTCCATACGGCTCGAAGCCAAATGTGAAGGCGCCACGAGCCAGTTCACCACCAACCAGCGGCATGATCCCACCATTGACATACTCGCCGGGCTGTTCACCTTTACCGCCTGCCATCCCAAAGCTCCCTGCTGGAAAAGGCGGGTCAATGCTGTACCACTCGGCAAAGGCGCGGTTGAAATCGCGACGGGCGTAGTAGGTTTCAATAATGGCCTGTGCCTGCCCTACAGAAAGTACACGACGGTTAAGCGCATACGCATTCGAGAGGCTGAGCTGGGTAGACGGATCAACACCGGTTGGAGTGAACGTAGGGTCTTCAGGAATAAAATGGGTAAAAAAGCGGCCATTCCACGCCAACTCGTTTAAGCGCTGCATGATAGCATCAGAGAGTTCGTAATACTGCTGCGCTCGCTTTGGATCGCCAACCCGATTCTCAATTCGTGCCAGAAGAAAAAGGGCGTAAGCAAGCCCGGTGTTGTCACCGTGAAAGGTTCCCCAGACGGTATCAGGTTCGATCCAGTGGCGTGGCGCCGGTTTACCGTCAGGGCTGATGGTGGTCGGGCCATAGGCAAAATCCCACATATCGATGGTATACGGTCGTCGTACTAATCCCCGGTCGGCATTCCAGCGCAATGGATTAGTCGTGATGTAGGTAGCCGCCCGCCGCAGTGCTGGTAGATGGCTCTGTAACCATTTGTCGTCACCGGTCATCTGCCAGGCCTCGTAGACCCCCTGAATGTAGAGGAATTCGACGTCAGATTCGACCTCTTTCCGAAATGCTTTCACATAGCGCTCAGGGTAATCGATTACGTCGGGTAAACTTCCGTCCGGTTGTTGGGCATCACGGAACGCATCGAGTAAACTGGTTACATCATGCTCGAAATAGCGAAAGCCGCGCCCCTGATACACATGATCGCGCAGCCAAAGCAGGGGATTATCGGGTGAACGGTAGCCGCTAATCAGCCGTCCATTCAGTTCGTAGCTTACCCGTGCCTCTGCCATGAGTCCTTTGATACGAGGGTAGAGTGAGTCGATATCACTCTGCCCACTGATCAGGCTGGTCTGGGCATCGAGGATCACGATCTGACTACGAGCACCCGCTAGCCGACCATCGATCAGTGCTACTGCCCATTGTGGCCCCAATGCGCCGCCTGCTGGTAGAACAATCTCCCCCGTTCCATCGGTGACAACTGTTGTACCTTGGGCAGTCAACCGTCCACGGGCATCATAGAGCTGTACTTCAACCGAACCACGATATGCAGGAATCTGCACCACAATCGGGAGAGATTGCAGCGGCTGGACAACGTTCATCGGTCTGGCAAGGGTGAGTGATGCTCGTTGAGTCGCTGGCGGCAATGTAATCACCGCTGCTGGAGTCTGGTCGCGCCAGTGTTCTGGTAAGCGTTCAGCAACGGCACTTCCGTTTGCCAGAGCAACAATCTTCACCGTTGCAAAGTATTGTGCCAGTGCGTCATCGATCCAACGTGGTTCGCTTAACGGTGGCCCAATCTGCATTCCACCGGCGGCTTGCCAGGCACTACGGAATGGTTCATATACCTGATCAGCGGTTTGCTGCGCAGGTGAATGACAACTAACCAGAAGGATAACAACGATAAACCAGTGCGTTATCCGTTTCATAGAGCGCTATGATAGTAGAAAAAACCGAAGTGATCGCCGAACGAGCGCAAGGATCAGCGCACTTGCATGGCAAGCCTCTCATACCCAATAAAGATGTTCAACGTTGCCGATGTTCGGTCGCGTTCGCCGATAAACGTTATCCACATACACTTCCAGGCCGCATCGAGCGGTGCGTGACTGGAAACCATTTTGCATCAGTATACCGAAGATCGCCGATCTGTTGGGCATCGTACAGAAAACAACGACAACCCGGCACGCTGTATCCACCCGCGCACGGTACAGACGGGTTGAAGGCTCAATACCACTACCCATTCATTATCATTGAACAATTAGGAAAGAAAAGTTCTGTCAATATACACTGCCCGCTTGCAGAGAGCTTTGCGCTGAAGTATACTGCCTGTATACCCGACCTTTAAATTGCGCTACCATTATCCAATACTACCCGCGCGTCGTAGCATCAGCAAGGAGCGCCTATGTCTCGCCTACCCGTGATCTTCATTCCCGGATTCACCGGTTCGTTCAATCTCCCAGTCTTGCTCGATTGGCGCGGTCCAACTTTGAATGGGTGGAATTTTCCGCCATTTGTCGATTACGGCAAAACGTTGCTGCAAACGTTCACTCAAGCCGGCTATCGTCGCAATCGCGATCTCTTTGTCGCCTTTTACGACTGGCGGAAGCCGGTCGAGGAAAGTGCCCGTAACTACCTTGTTCCCTGGATCGACCGCGCAAAGAAGGCTGCCGGAGCTGATAAGGTGATCCTGATTGGTCACAGCATGGGTGGCCTGGTTGCACGCAGTTATATTCAGTCGTCCGCATATCGCAACGATGTTGACAGACTGATAACGCTTGGCACGCCCCATCGTGGTTCGGCGGAAGCCTACACTGCCTGGGCCGGCGCCGAACCGCATGCAGACGAGACGCTGCGCACCATCTTCGCCGTCTACCTGTGGTATTTGCGTCATGCTCACCCACTGCAAACTGAGCTTGATCCTGTTAAGACAATCCACACTCAGGTCCCAGGGGTACGTGATCTGCTACCGATTGATGACTACCTGTTAGCCGGAAATCCTCCGCAGTTGAAACCGGTAACCAGTATGGTAAGCCGGAATCTGTGGGGTGAGATGGTTAATCAACCGGCATCCGTTGCAACATTGACCAAACGAGTACCGGTGACAACGATTACCGGCGTTGGTTTTAATACGTTGAGCACGATCCTCGTTGGGCCACCGCCAACCGATCATCCCCTCCGTTATGCGGATGGTGTACCGCTCACGCGCCAGTATGATAGCCAGGGTGACGGAACCGTCCTCCAGCGGATGGCGATTGTGCCGCAGGCGAACAATCTCCCATCAATTCCGGTGAGTCACGGCGCATTGCCCGATAGTCCGCAGGCGTTGGCGCTTGTGTTCAGCGAGGTTGGCGTAGCTCCTCCGGTATTGGGCGCCGTCCCAGCAGCCGCACCGCCATCGCCTACACCCCGCCTGGTAATCATGACAGCATCACCGCTTACGGTAGAGGTTGAAGTTCCGTCCGGGCCACCGCTGCCCCCGGCTGGAGTATTAGGGGCTAGCGTGACACGAGCCGCACGACGCCGACGACGGATTCGGGGACGAAATTATGGTCATGCGGGAAAGGCACTGAATCTCGTTGTCATTGACCATCCGACTGCCGGTGATTACCGACTAGTTTTGCACGGCACCGATTCGGGCCATTTTGCGGTTGGGGCAATGCTGATTGGCGCCGGTGAACCACCAATTCTGGGGGGTGAGGGGGCAGCGGGGGCAACCGCGCCAACGATCACGACCATCGAGGGTGAAATCGCACGCGATGCCGATCTGTTTTACACCTGTACGTTGCCGACTACTGTCGATGCGCCTCAGCTCAGATTTGATGTTCAGAGTACTATGCGTGCTGCAATGGCGCAACTCGGTGCTGCGCTGAGCGAGCGTGGTGGCGTACTAGGAGCAGCACCGATTGATGATGATCGGTTACGCAACGTATTAAGCGGTGATTCGATGGCCATTGAGTCTCTGATGGCATTGCCACCACTTGCACGTCGCCAGGCAATTGATCAACTCATCGATCTGTGTCAAACGCTGGTCGGCGATGAATACGAACGAGCGATGGCCGTCATCACGATGCTCATGCAGGTGCGTGATGCAATTGCCGGCGCGTGATTATTTCCTCTTCCGCCAAAGGATGGGTTTCAAACCTGTTAATGGTTTGCGTTCCCCGTGCAGGAAAAGAAGGAGGGGGAAGGTGAGAGAATGGCACCTTCCCTCCCTTTCGCCGTGTGAGAGCGGACAAAAGCTGGGGGAAGGTGAGGATCATCCGATATGACGTTTCACCATAATATACTCGTACCACCGGTCGGCAACCCGCAGTGCGAGATACACCAGCGTCAGAACTACTGCTGTACGACCGATCCACCACTGCTTCCAAAGCCACTCTAATGCCAGCGCCATACACAGCGCTGCTAGCGGCAGCATAAAGAAGACCTGCTTGAGGATCATATCGGCAATGTTCCAGCTCACGAGCGAGTAGAGCACGAGCACTGCCCACCAGCCGAAGAGCAATCCATGCGCACGGCGCGCAGCCGACCATGCCAGAATTGCTCCGCCGACAATCAGCACAATACCCGGCCAGGTCAGATGGTTAAACATATACGCCCCATCAATAGCCGGTGTGGGCAGCGGCGATGCTTCGGCGCGCACCACTCGTTGACTGAGGGCGGAGCTGATAGCCGGCAATGTCTCGGTGACGATCACCGGTACATACCACACGTGATAGATAACAAATGCTATCCCCTCGGCGATAGCCAGACCCAACAGCAACAGCTTACCCCGTTGTATTGCTTTCGTCTCACGCCGGATCAGCTCAAACAGAGCGTAGATACCCATCATTGTAAACGCCATGATTCCCACTACCGTATATGTAAGCATTGCCAGCGCTGCGGCGGCTGCAACGCCCCACAATGCCCGTCGCTCGCCGGGCTGATCGTCGTAGGCCAGAACAACTGCAATCAGTACCAGCGTGCCCCAGAGTCCCAGTTGGGTGGGCCAGTTTCCCCACGAAATCAGAAAATATGGCATCAGCAAGAGATGATAGCAACCGGCTGCTGCTACCGCCAGTCCCGGTCGTCCGAACAGACGGAGGGCGATGTACGCAATGAACAGACTGCGTGAAACGTCGAGTGCTGTATTTAACACATTCGACGCCAGACCCAGATCGATGCCAATCAAGCCAAATGGGGCCGTAATGAGGTACCAGAGCGGCGAGTAGGGAAAATGTCCACCCTCGAAGCCGACCGTCTCGCCAAGCAAGGTGACTCTACTCGGTACAACAAGCTCCATGAAGCGTCCGTCAAGAACTAACTGCGTGCGCGGTACATGCCAGCGTTCATCGTAGACAATGGTCTGGGGATAGATGACACCACCAATCTTGATCAACGCTGCCAGCAATACAATGCGCCAGAGCCACATTTCATGCCACTGCGGCAACGTTTCGCCACCACGGGCAAATGCAAAACGGGTGAAGCTCCGCAATGGACCTAAACAGACGTGGAATCCCAACAACAATCCCCACAGCATTGGCGTAAAGATAGCCCACCAGATACGGAAAGTGGCCAATAACCCCCCCAGAGTGATCAGGACGGTTACCACGATCACACTTGCCAGTGCGCGCTCGACAGCTAGGCGTCGTAATAGCCAGTAACCCAGACCACCAATCAGCGCCAGATGAATGGCTTGCCAGAATGACCAGCCATATTCCAACTGATACGCCGCGATCCAATCGATAACCACGCCTAATTGCCGGGGATCATTAGGAGTGGTAAACGTTGAGCTGGTAAGATGGATGTTCAGATCATCATCACCGGGCGGCAAGAGAATGTAGTAACGAGCAATATCACTGCGTAGGCTTACCTTGATCGGTTCAATCTCTTGTGTGTTGATCACCAACTCAGCCGATGACACACCTTCTGGTCGGTATCCGCTGGCACGAATAATCAATGTTGTCCAACTCGATCCAATACCGGGGAAGGAGACACGAGCCTCATCCTTGGTAAACGAGTATGAGAATCGTTGATTCCGTTCTAGCCCGTGAAAACCCTCGATGTACGGTTGGGCATACGTTGTCCCAATATCGATCAATCCTGCCGGAGAAATCAGGCCTGCCAGACCAGCACAAACCATCCCCACTAGCATCACGCCAATGATGAACCAAACATCGTGCGATAAGTGTCGAAGCCGCTGTCTCATAATTGCTCCCATAGTGGTAGTTCCCGATAAGCGCCAAAGTGAATATCAATGAGTCGTGCGGAGACCATCCACGCATACCTGAAATGCAACCCAAGGCGTAGAGACGAGCGTGGCCTCTGCGACAATGTCCACCCGTTCAGGCCTGGTGCCTCTTACACAAATCATACACTCTTCCCCTGTTTTGACATTGTTCCTGTGCTATACTACCAAAGCAGATCAATGTTGTGATCTGCACACCCGCCATCCGGCGGACAACATAGAGGGACTGCAATGAGACTGGAGCGATTTACCGAAAAAGCGCAAAACGCCTTCCATATTGCGCAAGAGATTATGCAGGAGCATCAGCATTCGCAGCTCGATGTCGAGCATCTTTTTCTGGCGATGCTCCGTCAGCGCGACGGTCTGGCGGTTCGAGCTTTGACACGACTCAACGTCGATCCACAAGAGGTTGCCCGTCGTGTCGAGCGTGAGCTAGAAAAGTTGCCTAAAATTCTTAGCCCTTATGGAACGGGCACGCAGGTGTACATTACACCGCGTACCCAACGGTTGGTAAAGCGAGCCGAGGAAGAGGCCAATCGCTTGGGTGATCAGTATGTTGGCCTTGACCATCTGCTGATTGCGCTAACCAACGAACGCGATGGCCCATCGGCAAGGATTTTGCAGAGTTATCAGATTGATCAGGAGCGGATTTACCAGGTGTTGATGGATATTCGTGGCAATCAGCGCAGCGATGATCCGTCAGCAGAGAACCGCTACGAGATACTGACGAAATATAGCGTCGATTTGACCGAGCTGGCTCGTGAAGACAAGCTCGATCCGGTTATTGGCCGGGAAGCTGAGATCGCACGGGTCATCCGCATTTTGTCGCGTCGTACCAAGAATAATCCGGTACTGGTCGGTGAGACCGGTGTTGGCAAGACGGCGATTGTTGAGGGCCTGGCACAACGTATCGCACGTGGTGATGTGCCTCCAACGCTACGCGACCGTAAGCTACTGGCGCTCGATCTGGCCGGAATGGTGGCCGGTTCTAAGTTCCGCGGCGAGTTCGAGGAACGTCTCAAGGCTGTCATGGACGAGGTGCGCAATGCGAAGGGGCGCATCATTCTCTTCATCGATGAGCTGCACACCGTCGTCGGAGCTGGTGCAGCCACTGGCAGCATTGATGCCTCGAATATGCTAAAACCGGCTCTCTCGCGTGGTGAAATTCAGGTGATCGGTGCTACTACTATCGACGAGTACCGCAAACACGTTGAGAAGGATGCTGCGCTTGAACGGCGCTTCTCACCGGTCTTCGTGGAAGAACCGGATCCAGAGACAACCATCGAAATGTTACGCGGTTTGCGTAAGCGGTATGAAGAGCATCACCAGTTGACCATCAGCGATGAAGCGCTGAAAGCGGCGGTGCAGCTATCGAATCGTTATATTAATGATCGCTTCTTGCCCGATAAGGCTATCGATTTGATCGATGAAGCCAGCGCCAAGCTCCGCATCGACATCTTCTCGATGCCGCCCGAACTAAGAGCAAAGGAAGAAGAGCTGAAGCGCTTACAGGCTGAAGAGGAAGAGGCTGGCGCTCGCCGTGACTACGAGCGAGCCGCTCTCTTACGTGCTCGCTATCTCGCCCTGCAAAGCCAGTTTGAAGCAGAACGTAGTGAATGGCTGGCGCGTAACAATCTTGATGAGGTTGTTGATGAAGAGGACGTGGCCCAAATCGTTTCGAGTTGGACGGGCGTGCCGGTAAGTCGAATGCTCGAGACCGAACGTGAGAAGCTGATCCACATGGAGGAACGGCTGCACGAACGGGTTATCGGGCAACATGAGGCTATTGTTGCGCTCAGCGATGCGATCCGTCGGGCACGTTCAGGTCTGCGCGACCCGCGTCGTCCCATTGGTTCATTCCTCTTCGTTGGTCCTACCGGTGTCGGTAAGACCGAGTTAGCGCGAGCCCTCGCCGAATTTATGTTCGATAGCGAAGAGGCAATGACCCGCATCGACATGAGCGAATACCAAGAGCGTCACACTGTGAGTCGCTTGATCGGTGCCCCACCTGGTTATGTCGGTTATGACGAAGGTGGTCAGTTGACCGAGAGCATCCGTCGCCGTCCCTATCAGGTGGTACTCTTCGATGAGATCGAAAAAGCTCATCGTGATGTGTTTAATGCACTGTTACAGGTGCTCGAAGATGGTCGGCTGACCGACGGTCAGGGGCGAACGGTCGATTTCCGCAATACAATCATTATCATGACCAGCAACGCTGGTACTGAGCATTTGCAGGGTGGCGGGATCGGCTTCAGTGTCGGTAGCCGAGGCGCAAAAGTCTTCGATATGCGCGAGGCGCGGAAGAAGGTTGATGAGGCGCTTAGACAGACATTCCGGCCCGAATTTCTCAACCGAATCGATGAGATTATTCTCTTCCATCCGCTCTCAATGGATGATCTGACCAAGATCGTTGAGTTGCAGGTTGCCGAACTGGTCGAGCGTTTGCGCGAACAACAGATCGGCCTTACCCTGACCCAGGCTGCCAAAGAGTACCTGGTTCAGGAAGGATACAACCCGGTCTTTGGTGCGCGACCACTCCGCCGCACAATTCAGCGATTGCTCGAAACCCCTATCTCGCGTGAGTTGCTGAAAGGGAACTTCCGACCAGGCGATCTGATTGAGGTGGATGTCGAGAACGGCCAGCTTGTCTTCCATCGCGGTGGTGTCCTCACCATCGAGGAACCCCGCCCTGCTGAACCACTTGATGCGTGAACTGTAATCTACGATGCCGGGTTTGTCATCTTTATTTATCCGGCATCGTGGTATGATCGTAATTGATACGCAGCAGGTGTTTGTTCTCAGATCAGGAGTGGCCGTGACAACATCTGATATTGCAACTCAACTCGTTACTGCTCAGCGCCGGGCTGCTCGTCTGCGCAACGCATTAATGACGGTAGGCGCTTTTTTCACAACTGCTCGCCAATCCGATCCTTTGCCAATGCTTCGCGATCTGTGTGGCGAATGGCTGTTGGCCGATAAGGTCGATATTGTTGTGCCTGCTGGTACCGGCAGCTTGCGTTCGCACGCGCCGACCATGCTGGTTGGCCCAATCACTATCGGGCGCCGTGTTGTCGGTCGCATCGAAGTGACGCGCGCTAACCCACCGTTTGATAGCGATGATCGCGAACTGCTCACCGCGCTTGGGCAAATTGTCGGTGCTGTTCTTGAACAATCATCGCTACAAGGACAGCTCGATCAGTATCTCAACCAGGCTCGTGCGCACGCTGATACTCTCGACCAACTGTTGCATTTTGGTCGTCTGGTCATCAGTGCTACTGCCGATCCACTCCATCTCGGTCTACAGCTCGCCACGCAGGTACCTGCGATGGTTGGTGGTGAACGGGCATCACTGTTGTTGATCCCGCTTGATAACGAGGAAACACCGCTGCTGATCCTCAGTAATGGTCACATAGCGACCCCTGAGCGTGCCCGCGAAGTGCGCGATCAGGGGTTTGCCGGTCTGGTATTGCGCGAAGGGCAACCGCTGATCATCGATGAAACTGAAGCTGATCGACGCTGGCTATCATTACGTACACACGAGATCGATGCACCGACGCGGTGTGCAATGGCTGCGCCGCTACGCTGGGGATCGCGCTTACTTGGTGCTATCACCGTCACTACAACCCGTAGCCGTCGTTTCGACAGCTCGCATCTCAATCTGCTTGAACTGGTTGCCTGCCATATTTCGCTTGCCATCTATGCTGCCGATCTCGAAGTGCGTCGTAAACGTAGTGTCAAACACTTGAATGCGATTCAAGATCATATCAATGCCGCTCTCACGGCGGCTCGTGCTGGCGATCTCAAAGCTCTGGATCAGATTGAAGCACAGCTTCAGGATATGCAAGTCGCACTTCGCACACTGTCGCTCAATGTCTCGGTTCTCCCTAACGACTACGAACAAGCAGATGAAACCTGAGATACCATGTATCGCTACGCCAGAAAATAGATGTAGCACACCTGAGTGTGGAACGACCGTCTTACCTCGTTATCGTTACGATACATACGTCAGACAGCTCATCGCTGAAAGTCATAACAGGCCCCCCGTGACTCGTTGTAATATCGGGGTAAGCAATAGAGGAAGCAGGCAGAGCTACATACCGTGTATTGCCTAATCTCTTTCGTCTCTCGAAAACAATATCGAGAATGAGTTTGAATATTTTCTTGCCAGTACTGCATCTCCTGCATCTCTAGCTATTCGGCTCCTTGTCAAGTTCCCTCTCTTTATCGCCACAATGTCTGATTGTGGTACGTACCTACGCCAACCCCTGCAACCGTCGCAACTCGGCCTCTAACTCACGCAGACGGACTTCAAGCTCGACCCGCGCTGCTGCTCCCCGCTGCGCCTGTTCCGCTGCTGCACGTGCCAGCGCTTCCGCCTCCGCCCGCGCTGTTGCTTCGCGTTGGGCCTGTTCTTCCGCTGCTCGCGCTCGTGCTTCCGCCTCCGCCCGCGCTGCCGCTTCCTGTCGCGCTCGCGCTTCCGCCTCCGCCCGCGCTGCCGCTTCCTGTCGCGCTCGCGCCTCAGCTTCCGCCGCCTGCTGCACCACTGTCGCGTAGTCGCCAAACGCCGTGCCGTCGTCGGCGTAGCACACCACGTGGTCGCCTTCCACCCCCACCCACAGGTCGGCCAGCTCCAGATACACCCACCCCCGCTCGTCCGGCGGTTGCAGCCGGTAGGTGTCCCCTACCAGCCGGTAATCGAGTAACCGGAGCTGCCGCTCCCCCCGCCGTCCAACGTTGTCCACAATCACATACTGCGCCACCCCCGCCCGTGCGTAGTGCGCCACCTTCCACACCACGTCGTTCTCCCGCGTCTCCGGCGAGGTGATCTCAATCATCAACGCCGGTCGCACCCCCTCCTCCGCCACGTCAAACGTGCTCCAGTCGCGCCGCTCGCGCAGCCCTGGAATGACCATCACGTCCGGCCCGTGCGGCCGCAGGTCGGGCACGTCCCACGCCACCCGCACATCACTCAGCACGATGGCCCGCCCGTGCGCTTCGAGCCGGGCGCGCAACACTGCCGTGAGGTACATCCGGTCGGTTTCGTGACGGTCACTGTGCACGATGAAGTCTCCCACTTCGGGATGCAACACGTCCTCGAGGGTGAGTGGCACCGGTTCGAGGTGGTCGGGGTCGTCGGGGGTAGGCCGACGGACGTAGCGCCAGCCGTAGCGGAAGGGGTCTTCTTCGGGGAGCGGTGCAGGTGCAGTAGCAGTAGGATGGGTCATCGCAGTTCCTCCTTGCTGTGGTAGGTGGGTCTGCCGGTATTGTAGCACAGCGCTGGGCAGGATGCAGGGGCAACGGCGGCAGCGCAACGGGCAGCGGGTGGTGTTTTCCATTCATCGTGTCTTCCTAGGGCTCAAAATGGTGCTCAATAAAGAAAGCGTTTGAGCGGCCAAAAAGTTACACGAAAAAACGCGGTAATTGCGGAGGACGATGCGGAGCGTGGGCACGACGTGGTGTCCAGTTTACCCTGGTGCAGCGCCAACGCGCAGGGGCACCCGCGTTGGAAACCCTCTTCCTCCCACCTTGTGGAAGAACGAGATTGAGACGAGTTTGAAACCCATCCTTTCCTTTTAACACCTGACGTGTCCACGCCAACGTGTTACACAACTGTTGGTATAATACCGCCATGCGTTATACGAGTTACCTGTTGCTTGTTATTGCCATCGCGTTATGTGGCTGTACGGCTCCACCGCCGTTGTCGACTCCTACGCCAGAGCCAACACGTTTGCCAACAGTCATTCATGCAATACCGACACTCGCAACGGCTACGCCAGAATTAACCCCTGTTCCGACCTCAACACCAACCTTGATGCCAACGGCAACACCGCTGCCCGCAGTCCATCCACTGTTCGATCCACAACGGCTAAGCTACGACCACAACTTCAGTGGTCCTGAGATTCAGGCATTCCTAGAGGCGCGTAACAGTCCTCTGGCGACAGCCCGAATATCTATCGGCAATCGTAGTCATTCGTTTACCGATGTGCTGGTCTCATTAAGTAATCTCTACAGTATCAGTCCACGTTTATTGCTAAGCCTGATGGATCTGCAAAGTGGCGTTCTGAGCACATCCACCCCAAGCAGCGAGCAGTTAGCCTGGGCTGCCGGATTTCAGGGCGATAACGGGAGTCGACGTGGCCTGTTTGCTCAGTTGCGTTGGTTGACCCGTGAACTGCGGGCTGCCTTACGTGATTATGCTCTGCTCGATGGAACTGCGCTCCCGCCGTTGAATTTTGTCAATGGGAGTGTACTTGCTGTACCGTCAACGATTGACCTCAGTCGCTATGTGCTGAGTCGGGCGTTAGCACCGACGACGACTCCTGATCGTCTCGATGCGCTGCTGGCAGGAGTGGCGCCGACGTATCAGCGATTATTTGATCTTGATCCACGACTGGCGCCAACTGACTGGCCGCCACCGGCCAAACCCTTTCTCAGCCGACCTTTTGAACGCAACTTCCCGGTGACCTCTTTTTTCGATCACGACGCTCCTTTTCTGCGGCCTAACGGCTCACTGCATACGTTCTGGGGGCGTGCCGAAACCAACCCGGCTTTTGCCTACGATGGTCATACCGGTTGGGATTATGCAATGGGACCACCAGATCGGGTACTGGCTGCTGCACCCGGTTTGGTCGTCTTCGCTGGCTACTCTGATGATGGCTGTAAGACCCCGGCTGGTGCAGTGATTATCGAGCATGGCAATGGCTATCGCACGCTCTACTGGCACCTGGCCCGCGTGGATGTGACGGCTGGTCGGACTGTTGAACGCGGTGCCGTCATTGGTATTGCCGGTGATACCGGCTGCGCCCGCGGTGCTCATTTACATTTTCAGGTGCAATATCTGGGACGTGACGTTGATCCTTACGGTTGGTGTGGCGCCGATCCTGATCCGTGGGCCAATAATCCGGTTGGTCAGATCAGCGTCTGGCTGTGGGTTGATATGCCTTCCCCTTGTGCGCCACCACCACCGGGGGTTGTCATCGTTGATAACGGTGATCCAGGTTTTCGGCGCAGCGGCGACTGGCAAACGGTAGATACAGGCTACGGCGGAAGCGCTCTGTTTGCTCCGTCTTACCTGACGAGTAGCATCACCCGTCCCTGGCGTTTCAGTGATTTTGCCGCGCCACAAATTGCTCTCTGGCAACCAGAACTCCCCGCTGTTGGGCAGTATCGGGTGCTGGCTTATATCCCGTTTGCTCTCAATGGCTTTGATGACTCACGTGAAGCCAGGTTTTTAGTGCGTCATCGTGACGGCGAAACGATTGTGACCGTAGATTTAGAGGCCGAACGAAACTGGTGGGTAGATTTGGGTGTCTTCACCTTCGATCCCTCGCTATCGCCACTGGTGGCAACCGGCACGACAGCCGGTGATCGGCGACGTGGGATTTGGGCCGATGCGGTTGCTTTCATCCTACTCACCACATCCATCCCTACGACGCGCTAAAGATGAGATCACGGCGGTTGAAAGCGTAACAGGCCAGGCTGAGAAAGGCCAACAACAGCAAACCTTGCGCCAACAGGTTGGCCCAGGCTGAAGCATGATCGAGGTTGCCAATAATACTAAGCTGATACCCGTAAAAGATTGGCACGAGTGGCCCACTTAACAGAGTTTGAAGTGCCCGCAAAATGGTAACCAAGAAAGGGTTTATCTGCTCGATCTGATTGAGAAGCGGCCCACCAACAACATTACTCGATAACGCCAATGCGATCAAGGTGAGTACGAAAAGGCGCCAGCCAGTACTCAAAATAAGTGGTGAGAGAAGCAACGTGAGAGCCGATACAAGACTAATGTTAAGTACGAGTGGTAATGTCGCTAAGACCCATTTGATTAGATCGAGTTCGGCTACAGGGTTGAACAGGGCGACTAACAGGCAGAGGATGCCGTACATGGTCAGCACTGCCGAACAGGAAGAGCAAAATAGGCCGATTAGATATACACCACGACTGACATTATGAGAGAGGATGATGTACGCTTGAGGTCGATCTCCCATCCCGATAATGGCACTGGTTATCAGTGCGGCTAATACCGGCCCAAAGAGACCCGACACAGTGAAGAAATGATCGGCACGGATTGGTGTTCCGGTGGGTCGAAAGAAGACAACAAAACTGGCTATTACCATTCCCAGCTCGAGCAAGAAGCGACCCGAACGTAGATACTCGAGCAGAAAAAAGCCGCTAAGCAACGACACCTGTTCACTGCGTTGGATCATTGGTTGCCATCCTTCGGATCGGTTGGGTTGGTAGCCTGACGTTGCAATAATCGCTTCAGAAGCGGATCAACCTCGTCGGTTGGGGTTGGTGGAGGCATATCGCGCAATAATACCTGTAGCGGAGGTTTTCTGGGCACAAGCAGATTATCAACCGCTTCACCACGTACTGTTCGCATGTAGATTTGGGCCAGGCGGCTCATTTGCGGTTCTAACGCATGAATTGGCACGTTGGCCTCGATCAGTACTTGCAACACCCTGGCCTGTAACTCAGGGGTATGTGGGTTAATCACGACAACCTGCTCATCACAGGTAACTTCTTGTCCAATCATCTCAAGCTTTTGCCGCAGCGGTAAATCAAGCGGTCCTGTTCGCACAGCGATACTTCCGGCTACTTGCCGCACCTCGGCTACGTTGACCTCTAGTGCAATGTGCCCATTGGTTAAAATGCCTACTCGGTCACAGAGATATTCAACTTCGGCCAACCGATGCGTGCAGAGGAAGACCGTATGACCACGCTGTCGGACATCGTTGAGGAGCAAAAGCAATTCTTGCTGACCGTCGAGGTCTAATCCACTTGTCGGTTCATCGATGAGCAACAGATCAGGATCGGTCAAGAGCGCCTGTGCAATACCCAGACGCTGAAGCATTCCTCTTGAGAAGGTACGAAGATACCGATGGGCAACGTCTGCTAATCCGGTCAGCTTCAGTAACTCGTCGATCCGTTGCCGTAATTGTGCCTCGGGAATCCCATCACAACGACCGAGGAAGGTGAGATATTCACGGGGTGTACAGAAGCTGTGATAACGCTGACGTTCTGGTACATAGCCGATTAAACGGCGCTGCGCTTCCAGATCGGCACTGCCCAGGATGCGAATCCGTCCGCTATCAGGGTGGAGAAAGCCAAGCAATAAGTGGATGAGCGTTGACTTCCCGGCACCATTGGGGCCGAGCAAGCCATAGACTTCACCCGCAGTTACGCGCAGATTGACCCCGCGCAACACCGAGACATGACCGTAGCGTTTGGTAAGTCTGTCAACTAAAATAACATCGGTCATGGTGCGGCTCTCCAGAACATCGTGCTCGAAGCAGTTATCTTTGGCCCAACACAGATACGATCAGCGCCAGTATCGCCAGGCTACCGGCGCCAAGCAACGTCGTGCGGAGGGCTGATGGGACACTCAGGCGTGGTACACGGCCTTGTAACCAGCGTAACACGAGCGCGGTTCCAGCACTCCCCCCCACGATGGCGAGTAATCCGAGCCAGGGTGGCAACAATGCGAGTGGTAAACTTCCCAACCAGCCCGCAGCGATCAACGCCGCAGCCACGGTGTCGCGGGCAAATGTAAGTTCCCACGCCAGACGAGTTGCCAGTCCCGTAGTAATACCTTGTGGCCCCAGCGATGGTTCAGGACCAAATGGCCCCCAGTTGATAGCGGCTGGTAAGCTTAACAATGTGCTGAGCAAGATAAGCCCATGACCAATGCCAGACCACCCACTTACCGCGTCAGCAATTGCCAAACCGGTTGCAACCGCCCCCCATAGTATCGTGCGGCCCAACATACTGATCTGCGCCTCACGAACAGCCGCCCGTACAAGATGAGGTGCCCCTGCCAGTAACGCCGGTAAAAACGGCAACCATGCGGCAAATTCGAGTAAGACCCATGCACCTAACCAACCAAACGGTATCGGCCATGGGTGCCATGGCCACGGCAAACAGGCTAGCCCGCCGGCAACCAACACCAACGAAGCCCAAACGAGGCTACCTATCAGGCCAGGTGAGAATCGCAGAATGTCCTGAAACGGCAATAGCCGATTAGAGAGCAAGCGATAACTCATGCTTAACCCGATAGCAAGTAATCCACCCGGATATACCAGAAATGCAACTAACCCCGCCACTATCATGCCCGTTGCACATCCTCTCTGCCACTTCACATTACATCGCGCTGATCACTGCCAGACTGCGTACCGCCGCTTCAATGGTTGGCAACAATAGGCTGGGGAAGATACCGATTATCAGCATTGTTACCAGTAAACTCCCGATCAACCACCTTGCGCCCCATGGTTCACGAGGGAGCCGCATCGGGGGAGGGCGGTCTACCTCTGTTTCGCCAAGCAGCAACGATTCAGGAACGGGTGTTCTGGTACGTGGTCCGATCAGGTATTGCACCGTCAATTGAACCAGCGCCAGGGTTGCCAGTATCATTGCGATGAGCAGAACGAATAATTCACCCCAACCGGCTTTTGCTGCCGCCTGAAGCGTTAGCAGATAACTTGTACCACCTGGCAATGGTAGCCATCCGATGAGCGCCAGCCCGCCACCCAATAACCCGGTGCTAGCGATTGGCCGACGCCAGAGTAAATCGGTGTGCGCTGGCTCAGAAGGTCCCTCGGTTGGATATTCAATCATTTCCAGACTGATCAAAACGGTTGTCACGGCCAGCGCAAGATTGATCACCCCGAACATTGCCCCACTCAGACCCGCCAGCGACAATGAGGCGAAGCTATAGAATATGATACCGCAATGACTAGTGATCAGGTAAGCAATCCGTTGTCGCAGCGTGGATGCAGTGAGGGCAAGCGCCGCAGCCAGGAACGCACTGATCGAGGCCCCAATCCGCAGCACATTAAGGGCCTGTCCACCATCGAAGATCAGAGTCGGGAAACTCTGGAGTGTTAGTAAAAAGACTAGCAAACTCGCCGGAATGGGAAGTGCAATAATTAACACTGCGGCCAGCAATCCGGTGTATCCTACCAGATCAACCAGCCAGGTATGAAACGGAGTCAGCGCCATCCGCAAAGCGAAACCGGCTGCCAGTAAGGCTAGAATGAAGCGTGCCGGTGAAATACGACCTGGTAATTCGCCCGGTCGAAAAATATCGGTGAGGACGTAGGCCGCATAGAGCAGAATACCGGCAATGACCATCAACACCAGATACTTTAAGGCCGCGACTAATGTCTGTCGGCTGATCAGTACACCAGCTCCAACCGGTAGATCAACGATTGCCAGCACCGCAGTAAGCCCCATTGCCACCAACACCAGAGCCGTGACAAACGAGTCTTGCATGACGAGAATGGCAACCGTTTGTGCAATGATCAGTAACCCGGTGGCACTAAAATTTTCGCCGTGGGGAAACAATAAGGCGGCGATCAGGGTCACAATCCCAATGCTCAGAAAGAGAAACAGAAAAATTTGATGCAGCGGGCTGAGGAGGAGCGTAACCCCTAACACCCGTATCGGATCATCGACACGCACCTGCATGGCGAGGAACAGTTCAATGACAAGTGTCCCGATCGCCAGGCTCACGGCGATGCGCGGTAAACGACGTAGCAGAAAGATGCTAAACGCCATGCTGATCGGAAAAAAGATGAGCAACAGGTACAGCATAATTATCCGCGGTATAGCTCACTGATCGCGAGCGTCTTTAACCGCCCATACACTAAGCCGGCCAGATAGGCAACGGCTAGAGCTAACAAGATTTGCACCACACTGAGCAGTAAGAGCGGCATGATCTTTAAGCCACTTGCCGTTGGCGAACTAACCACCGCACTATACAAGAGATCAATCCCGCTCATGCAGAGCAGCATGCCCAGCCCAATTTTTAACACATCACCAGCAGTCGCCATCGCCAGCACACCACTGAGCACCAGCCAGTACCAGGCAAAATCAAGACCTGGACTGGGAGCGATGGGATAAATGATCGGGAGCATTAGACTCGCCACCAGCCCGGCAATGCCCGACCAAAACGGCAAGATGTAGTCATTCAACCGTGACGTTTCTGCCGAACGTTGACGAACAGCCGCCCGCAGGGCGCGACGAAGTTCGGCCTGACCAAACTCGTCAAGACCTTCCAGGCCGTAGTCACGCGAGAAGGTTAACGCGGTTACCCCGAGAATAAGCGCTGTACAGATGCCGATGATGATCTTGATTAATGCTAACGAGCTAAAGTTGAATTGCGCGATGTCGGCGGGCACGAAAGGTTGTTCATTGAGCAAAAATGCTAATGCAATATAATTCAGCATAAGCAAGCCGACGGTTGATCGCCAGTCGCGCAATAGTAAGATACCACCAGCCGAGATCGCGATCAGAATAATCCAAAGATCAATGCTCATAGAAGATAGTCCTTGATCTACTGTGCCATCAGGATGAGTATCGCCAGCAGTGCAACCATAACGCCGAAGAGATAGTATCGCTGCTCAAAGATGATCATGACGGTATGGAACAGACTGGCTATCCAGTCAAGCCCTCGACTGATTAGGCTCAGCGTCGTGCGTGCGTCAGCTACCTCACTCAGACCGTATAATAGTTCTCCCATTCCCTGCCAGGTTGGGGTTACGGCAGGGTCTTCTACACGGGCCGTCTGATACGGATTGTCTTGGCGTAGCAAAAACCAACATACCACACCCAACAACACTGTCAGCCCGATCAACGGCCATGCAACTGGTTCGGCAGGGAGAGCAGGTGGCGCAAACGACGCCCAGCTTAACCAGAGGGGCCACGCCAGCCACGGCGCCAGGCCGATCAGGATCAACGGCGCAAGGATGAGCGTTCCTAACCATCCTTCTGTCCAAAATCTGGTCGTTGTCTGCCGACCTTGCCAGCAACGAAAGAGGAGCGGTAATCCGCTGGCAAACCCCAGGACAGCAGCCGCAAGTAACGGGCCGATCACCCACCCATAATCGATGGTTGCTGCTTCGATCAGCCAACGCCAACCCCAAAAGCTCCATACGAACGGGAGACCGGTCGCAATTGCCGTCGTGACCAACCAGAGGAAGCCGATCAGCGGTAGCCGTATAGTAGGTTGCGTCCCGTCGAGAAGATCAGAACCTTGTTGACGTTCGATAGCGGCTCCAACAAGCCCACCCGCAATTGCGTGTAATTGCAAGGCCGGAAACAGTGCCGCTGCCGCCAGACTAGCTAACGGGTAGTTAAGAGCAGCCGCGCAGATGATGACCCCAGCTTGCAGTGCGCCCTGCCAATGCACCAGTTCGCGCCCAGAGGCAGCGTTAAGTGCGCCAAAGGCAGCCCCCAGTGCCCCAAAGGCGCCAATGGTAACCAGGATATGACTGGTGGAAGCCGGTAAAGGCGGTAACTGGAGGAGGGCACGTACAATAAATCCTAAGCCGATGGTTGGTAAGATCAGACCAGCCCCAAGAGCACCGATCAGAGCCGGAGCAGTGACAAAAGCTCGCCGTGCCCCGTGAAACGGTGGTGCACCCGCCAGCGCCAGGGCGCCAAGCAGGGTTAATCCAACCAACACAGTTGGCGGTAAGATGTCAGCCGGTACGAGTGCTGTAGATACCACCAGACCAGCACCGGTCACGAAGGCTATTCCGCCACCAACTAAATGAGGCGGTAATTGGTTTGGTTTCGGATCGACCCCAGATGCTACCAACGCCCCATGCGTAGCAATGACGGCTACTGCCCAACTGAGCGGTGTTAGAAAACTGAGCGGAGGGATCGTCAGGCTAAGCAATGCCGCACTCAGCGCGAGCAGCAACCACCCGAAAAGCGCACCGAATCCTTCTGCGTCTGCCGAGACACTCAGTGCCAGGGCAAGGAAACCAATCGTCCCTGCAAACAAAAGTGCTATCGCAAATATTCGTTCACTGAGATCAGGTGGCGTTGGTAGTACAACTGGCACTGCGCCGATAGTGAAGAATGGTTCCACAGGGGTTATTGTCACCGGGTCGAGCACAACACCTAGCGTTGCCAGACCGGTAACCAACGCGGCCAGGAATGCTAATCGGCGCGTGATGCCAATCTGCGCCAGACTGAAGCAAAACGCAGCTCCGGTGAGTAAGCTGATAAAACTAACGGTAAGACCCATGCGTCCTCGATCCTGCAATCGCCGAGCGCGACGGATATGGTACAAATCATTAGCGTTTCAGTATCATGTACGCCGTAATTGTACGCTTACCAACACCAAACTAACTGCGACCGATCAGGTATGTGGCTGCCTGCCAACATGTGGTACATGGATCGGTCGAAATCGCGATCAGCAGTGCATCATCAATCGCAGCCTGTTGCAACAACGTTCGCGCTAGCAGCCGATCAAGTTGCGGCCCAATCCCAATCTGGACCTCAGTCAACTGTCGGCCATCACTGCACACAGTATAACGCAACGGTCCTCGTGGGGCTTCAACCGTTACGATGGCTTCACCGGCTTGCAGCGCAAGCTCTTCATATACCGCACCGATTGGCAGATTCTGCAACCAGCGCGAAACCAGACGTAACGATTCTATTGCTTCGAGCAACAAGACTACTGCTCGCGCATGCACATCACCGCCCTCTTCTACCACCAGCTCTGATGTCAAGACATGGTACGCAGCGTAGGGTGCATGGATGCGGAGATCGGTTTCGACACCACTGGCCCGCGCCAATGGTCCTGCCAAACCAAACTGTCTGGCAGCGGTGGTGTGTAAGGTTCCGATGTCCACCGTTCGGGCCAGCAGCGAGCGCCGCGGAATACTCTGCTCGGCGACTGTAATCATCTTCGGTAGCAGCTCATTGACCGTCTGCGTAATCTCGCTTAGCGTGTGATCGGCAGGTGGATTGGCTAATCCACCCGGACGAATGTAAGCAGTCTTACTGTTACCGGCCAGGCTAACGAGCATCGAACGCAGCCTGGTCTCAAGTCGACTGAGACGTGCAGCATCATTTAGACCAAGCGCCATCGCCAATGCGGCTAACGTGTTGATGTGAGAGGCAGCACGCTCGAGTTCGGCGAACAAGACACGTATGGCCTGAGCACGTAATGGCGGCGTTACACCGGCCAGTTGTTCAATCGCCAGACAAAATGCTAAGGTATGGGCGACACTGCAATAGGGACAAACACGGCTGGCAGCACTCAACGCTCCTTCCATACCGCCCTGCACAAGCTGACGCGCATACGTGCCATCACCTACCGCAGGGCGATAGTCCACATCGACGATACGCTCGCCGTGCACAACGAGCGTCAAGCGCTCGCCGTGCCAGGCACCGGCTATCGGATGGAGTGTCAGTTGATATTTCAAAGGCCCTCCTTTTCCTACCGCGGCGCATTATACCACGCTCATATAGATTAGCACATGGCGTCGTTCGATCCACCCCGATTCCACCTATCAATCCACCTTGAGATGGGGTGCGAATATTGTGAAGATGTGCTACTGTATAGATGCGTCGAACTGACCGCCGACGCCATGCACAACACCTGAGACTGTCAGTTTTGTGAACAGCCTGGGTGTTTTTATCATTTAGTGGAGGAAACACAATGTTTTTATGCACTGATTATTCGTATCGTCCGATGAATGAGTGGACGACAGTAACATATCGACGCGAAAGTGAAAACCCTGTGGAATATCGCTTATTTATTGCTGATCAAACGTTACATATTCGCTTCGATGATCCGCATACGTGGCGTGGTCGCATCTTTCGTCCAACCGATGGTCTTGAAGCCTTTTTTAGTAACCGCGCCTGTTTAGAGCATCTGATCGAGGGTTTCGTTGGTCGGCGGGTATGGCCTCAATACAGCCAACAGATTTCGGCTATTTTTGAGCAGTTTCAGGTGAATTGACTTTACGTTTCTCTGAAATCAACATGCTGACCGGCAAAGAGAGGGCAGGTTTCCCTACCTGCCCTTCCTGTTTCGCTGAAATGTTGTATTGCCCGATTCTGCTCCATTTATTGTTCGTTTCAATTGCCGCGAATTATCACCTGAATTGTTACGAGTCAGTGGTTTTCTCCATTTTCCCTGCCCGGATAGAAAAGAAGTGTTTGGAGTGAGTAGGAAAGGTGGGTGCTCAAGCCTCCTCATGCTCTCCTGCCTCTCAATCAGAACGAGAAGATGATGGCCGTCTCTCCCTCCTCGATAACTCTTGACGGGCAGCAAACATTCAGACAAACGCTCAGGTTGAGCAGAGTACCTACACGATCAATTTCGTGCTCAAATTTACCGAATCTTTTGGCATGCGGCTGCGTTTTACTTATGCAAGCCTTTTTTCAGCACATACAGGAGGTTCAGATGAGCGACCGCGTACTCTCGACCGCTACAGCCCGCGAAGCCATTGAGCGTTTTCAGCGCATTGTACAAGGACCGCTGTTGCAACAGATTAGCGATCTTAACCGTGAAGGGCAGGTGCTCTCCGACCCCAATAATTGGGATGGGCGATTGGCTGCCCAATTTCGTGCCCATTGGGCAGAAACCCATCAAAAGTTGCTCGCAATTCGCGATGCGCTCGAAGAACTACGGCGACAGATAGCCCAGATTAATCAGAACATCATGCAGGCCGGCGGACAGTAAAAATTCGACCAAAAGGCGCCGAGAGGCTGTCTTGAACAAAACGAAATGCAGTCTCTCGGCGGCCAGATTGCTCTTCGCATCAGTTGCTCACCAGTCACGGAGAAGGTTATGACCCGAACCTTTCAGATCAGCCATGCCGAACTGCTCTTACTCCTCGGTCTGCTTGAACTACCACGTCCCTTTGCACTCGGTCAGAGCGCGTTGCCTGAGCGCCCAATGCTCGAAGGAGTGCTGAGTGCGGCTGCCGGTAGTCTGGCGGCTCGTGACTTGCTCACAATGCCCACACAACCCGATCAGCAACCGCAACCCCTCCCTGAACTGGCGACAGTGCTACGTGTATCTGCATTGGCCGAACATCTGTTGATTGTTGCCAGTGGACCACCGACTCGCCTCTGTCACATCAGTCGCGCCGACGAGCACCTTGTGATGCACACCAGTCCTATCCCTGACGTGCATCGCTTTGCGTTACTGCCCGGTGCAGGGCAGGTACTCGACACCTTGCTGACCACGGTGATGCCGGTCATCCTACCGGAACCAGCGATTGAGCAACCACTGTTACTGAATGGCGAGGCACTGTTAGCAGCGTTCAACGCTCTCCAACGCAATGATCTCAATCTGGCAGCATCGCTGATCGAGCAGCAAGGACATCCGTCGGAAATGGCCCGGATGGTGGTGAAGACCGTTGGCCCGCAGCCTACGCGCCATGCGCTTGTTGCGATCCGAAAGCTCCGCCAACCGGATTCGGTGGCCCGTGGTGCAATGGTTATCGCCGGACAACACGGAGGCTGGTGGATTGCGCCGGAGTCTGAAGGCTCTGATCTGCTGGCGCTGTGGCCGATTGGTGGCCGTGGCATGCGCGCCAGAGTGAGTGAGTTTGGTGCCTGGATCTGCGAGGCTGCATGATATGAACACGGTTGCTGCTATTCCCGATCATCTGCGGCGCTTCGCTGCTGCCGTCGCCGTTGAAAGAGATCATCTGCACACCGAAGTAAGTCGGCTGAGCCATACGCTACAACACTTTTCCGGTCGTTGTCGTGAGTATGATGTGCCGCAACTCAACGGCCTGAGCGATCACCTTTTTGCTCATTGTCGTGCTATCGGCGAGTTAGTAGAGTGGGTTCGTAGCACAGCCGACCGTATCGAGGCTGCTGATCGTGGAGCACTTCAGAGAATTTCTTTTGATCATGCCCTGACCATGACAATGACCACGCTAGCAGTCACACAACGGTGGTTTCCGTCACCCTGGTCAGGGTTGAATATCGGAGCACGATTCGCCTTGCAAACGATCTGGACGCTCCGCCGACCGATATACTCATTGACGCGAAATGCTGTCGGGTTGCGAGCTGCTACCTGGCTGATGCGAAGCTGGGTTGTACAGGTGGCTCCGCCCTACCAACGATGGTGGCTTCGTTTGCTTTGGCCTGACCTGCCTGTGGCCGTAGCCCAAACATACTGGCAGGTTCAACTCGCGTGGGCGGTCGTGTTGCCCTGGCAGCCATTCCCGATTGCCCTCAGGATAGGGTACTACATTCAGACTATGCAGCAGGTACTCGCTCACCTGCAATCGGCAGCGGATACGGTTGTCACCTCGTTGACAACGGTAGGTTGGCTAGCGCGTTTCGTGCCTGGAATATTCGGGCCAATGACGCCACTACTTTCACCGCTCGCCTCTTTTGGTTCACCATCGCCAGCAGTGGTAGCGATGGTGAACCAGATAAGCAGTTCGATAGAAACTATCGGGCAAGAGGGTGCCCAACTCGTCTGGCAACACTGGCAGCAGCAGACATTGCACTGGCTATTGCCCTGGATATTGCTTTTGCCCAACCGCGAGCAGTGCTGGCATACCCTCAACCAGAGCCTGGTAATGAGTACCGGTATGACAACAGTAGGGGTTCCTCCCACCGTCATGTTTTTCTTGTTTGGAGCGCAGATTAGTGCCCTTGTTGGCTTGGTCAGCGCGTCGCGTTTACCCGAAATCGTCCAATATCCTGCTGAGGCCCTGGCAATTATTGAGAGTGGTTTCTGGATCGATGCCTTTCACTATTTATCGAACGACGAAATTCGGGCGTTGGCCGCAAATCTAGAACGAATCGGTGCTGTAGCCCTTAGAGGGCTACCGCTGAGTCTATTGACCCGCCCTGCTGAAGGCCCAGATGCTGAACCAAATGGTCAGGCCGCAGTAACTGTAGTCTTTCCTCCGGCTGATACCGTGTGCGATCCGACCAAACCATATCAGGTGACACCGGCTGCATTACAGGCTAACAACCACGGTTTGATCAGCTCGTACCTGGGTGAGGAGGTACGGGCCGCACAGATAGGACAGGGAGTGTATGCGGTTGGGATCAATGGACTGAACCTGACCAACATGGCTTACAGTACCAACGGTCTGGTGTCGGTGATTGAGACAGCGAGTGGCAAAGAACGAATTGCCTACAACGAATACTATCAGACAGTGCGCGAGCGAATCTTGCGTCTGATCGAGACATTGCCGTCCGGCAGTACCCTGCATTTGACCGGTCACAGTATGGGGGGTGGCATGTGTATTCTCTTGAGTAACGATCCACAAGTACAGGCAGCCCTGGCGCAGCGTAATATTCAGTTGGCCAGTGTCACGACATTGGGTGCAGTACGACCAGAAGGTGAATGGGACGATGTACCACCTGTGATCAACGGACAATCGGTGATCGTCCGTCACTATGTTGATAGTGATGACAAGCTAGCGTTGTCGGTCGGAGCCGGTCACAGCGATGCACGTTACCGCGATGTCGTCTATACCCTGGAAAATGGCCGCATCGATCAACCTTTTAACGTTCACAGCGACTATGACGATCTCGATTATTCTCAATTGCCCGTTGTAGCGCAAACTCTGCCCTTTACTATCGATCCAACCCAATTTAGGCTCATTGAGATACCAACACCACCAGTTGATGACTGGAATTGGGTGCACGACCCGCTATGGGCTTGAGCGCGTCGGTCCAAAAGAGGCAAACCTCTTCTCGTCGCGGTGAGAACTTTGCCCAGTTCTTTCCCCACCTGACAATGGTGATGGGGAGAGATAGATAAAGAAGTGAAGAATGAGCACGAGGATCGGTTTCCCATCTTACACCATTGCGAAAAGAAGTGAGGAGTTACCGAGCAGAATCAGACCACAGCTCAGAGCTGGTTCCGCTTATGAGCGCGTCACGACCGAGATCAGAAGTCTACGCTCACGCGCTCCTGGGTAGTGGACGTATGACTGGCACTATACCGCGAGAACAGGCTACCAAATCTGCCGAATGATGGCGCGCCAGCGACGATTAATGCTGTCGATCTGGCGGCTGAACCTTGAGTCGGTATGCTGCATAAGCGTACAGGAAGTCTCATACGTGTTTCGGTTCTACCGAATGAGTTGTAAGGAGGACGATTATGTCAGGCCGATCTGATGTCTGGTGGGATTGGAATGCATCCGATACAGCCATTGGCGCCCTCCGTCGTGTTGCAGACGCCGTAGATGCCGCGCAAAGACAACGCTCCCGTGCTGCCACCGAACTCCTTGCCGATTGGCGTGGGCCACGTCAGGAAGAATGGGCATTACGCCAGGCTGCGTTGCAGATCACTGCCGTTCAATTGCGTGATCGCTGTTTACAGGCTGCGCAGGCAATTGCCCAGGCCAGCGCACGAGCGCGTGACGAGCAAGATCGGATCAACCGTGAACGAGCGACATTACAACAGATAGCATCCTATGGCGGACAGTAATTTTAATCGGCCACCTCGGCTACGTCCACGTTGGCGTGTTGAGACGGTAGAACTGCCAGCATCTCCGGTCCCTCCTGCACCGCGAGCGAACACGGCATGGATGCAGGCCTTATTACCGATCATCGCAGCACTTTTGTTTGGGGCAAGTGCGCTGTTCGGGTTTGGCTCGTGGTGGGCGGTGCTACCGGCACTTGTGCTCGCAGTGCTGAGCGGTGGCTTCACCCTATTCCAGGAACACGATGCTTCCCGACGACATGCCCAGACGTATGCCGAACAGCAAGCAATCTTTGCCGATCGATTGGCGACGGTCAAAGCTCGCTTACGTCGCTTGCACGAAGAGGAACGGGCTGCTCGTCGGTATCTGGCGCCCGATCCTGCTGAATTACTCCGGATTGCAGGTGCTGACGAACGGCCACGGACGCCAGAGCCTCGCTTGTGGGAGCGTCGCCTGAGTGATGATGATGCGCTCGAGCTGCGGTTAGGCTGTGGTACGTTACCGGCATCTGTGCGGGTAGTTGCCCCCACAGATGCACCTACCGACCGGCGGATCGATCAACTGATTGCCGAATATACCAGTCTACATCAGGTGCCAATTTGTTTACCGTTGCTGCAACTCGGCTCGCTCGGCATCGCCGGGCCACGACCGGCAGTATTGGGGCTGATCTACGCAATGCTTGCCCAGGCTGCGGTGTTGCATGCTCCCACCGAATTGCGCATCGGCATAATCACCAGCGTAACAACTGCTGCTGATTGGCAGTGGTTCGTGCGTTTACCGCATTGTCAATCGCTCGACGAAACACCGGTCGGACGGGCACTGATTGCTACCGAACCAGCCGCTGTAGAGCGTCTGCTAACCTTCCTTCTTGATGAACTGAGTCGGCGTCGAGAAGGTTCATCAGCCCAGCAGATTCCATTCGTGATCATTGTTGATAGTGCTTCACTGGTAACGGTACATACTGCGCTCGGTCAGATACTGCGTGATGGCGGGGCACATCGTTTCATTGTGGTGGTGCTAACCGATGATTGGGCAAATGTGCCTGAACATTGCGCCGCACTAGTCGAAGTCGATCAACGCATGGGACGTTGGACGCGGGCCGGTGAGGCATGGCCGGTAGCTCCGTTTCAGCCCGATTTACTCGAGCGTCGCGATATTGAACGCCTAACCCATCGCCTATCAACGATCCGCCTGGCCGAAGTTGGTACTGGTCATCACCTACCGCGACAGGTGCGCCTGATCGATCTGCTCACCGCAATGCTTCCCGATGAAGGAGGTATTCCCTCACACTGGCAACAGGTGCCATCTACTGCCTGGCATCATGATGTACCAATTGGTGCGGTGGGTGAAGGAAAATGGTGCTATCTCAATCTCAACGAACATCATCACGGCCCTCACGGTATTATTGCGGGGGCAACCGGCGCCGGGAAGAGTGTCTTGCTTCAGACGATTATTACTGCACTTGCAGTAATGCACGGCCCTGATCGGCTGAATATGATGCTTATTGACTTCAAAGGTGGAGCTGCATTGGCGCCCTTTGCTAACTGGCCTCACACAACCGGTTTTGTTACCGATCTCGACGGACGGCTGGCGATGCGTGCGATTGCCGCGATCAGCAGTGAATTGCGCCGCCGCAAAGCGGCCTTACGCCACGTTTCCGAACGCTACGGTATTCATCTTGAAAATATTGCTGATTATCGTGCACTGGCCGGACGATACTCATTACCACCGCTGCCTAATTTGCTCATCGTGCTCGATGAATTCGACGAGATGACACGGAGTTGTCCCGACTTTGTCAGTGCGCTGATACGGGTCGTGAAGCAAGGTCGTTCGCTTGGCGTGCATCTGCTGATCGCAACCCAACAACCGGCACGAGTGGTAAGTGATGAAATTCGTAGCCAACTGAGCTATTTTATAGCTTTACGCTTAGGAAGCAGCGACGATAGTCGCGAGATGCTTCAGCGTCCTGATGCGGCATTCTTGCCATCACAACTCCCCGGTCGTGCCTATATCCGTAGCGGGAGTGATGTGCGTTTGTTCCAGGTGGCACGGATGGCCGGTCAAACGAACGGTCAGAGTGATCTCGAACTGATCGGGCAAAGACTGATAGGCGCCGGTCAGGTGTACCTCAAAGCTTTGGACTGGCAACCGTTGCCAATCTGGCATCCGCCACTTCCGCCCCGCTTAACGATGCAACTCCCGGCAACCAATACACAAACAGTCGTGGGCTTGCTCGACATACCCCAACAAAGTCGGCAGACGCCACTGCTTATTGATCTACGTTCAGGGCATGTAGCGATCTTTGGCGGACCTGCGAGTGGCAAAAGTACGCTACTGGCTCGTATTGTGCTCGATTTCGCCGAACGGTTATCACCTTCCTCACTCTGGTGTTATTTGATCGACGGTGATGGTCGGCTATTGAGCCTACTGGCCGATCTACCACATGTGGGTGCGCTCGTGCGTCCATTTGAGCGCGAGGCGCTTTTGGCACTTTTTCGGCAACTCGAACATCAATTGCGCGAACGACGGGCTAGAGTCCTGGCCGGTCAATCACCAGGGCCAGCATTACTCGTTGTGATCGACCGTCTGGCAGTGCTGCGTGATGAGTTGCGTGATACCCACGGCGAAAGTGATCTGTCCGATCTGGTACGCCTGGCACGTACCGGACGCGACCTCGGTGTACATTTTGTTGTTTGTGCTGACCGACCTGCTGATATGCCTTATCGACTGGCTGCCTTGTTTGAACAACGACTGGCATTGCGGATGGCCGATCTCAACGATTATGCCGATGTGTTTGGTCAACGACCGGTCAATCAGTTGCCACCACAGACACCTGGCCGCGGGTATTGGCTGCATCCTGATGAAGGATTACTTGAGATACAGGTTGCACTACCGACAGGGTGTAGCGAAAGTGGCGATTCGCGTGAGCTGATGCAAGGCATACGAGCACAGGTAGCGGTACTGAAGGCTACGGTAAACCATACCGACCAGATGCCGCCACCGCTGGCGTTATTGCCAGAACGATTGTCTACCACTCACCTACCACCATCAGACTATGCCAATGCAACGTTACGTCTGGTGTGTGGTTTGGCCGCCGAACCACCTGGTCCAGCACGACTATGCCTTACTCCTGAGACATCCCACGCACTTGTGTTTGGTCTGCGGCGAAGTGGCAAAAGTACTGCGCTGTTGACACTGGCTCAGAGTGCACTTACTGCCTTCCCGTCGTTACGGTTGCTGGTGATTGACGGTCCGCGTCGCAGTTTGCACCATTTGCGCACACTGCCGCAAACAGTACGATATGTCGCCGATGAATCAGGCATTGTTACGTTAAGTTCAGAATTAGTTGGATTACGTCGTGATCCAACTACCTGTTATCTAATCGTTATCGACGACTACCAGCTCTGCCGTGAACGCTGGCGTGATCAATTCAGCCAAAGCTACAGTGCAACACCGAATCTCTTCCAACACCTTGTGGAAATCGCCCAGACCGGCAATGAACCGTTCCACCTGCTCATCGCGGCCAGCATTAGTTACGCCGACGATCCACTGATGCGCATACTCGATGGTGCGCGCAACGGTTTGATACTCTGGCCGGGACGCTACGAATCAGGCACTCGACTACTCGGTTTGAGCTTACCCCTCATCGAGCAGCGCAACAGCGACCAGCCACCGGGCCGGGCACTACTAATCAGTGGTGATGAGGAGCCAATAGTGATTCAGGTAGCCAGACACGGAGAGGAGTGAAGATGTTCGCTATTGCCCTATCACGTGCGCTGCACGCACGAGACGATAGCGCCGAGCAACTCCCTTTTGTTCCCTGTAAGGGTATATGGCGCCACTCTCACACTCGTCGGTCCTTTCAACCACGTGAGAGAGGACGGGAATCAGGGCAAAGGTGTGTGCACCAGATACACTTCACAGCGGGCGCTGAAAACGTTGCCACTCTCTGACCGGTGCACCATTGACACACTCCGTCATGCTGTGCTATTATCAATGACGCAGTGTGTTATAAACCAAGCGGAGCGGAGCGGCATATGCGCTGGATCGGTTGGTCTCTAGCCGGAGCTGGCATAACGGCAGCAGCTATCTTTGCTGCTCGTCGCCCGTTGCTGGCACGACTACTTGACCTACGCTCTGCCGAATATCAGGTCAGCGTGACTCGTGATATTCCTGTGCGCATGCCCGATGGGGTTGTGTTATACGCCGACCACTATGCACCCCGCTCTGGGGAAAGGCACCCGACAATCCTTATTCGCACCCCTTACGGGCGCCCCAGCGAGCTAGGACCATTAGGTATCTTTGAGCATACCGGTTGTATGCTCTTTGCCGAACGTGGCTACCACGTTATCGTCCAGAGTGTTCGTGGCCGTTACCGCTCGGAAGGTGAATTTGAGCCATTTGTAAATGAAGCTGCCGACGGCCGTGCCACGGTGGCCTGGATCGCTTCTCAACCGTGGTTTGACGGCAATCTGGGGTTATGGGGACCAAGCTACATTGGGTATACGCAGTGGGGGCCAGCAATTGATGGACCACTGTATCTGAAGGCCATTGTCCCAGTTGTAACCAGCGCCCGCTTCTCACCGCTGTTCTACCCCAGTGGCGCTTTCGCATTCGAGTCGACGCTCCGTTGGATTTTTCTGATCGACGCAACCAACCGCCATCGACAGCGACTCGATCCGGCGGCGCTCTGGCGGTTGTTGGTCTTGCGAGAGCGCATTCTGGCCCGTGCGCTCCGTTACCAACCGTATGCCCACGCCGACGTTATTGCAACCGGTGCCACGGTACCCTTTTTTCAGCGCTGGCTTAACGATCCCGATCCACAGGGTGATTACTGGTCAAAGGTAGACATGCATCGCCAGTTGCATCGTATCAACGCAGCCGTGCATCTGGTAGCCGGTTGGTACGACATCTTCCTGCCTGGTCAGTTAGCCGACTATACAGCGCTGGTCGCCGCCGGGAAGCGTCCTTACCTCACCGTCTTACCACGTGCACATACCGATCTGGCATTGGTTTTTGAGGGCATGCGTGAAGGATTGTGGTGGTTTGATGCCCATCTCAAGGGGAAACGTGAATTATTGGCCCGCCGGCCGGTTCGCATTGCGTTGATGGGGAGTCATGAATGGCACGAGATGGATTTCTGGCCGCCACCGGCAACGCTGACACGCTATTTTCTCCAGCCGAATCGTGGGCTTGATCGTACTCCAGCACCTGCTGATGTACCATCGAGCTGGTTCATTTACGATCCCACCGATCCAACACCGGCCATTGGGGGAGCAGTGCTCAGCGCGCAGGGTGGGCCACGTGATCAACGATCGGTGGAAACTCGTGCCGATGTTTTGACATTTACCAGCCAGCCATTATCTACTGATCTCGACATCATTGGGCCGGTGCGTCTCATCCTTTATGTGTGTAGTGATCGACCATTCTTTGATCTGGTTGGCAGACTCTGCGATGTCTATCCTGACGGGCGCAGTATCAATATCTGCGATGGAATAGTGCGGGTACGACCAGGTGTAGGAGAGCAACAGGCCGATGGCACCTGCCGCATCGAAATCGATCTCACCGCAACCGCACAACGTTTCCGGGCCGGTCATCGCTTACGAGTTCAGATTGCCGGAGGCGGTAGTCCGCGCTGGGGACCGCATCCGGGTGATAACAGCCCTTATGGACAGAGGTACGGTGGTTCGCCTATCAAACAACGTGTGTTTCACGATGCGGCTCATCCTTCGGTTATTGTCTTGCCGGTGGTGAGTCGCAACCCTACCGGATTGTAGGCAATGATAGCATGCACCGTATCCTGCTCCTATTGGGATACATGGTTTCTTTTTCGGTCAAGTATCTCGTATCAGTAAAGGAGAGCTACGACAATGGAGTACGAGCACAGTGCAGAGATCAAAATGTTCCGCCAGACGGTACGTGAGTTCGTTGACAAGGAAATTCGGCCAATCGCTCGCGCTATCGATGAAGAAGAGCGGGTACCTTTTGAAACGATGAAGAAAGCCGCCGAATTGGGATTACTCGGTGTCCCTTTCCCCGAACGCTACGGTGGGCTTGAGCTTGGCATTACCGGCTACTGTGTGCTCATGGAAGAACTCAATCGGGCCTGTGCCAGCCACGCTACGATCATCGGCGCCCACTCGCAACTAGCAGCAATGAGCATCTATCTCGGTGGAACTGAACAACAAAAGGAGACATACCTGCGTGCGCTGATCGAGGGTCGTAAGTGGGGAGCTTGGGCCTTGACCGAACCTAACGCTGGCTCCGACGCGGCACACATCCAGACCACTGCCGAGCGGCAAGGCGACGAATGGGTGCTCAATGGGCAGAAGATGTGGATTACGAACGGTAGCTTCGCCGATGTCATTGTGGTCTTCGCCGCCACCGACAAGAGTCTGGGTGCACGCGGTGGAATTACTGCCTTCATCGTCGAGAAGACGATGCCTGGCTTCCGTGTTGGCAAGGTCGAAGACAAGATGGGGTTGCGCGCTTCACATACGGCAAGCCTCTATTTCGAGAATTGTCGCGTTCCAGCCGAAAATGTCCTTGGGCAGGTTGGCATGGGCTTCCCCCTGGCAATGCGTACCCTTGACATTGGCCGCTGTGGTCTGGGAGCCAGTAGCATTGGCTCGGCGAAAGAAGCCTTTGAAATGAGCCGACGCTACATGATCGAACGTCACCAGTTTGGCCGTCCTATTGCTGAATTTCAGGCCCTCCAGTTTAAGCTGGCCGAGATGGCGGTCAAACTATACACGATGGAGCAGATCGTTTACGATTGTGCCCGTCGGGTGGATGCCGGTCAGCAGGCAACGCTTGAAAGCAGTATCGTGAAGCTATACTGCACCGAAATGGCGAGTCAGATTATTGACGAAGCTATTCAGATTCACGGCGGCATGGGTTTCTCACGCGAACTACCGCTCGAACGGATGTACCGTGACGCACGAGTTACCCGTATCTTCGAGGGCACGAACGAAATTCAGAAGCACGTGATTGCCAGTGAGTTGCTCAAACAGGTCGGGTACAAGATTCGGCTTTATTGAGGGATAAGTGCCCATCGAAGCATCCGAGTCGTTGGAGATAAAGATCAGCGAAGAACATCCCTGACACTTCGCAACCTTGCTCACCGACACCGTGGGCATCACAATCATCGGAGAGGGCAAGGCATCGCCTTGCCCACAATTCACGTGCATGATGACGGCTGGGGGAGGGGGGATAGACTCTCATCACCGTAGGGGCAAGCCGGTGCCTTGCCCCAAACTTGCCCCTGCCTTGCCACCTGTAGGATGAAACCCGTCGATGGATCAAACACGATAGACGATCAGCCTGACAGTGGCAAAGCCAGAATCCACCCCCTTATCATCCTCGTCTACCGTTCACGCGGGTCGAGCGCATCGCGTAACCCATCACCCAGGAAGGTGAACGACAGCATCAGTCCGGCAATCAGAATGACCGGAAAACTAAGCAGCCATGGTCCCGACGAGAGATTATTGTAGCCTTCGGTGAGCATCACCCCCAGACTGGTAGGGAAGGGATTGTCGGGGTCTAGTGAGGGACGCATACCAACGCCGAGGATCGTCAATACCGCTTCAGTACTGATTAATGCTGGAATACTAAACGAGGTCGAGACAATAATCGGTGCTAACGTATTGGGCAAAATATGCCGCCAGAGAATAGCCAGCGTCGGCACACCAATCGTACGTGCTGCCTCAACAAACTCTTTTTCCTTGAGAGATAGCACCTGACCCCGGACCAGACGTGCAATACCGGTCCAGCTCACCAACGAAACGGCAACGAAAATGAGCAACAGACCATTAAATGTGCGACCGAGCCAGGTCTCGCGAAAAGCGGTTGATAAGGCGATGATAAAGAGTAAATCAGGGAATGCAGCAACGATCTCGGTAAACCGCATCAACAAATTATCAAGCCACCCACCCGCAAATCCAGAGATCAGACCAATGGTAACGCCGATGAACAAAATGGCTACCTGTGGCACAACACCAACGATCAACGACACCCGGATAGCATAAATCAGACGCGACAACACATCACGTCCTAGCGTATCGGTTCCCAAGAGATGCTCAGGTACACCCATGCGAGCCGGGTTATCGGTAACCCAGGCTGGTGGTCGCAAACTATTGTTCGGAATCTGCTGCACCGGGTTATACGGCGCCAGCCATGGAGCGGCCACAGCCACGATAATGTAGAAAACAATGACGATCAGCCCCACAACGGCCGCACGATTACGCAGTAAACGACTCAGGGCATCTGACCACAAACTGCGCGGTTTCGTGTTCAGGGTCTGGAGATCAATCGGGTTAGTCAGCGGCTTAGCCGATGAAGTCACACCTGTTCCTCACTACTTATAACTAATCCGCGGATCAAGCACGCCGTAGGCAATATCGACCACAAGATTGGCAATTCCCAGAAAGAAGACATAAATTAGCGACCCGGCCATTATCATCGAATAGTCACGCTTGCCGATAGCATCAACAAATGTTCTTCCCATACCAGGAACTTGAAAGATGGTCTCAACAAACAACGTGCCGGTAATTAGACCAGCTAACGCTGGCCCCAGAACCGTCACTACCGGCAACAAAGCATTTTTCAGCATGTGACGCCAGATAACAACCTGATCCGACAGGCCTTTCGCCTGCGCAGTACGAATATAGTCTTGTCGCTTCACTTCAAGCACACTGGCTCGGGTGAGGCGGGCAATAAACGCCATGCTGGTCGATCCCAAGGCCACCGTTGGCAAGACCCACGGTTTAACAGGATCGCTCCAATCGGGGATTACGGTGAACCAGTTGAGGATCACAGCAAATACAATGACCAGAATCAGACTGGTAATCAGCGTACCCAGTGCCACAAAGATCGTTGACGACAGCGAGAGGAGGTAATCGAGCCAGGTATTCTGGCGTAACGCTGCCATCACACCCAGCGGAATACCGAACACAACGGCAAAGGCCAGCGCCTGTAAGCCCAACCGTGCTGAGTAGTAAAACTTACTCGGTCGCGATGGCGTTCCCTCAAACAGTTCCTGTTGCACTGTACGCGCACCACGGGAAGTGTAAGTTGGCCCCAAATTACCAGCAATTGCGCCCCACTGAATCTTCCATTCACCACTGCGTGGGTCACGCATAACATCAAAAAACATATAGCGGGTAAATTGTCGCCAGAACGGAAGATCCATGCCAAAACGTTCGCGCAAGATGGCTTCAACTCGTGGCGAAAGTTGGCGACGTTCAGGTTGGGTGTCAAACGGCCCCCCCGGTGTTAGCTTGGCAATGCCAAAAGTAATAAAACCGACCAAAATCAACACCGGGATGTTCCATAAAATACGCCGAATAATATAGGCAGTCATAGCAATTACCGGGTGGCGCGAGCAGTTTGTGCTCGCGCCACCAATGGGGCGTCAGCGACGCCACTAGGGTTGCACATCAACATTAGGCAGGTTGAAGAAACCGAGCCAGTAATCAAGAGGTGTAATGGTTTCAGGTGTCACACCCTTAACGTAAGGCTTCACCAAGACCGGCCCACCATTGTTGAGCATAAACACGACTGGCGCATCTTCAACCAGAATGGTCTGAGCCTGCGCGTACAGCTCAGCCCGACGCACCGGGTCTTGCTCAACATCGGCCTGACGCACCAACTCATCGAGTTTCGGATTCGAGTAGTTGACACGGGCACTCAGTAAGCCGTTCGTCTGGAAGAGTGAAATCCAGTTCTGCGGGTCGGGATAGTCGGCGCACCAGCCGAGCGAGAACATCTGCGGTGGATTATCCTTAGTCGCAGCAGCAAAAGCCGTCGGATCAATTGGATCGAGGATAACGTCAATGCCCAGATTCTGCTTGAACTGGTTCGCTACCCACTCGAAGCGCGCATTATTGCGTGCCGTACCTGAGTAAGTCAGGCGAATCTCCGGCAATCCCTGGCCATTGGGATACCCAGCCTCGGCAAGAGTCTGTTTTGCCTTCTCTGGATTGAACTCCCACATCTTCAAATCAGGCTGGTAGCCAGGGAAACCGGGTGGAATGAAGCTGTAGGTAGGCGTACCCAAACCCTGGAAAACATCACGTACATACGCTTCGCGGTCGAGCGCCTGTGCAAAGGCCTGCCGCACCAGTTTGTTGTCGAACGGTGGTTTCGCAAGGTTAAAACCGAAGTAGAAGGTGCACGACCCAGGTACATCAATCGTCTGCTTGCTCAACACCGGATCAGACTTGACCGTTGCCAGGTCTTCGGCACCAACACCGAGCATGTCGATCTCACCGTTCTGGTAGGCCTGGAAAGCAACCTGGCCATCGGTGATCATGTAGTACTCAACACGCTTGAGTTTAACCGGACCGAGTGGGCCAACGTAGTAGGGATTCGGCTCCCATACCGCCTTACTATCGTGCTCCCACTCTTTGAGGACGAACGGCCCATTCCCAACATAGTTTTCGGGGTAGTACCACCAGTCATCACCCTTTGCCACATCTTCTTTGCGAACCGGTGCGCCGATCCAGAGCGCGGCCATGCTGAGGAAGTAAGGTGCTGGTGCAACCAGCTCGATCTGGAGTGTGTAATCGTCGAGCGCTTTAACGCCGAATTCATCACGCAGCTTTTCAAGATCGAGCTTCATGACCTCTTCCATCGACAGACCCTGACACGCGGCGGCACTGTACTCACTGTAGCCCTTAATAATGCCACAAGGCAGCGACTGATACTCACCGGCTGTTTCCGGATCGGCCAACCGCTTCCAGGCATATTCAAAATTGTAAGCAGTGAGTGGAGTACCGTCACTGTACTTGCCATCGCGCCGCAGCGTAAAGGTATAAACCTTCCCATCTGCTGAAACATCGACCTTTTCGGCGGCGCCAGGAATAGGGTTCATGTTGAGATCGAAGGTCATCAGAGCCTGATAAGCCATCATGATGAACTGAATCTCATTGACGAAGCTCGCCTTCTGCGGATCGATATTGTCTGGTTCAGACCCGGTAACCAGGCGAAGCACACTGGGCTTAGCAGTGCCAGCAACTGGTGCTGTCGTCGGCTGTTCAGCCGGTGCTGTTGTCGGTTGCGCAGCCGGTGCTGTCGTTGGCTGTTCAGCCGGTGCTGTCGTCGGTTGCGCAGCCGGGCCAGAACCACCACAAGCCGCCAGAATCGGTAGTAGTATTCCAAACAGCAGAGCCAGTGCAAGCAGATGACGCCAATGTAGGAGACTCATTGCTATACTCCTTGGGGTATCTGGGAAGCGAAAGATTATCTGACCAACGAGGAGACCCAACAATCGAATCATGTTTCACCAGACGCTCTCGTCGTTAACGTTCAGCTCAGGAAACGAAGAGTGCCAGACAGTGCAATAAGGCACCTCCTTTCTCCTCTGTTGCAGGATGAAAACTTCTGTGTACAACCATTGCCTGTGTGTGGCAATGATCGTAACATGCTTCACAGATTCTTGTCAAGACAAAGAATACAATTGGATGAGTTGAAAAAGAGGTAGAGGCCGATTTTGACCCCATCCCTGGCGCGTGCCAGAGATTGCATTGCTCATTTCACGTTTCGTTCAAACACGCGCTCGCAACACTGCTGCCGCAGCAATGATAAAGAATATCTGTACTCCTACCGAAAATCCCTGCCAGAGACGCGCAGCCAATGGGCTACGTTGATAGACGATCAAGCCACCGAGGACATTAACCAACGATGTAAGCAATGCAGCAATTGGCAGAAAAAAGATACGCACGCGGGGAACTAGCTCAGCAGCCGCTCCAATCTGATCGCCGCGCCATTCAATTTCGGTAGGTAATGCAGGATAGATGACGGCTAACGCTCCAAACAAGAGCAAGTTCAAGGTTAACGTGATCAGGAGTAGGCGACGAACCACCGCGTCGGCCCAAAAGTCGTACCCCAGGAAGTGAGCAACGTGAATACCTGGAGTGAGAGTCTGAACAGCACCTAAACGGCGTCGCTGTTCCAGTTCTTGCACAAAGGTCTCCTGATCAACCGGTGAGATCGCATACGCCTCTTGACCAACGTAAATGACAAGCGCTTCCGCTAGGGAGCGGGTTGTAAAGCGATGAATGGTTATACCATCGAGGGTTTTGACTCGGCCATGGTAGTAACCGATGCTGGCAAGAGCAGTCTGCCAGTTGTCAACAGCGCGGGCTCCGCGATCAATCCGTTCTATCAGATGTAGTGGAATAACAGCCCGACTGCCCAACCAGTAGATGTAGAGTCCATTCCGGTCAAGCCCGTACTGTAGGGTCAATGTAGCCCCGAAGCGATACCATAGTGCGCCGGTCAGAATAAGCAAACCAAGGCCTAATACCGCCTCAGCAAAAAACCAGCCATCAATCGGCCACTGTGCAGGGGAAGCGGCAGTCACGTGCGAAAACAGGTTGGCAAACAGCCCAATTGCCCCTACCAGGCTACTAATGGCAAGAGCAAGGGCAATCCAGATTCGTAATGATGGGAGCGGACGCCAGCGTTGCATAAGCATCATGCGTGCCGAAGCCATAACTTCGGCACGCCCTAGACTATGGAACGGTCGTTGTGGTTGGGGTTGGTGTTCCTTCCACAGTTGGCTCGACAGTTGCTTCCACGGTTGGCGCTAATGTTGGTGTTGGAAACGGCGTAGGCGGACCAGGAAGATACGTTGGCACCGGCGTTGGGATCGGCTGAGTTGGCACTGGCGTTAACGTTGGTGTCGGCTCCGGGAAACGCCGAACATCGGCCGCGGCGCGCTGCTCGGCGATCCAACGGTCAAAGGCTTCGGTGCGGGCCTTCCGCAACTGATCCTCTTTGGATGGGATCGTCTGGTCGGTGACTTCCAGGATATGCCAACCAAATTGCGTGCGGATCGGGTCACTGATCTGATTGACCGGCAGGATGAAGGCGGCTGTCACCAATTCGGGCGGATAGGTGGCACCATTATCGGCGACACCATTACGATCAAACGATCCAATATCACCACCATTCTCACGCGATCCAATATCATCGGAACGTTCTGCAGCCAGGGTTGCGAAATCAGCACCGGCGCGTAACCGGGCTACAATGTCTTGCGCGGCAGGTAATGCGGCGGCAAACGCGGCCTCGATTTGCTCAGCCGTTGCTTCAGCGGGCGGCGTCACCGCTACCAGAATCTGACGCGCTCTTACCCGCTCCGGCTCGGTGCTGTAGGTGAACCCGTCTTCAGGCACCAGACGCGCCTGAATCTGGTCATTGAGTAAGCGCTCACGGTATTGTTCGAGCAGCGCCTGTCGAAACTCATCTTTGGTCAGCTCAGGCTTCTTCTCAGTCACCACCAGTTCAAGTTCGTAACGACGGTAGATTTCATCGATAATCTGGTCAAACTGTACTCGTGCCTCAGCCGGTAGCGGAGTCGGTTCAGGAGTAAAGGTTGGCAATGGTGTCGGTGATGGTTCTGGCGTAGGTGTTGGACCACCGGGCGTCGGCGAGGGTATAGCGGTCGGTTCGGTGGTAGCCGTCGCTGCTGGATCAACAGTTGGCTCTGGCGTCACATTTGGATCGGGCGTTGGTGTAGGCGAAGGAAGTGGTGGAATAAAGATAAATCCAAGATCGGCCACAATATTCTGCACGACCTCATCATCATTTACCACAATTCCAAATTCACCGGCAGCCCGTTGCTTGAGCTGACGGTCGATCCATTCTGAAACTACCTGCTGATCAATCTCGGCACGGCGTAAGGTACGAATTTGTTGATCGATTACAATACTCCGCCCCTGAAATTGCTGGGAAATTTGCGGATTGCTGCCGAAAAGATCGAGCAACTGAAAGTTCTGAATAATCTGGCGTGCATAGGCGATCCGCTGTTCACGCCAGTAATCGCTACGAGTCAGGGTAGCAGCACCAACCTGCCCTACTGGTCGGCTGGGGATCCAGAGTTGTTCGTAGGCCAAACCACTCACCACAGCCAGTAACGCAATCGCGATGGCAGCGGCAGTGACAGTGACAATCAGCCGTTGACGACGCTCTTCTTCTAAACGACGACGTGATGGACGGCGCGGCGCGGGCGTTTGCGCCGATGACGGAGCGCTCCGTGGCGGTTTGGTTTTTTGTGACATAGGCTAAAACGGAATATCATCATCACCAATGTCCGGCGGCGGTTCACGATGAGGGCTACGTGATGGATCGTCGATACGTGATGAGCGTTGATCGAGCAAAATCATATCCTGCATCACGACCTCAAGTCGTGAACGGGCTTGGCCGGTCTGCGCATCTGTCCACGTTCGCGTTTGCAAACGTCCCTCGATATAGACTCGTGCACCACGACTGAGATATTGGTGACAGATTTCAGCCAATCGATTCCAGGCAACGACATTAAACCATTCGGTCTCTTCGTGCAAATTACCATTCTGGTCACGCCATTGGTGACCAGCCGCAACGCGAAAGGTAGCGACCGGCGTGCCGGCAGCAGTGTGACGAAGTTCAGGGTCGGCGCCAAGGCGACCAATGATTAAAATCTTGTTTAAATCACGTGCCATGGCGTTTCCCCCATCTATTACATGCGCTGCCGTTTACACACCGGTCTGGCAGCTACGCCTCAGTCGGTGTTTCCGTTGTTTCCGTGGCCGCCGATTCGACGGTTTCAACCGGCTCAGTACGAATTGGTTTTTCGTCCACCAACACCAGGAGATGGCGAAGAATGTTGTCGTTCAACCGGATCGCTCGATCAAGCTCAGCAACTTTGGCCGCACTCAACTCAAGCGTGAAAAAGACGTAGTATCCTTCGGTGAACTTACGCCGGCTTGCTTCGCCAGTCACATATTCACGGATGGGGTATGCCAGCTTACGGCGCCCCCACGGCGACGACTGGCTCACGGTGTGGACTTGCCCGCCAAGCTGTTCAACTGTCTGCTTGATGCGGTCGATGTTGGCAGGAATGCCCTCTTCGTTAGCGTACAACGGACTGATGATGATGACAAGCTCGTACTTTCGACGACGATCGCGCACAAAATCCTCCTCTGGTGATGTTTCGCTCAGCGTGCAGTCGGCAGCGCGTTCCGACTGGGTGGCGAAACAGAAAGACTGACGGGAGCTTCCTGTCACACTCCCTCGTAACAGCAAATGATTATAACACAAATCTTGGCGAACCTGGTACCAGGCGGGGCCTCTTTACATAGTCTCTTTCAGAACGATTGACTACACTGAATTGACTGTAGTTGCTATTCATCACACTGGAATGACCAGTGTAAAGGTACGGTTTGTCGCGCCGTTCGGAATAGCATTGAACTAACTACTCACAACGTCTACATCGAAATGTGTTCATTACTTTGCTACCGCTCGTTTGAAATCCGCTCCCACCTTCCTGATGGTGATCATCATTTCTGGCGACGAGGTAAAAACAACCCGTAACGTTTATGTTCCTTTTACCGACAATAGTATCGATAGCATCAAATACATTTGCAGCAGAAAAGGTCGCTCATTGATCTTGAAACACATCGCAACATACCGAGTAGACAACATGGCAACGCACGTAAACTCTACGCACCTCATCAACCCGTATGTAGCTGGTGACCCAGTCGGTAAAACATTCTGTTTCGTTGGACGTAAAGACATTCTGCGAGCGGTAGAACGTGTCATATATCATCCCTCACAAAGTGCCATCACGCTCTACGGTCAGCGACGGATCGGCAAAACTTCGATCCTACAGTATCTAGCAAGCCATTTACCAGAAATAGGTGATTACCGTCCGATATTTATTGATTTGATGCACAAATCTGAATTACCTATTGACGAGCTAGTACGTGATCTAGCAAGCACAATTGCTGGTGAGCTGGGAATCGCCGATCCAGGTCTGTCCGATCCACCTCAAGAAACCTTCCGCTCGCACTTTTTGCCAAAAGTTCTGGCTATGCTCCCATCTACTGCCAGTCTAATACTGCTACTTGATGAATTTGATGCCCTAGCCGATCCTCAGGCCGAGCGGCAACTGAAGCAATCTTTTTTCAGTTATTTGCGTGATTTACGCCAGTTTGATCCTCAACGCCTGAAATTCATTTTCGTACTTGGACGAAACATTAATGATCTTGATGTAGTTGCCCACGGTCTGTACCGTCAGCGAGTTCTCCTCGACGCAGCGTACAAACGTCTACCGACAGATTTCGACATTCAATCAGCCCGCCGTGCCGTGTATTCTCGAATCGGAGCGATAAAAGAAGCCCAGGGTGAGCTTGAACCCATTCGGTGCTCGGCGATATTTGGCGTGCCTGGTCACCATACCAGCAGATGGCCTTCACGCTGGCAACGCTCGATACTCTACCACGTTTGTTGCCTAACCACGCATTCGATCTCGATCAGCTTCTGCTGCATGCACCGGTCCTGGCTCCAGAACAACGTGAGTTGAGGCAGCGCGGCTTTCTAAGTGAAGATACAAGCCTGCGAGGCGGTTATACCCCACGAGGCGATCTCATGATCTGGTTTCTGGCCGAAGAACTAACACGTCTCCTACGCCCCAGCAATGTTGATGTTGCGAGGTGGCTGACCGAGCAGCAATGGGACGGGATGCTCAAGAAGGGGCAGAAAGAGGCTATCGGCAATGTTTTGCTTAGATTGAAGCCAATTCTGGAATATGGAATTCTCAGCTTGATCAAGGCGTTTGTAGAAGGGTTTACACAAGGGACTGGAAGGTAAGTATGCAGAGAAGGTTGTACGGTTGCCAGGATTCGACAGCCGAGCAAAAGTATTTTGCAAACCTCTGCGTAATAACCTATTGACGGCTCCCTGCAACAGATGTATAATGCATCTCCGGTTGAGCCAATCAACCATGTCATTCGCGCCCCCCGTTACGTTTGGGTTACGGGTTTCGCGTTTCGGGAAGGCACCCGATACTCGTAACACGCAACACCGAACGCCGAGCGGAAATCGTCGTCACGGCAATGTCGATTGCCCTGGGTAGAGACGGCGTCGGGTGGGCTAGTGTGAGGCAGTATGGACGGCGCATACAATTTACGCGCGATTCAGCGCTTACCCAACTGCACACCTGTACGCCGTGCGTCGGTAGAATGGCTCTACTAGACGTGCGCGAGTGACGCTGCACGCTCTCGCTCCTCCGGCCACTGCATCAGGTGCAGGGCCTTTTTTAATCCCCTGACGCTGAATCGCTATCGCCATGGCGTTGTTGTGCCGGTCACAACAACAGCCACTGTACGCTTGTGATCTTGCCCGCTTCTGGTGGGAACGGTCTCGTCTTGCCGTGGTTTCGTTACGTGGGTCACCACCCGCTTTGCAGACAAATGGAGGGATGTGGTACAGTTGAAGACGCTAACCTTTGCCGATTTGATAGCACAACAGACCGGCTTTGCCGGTGAAGGCCGCCTGACCGATTTCGTGAGCCGCTACGATGGTGAGCTTTACTTCGGCGATCGTCTCAACTTGAATCGGCTGGTACGTCAATATGGCGCACCTCTGGAAGTTGTTTATACCCCGCAAATTACTGCTCAAGTTCAACAAATGATCGATTGGGCTACGCAGGCTCGTATCGCTACAGAATACGCGGCGCCATTTCATTACGCCTACGCGACAAAGGCAAACTTTGCTGCCGAGGCAGTGAAAACGGCATTGGCTGCCGGCGCTCATTACGAAACCTCGGCAACTGCCGATCTCATCATTGCTCATGGTCTCTGGCGTCAGGGTGTTTTACCTCCTGATCGATTGATCTGTTGCAATGGATCGAAGGAGCCAGCCTACCGCGATGCAATCCGTCAATTTCGCCTCGACGGTTGCGAGACTGTTATTCCCGTGCTCGATGATCTCTCCGAATTGCGTGATCTGATCACCACTCCCGCACCGCTGCAATTCGGTGTGCGCGAACGGGCTGCTGGCAACCGTGATGGACGTCATCCCGGGAACGATCGTTTTGGGCTGACAACGGCCGAAATTGAGCAGGCTGCTGTCTTAATCTCGGAAACTGACCACAGTCTTGTGCTTTATCACGCGATGATCGGTAGTCAGATCGAAGATGAGGCACATTTTTTACATACCCTCCGTGCTTCGATTGAAAATTACTGTCGTCTACGCCGTCGTGTGCCAACGTTACGCTATTTCAATTTCGGTGGTGGCATGCCAACGGCCGGTTATCAATTGCAGTTCCACTTTGATTATCAACGCTTTCTTAGTCGGCTGATGACGACAATCCAGGAGATATGCGCCGATTATGAGGTGCCTGTTCCTGAGTTAATCGGAGAGTTTGGGCGCTATACTGTCGCAACCCACAGTGCTTATCTGGTTGAAGTAGGTGCCGTCAAGCAGGGTCAACCCGATCAACCGGATTGGTATCTGGTTAATGGGTCACTGATGGTGATGCTGCCCGATACGCTCTTCGTCAGTGGACAGGAATTCGTAATCTTGCCACTCAGCGACTGGCATCGTCCACTACGTCCAGTACGGCTTGCCGGTCGTCGCACCTGTGATAGCGACGACATTTATCCGCGACCTGATCGGCCACCGTTGTGGCTACCGGCAACTGATGGCGGACTGATACTGGCTATCTTTGGTATTGGTGCATATCAGCAGATGATTTCCGGACGGGGTGGCGCACACCACTGTCTGACCCCAGAAGCGGCGCGCTTCATTGTCGAAGAGCGCAATGGTCGCCTTAGCTCTCGTTTAGTGCCACAGCAAGACCAGGCGACAATTATGCGGTTACTTGGCTACCGACCGCAACCAACTGCAATACCCATCCCATTCCGCCAACCAGCCCGTCCGGTCGCTTTGGCTACTCGACGGCGTACCCGTGAACGGGCTATGTCGATGTAGGTGCCTCCTGCTCGTTTTGCAATCCAGGAGTGGTACAGCAATGCTGTACCACTCTTTGTTCTCCCTCCTATCTCCTTACAACACAGCACATGCTGGACTGCTACAATGTGATAGGATGGAGCACACCAGAAAACCTCTGCTTCCACATCAAGGGGGTTCCCATGCGAGCTGTTTACTACGAAGCGTTCGGTCAGATGCCCTGGATCGCCAATCTCCCTGATCCAACCCCACCTGCCGAGGGGGTTGTGCTCGCGGTACGTGCTACTGGTCTGTGCCGTAGCGACTGGCACGGTTGGATGGGACATGATCCAGACATTAAGTTACCCCACGTACCAGGGCATGAGTTGGCCGGTGAGATTGTGGCTGTAGGCGCACAGGTGCGACGCTGGCACATCGGTGATCGGGTAACCGTGCCTTTCGTTTGTGCCTGTGGTTTTTGCCCCCAGTGTCAGGCTGGTCAGCAGCAGGTGTGCGATAACCAGTTTCAACCAGGTTTTACCCACTGGGGATCATTTGCCGAATATGTTGCCATTGATCGTGCCGATCTCAACCTCGTGCGCTTGCCCGATGATATGAACTTTACCACCGCCGCCAGCCTTGGGTGCCGTTTTGCCACCGCCTTTCGTGCCGTCGTTGATCTGGGCAGAATCACTGCCGGTGAATGGGTAGCAGTCTATGGCTGCGGTGGTGTTGGGCTGTCGGCGATGATGCTGGCGGCTGCACTCGGTGGACAGGTGATCGGCATCGATATTAATCAGGAACGACTGGCACTTGCCCAAACGCTGGGCGCCACGGCAGTGGTTGATGCAACCATCGAAACCGATGTCGTTCAAGCCGTGCGCGATCTCAGTCGGGGTGGCGTGCATCTCTCTATAGATGCGCTGGGCAGTCCAACCACATGTGCCAATTCCATTGCCAGTCTGCGCAAACGCGGGCGGCATGTCCAGGTAGGATTACTGTTAGCCGAACAACGCATGCCGCCACTGCCGATGGATATTGTCGTAGCCCGCGAGTTAACAATCATGGGTAGCCACGGCATGCAGGCGCATCGTTATGATGCTATGCTCGACCTGATACAATCCGGTAAAGTACACCCGCAACGACTGATCGGACGCACTATCCGTCTGGACGAAGCACCGGAAGCGCTGGTCGATCTCGATAGCTTTCGCGGTGCTGGAGTGACGGTAATTACCGAGTTTTAGCAGCAGAGCTAATGGGAGGGCTATCAAGACTGTCTGGTCACATGCGTGCGCGAAAGTACCTGTACTTTCATTGCCCTGCAAGCATCATATCCAGGCCCTTTCCGCGCTTGATTGTGAGTGGAAGGGATGAAATAGAAAGCGAGGAATTTCAAACCGGCTCCGAGAGTCGACCTAACGACCGTAGCACCTCATGCACGCCGCGTAGGCGATAACCCAATTGGCGTGCACGACTGATGTCAAGCGCACAATTACGCGGCCGTGGTGTCGGACTTTCGGCGCTAAACCCACCAACGATCCGGTCAGGATCAAGACCATGCGCTTGCGCGAGCAGGCGCCCCCATTCGTAACGGCTGAGTGTCTCGGCACCAGCAAAGTTGATCACACCGTAATAATCGCTCTGCGCCAGATCGAGCAGCGCCGTCGCCAAATCTTCTACGAACACCGGACAGCGAAGCTCGTCACGAAAGAGCCGTTCAGAGCGTTCACCACGCGCTATTGCCAGAGCAAAGGCACTGTGACGATCTATTGGCTCGAAGCCATAGATAAGCGATGTGCGCACAATGGCCGCTGCCGGATGGCGCCTCTGTACCAACGCTTCAGCGCGTGCCTTTGCCTGACCATAATCGGTGATCGGGTTGGGTGGATCTTCCTCGGTATAAGCCCCGACTTTTTCGCCATCGAAAATAACATCACTCGACAGGTGTATCAAGCGTGCCCCTACCTCTGCTGCGGCCTCAGCCACGTAACCGGCACCTTCACCGGTAACTGCCATGAGGTCGGGATCGTACTGGCGAAATGCGGTGTGAATGATAACGGTTGGCCGAACGTCGCGGATCAACGATCTAATCGCTGCCGGTTCGCGTAGATCGAGATGATACCAGGCAACGTCCGATGTTGGCGATGGTGGTTGAGCGTGAAATGTCGCTGCCACCTTTAAGCCACGAAAACTGGCCTGACGGATCAACGCCCGACCAAGATACCCTGTACCACCGGTGATCAGATAACAATCGGCATTCATCTCGTTTCCGTTCCGCTACGTATGGGTCTGAATATGCTCTTTTCGCAGGTTACCGTCTGTCACCGCCCTCTTCCGCTCTCGGATGCGGAAGGAGCGGAGAATGGTAAGGTTGCAGGGTGTGCCAACCAGGTATTACAGAGTACTATCAGTCACCAGCTCAGATTCGGATACCACCCACTCGTACCAGAAAGCGAACCGGCGACCGCGATCTCAGCCAAGCGTAAGAGCGTGTTCAACGCTACCTATGTCCTTCCTGGCGGTTATCTTCTGCTCCCATTATGAATGAGATAAGGAGAAACAACCTGCCAGTTCACCCTACTGCCGCAACCTGCTGTTATTCCACAATTTTTGCACCAGTTCCAGGCTTACTTTAATTTCGGAACAATCGGCGCTAACGGATCGAGACCACGTTCCCCCCAGGCTGCCAGTGCTTTACTCGCCGCAGCCCGCTTCGCCTCTTTCTTACTCGCACCAAAACCGGTAAACTGGTGGCCCACAACATTCACCGCCATGACATACTCGCGACAATGTTCAGGGCCACGCTCCTCAACCATCTCATAGGCGGGAAGCTGCTTGTATCGTGCCTGCATCAATTCTTGCAGCCGCATTGTCGGATCAAGATCGAGACGGGTAATCCGATCAATTCGTTCTTGCCAGAAGCGCAAGATAAACGTGCGTACTGTTTCCAGACCTTGATCAAGATAGATCGCACCAACCAATGCCTCAAACAGATCGGCCAACAACTTTTTGCGACTCCGTCCCGCTGGATTGTCCTCACCACGTGAGAGATAGGCGTACTGTCCCAAATTGAGTTGACCAGCACATTCGGCCAGTCCTTTCGTGCTTACCAGCTCAGCACGCCAGTGGGTCAGTGTTGCCTCATCTTGTTCAGGAAAGGTCGTAAACAGCCAGGTCGTTGTCACGAAATGCAACACCGAGTCGCCGAGAAACTCCAACCGCTCATAATCGGTCGGCTGAGACAATCGATGAGATTGTTCGTTAAACAGCGAACGGTGCATAAATGCTCGCTGTAATAACGAACGATCCTGAAACGTAATCCCAATCACCCGCTCAAGCTCTGCTAATCGCTCGGACATACGCGCTATCCGTGGTATTTGCGGAAGGCAAGACAGACGTTATGCCCACCAAAACCAAATGAGTTACTCAGAGCCACTTCGATCTGGGCCGGACGGGGATGGTTCGGCACAAAATCGAGATCACATGCCGGATCGGGATGCTGGAGATTAATCGTCGCCGGTAACAGATTGTTTTGCATTGCCAACACGGTGACAACCGCTTCGATGGCCCCCGCTGCACCGAGAAGATGACCGAACTGCGACTTGCTGGCACTGACCGGCGGTGACTGTTCACGACCGCCGAAGACCTGCTTGATAGCTGCGGTTTCTACCGGATCACCGGACGGCGTCGAAGTAGCGTGGGCATTGATGTAATCGACATCGCCTGGCGTTAGACCACCTCGTTGCAACGCCAGCCGGATCGCTCGTGCCACCCCCTCACCATCTTCGGCCAGATTCGAGATATGATACGCATCAGACGTTGCCCCATAACCGACCACTTCAGCCAGAATACGGGCCCCACGAGCGAGAGCAAATTCGAGGTCTTCGAGGATAAGCACTGCTGCCCCCTCACCCATCACAAAACCGTCTCGCTCAGCATCAAACGGACGTGAGGCGTGGTCATAATCTTCATTACGGGTGGAAAGGGCACGCATCGCATTGAACCCAGCCACCCCAATCGGAGTAATACTGGCCTCACTCCCACCCACAATCATCGCCTTCGCCCAGCCACGTCGAATGGTCTCTGCGGCCTCACCAATTGCATGCGCTGAACTGGCACAGGCCGATGTCACACAGTAGCTTGGCCCACGGGCGCCAGTGACAATCGAAACCTGACCGGCAGCCAGGTTCGTAATCATCGCTGGAATCAAGAAGGGGCTTATCCGTCCTGGCCCACGACTGCGTAGCACCTCTAGCTGCTCAGAGAGTGTTGCAATCCCACCAATTCCACTGGCAATAAAGACCCCAATCTCATCACGATTGGCCGGTGTAATCTCTAGTTCGGCATCACGCAACGCCTCTTTCGTTGCTGCAATTGCAAACTGGACAAAGCGGTCGGTGCGTCGCGCCTCTTTGCGATCCATATAGTTTATCGGATCGAAACCTTTCACCTCGGCGGCAAAGCGGGTATCAAAACCCGTCGGATCGAACAATGTGATCGGACCGACGCCGCTCCGCGCTGCGACGATCCCCTGCCAGAGTTCGGCTACGCTGAGGCCAAGTGGGCTAATTGCCCCCATTCCGGTCACTACCACCCGTCGATCCATGATCACTCCTTAGTGTTGCAAGCAACGAATAACATCGGCGCGCATTATATCATGTTGTACCAGGAACTATGGCAAATGGCTCCCAGTACAACAACGACAGCACCCGGCACAACTACTCGACGGTATTCCGTAATACTCCAATGCCATCAATCTCAGCTTCCATGACGTCACCGGCTTTCAACCAACGCTGTGGCGTCATCCCCATTCCAACCCCGGCTGGCGTACCGGTCGCAATAATATCACCAGGCTCAAGCGTAATGCCGCGGCTGAACGTAGCAATACAGGTCGGAATATCAAAGATCATGTCGCGAGTGGTCGAATTCTGAACTAATTCACCGTTCAGCCGCAATCGAATACCAAGCGCGTGGGGATCGGGAATTTCGTCGGCAGTGACAATCCACGGCCCTAGCGGCGCGCTGCCATCGAGACTCTTGCTGTAGAAGAATTGCTGGTGGCGCGTCTGCAAATCACGGGCACTCACATCATTCATGATGGTATAGCCAAAGACGTAATCGAGCGCAGCACTCGCCGGAATATCCCTTCCGCGTCGTCCAATAATGACAGCTAATTCCACCTCCCAGTCACGCTGGGCCGATACATCGGGCATGAGCGGAACCGGTGCGTTCGGGTGATTTACCGCTGTCGGCATCTTACTAAAGAAGACCGGATATTCCGGCAGTTTTTCCGGCAAACCTTTCGCCCGCAGCGACTCAATCGCGTGCGCGGCATAATTCATGCCCAAACAGATAATGTTCTTGCGCGGTCGTGGAATCGGTGCCCGCAGTTCAATCTCAGCCAACGCCAGCCCCCCTTCTGCTGCTGCCACCAGTTTCCGCGCTTCAGCCAGCAGATCAGGCCCGCCATCGATCAGTTCCAACATCGACGCCGCCAACGGCGACAGATCGATGACCTCATCGCCGCGTAGCACACCAACACGCTCAATCCCATCATACCGATACGTCAAAAGCTTCATACGTCCTCCATATATCCCTTCACGGCGTATTCACCGTAATCGGAATCGGTGTAAAGACCAGGATAAACGTTAAGATACCGATGTATGCCAGCCAGCGCCACGGCCCCTCAAGCGGAGAAATCTCGTTACGCAATGGACTACGCTGCTGACCGATCAGCGCAATCATCACAGCCCAAATAAACCAGCCCGACCAGAAAAATCCCAGACCGAGGAGTGCCACTGCAACAATCGCACTCATCAGGCGGGCCGCACGCGGGCCAAACAGGGCAAAGAAAATGTGCCCACCGTCAAGCTGACCGGCCGGCAGTAGATTAAGACCGGTCACCAGCAGACCTGCCCAACCGGCAAGTGCCATCGGGTGCAGATAAACATCTTCACCGCCGCTCGGCAGAAAGCGCCCGAAAATCAATATCTTCATTGCCGCGTAGAGCAACGAATTGCCTTCGGTAAAGCTGCCTGGCAACGGTACGACCTGTTTTACTTCCGAAATGCTCAATCCGATGGCCAGTACCGGTATGGCGACGAACAGACCGGCCAACGGCCCGGCAATCCCGATTGCCAGCAGCGCCCGCCGGTTTGGCACCAGGTCTTTTATCGCAATAAATGCCCCCATTGTCCCCAGCAAAAAGAATGGCATTGGAATGAAAAAAGGGTAGCTAACCGCCACGCGCTCACGACGAGCCACAATAAAATGACCTAATTCATGGGCGAGAAGTATCGCCAGCAGTGAACCGCTGAAACTCAGGGCATAACCCCAGTTGAAAACAACTTGACCGGTACTTTCGATATACTCTTGCCCGCCAACCAGCATCGTTGAGGCAACAGTAAGCAAAAAGAGCAACACTGCCAGCCACAAACGTGAAGGCTGGGCTTTAGGCGGTGTAGGAATAAACAGAATTGCCGCACCGGCTGGATCATGCTGAAAAAGCGGTGTGTAACCCAATCGCTCTGCTCGACCCACAATTGCATCATGCGCAGCCTGTGCCTCTAAGAGCAACTGTCCTCGACAGCGGACAGCCCGCTGATCACCATTGGTCAGTTCTTCCGTGGCGCTAACCAGCATCACCTCAGCGGCCAATATGCGGAGTGTAGAAATCGTGTCAATCTCGAACATCATGGTGTTTCCTTTGCTGGAACAGTGTCATTGTTCATCTTACCACAGGCCTGAACAGACCATGCGACCGTTTGTAGATTTCCAGATATTTTCGGAGTTCTCAGCTTTGGGTTCCATTCAATAATAGAACGGTTTACCAATGGCTCGGACCCGGCGAATATCAGGCAACCACTACCGGCAATCGTCAATCCGTGCAATCTCCCTGGGATCGCAGGCCTCTGGCCCGCATTGTGTAGGGCGCAACGAGACCCCCGTCGAGTCGCAGCACGAGCCAGCACAGGAACACCGCTATGTACATCGGTGCGCGAAGATAAGCGTGGTTCCGCCTCATGCTGTGCAAATAGACAGCCAATATCTCGTATAATGAGATAGATTTCAAGAGCGGCACTGTATTCTGTCCTGGATTTTGACCACTAACCAGTGGCCGAATATGAGTATCTATCAACGCCGGGAACAACTATGGCAAACCCCAATGTTATCCTGCGTCGCGATCCCAATACCGGCGCTGCCAATTTGTTGGCCTTCGCCGAATGGCTCTCCCAACCAACGCTACCCTGCCATCTGATCGATGTGCAACTACCACCTGCCCTGCCGCCAACCACCCTCCGCTGGCTCGCACTTTTATTGCGCGAAGAACTTGCAGGAACACTCTACCAGCCAGGAAACACTCAATTTGTGATTGTTGCTCCTGTCAGTAACCACACTGCGCAAACGATGCAGATCGAGCGTCTGCGAGCATTGTTCCAGCGACAAATGCAACGACTCGATCTCAACACCATACCTGTTATTCGGTACCATTCGATTCCTATCAACAGCGATCCGGCAACAATTCTGCAATACCTCACTCCCGACAACGCCGACCCTGGTGCACTCCTCAACCGTTTGATCACGCAACTGGCAGCGTTAGGCACAACCATTAATAACCAACGGCAGTTTGAGGTTGATCCAGTCTCTGGCTTACCCAACAGCCTTATCGCCCGCAGACGTCTCGACGATCTGATACGAATTGCGCTTGAACAAAATCAGCCGTGTAGCATATTGTTGATCAACGGTGACCATCTGCGTCGTTACAATGAACTAAGTTACGCCGCTGGCGATCAACTAATCCGTGATCTGGCAGCAACATTGCGTGAACAATTGCGGCCAAGTGATATTCTCGCCCGTTGGGAGACAGGCGATCAGTTCTTGGCGATACTGCCTCAAACCGGCGTCAGTGGTGCGTCTGCACTGGCTGAACGATTACGCCAACGAATTATCGAGCGTTCACAGCTCTGGCCTTTTCCGGTCACTATCTCGATAGGAATTGCATCCATTCCCCAACATACTCGCGACGCTGATACTATCCTGCGCATCGCAACCGAAGCTGTACTGCGAGCAAAAGCTGCTGGTAAAAACCGCGTCGTGGTCGGCCACTCAGTATGATAGGCAAGGAGCGTGGCAAAACCACCGGCGTGGTGTTGAAAAGCTCTGTATCACTCGTGACACCCAAGCATCAGGCAGTGCGACGTGGTACAATAAAGAGAAATCTGAATCAGGTTACACGCACTGGCAGGTGCCTATGGCAATGATCTTTTATCGAGATATGGAGTTAATCTGCCGCAGTTGCGGAGCAACCTTCATCTTTACTGCTGGCGAGCAAGAGTTCTACGCCGATAAGGGCTTTCTCAATGAACCGACTCGTTGCCCAAAGTGTCGTAACCGTCGCGAGACTCAGCGTCGCCGCACTGAGCCGCGTGCAGAACTAGCAGAGCTAGATGAAGAGTGATTGACCTCCGTTGGCGTCAGCGCATCATCTGGGCAGCTTACACCCTGCTTACAGTCGTTGCACTATCACTTGCCCTCCGTCCTGACCCTTACGATACATTACGTCAGGCCGACACCCTCTTTGTTGCCGGTCATTACCGTGCAGCGCTCGTTACCTACGCTTCGCTAACAAACCTCCTGAGCGATGCCTCCCTACGGCTTGGCATCGTCCTGACGGTGCGCAATGAAACCGATCTGGCGCGACGAGCCTTCGCCTCTGCCATTCAAGCTGGTTTGCGGCCACGTGAATATCAGCTCGCTGTACTCTATTTAGGTAATCTGGCGATGCGCGAGGGAGACACGGCAGCAGCATACCGCACCTGGCAGACATTGACCGACTGTACGCCCTTACTCTGTACAGTGCGCGATCTTTTGTTGGCCGATGTCGATCTGAAGGAAGGTAGACTGGATCAAGCCTTCCATATCTACCGGTCAGTCGCTATCGAGCAACTACCCTCTGATTGGGCCAAACTCACCGTTGAACGCCAGACACTACTTGCGACCTTATTCAATCCAACGAACGTATCAATCACTCCAATTCCACAATCAGCAACCTTCGCAGACCCCTTTCTCCAACCCCTGTTACCGCCAATGATCGGTTCAGATATGCTCAACCACGTCCTTACCCTCGATTCAGCGACCCGGCAACAACTCTTTGGCCAGTTGGCACTCGATATGGGTTACGAGCGTTTAGCGCTGGCTTTCTTCGATCAGGCTGAACCAACTGGCGAACATGGGCTGGCAGCAGCGATCTACCGTGCCTATACCCATCTGCGCCTCGGTAACCGACAAGAGGGTATTGAACAGCTTAAACAACTGGCTGACGCTCATCCCGACGATGTCCGCATCTGGTCATTACTAACCGCAGCGTATATCTACACTGGGGATCTGAACGCAGCGGTCAATTCCTTACAGCGCATACAGGCGAGTGGTCGCTCTGATCCGGCCATTGCCTTGATTCAAGCCAAACTGGCCTTCGCACAACGCGATTTTGTCGCTGCTGCCGATGCTTACGAACAGGCCGTCATTCTTGCACCAACCAACGAGCGGTCTTACTACCTGACATTAGCCGCTCGTTTCCACCTCGATAGTGGCTTCGAGCGCTGTACCAGTGGTTTGCAGGCAGCACAGGCGGCTGTGAATATCAGCCCAAACGACCCCGATGCCCTCACCATCTTGGCCGGAACACGGTACTACTGTGGTGATCTGCCGGGAGCTCTGCAAGCTGCCGATGCCGCGCTCGAAGCCGGTGCCGGTAGCGAAGCCCGTTTTTACTACGGCCTAACCCTCAGTGCGCAAGGTGATTTAGATCAAGGTCGCGCTCATCTTGAAGCCGTCGCCGATCAGGCCCCGGCCAGCGTGTGGCGACAACGAGCCGAAACAGTCCTGGAATTGACAGGAGTGAAGTTACCGGTACTGTTTCGTAATCCATGACGTAACAGCATGCTCTGGAGTATCGGTAGCGGCAGGTGCTGAGGTATTAGCGAGGAGCAGCTTCCCAAATCATCTACAGAGCGCAAGGATACACTCAGCTTATCAGATATACGGGCGCAGCGGCGCTGCGCCCCAACCGATCTTCTTCTGCGACAGGGTATTCCGGATAAGCTCTACCTCACCTTCCCCCAACCCAGTACTCGCCCACCAGAAGAGAGCACAGGGAGGCTAGCAGGAGGTTCCGCTCACCCCCTTGCCTCTCCCGCCGCTTCTCTCGCTTGGCACCGGCGTGCCTGCTGCGCACGGCATCCTCGACAAACCACCCGCGTCCACACCACTTGACAAACCGCGCAAGTTCCGGTATACTTCCCCACG
>Ga0272446_1000270_pt1 | contig 83355 bp, 71 predicted proteins | sample YNPCB0061_FD_194587 | JGI IMG/M metagenome (GOLD analysis project Ga0272446, IMG submission 194587) | Hot spring microbial mat communities from Yellowstone National Park, WY, United States - YNP-CB-006-1 | ecosystem: Environmental > Aquatic > Thermal springs > Hot (42-90C) > Sediment | place... | reverse complement strand
GATAGAGGCATATTTTTCTTGGGAGAATTTGGTCAAAAATCTTGAAAATATTTTTGACCAAATTGGCTCTAAATTTACAATCAATTTTACTTGACTTAAAGAACGTTTAATTTTGTGGAAATACTTAGTAACCGTGCCTTTGTAGATGGAATTTGTGTAGTCAATGATGTAATAATACACCCCCGCAGGAAAGATGTCGCCACTCCAAGCAAAATTTTTGGTATCTGCCTCAAAAACTTTTCTACCCCAACGATTGTAAATTTTTATGTTGGCAAAACGATAGTAACAATTTTCCACAGGCAAATTGGGCAAAGTGAAAAAGTCATTCACGCCATCGCCATTGGGCGTGAAAGCATTGGCTGGAATAAACGTGCTAATATCTACTGCCTCATCTGTTAGGGTAAGTTTGAAAGTCATTTTTGTTGAAGACGAATCACACTCGTTATTTTCTTCTTTTAGCACGAAGTCAATGAGATACTCTTGGGTTTCTCCATTTTGTTTGATGGTTCGGCAGTCGGGAAGCCAGTAAAATCGCGAAACTACTCGCCCTGCTGCTTTGATAGAATCAATAAACTGAAAGCCAAGCAAATCCACAGGTTCGCCATTGATGAGAGCCTCCAAACTTAGTTCGTCATTGTTGGCATCAGTGCCTTCAAATACAATTTCTACGGGTTCATTTACTTGTGTTGTGATAGTTTTAGCAGAAACATTCACATTGTAGCTTGCTCTAATGATTTTGAGTTGAGGAAGGATATTGAATTTTGGCAAAACACGCAATTTTACGCGAAGCGTATCTACACCCTCGTAGGGGCAAGCATCATCTTTGGCAATAATATCAAACACGAAAATATCGTTTTTGTCTTTGCTGTAAAGGCATTTTATCCAACAAAATTGTACAATAGCGTTGCCGTTGTTGTCGGTACGAACACTGCTTACGCTAAGTGGATTGGTTCGGAAATTAAAATTTCCACTCACTTTTTTTGCAGTAATACTTTTGATATTTTCGCGTGGAGCATCTGTTATTTTTACATCAAAACAAAGGTTATTGGAATTGGCATCAATCGTGAGGGTATCACCTTCTTGGTAATTTTGGCTGGGGTTGTTGGGTAGCGGGATACTCACAACGGGCGGGAAGTTTTCTTTACATTCGCGTACCAAGAACTGAAAATCTCTGCGAACTTCACCAATTTTTACACCATTTCTGAACTCCTCACACCTGATTGAAAACACGAAAAGCCCTGTTCTGTTCGGATTGACACTTAGCTCTCCCGTAGTGGCATTTATAGTTAGCGGTTGCCCCACGCTACTTGTGATGGCATTGGTAGCCGAGAAACCTGTTGCCCAAGTAACCGTAGGAGGTGGAAAGCCGTAGGGATTGGGGATATTTCCGTTGTTGAAGGGGTCGGGGTTGTTGCGGTTTGAGTAGCCATTGAAAGGCGTAACCATTGAATAGACGAGTTGGTCGCCATCGGCATCGGTAGCGGCGAAATTATTGGTAGAAAAATCTTTTTCCAAGCACAGATAATCGCCTGCAGGCATACTAAATGCAGGGGTGTTGTTGCGAAAAGGCTGTCCGCCTTGCTCAATGGCAGGAAACCACAAATAAAATACACTTCCTGCATCTCCCGAAGCCACAATATTGCTTACTACATTATTACGGCAACAACGCTCCCAAATGGCATAATATCCTTCGGTATCGCGGTAGTTATTGGGGTTCAAATCTACATCAGCAAGATAGCGAATAAGCCTTGTGCTTAAAAATTGTTGTTGGCAGTCGCTTCCCTGATATGGCACAAAGGCTTGCGAAGACTTATTCAGTGTAAAAGATTGCACTAATTGATTATTTCTGCGTCTGTAAATGGCTAAAATAATGTTGGCATCTTCGGCTTGCGAATTGCCATTGATTTGGTCAAAATACAAATTTACGATAAAGCGATAGCGATTGTTTGTGTTCAGATATTGCATTTGTATTTCACCGCCTACGATATGGGTAGCTAACAATTCGCCCACAAGACCATAAAAACAAAAAACAAAGATAAAGATGCGTTTCATACGTAGGTAAAATTTACTTGGGCTTAAATTTACTGAAAATCAAAGAAAAAAGCGAATTTTTTTGTATGAGAAAACAATAAACTAAATTTTTTCTTTGCATTTTTGGAAAATTTCCTAAATTAACGTTTCTAAAAGTAACTTTATGGACGAGCAACAGAAAATTGATGCCTACATTAAACAAATGCTGGAAATAAAGGCTCGTAAAGAACAACAAGAAATGAAAAGTGATTTACGTGAAATCAGCAAAGAGCTGGGTATGAGCGAAGCAGACTTGCAGGCGATAGAAGAAGAACGCAAAAAGCTAATCATACTGGGCAGAGGCTATGTCCAACATCAACAAGCCGATGATGCAATCGGTGTTTTAGAAAAGGCATACAGCCTTGAACCTGATGATGCTCAAACTCTTAGCTTGCTCGCCCAAGCACACGGAATAAAGTTTGTTCAAAGCAATCAAGCTCATCATAAAAAGAAAAGTGAAGAATTTGCCGCTCTCGCTCTTTTACAAAATCCAGAGGATACAGAAGCACTTGCATTGTTGCAATCTGTTCGCTATAAACCTAAACAAGAAATACAATGGAGACGCGTGGGAGTTTTGGGAGGCTTGGCAGTAGTAGTGAGTATGATAGGCTACTCTATCGTTAGCAGTGGAGGACAGACAAGCAGTAAAAAAGAGGAAAAAAAAGATAACACAGAGGTCATATCTAACAAGAATAACACAAGTGATAAAAATTCTACAAATTATCAGAATAATAGTCAGGAAAAAGTTATTACATATGCCAACACCGTAGGTGATAATGCCACTTTCAAGGCTGATGTTACGGGCAATCAAGTTAGAAACTGGCGAGTAGAGTATGATGGGAAGGTGATGAGTGTGGTAATGAAAGGTGATAAAAACAAATACCAAGATGCACAAGGCATTGGTATTGCCGAAACCAAAGCCAAAGATGCTGATGGCTTCAAAATACGCACTCCCGATGGGCAAACACTACTTTGGAAAGTGAAACTTGATGCTGCTAAAATAAAAGTTTCTAACAATGAAGAAAACAAAAATCCTTATGAACTCAAAAAGAAAGACGGAAAAATAAAAATCAGTAGAAATAACGTAGAAATAGCTAACTTGAAGGGTATTACTGCTTTTTCGGAAGCGGCAATGCACCTAAGCGATATTCCAAAAGAACAAAGATATATCTTAGTTGTTGAATTACTGATGAGAGGGCTTTAATCTATTGAGTGATAAATGATGAGTTGGCTTGTACTTATTGAGCTACTTATTTTTCAGAAAATAAAATCTATAAAATCAACTTTTAGACTTTTACGCCTATGTCAAACACAAAACCTTGGTTTGCTAAGTATCACCCCAGCATTCCCAAAGAAATCAATCCCGACCAATATCCTTCTTTGGTAGCGTTTTTAGATGAACATTTGCAAAAATATGCAGATTTGCCCGCCTACCAATTTATGGATAAGGTGCTTACCTACAAAGAAGTAGATAAAAAATCGAGAGCTTTCGCTGCCTATCTGCAAAGTTTGGGACTACAAAAAGGCGATAAGGTAGGTTTGCAGATGCCTAACATTCTGCAGTATCCTATTGCATTGTTTGGCATTTTGCGGGGTGGCTTTACGGCTGTTAATGTCAATCCACAATACACGGTGCGTGAAATGGAGCATCAGTACAAAGATGCCGATGTAAAAGCAACCGTAATTGTTGCTAATTTTGCCCAAAATCTTGAAAAAGCCTTACCTCACACCAACATCAAACACGTAATCGTTACCGAAATTGGTGATATGTTGGGATTATTGAAAGGAAAAATCGTAAATTACGTAGTGAAGCACAAGAAAAAAATGGTGCCACCTTTCAATATTCCTAACGCTGTTCCTTTTAACAAGGCTCTTGCCATAGGGGCAAAAAATCCTTTCAAAAAAGTAGAAGCCAAAAGTTCTGATATTGCTTTTTTGCAATATACAGGCGGTACAACAGGCGTTTCGAAGGGAGCGATGCTTACACACCGCAATATTTTGGCAAATATGATGCAAATTAAGGCTTGGATGAGTCCTAAACTCAAAGAACGCGAGGAGATTGTTGTTACGCCCCTGCCTTTGTATCACGTTTTTGCTCTTACCGTGAATTGTTTTTCAATGCTTGCTATCGGGGCAAAAAATATCTTGATTGCTAATCCTCGTGATATGCCTGCATTTTTAGGGGAAATGATTAAAAATAAATTTACGGTACTTACGGGTCTTAATACGCTTTTCGTAGGTATGATGAATCACCCCGATTTCAAGAAAATCAATTGGAGTGGCGTGAAAACTATCGTGGCAGGCGGTATGGCTATGCAAAAACCTGTTGCCGAAAAATGGAAACAACTCACGGGCATTGCCGTTGCCGAAGGTTACGGACTAAGCGAAACCTCGCCTGTACTTACCTGCAACCCCATAGATGGCACAGAGCAAATCGGAACAATTGGTATTCCATTGCCTAATGTTGATTTAAAACTCATTGATGATGATGGCAGAGATATGCCTCTTGGCGAAGCGGGTGAAATTTGTGCCAAAGGACCCAACGTAATGCTCGGCTACTGGAACAGACCAGACGAAACTGCCAAAGTATTCACCGAAGATGGCTGGTTCAAAACAGGCGATGTAGGCGTAATGCAGGAAGATGGCTTTTTCAGAATCGTAGATAGAAAGAAAGATATGATTTTGGTTTCGGGCTTCAATGTTTATCCCAATGAAGTGGAAGATGTAGTAGCAGGACACCCCAAAGTTTTGGAAGTTGCCGCCATCGGCGTTCCTGATGCCAAAGCTACCGAAAGAGTAAAACTTTATGTCGTAAAGAAAGACGAAAGCCTCACCGAACAAGAACTTCGCAAATTCTGTGAAGAAAATCTTACAGGCTACAAGCAACCTCGCGACATTGAGTTTAGAAAAGAATTGCCCAAATCAAATGTTGGTAAAATTCTTAGAAAAGTGCTAAAAGATGAAGTGAAAGCCCAAATGGAAGCCACAGGAAAAGCCTAAGGATGCCGAAAATCCTATCTTCGCAGATAGGATTTTCTTCTATAAACCTACTTGAAGTCCCAAACCTATGCCAAAGCTATTGGTAGATAGTTGCAGTTCGTTACTCTGCTTGAAAGGACTTCCCAAAGCCTTTCTGAAAGTGGGACTGATATGTAGCGTAGTTCTATAATTTAGCCTAAGCCCTACTGAAACTTCGACTAAGCCAACAGCCTGCAATCTATCAGTGTTTTGATACACTCGCCCAAAAGTTTCTTCGGCACTCCTGAAAGTATTGTTGAGCAAAAAATTATTTTCCATACCTATTGCCGCCCCATATTGCCAGCGATGCCCTGTTTGCTGATAGCCCAACTTGATAGGTACGGTAAGATACTGCATTTCTTGTGTAAAACGATAAGTTGAATAATTCGGCTCATTTATTGCCATACCTGCATTATCCTCAATAGCAGAGGTCTCGATAACTATAGGCGTAGAAATAGCACTAAAATAATTTTGTGTTTTTTCGGGCAATCTTCCCCAAATTTTCGCTAATTCAGGGCTTTGAGAATAGCTTTGAAAACTAAACAGACTTCTTTGGTAATGTAGCCCCGATGAGATGTAAAAATTTTTATGGAATTGCCAACCTAATTCAGCCCCTACGCCCCAACTAAAAATGTGCCTAAAAGATGCTATTTCTTTCCGTAAATTTTCCTCTCTTTGCAAACTTTGCAGGTTGGATAGCATACGCCCAAATTCGGGTAACATTGGCTTGTAAGAATATTTGTGCTGCACATATTGCGTTTGAGCATAGTTTTTCAGCCAAAAGGCTCTTTTTTTGGGTTTGCCGAGTTTTTCCAGAGGAGTTTCTTCTTCTGGTTTTTTGGAAGCTACTTTTTCCTCTGCCAACTCATACGCAGCTTCGGCTACAAAAAAAGTATTTTCTTCGTAGCTTTGCTTTTCAGATAAATGAGTTGGAGTTTTCCTTTTTTCTTGTGTTTTTTTGTTTAAAAAATTGGGGACGATAGGATTTGTGTTTCTTTCGGGTTGTGGAGCAATTTCTGCGATTGTTTCGTTTTGCCAATTGCCATCAAAAAGTTTTCCATAAAAATTATAGACTAAACGCCCATCGCCCAAGAAAAAGGCAACGAGAGCCGCCGCCCACCAAGCTATCCATTTTTTACGTTGGCGTTCTTTGTAGCCTAATTGCCAAGCGATAGCTTCCCAGACTGCCTCATTAGGCTTTTCGTAGGCATTTTTGAACTTACTTTGCCATATTTCCTCAAACTTAGGATATGTCATACAAATTGCCTGTAGTTTTGTAAAGTTGTTGTTTCAGAGCCTCTTGTTCTATCATTTCTCGCAAAATTTGCTTAGCTCTTGCGTATTGCGATTTGGAAGTTCCTTCACTAATTCCGAGCATTTCGGCTATTTCGTGGTGTTGGTAGCCCTCAATAGCATATAGGTTGAAAACCACTCTATAACGAGGTGCTAACTTCTGCACCATTGCGAGCAAGTCTTCGTAATTCAATTGAGCAACAATTTCTGTGCTTTCGTGATAATCTTCTTCTAAATCATTAACGTCTAAGGCAGGAAACAAGTATAACTTACTACGATTTTGTTTGAGTGCTGTATTGATAACGATGCGTTTTATCCAAGCCTCCAAATTACCTTCTTGCTTAAACGAGGCGATATTTTTAAAAACTCTGATGAAACTTTCTTGCAAGACATCTTCTGCTTCGAGCCTACCCGACGTGTAACGCAAAGCTACAACCAACATCTTCCCTGCAAAAGCCTCGTACAAACTTTTTTGGGCTTTGGGACATTGCTTTTGGCAAGCTCTGATGATATGGTTTTCGTCAAAAGGCACTGATTCAGTTTTACGATTTATTCAATTCTCAAAAGAAAGGTAAGCAAAAATAATGATTTTCTTTGAAAAATTGTTTGTTTTTTTATTTGTATTTCAGAGCAACGGCACTCAAGTCGTAGCCATATTTCGTTTGGCTCACGGTTAAGCTATAATTGATGTGCATAATGGCATCTGCCCCCATTTCTTTGGCTTTGCGAGTAAGTTGGAACACCAAAATTTCTTTTTCGTCGTATCTATATCCCTTTGGCAAATCTCCGTAATGAGTGAGTAATTCTTTGCGGGCTTTTTTATCCTTGGTAGTGTAATAACGCTCATTATTCAAGCTCACATTACCGATAATTTCGTAACTTCTACGTGGTTCTTGGTTATCCCAAAAAACTTCTACGGGATATTTATTGGTCATCATTCCCGAGCGAAACACACAAGCATTACATAAAAGCATCAGCCAAAAGAATTTTCCAAGAGATTGCATTTTTTTTATTTTTTATAGCCTTAACAAAGGTGGTTTTTCAAAAATCTATTTTTCCTGTACGTTGAGCGTGTTCATTGAGCGAAGCCGAAATGAGCCGAAACACACAGGAAAACAAAACTAAGTTATTTTGAGCATAAGTTCCAAGTTGTTCCTATGGTAAATTCGGCGGCTTCGGCAGTAGCGGCGTGAGTTTTGAGAAACAGACCTGTCCAGAAGTTTTTTAGAAAATAATATTTCAAACCATAGCGTTGATAGACTTTCATATCGGTAAGAGCCTCAAACTGCCTACGCAAATATACGCCAAATTGAATGTTTAGGCTCATTTTTCCGAAAATAATTTCATCGCCTATTATCCAACCTATTCGTCTGTAATCGGGTTTATGGGTGCTATCGGTAAATTTTTTATCAATTTGATATTTAATTCCTTCATTCCATGAAACATCAAAGCCTGTAACAAGTCTGTGCCTGCGGTTCAAATCTTTGGCAAGATACACACCCAAGTTGATTACCGTGTGTTTTCGTGGCTGATTGACTTCGGTTTCTATCAAACTTCCTGCCAAAGCAGTTTGCAAATGCCATTTTTTCTGAAAAGTATCTAAGCTATGTTTTTGGTAAAAAATTTTTTCGGGGGCAAAGGTATATTGTGTAGCAAGAGCGGCTGTAATGACATTTACGCCTGCATTGGGCAATTTATATGCTCCGTTGGAATAATGCGTAATTTGCAGAGCAATTTTACTTTGCCAATGGGCGTTCCATTGGTAGTTCCACAAAAAACCTCCTTGCATTACATAGCTCCATCGGTTGCTAAGGACGTTGTTACGGAAATTATTGTTCAGGTTGAAAGGGTTGCTTACATAGACTAAACCTGTACCGATTTTGAAGTCGCAACTATGTTTTGAGGCTTTATAGATTGGCACAAGCATATTTGCTGAAAGGGCGAAGGAATAACCTATGATAGGATTTTTATAATTGAAATAAGTAAAAGCAAAAGATGACTTGGGATAACCGAAGATTTGATGCCAATCTTTTGAGCCATTGAGGTAACGGTTGTAGTAGAGGGTAGTAGCCCAAGGGTGTGATTGTAAGTGTCCGACTTTTTGAGAATGTTTGAGGATAAAGCCATAATCGTACATCAGACCTATGTCAAAAGGTTGCTTTTGAGCAGATAAAATTTGGGGAAGTATCATTAGCAGAGCGAAGCAATGTATTTTCATAAGTAGTTCAATAGTTCAACAGAGGTAAATGGACGTTTGCATTTTCATAAAATTGAAAGACAAAATTTTGTCTTGTGTCTAATGTCTTGCCTCTTGTATCTAATAATCTGCAAAAATACAAAAAAAGCCTCGCTACACAAGTAGCAAGGCTTCGTAATTCAAAAAGCACAAATTAAGGGAACAATACACCTCTGATATTACGAGCATTGATGTCTATCAATGGTATTTTAGCTTCATACTTGGCATTGATAGCTTTGATAAACTGGTTAGCCACAATAGCATAGCCTTTTGGAGTGAGATGTATGCCATCAAGCGAGAATAAACCACCCGAAATGAAGGCAGTATTTACCGAAACACCATCAATGCTGTTATTCTGAATAATTTGATTGAAGGCAACATCAGAATCCACAATAGCCAAACCTTTGATATTAGCGGCACTTCTCAGCTTACTATTAAATTGATTGGTAAAATTTATTACTTGAGCAACTTCAGTGGCGTCTAATACTGCCCAATCAGGTATAGGATTAGGAAGCTGTGTTACAGGAGGATTAGGAATGCCTGTTGAACCATCATTAGGTTTTGCAACTCCTAAGCCAGCAGCTAAGCCAGTTGTAGGGTTGGTTAGCAAACTCTGAGCCGAGAGCAAGAAAAAGTCTGAACGAGGGTCCATTTGTCTTACTTCCCTAACATTTGTTGTATAAGGATTGTCTATTGAGATAACGAAATAATTATCTCCTGCAACAAAATTAGGATTTGAGTAAGGAATGTAAGGTCCAGTGCCATCAAAGTCTGTTGTATAAAGTGCATTAAGTGTTGCGGCTTGAACTGCAGTGAGAGTAACTTTTGGAAATCCACCGGGAGTAGTGTTAGCAATTAATTGGTTAACCGTGCGTACAAATGGAATATTCGTAATATTTGGTATGGTAGCTACTACACCTTTTGCACCGTTTGCAGTAAGAGCATTGATAAGTGAGTCTGTATTAGCGTTAAATGCTGGTGGAGGAGTAATAGTGTTGGGTGCCCCAATGCTGCTCAAAGGATACAATCCGTCGGAGATGTCAATACCCGTAGGGTCTCCACCACGAATTACATAGCCTAAAACATCATTATTACCAAGCCATAGAGAGAAAAAAGTAGCATTGGCTTCTTTTACAAAATCTGTATATTTTTTTGTAGTTAGAGGAGGCAATAAACGTTCAAAAAAGGGATTAAGTTGCGAATAAGGAGCTACGGTAACCTCTAACATTCTCATACCAGGGATACCAAAATTATTGAGGCTACCTCCTGTATAACGAGCTAACTGCCCAGTGGTTGGATTTACAACTGCTAAATTTGCTGTTTCGTTAGCAATAATTGGTGTTCCATTAGGGTTCCAACCTGTAATTTTAACAAAGCCACTTCCATTTTTTTGGGCTTCTTCGAAATAGGGTTGTACAAACTCACCACCACCTACTAACTTGAACTGCTCTGCAATGAAATTGGGATAAGAGTTTGCAATAGCATCGTTGTACAAACCGCCATCGGCATAGCCCGCTGTCAGGGAGTTACCTACAGCAATATATTTGCTAAGGTCTAATTGTTTGCCTGCTGTAGCAGGAACTTTATCTAATTGTGGCTTACAGGCAAAAAATGCCATTGCCGCTAATCCTGAAAGAAATATGTTTGTTTTTTTCATATCATTAAATGTCTAATAAGATTAAACTTTTGATTTTCAATTAGAACGCAAAAGACACACCTAAACTTCCTATGAGAGCTTTTGTTTTGAAATCACCAGTAGGAGCAATAGGGGCACCTCTGTTATCTAAAACTACATTTCTGTTAGTTCTTTTTTCTCTATTAGCATAAAGAACACTTGCATCAATGCTTACTTTACCAAATTTATATCCCAAACCACCTGCCAAATATGCTGTATTTGCATCAGGGGTTTCGGCGGTCATATAGCCATCTTGTACGGGAGTTGGGTCGTAATAAGCACCTGTCCTTACAGAAAATCCATTTTTTGTATATTCTGCACCTGCTCCTATCACAATTCTGTCTTTATAGTTACGAGGAGATGCCGAAAGCGTAGAACCAGCTACGGGGTCTTTGAAGGTGAAAGCTAATTCTTTGTAGGCACTCCAGAACGTATAGCGTGCATCTACATTGAACGTAAAGACCTCATTGGGTTTCCAAGAAACACCAAAGGTGAGTACAGCTGGTAAAGGAAGTTCTGAAGAGAAGCCAGTGCTCGATGTTCCGTTGTTCAAATTGGGGAAATTAGCGGAGATGGCTGCACCGGGAGGTCCTGAAAGTTGAGGAATATTAGAGAATGTAGCAGTACCATCTTCTACTTTGGCAGTTACTTGAGAGCGATAAGCCACCCCGATACTCACTTGTTCAACAGGGCGATAGACAAGCCCTACGTTCCAACCTATACCGTTGGCTTTTCCTTCTAAACGACTATCAGCAAATAGACCATTTACAGGGAGAGCCGTTTTTCTCTGTAAATCTACACTTCCCAATACATACTGAAAACCTGCTCCAAGTGAGATTTTATCGTTCACTTTGTACGCAAGAGTTGGTTGAATGTAAATAGCACGTAAGGAAATTTTTTCTAAATAGGTTTTTCCTACCCAGCCATCTTCCCATTTTGCGGTAGAGCCGTAAGGAGTTACTACACTTAGCCCTGCCTTAAAGGCTTTATCTTTGCCAAAGCCATATACAGCGTGTAGATAAAAAGGCGTACTAGTAGGATTTTGGGTTTGATAAATTTCTCCACCAGTTTGGGGTGCAAACTCGGTGGTTGCAAAAATGCCATTCACTCCTACCGCTACGCCACCTCCTTCTACAAATCCAACGGCACCGGGATTATAGAAAGCATTACTTACATCGGCTAAGGCAGAACCCGTGTTCCCCATACCTGTCTGCCTAACTCCTTGTAATACCACTTGGAAACCGCCTGCTTCTGCCCACAGAGCAGCACACAGTCCTAAAATTGTAAAGGTTATTTTCTTCATAAAGAAAAATTTAAGTTAAGGTTAAATGAACTTAATACAGCAAATTTAACTGCTATAATACGACTTTTCCAACATTTGTTTTGCTTTTTTTTAGTTTTTTTTAAAAAAGGTCTGCAAGCATAATAAATTAAGCTATTTTTTTGTAATTATCATAGCACAGACTATGCCTTCTTCAATCCAAGTTCTATGAGTCTTTCGTTCAGAAATTCGCCTGCGGTCATATCGGAATAGAGCTTGGGGTGGTCTTCGTCTATGCAAGAAGGCAGGCAAGTCAAATCCATTTCAGAACGTGGGTGCATAAAAAACGGAATAGAATATCTTGATGTATTCATTTTTTCGCGTGGCGGATTGACCACTCGGTGAATTGTAGATTTCAGTTTGTTGTTTGTGAGGCGGTCTAACATATCGCCTACATTCACCACAATTTGGTCAGGAAGAGCGGTAATCGGAATCCATTTGCCATCTCTACGTAGTACCTGCAAACCTTCAGCACTTGCTCCCATAAGCAAAGTAATCAGGTTTATATCGCCGTGAGCGGCAGCACGTACAGCATCAGCAGGTACGGAGTCTGGGTCTTCAATAGGGAAGTAGTGCAAAGCCCTCAATATACTATTGCCATAGGCTACTTTGTCATCAAAATAATGTTCGTCTAAGCCCAGATACAAGGCAATAGCCTGCAACATAATTTTTCCTGTATTTTCCAAGATACGATAAGCCTCTTGCGTATATGTTTGGAAATCTGGAACTTCTTTTGGAAAAATATTTTCAGGATATTCCCTTTTTACAGGGTCGGTATCAGGAATGCTTGCGACGTCTTGCCCTACGTGGTAAAACTCTTTCAAATCTCCAACATTTCTGCCTTTGGCGTGCTCTTTATTTTTGCCTGTGTAGCCTCTTTGCCCTGCCAGACCTTCAATTTCGTATTTGCTTTTTACCTCATCAGGCAGTTTGAAAAAAGCCATCACAGCTTGATACAACTTTTCGGTGAGCTCATCACTTAATCCGTGATTTTTAATAGCTACAAAGCCAATGTTATTATAGGCTTCGCCGAGTTTGGCAACAAAGTTTTGCTTCCTGATAGGATCCCCCGAAGTGAAATCGGCTAAATCCAAAGAGGGTACTTGGTCAAATAGTATTTCTTGCATAATGATTTAGTTTTGCTGTGGAAATATACACAAAAAATAAATTCTTACGGAGTGTATCTCAAAAAAATTCTTATCCTACTCCCACTCAATCGTGGCAGGGGGTTTGGAAGAAATATCATAGACCACACGATTTACGCCTTTTACTTTATTGATAATTTGGTTTGAAATATCAGCTAAAAATTCGTAAGGCAATCTGCACCAGTCGGCAGTCATTCCGTCGAGGCTACTTACAGCTCGCAAAGCAATTACATTTTCGTAGGTACGTTCGTCGCCCATTACGCCTACACTTTGTATAGGCAACAAAATCGCTCCTGCCTGCCAAACTTCATTGTAGAGGTTGGATTTTTTCAAACCTTCTACGAAAATTGCATCAACTTCTTGCAAAAGAGCAACTTTTTCGGCTGTAACTTCTCCCAAAATCCTGATAGCCAGCCCAGGCCCAGGAAAAGGGTGGCGGTTGAGGATATTTTCGGGCAAGCCTAATTCTTTGCCGATGGCTCGCACTTCATCTTTAAAAAGAGTATTGAGCGGCTCAACAATTTTGAGTTGCATTCGTTCGGGTAAGCCTCCTACATTATGATGCGATTTAATCGTAACCGAAGGACCTGCTACACTTACGCTCTCGATTACATCGGGGTAAATAGTGCCTTGTGCAAGCCATTTCACGTTCTCTATTCGGTGAGCTTCTTGGTCAAAAACATCAATAAAGGTTTTGCCGATAGCCTTGCGTTTGGCTTCGGGGTCGGTAAGTCCAGCTAAGGCTTCATAAAAACGAGCTTTGGCATCAACACCTCTTACATTTAATCCTACATCTTGATAAGAATGTAAAACGATTTCAAATTCATTTTTACGCAGTAGTCCATTATCCACAAAAATACAATACAAATTTTTGCCGATGGCTTTGTGCAAAAGCATTGCCGCAACGCTTGAATCAACGCCCCCCGAAAGTCCCAAAACGACTTTATCATTTTGCAGTTTTTCCTGCAAATTTTTGATGCTACTCTCAATAAACGAGGCGGGTGTCCAAGAGGGTGTGCATTGGCAAATATCTATGACAAAATTTTTCAGCAATGTTTTTCCTTCCAAAGAGTGCGTTACTTCGGGGTGAAATTGTATGCCGAAGGTGGGTTCATCTTTTATTTGGAAAGCCGCAACACTGACACTTTCGGTGCTGGCGATAAGATGGAAATCATCAGGAATTTTTGTAATGGTATCGCCGTGGCTCATCCATACTTGCGAATTTGGCGATAGTCCTTTGAATATGGGGTTATTTTGCTCAAAAAATACCAAATTAGCTCTGCCGTACTCGCGTGTAGGTGAGGCTTCTACGTTGCCACCATATTTTTGCGAAAGTAGCTGTGCTCCGTAGCATATCGCCAAGATAGGTTTTTTTTTGCGTAAGCTATCCAAATCTATATCAGGCGAGCCTGCCTGCCGTACCGAGCAAGGACTGCCCGAAAGAATAATACCCTTCACTTCATCAAGGTTCGGAATTTTATTGAAGGGGTGTATTTCGCAATATACGTTCAGTTCTCTGATACGTCTTGCAATAAGTTGCGTATATTGTGAGCCGAAATCTAAAACAAGTATCTTCTCCACGTTTTTGCAGTTTTAGAATAAAAGAAACAAGAAGTAGGAAACAAAAGGCAAGAAGCAAGAAAAAATCAATATCTCATCACTCATCATTCATCATTCATCACTACTTTCGTATAGTTTGGGTTCTATCAGGTCCTATCGAAATCATCGTAATCGGCACGCCAACGGATTTTTCTATAAAATTTACGTATTCTACAAGATTTTTGGGCAATTTTTCAAAATTATTGAAGTCTCTCAAATTTGTTTTCCAACCTTCAAAGGTTTTGTAAATAGGTTTTACGGGTTCTGTAAGTAAGCAGTAAGGCATTTTTTCGGTGATAGTGCCATCGGCAAGTCGGTAATGCGTGCAGACTTTTATTTCGTCCAAAATACTCAACACATCGGCTTTCATCATAAACAGTTCGGTTACGCCGTTAAGCATAATGGTATAACGCAGAGCAGGTAAATCGAGCCAGCCACAGCGGCGAGGTCTGCCCGTAGTTGCTCCAAATTCTCTGCCTTCTTTGCGAATAGCTTCGCCTGTTTCATCTTCAAGTTCGGTAGGAAAGGGACCGCTTCCTACGCGTGTGCAGTAGGCTTTGAAAATCCCCATTACTTTTCCTATTTTGTTGGGAGCAAGTCCCAGCCCCGTACAAGCCCCTGCTGCTAAGGTGTTGGAACTCGTAACGAAAGGATATGAACCAAAATCAATATCCAAAAGCGAACCTTGAGCCCCTTCGGCAAGTATGGTTTGCCCATTTTGTAAGGCTTCGTTGATGAGATATTCGGTATCGGTAAGCTGAAAACTGCTCAAAAACTCAATAGCTTCAAAAAAATCTTTTTCTAAACTTGGCAAATCAAAATCGGTATAGTTGTATTGTTTGAGCAATTGGAGATGTTTTTGCGAAAGGCGTTGGTATTTTTCTTTAAAATCTTTGCTCAAAATATCGCCCACACGCAAGCCATTTCTACCGATTTTGTCCATATAGGTAGGTGTGATGCCTTTGAGTGTAGAACCGATTTTATCTTTGCCTTTTGCGGCTTCGGAGGCGGCATCCAAGAGCCTATGCGTAGGGATAATAAGTTGCGTTTTTTTGGAAATAAAAATTTTTGATTTGATTGTCTGCAAATCTTGTTGGAGTGCTGAAATTTCTTTACGAAATACAATCGCATCAAGCACAACACCATTTCCGATAATGTTTTGGGTGTTGGGGTGAAAAATTCCCGAAGGAATTTGATGTAACACATACTTGAAACCATCAAACTCTAAGGTATGCCCTGCGTTGGGTCCGCCTTGGAACCGTGCAACTATCTGATACTGCGGAGCAAGAAAATCTACTACTTTGCCTTTGCCTTCATCGCCCCATTGTAAGCCTAAAAGAACATCTGCTTGCATTGAAAAATCGTTTTTAAAACAGATTGCAAGATTACGCAAAAAACCTTAGAACAAAAAATTTTCGTAGAATGCTTTTCGTGAAGCAAAAAAATGTTTCTTTGTGTAGAGTTTCAAACCTTTTAATCTTTCTATGAAAAAAAATATAAAAAACTTAGTTGAGAGTAAGCGTTTTGTTCGCCTTACCAGTATTGTTATTATTCTTTGCTCGATTGTTTTGGGTGTAGAAACGGCATTTCCAGCTCATTTAGCTTTATTTCAGGCAATAGATATGGGTTTTACGGTGTTTTTTGTTGTAGAAATTGTATTAAGACTTATCGCCGAACCAAACCCAATTGAATTTTTCAAGTTATTTTCTTTAAAGAAAAATGGCAAACAAATTCAGATTGTTTTTGAAGAACGAGGTTTTTGGAATTGTTTTGATTTTATCATTACGGCGTTTAGTGTTTTTAGCTTAGTAGTGCATATTTTTGAGCACCCCGAATTTTTGGTGGTAGGGCGTTTGTTCCGTGTATTGCGTATTTTGCGTTTGCTTGAAGTAAGTAGTGAGCTTAAAGAAGTAGAAAGAAAAATTGTTAGTATTATTCCTACGGTTTTTTCATTTGCTTTGCTGTTGGGTGTATTGATTTACATTTATTCTATCATCGGAATTTATTTATTTGGGCATCATAAATACGAAAATGCCGATTTTAGCAGTTTGGGTGGGGCTTTTCTTTCGCTTTTTACACTGATGACCTTAGAAGGTTGGGTGGATATTATGTACCAAGCCAGCAGTAATTTTGAAGGGAATTGGTATTGGATTGTAAAAGGCTATTTTATTAGTTTTGTCATTCTCACCGTAATTATTAGTTTCAATGTTTTTGTGGCGGTGCTTACCTCGCAAGTGCAAGAGAAAATCAATGCAAGGCAAGTTTTAGAAGAAAAAGCATTGTTTTTGGGTATAGAGAAGGACATCAAAGAAAGCCGAACCGAACTGAGCAGTCAGATAAAAAATTTGCTCGCAGAAATTGAGACTTTGAAAGAGGAAATCCGTAGCTTGAAAAAATAAGTGTTTGTTATCAGAAGTAGCCTAAGTTCAAAGTGAAAAATTATGTATCAAATTGAAATGTACAACAAAACTCAAATGATGATTTTCAACGATTATGAAAATTCAGAAAAACTTGAATTACATAATCGCAGATACATTGGTAATAAAGCAAAGTTAGCTAACTGGATAATAGAAATTATCAAGAACAAAACTACGGGCAATGACACCTTTATAGATTTGTTTGCAGGAACATCAATTGTGGCGAAAGAAGCTATGAAAACTTACAAAAATGTTGTTATCAATGATATTTTGTACTCTAACAACATTATTTATCAAGCCTTTTACGAGCCTAAAAAGTGGGATTGTAAAAAACTCTTTGAAATAGCAAATTGGTATAATACACTAAATCCCGAAGCACTTGAAGAAAATTATTTTTCTGAAAACTTTGGAGATAAATTTTACGAAAAAGGTATTTCAAAACTTATCGGATACATTCGGCAAGACATTGAAAATCGCAAAAACGAGTTGAACTCAAAAGAATATGCTATACTCCTTACTTCTCTAATCTACACAATTGATAAATTAGCCAATACCGTAGGGCATTTTGAGGCATATATCAAAAAGCCTGTTCCCAAAAAGCCATTACACTTCCGTCTAATTCAAACCGAAGATTCTGAGGGAGTTCAAATTTATAGAGAAGATGCCAACCAATTAGCTAAAAAACTAAAAGGCGATGTTGCATACATTGACCCACCTTACAATTCAAGACAATACAGCCGATTTTATCATATTTACGAAAATTTGGTTCAATGGAAAAAACCTAAACTATACGGTGTCGCACTCAAACCAACCCCCGAAAATATGAGTGTCTATTGTACTTCAAAAGCCAAAGAAGCCTTAAAAGATTTGGTAGAAAATTTAGATGTAAGGTATTTGGCTGTATCATACAACAACACGTATCAGTCTAAAAGTAAATCTTCTGCAAATAAAATTAGATTTGAAGAAATCGTTGAAATTTTGAGTGGTATCGGAGAAACTAAAATTTTTGAGCAATCATACAGATATTTTAATGCAGGAAAGACAGATTTTAGCGACCATAAAGAATTTTTATTCTTGACAAAAAAATATGCTTAAGCCCGATAAGATATATCGTTCGCCATTATTTTATGTAGGAGATAAATACAAACTTTATCCCAAAATATGTAAATATTTTCCCAAAACGATAAATCGTTTTATTGAGCCATTTACTGGGGGCGGTTCAGTATTTCTTAATGTACAAGCCAAAGAATATCTGTTGAACGATATTGATACCAACGTTATCAATATTCACAAGTTTCTCATAGAGCAATCGCAAAACCCAAAGGTTTTTTTTGAAAACGTTTTTGAACTTATCCAAAAATATAATTTATCGCATTCGTATATTAAAGATGTTGTTCCACAAGATTTAAAGGAAAAATGGGTAAAAACATATTACGCCAAATTCAATAAAGAAGGTTTTGAAAAATTAAAAGCTGATTACAACGCAAGCTCCGAAAAAAATATTTTGCATTTGTATCTGCTTTTGATTTACGGCTTTAACCGAATGTTGCGTTTTAATGCAAAAGGCGAATACAACCTTCCCGTTGGCAACGTAGATTTTAATAAAAATACCGAAACAGCACTCAAAGAGTATTTCTATCTAACCAAGTACAGAAAGATACAACTTTTTAATTTAGACTTTGAGGATTTTCTCAAAACCATTCAATATCAAAAAGACGACTTTGTTTATCTTGACCCTCCTTATCTGATTACATTTAGCGAGTACAATAAACTTTGGAATGAAAAAACTGAAAAAAGACTACTGGATTCTTTGGAATGGTTAAATACTCAAAATGTAAAATTTGCTATTTCAAACGTTTCACATTACAAAGACAAAATCAACAAGCAGTTTTTAGAGTGGAGCAAGCAATATAATTCATTTGAAATAAAAAGTAATTACATAAGCTATCACGATAATTCACAAAAAGAATTTAAAGAATTGTTAGTTACTAATTTTGCTCCTGAAATTTTAGTGCCAAAACAAAGCAAGCTAAATTTCAAAGACCTTGAAACTATGCCTCAATAATGGAAAAGAAAAAAAGAAAAACAAAAGCCACCTACAAGCAGATGGCTTTTGAAACAGCAATAAGAAATCCTGAACGATATAAAAAAATCCTAACAGCAATTTCACCTTATATTGATAGAATTTTAAATGATGAAACCTTGTTGCAAATCGTTTCCTCGATGTACCTGAATGGGATAGTTTCAAGTGATAACATTGAAATTGAAGAGGATACTACAATTGCAAGCATTGCCGATGCAGTGATTTCGGTGAATAGTTCCCGAAAAGCCGATGGTGGATTTCCGCAAGGCTATCCATCACGTTTTTGGACTTATATGAGAACTTTGTCAGAAATGGGATTTGTTTTGGCTCAATACAAGCAACCTTTACAATTTTCGGAAGTCGCTTTAAAACTTATCCATAATGAAATAGACGAGCAAGAAGCATTCTCCGTACAAGCAATGAAATACAATAGGCGTTCTCCTTATCGTAATGTATTAAATGATTTCAATTATTTTAGATTTATTTTGGAAGTCTTACAAATAAAGCAACAAATTTCTTACGAGGAATTCGTTGTTTCTACGTTTAGCAAAAATGGCGATGTTTCAGCGTTTCTAAGAATTATAGAAGAAAATAATTTCAGAAATACCTCCGAACTTGAAGCATTTTTAAGAACTAACTACAAAACAAATCTGAAATCGCAAACCATATTGCGTGATTACCCTGATGCGATACTTCGTGTCTTGATTATCACAGGTTTTGTATCAGTACAGTTTAGAGGTAAGATGCTCATTTGTCGTAATATTGCAAATGATAGTTATATCAAAGATTTGCTTTCTGTAAAGATAGAACTGAACGAAAAAGAAAAAGAAAACCCAAACTTACACTTCGCAAAACTTGAAAAGTACAACAAACAATTACTTGAAATAATTTACAAATATCGCCAAAAAACATCTCAACAAGATGGTTTTGAGTATGTTAAGAAACTTCTCAAAATCATAAAAAACTATGAACTTAATGAAGAAAAAATTATTGAAAGTATCAAAAACATCGGAACTTCAAAAAGTAGTATCCCCGCATTCAAATACATTGCAGAGCCTCTACAATTGGAGTTTTATTTAAGTCTGATTTTGGTACTGAAATATGGCGATAAATTCGCTATAAAACCGAATTACAAAGCTGACTACATCGGTTTGCCCATTTCTCACGCACCAAGTAACGTAGGAGATATTGAAGTATATTCAGAACATTTATACTGGCTAATTGAAGCAACACTTATACGAAATAGAACACAACAACTCAATAGCGAAACAACATCTGTCATTAGGCACTTCTTAGAAGATAACAAACGCAACAACTATCTTTCAAAATATCTTTCATTTGTTGCCCCTGTTATTCATCAAGATACCCAATATTTTTACGAATACTCAATAGTGATGAATAAAACAGAATCCCAAAATATTTTTTTGAAACCATATTCAATAGCCGAATTTATTGATATAACGCTAAAAAAAGATAATTTTAAGGATATGGAAAATCATACAAGACAGGTAGTTGAAAATTTTAAAAAAAATTTGAACTAAGAATAAAATCCGTAGCTTGAAAAAATGAACATCACCGAATCGCCATCAAAATACGACCATTTAGAGCAAAAAAGCATTTTAGAGATTTTGCAGGGTATCAATGCCGAAGATAAAGCCGTGCCTTTTGCCGTAGAAAAGGCTATTCCACAGATTGAAAAGTTAGTCCGTGAAATTGTAAGCCGAATGCGACTGGGGGGAAGGCTCTTTTACATAGGGGCAGGCACGAGTGGACGTTTGGGAATTGTAGATGCTTCGGAGTGTCCGCCTACTTTTGGCGTACCTTACGATTGGGTTATTGGTATTATAGCAGGAGGCGATTCGGCTATCCGCAAAGCTGTAGAATTTGCCGAAGACGATACCGAGCAAGCGTGGAAAGATTTGCAAAGCCATCAAATCAATACCTTAGATGTAGTCGTGGGCATTGCCGCTTCGGGCAGAACGCCTTACGTAGTAGGAGGCTTACGTAAAGCCCAAGAAAATAACATCTTTACGGCTTGCATTACTTGCAATCCCAACACCGAAGTAGCTAAATTTTCCGACATTGCCATTGAGGTAATTGTAGGAGCAGAATTTATCACAGGCAGTACGCGTATGAAAGCAGGCACAGCCCAAAAACTCGTACTGAATATGATTTCTACTGCCACAATGATACAACTCGGCAGAGTAAAAGGCAATAAAATGGTAGATATGCAATTAGCCAACAATAAACTAATTGAAAGAGCAACAAAAATGATTATGCAAGAGTTATCTATCAACGAAGAAGATGCCAAGAAATTGCTTGAGCAATACGGCAACGTAAGAAAAGTATTGGAAAACTACCAAAATAAATTGCAATGAACCTACGCCATTTCACCAAAGCCGAAATCCTTGACCTCGAAACGCTCTATCGCCGAAACCTGATGAATACACTTATTGGCTTCAAAAATGCCAATTTAGTAGCTACTAAAAGTAAAGATGGCACGGAAAATCTTGCTATTTTTAATTCTTTGGTACATATCGGAGCAAATCCGCCTCATATCGGCTTTGTGATGCGACCAACTACCGTAGAACGCCACACCTACGACAATATCCACGAAACAGGCTATTATACCTTCAACCACGTACATACGAGTTTTGTAGAAAAAGCTCACCAAACCTCTGCCAAATACCCCCGCAATGTTTCGGAATTTGAGGCTTGCGGATTTACGCCTCTCTACCAAAACGATTTCTTTGCCCCTTACGTGCAAGAAAGCCACATTCAAGTAGGAATGAAATTTGTTGAAGAAATCTTCATTAAAACCAACGAAGTCTATCTAATAATCGGTGAGGTGCAGGAGTTTTTTGTGCAAGAAGATTGTATTCGCCCCGATGGTTTCATAGATTTGGCAAAAGCAGGAACGGCTGTGGTAAGTGGCTTAGATGCTTACTATCAAGCACAAGAAATTGCCCGTTTGAGTTATGCTCGTCCTAATCAAGAAGTAAAGCAAATTTTTTAGTCTGTGAATTTTGAACACCACATAGAAACCCTAAAAAAAAGATTGGCTCTGGGGAACTTACCCGGTAAAGATGCCCAAATCAAGATGGTTTCTGATGCTTTTAAAGACAGATACTTTGATATAAAGCCTAACGCCCACACTCGCGAAGGAGCTGTTTTGGTGCTTTTGTATCCTCAAAAGCATAGTTTGCATATTCCCCTGATTGTCCGCCCAAGCACCGAAAAAGGCGTACATAGCGGACAAGTTGCCTTTCCCGGTGGAAAAAAAGAAAAAGAAGACCTCAACCACACACATACGGCTCTTAGAGAAGCCCAAGAGGAGGTAAATTTAGACATAAGCAAAGTAAAAGTTCTTGGACAACTCAGCCCACTTTTTGTATTTGCCAGTAATTTTATGGTATATCCTACCCTTGCCGTTATGGACGAAGAACCTATCCTCAAGCCTAATCCAAAAGAGGTTGCCGCTATCTTTTCGGCAGATTTGAACCTACTCCAACGTCCTGAAACTATCAAAAAAACAACTATTCAGACACCACAATATACCTTTGAAACCCCTTATTTTGACATTGACGGCAAAATAGTTTGGGGGGCAACCGCTATGATGCTTAGCGAATTGATTGAATTGGCAGAAATAAGTAGTTAGACATAAGACTTGACAAGCAAAAAATAGTATTGTTTTGCGAGATTTTACGAAGTCATAAATATCTGCTTAATTTTGTTGAATTATCTCACAAAAATGTAGTATTTGTTTTGAGAAAAGGTAAAAAAAGATTAGCAGCCAATATTCTTGTAGTGATTTTTACACTATTTGCCTATTATTGTGCCTATCTGTCGCCCATAAAATATTGGTGGGCAGGCTTTTTGGCTCTAAGTATTCCTGTATGCTTGCTTACAAATGTTATTTTTTTGTTACACTGGTTTTTGCACAAATCTTTCAGAGGTTTTATTTCTTTAGCAACCTTGCTGATAGGCTATCCATTCTTGGAGAGTAGCATCAGTTTAGCTCTTGGTAAAAATATCAAAAAAAATAAGGCGAATACTTTTAGCCTGATGAGCTACAATGTAAAGGTTTTCAATGTGTATAATCATTTGCAGGGCAAAGACAGCATCAATGCCAAAAGTATTATCCAGCAAGTAGTAGAAGACAGCAGCGATATAAAATGCTTGCAAGAGTTTTTTTGCGAAGATGACTCGAAAGTTTTTAATACCATCGAGAGAATCAGGCAAAACAAAAAATATCATTATGCCATCGCCCCCACGAAAGAAAAACGTAACAATTACTTTGGTATAGCCATTTTTTCAAGATTTCCCATTATTCGAGCCGCAGAAGTTCCTTTTCCCAAAAGTAAAAACAGAGGACAATTTGCCGATATTTTGATAGGAAAAGATACCATACGCATTTACAATGTACATCTGCAATCCATCAGTTTAGACGAAGAAAAGATGTTTAGTAATGAGAGTTATGAAGAACTCAAAAAAACATATAACAATGTCTTCAAGAGAATGAAGCGAGGTTTTCAGCAAAGAGCTCTGCAAACCGATTTGCTGATAAAACATATCACTCAATCGCCTTACCCTGTTATCCTTACAGGAGATTTAAACGACACTCCATACAGCTACACTTATACAAGTTTCAAAAATATTCTTCAAAATGCCTTTGAAAAAGCAGGTACGGGCTTCGACTTTTCTTACAATGGCAAAATGTTCTTTTTAAGAATTGATAACCAGTTTTTTAGCAAAAAAATAAAAATTCATTATTTTGAAACAGACCGCAAATTTACCTACTCCGACCACTTTCCTATTCGGGCAGTGTACGAACTCAACAAATAATTTTCTTTTGCATACTAAATTCATTATTTTTTCGTTTTTTTGCAACAGTGTTTCAAAAAAAATCTTTATGAAAAAGTTTCTTCTGATTCTTGCCTTACTTTGTTTTATGAAAGCAAAAAGCCAAACTCCTATTGCTCCTAAGGCTGCCATTAAGCCCAAAGAACTGATTACACACGGACACAAGCGTATTGATAATTATTATTGGCTCAATGAGCGTGAAAACCCCGAAGTGATAGATTACCTCAAAGCCGAAAATGAATATTTGGAAAAAATGCTCGCCCCAAGCAAACAGCTACGTGAAAAACTTTTTGAGGAAATGAAAGCACGCATCAAAGAAGATGACGAAAGCCTCCCCTACAAAATGGACGGCTATTTTTATTACACTCGTTTTGAAAAAGGAAAGGAATATGCCATCAACTGCCGTAAAAAAGGAGATTTGAAAGCCAAAGAAGAAATCCTCTTAGACCAAAACGAGCTTGCCAAAAATACCAAATACTTTGCTCTTGGTACAATGGCTATCAGTACCAACAACCAACTCCTCGCCTATGCTACCGATACCGTGAGCCGAAGAATTTACAACATCTACCTCAAAGACCTCAAAACAGGTAAAAATCTCCCCGATGTAATCCAAAACACCACAGGCAACGTAGTTTGGGCAAACGATAACAAAACCCTTTTTTATAGCCGTCAAAATCCCCAAACCTTGCGTTCTTTTCAGATATACAAACACATTGTAGGAACAGACAGCCGTAGAGATGAGTTGGTTTATGAAGAAAAAGATGAAACTTATAGTTGTTATATCACGAAAACTAAATCCAAAAAATACTTGATGATTGTTTCATCAAGTACGCTTGCCAACGAAACGCAAATTTTAGAAGCTGATAAGCCCAACGGTAAGTTTCAGGTTTTCTTGCCACGCCAAAAAGACCATTTGTACAGTGTAAGCCATTATGCCGATAAATTTTACATTATCAGCAATCTCAATGCCCCCAACTACAAACTAATGGAAACCAGCACCAAAAAAACTGATGATATAAAACTTTGGAGAGAAGTTATCCCTCACCGAAAAGATGTTTATTTAGAAGATACCGAAATTTTCAAGGATTTTCTGGTAGTTACTGAGCGTAAAAATGGCTTGCTGAATATGCGTATTATTCGCTGGAAAGACAAACAAGAGCATTACTTAGACTTCGGCGAACCCGCCTATACGGCGTATGTTTCTATAAACCCCGATTTTGATACCAAAGTTTTGCGTTACGGCTATACTTCGCTCACTACGCCTACCTCTACCTACGACTACGATATGGAGAAACGTAGCAAAACCCTGATGAAACGCCAAGAGGTTTTGGATAAAAATTTTGCTCCCGAAAACTACATCACCGAACGCATCTACGTAACTGCCCGCGATGGTGCGAAAGTACCTGTTTCTGTTGTCTATCACAAAAATACCAAAAAAGATGGTTCTGCTCCTCTGTTGCAGTATGCCTACGGCTCGTATGGAGCAAGTATGGACGTATATTTCAGCTCTACAAGGCTAACTCTATTGGATAGAGGTTTTGTGTATGCTCTTTGCCACATCAGAGGAGGGCAAGATTTGGGACGTGCTTGGTATGATGAAGGCAAGATGTTTAAAAAGAAAAATACATTCTACGACTTTATCGATTGCTCGGTGTATCTGATTGAAAACAAATACACTTCTCGCGAAAAACTCTTTGCCGAAGGGGGCAGTGCTGGAGGCTTACTAATGGGAGCGATTGCTAATATGCGTCCTGATTTGTATAGGGGCATCATTGCCGAAGTGCCTTTTGTAGATGTAGTTACTACGATGCTCGATGAAAGCATACCCCTTACCACTGGTGAGTGGGACGAATGGGGAAATCCAAAAAATATTGATAGCTACATCTATATGCTTTCCTACTCCCCTTACGACCAAGTAGAACCGCAACGCTACCCCAATATGCTCGTAACCACAGGATTTTACGACTCACAAGTACAATACTGGGAGCCAGCCAAATGGGTAGCTAAATTGCGTGCAACAAAGACCGACCAAAATATGCTTTTGCTTTATACAAACTTAGATGCAGGACACGGCGGGGCTTCAGGAAGGTTTCAGGCTCTTAAAGAATTAGCTCTCAATTACGCTTTTATGTTCCAAATTTTGGGCATTAAAGAGTAAGTAATTCCACAGAACTAAACGAACATTTGTATTTTTGCAAAAATTCGATAAAAAATGCTTATTCCTTACTCTTTTCTCCTTTGTCCAATTACTTGGCAACTTATTACAAATCAAAGTTTTTAAATATGATTTGGTATAGCACTATCAAAAAAGCTAAGCCCAAAAAAACTACTGATATGATTTTTACTTTTTGATTGAAGCCCATTACAACAGGTCTGCTATCGGCATTTTTGATTTCTTTTTGCAACTGGCTATCTTCCAAAGAAATATTTTCTATGGCTTTGCCACTCACTTCCAATGTAAGCCTTGAACGCAAAGTATCATATTTTTGTGTTTCGGTATTGAAATACACTAAATAAAACAGATTTTTAAGTGGATATTTGCCCGGTTTTTTGGCTACGATAGCATATTTGAAAGTTTTGATACCCAAAAGTTGCGTGGGTGTTTTACGAATAATTTGCTCTATGGTGGGGGTATAAATTTCCAAATCTTTTGCTGTTGTTTGTGTAAGGTTAAGCATAGCAAAATTACCGCTACCCACTACATTTATTTGATAACTGACGGTTTGTCCTGTTTGTATTTTCAGATAAGAAATAGCCTCTTGCCACTGAAAACGCCCCACAGGTACTTTTTTTTCTGCCTTCGGAATAGGTTTTACTTCAATCCTGACGGCTTGCGTTTTAAGAGTAATAATGTTATTGTGTTCTTTATCTTCCATTTGCAACTCCAAACTCGGAATTTGCCACAAGCCTGCCTCGGCAGGATAGAATGCCGCCTGATAAAATGTATAACGTGTGTATTTCCGTTTGCCAAGTTCTAACTTTTCGGTGCGTACCGTGTCCAAGCGATAATCTTCTTCCCACGCTTTGCTTGGGCGAATTTGTCTAACAATGCGAGTAAGTTGTTTATCTAATTGATACAAATCAAGAGAGGCGGGGGCATCTTCAGCAACATACAAAGCAAAACTTATATTCACTTCCTCTCCTACAAAAACTTCTTTTTGACTTACATTGAGTAAAAGAAAAAAATCTTGCAATTTGCTGATATTCAAGGCTATGTTTTTTTGTCCTTCCTCTTCCAACTCTGCAAGTAAATCTTCTTCGTTGTCTTCATTTTTTTCATTTTTCACCACCAAAACTTCCTCACCTTTGAAAGTAGCTTTTTTACCATTCACACGCAACTCAAAAGATGGTATCGTAAAAGTTCCTGTTTGTTTGGGTTTATAGTTTTGCTCAATTCCTTGTGTAATTTGCCCTTTCTGATTGGTGTATTCCAAAGAAACCTGAAAAGCCTTTTCAAAATTGCTGATTTCGGGGAAGTCTTCTACTTGTTTCAATTCTTCATTATTTATTAACATTCTGATTTGCAAAAATTCATTTAGATTGATTTTTTTGCGGGCAAGTTCTATGCGTACTTCTTGTGCTTTTGCTACTATGCAAAATAGCGTTGCTATTAAAATAATAGAACTTTGCCAACTTTTTTTTACATTTTTTAAAGAAATCATTAGGAAAATTATTTTTTTTGCTTTAAATTAGCACTTGGTATTGAAACAAAAAACAAGAAAGCCTATGAAGCAAATTTAACGCAATTAATCTGTTTCAAAACCCTATATGCCTATGTTAGAGTATTTTAAATTGATTTTAGAGAAAGTAAGTTTTGATAAATTTTTATTTGAGAAGGAACTTCGTAAAGCCTTGGCACACCTAAAACCTTCGGAGCAAGAGGCTCTTCGTCAGTGGTGCTATGCTAAGTTCGTACCGCAATACAAGAATGTTCTCAATAGCCAATTCAAAATGGTACTTTCTTAAACACAACACATTCAAACATTTTGGTCTTGATTACTGGCTTGCAACAAACGCAATGTTTCGTTGCAAGCCTTTCGTTTTAGCTCTTTTCAAGGGCGAATTTTTAAAGACTTTCTCAAAAATTTCTTCGGTAATTTCCAGCCAGTCATTTTTAGTCATTTTTTTTAAAGTTTCATTTGGCTCAAAATCAGGAGTTTGATGGGGTTTGGCAAATCTGTTCCAAGGGCAAACATCTTGACAAATATCGCAACCGAAAATCCAATTTTCAAATTTACCTTTCATTGTTGTTGGAATTTCATTTTTGAGTTCTATCGTAAAATACGAAATACATTTACTCCCATCAACTACATACGGACTTACAATCGCATCAGTTGGGCAAGCATCGATGCAACGTGTGCAAGTACCGCAGTAATCGCCTGTGGCAGTATCATAAGCCAAAGGCAGGTCTATAATCAATTCTCCGATGAAAAAGAAGCTACCCATTTGCCTGTTGAGCAGGTTGCTATGCTTGCCAATCCAGCCCAAACCACTACGAGCCGCCCAAACTTTATCCATTACAGGAGCAGAATCTACAAAAGCACGACCATTCACTTCGCCTATTTCTTTGCGAATGTAGGCAAGTAAATCTTTGAGTTTTTCTTTCAGAACAAAATGATAATCTTTGCCGTAGGCATACTTTGAGATTTTGAAATTATCTTCGCAAGCTAAATCTTCTTTTGGAAAATAATTGAGTAACACCGAAATCACAGATTTTGCCCCCTCAACAAGCAGACAAGGGTTTAGCCTTTTATCAAAATGATTTGCCATATAGCTCATTTCGCCCTGCATTTGGTCTTTGAGCCATTTTTCTAAGCGTGGGGCTTCTTGCTCCAAAAATTCGGCTCGGGCAATGCCACAGAAGTCAAAGCCGAGTTCTTGGGCTTTTTGTTTAATCATCAGCGTATAGCGTTCCTCTTTTGTCATTGACTAAGCAAGATAAGAGCCGCTGCAAATACAAGAATATTAAAAACCATTACAACTACAACCCACGCCCAACTTGGTCTGGAAACCAAAGGCAAAGGAACTTGCTCGGCGGCTTTTTGCGATATATAATTTTCAAAGTTTTTGAGCGTGATTTCTCCTCCGAGTGTTTCTTTGGCATCTTTGATAATCTGTAAAAAATCAATGTTCTTTGTAAAACGCTTAAAAACTCTTTTCAGTGTGCCGTTCATACCTTCCAATTTTTCCAAATATTCGGGTAGTGTGAGGTTGAGAAAATCCTCTACCTTGTTATTTTCCAACTGGGCTTTGATAGCAGGCTGTTTGTAGGCGTACTCAAAAGATTTTTCAATAAAATACTCAAATATGCCTGTTTTGAAATGATTAGCAATGTAATAAACCACAGACTGCAAGGCGTGTTTGTGGGCTACTACGATATACAAAAACGGAAAAAGTACAAAAAAACATACAATCATAGCTACGGCTATGAGGGTAGCTTGCCCTGTCTGATAGAGTTGATGCTCTATTTTATTCTGCAAAAAAATGAAGAAAATGATATTTACCAAAGTTCCTAATACCACTACACCTACTAATCTACTACCGTATCGCCAAGCTGCTGCCGTAATCACCTTCAGAATTTGGGCAGAATAACCTATTTTTTCTTTCCACGATTGGGGGGCAAATTTAGCTTCTATTTTTTCGGGTTGCTCTTGCGGATTGGGTTCTTGGCTCATCTTTTAGGATTTTTTGATTATGAACAAAACTACACAAAAAGCCCCAAAAAACAAATTTTGGGGCTTGAAAACGCTTGATAGAAATATGATTTTATGAATTGACCAGTACAGGTTTTTTACCAAATTCTTTCATTGCCTTTACGTGAGATACTACTGCACTCCACACAGAGGGAGCTTCGTAGTAAGAAATACCATATTCGTGGCAAAGTTCTTTTACAATCTTGCTAAGGGCAGGGTAATGTACGTGGCTGATACGTGGAAACAAATGATGTTCAATTTGATAGTTCAGACCGCCCAACCACCACGAAACAAAGGCATTATCGGTAGCAAAATTTGCCGTAGTGCGTATCTGATGAATTGCCCATTCGTCATCAATGAGTTTTTCGTTTTCTACAAACTCAAATTCTGTTTGTTCTACTACGTGAGCAAGCTGAAAAACTACCGAAAGTGTAAGCCCCATTACTACGTGCATAGTCGCAAAGCCTACCCCCCAAGCCGCCCAGCCTACAAAATGTACAGGTATAGCAATGTAAAAAATAACATATAAAATTTTACTAATCCAGAAAATAGCGTGTTCTTGCAGACTCATTTTTGGAAGAGCCGTATTATTGATTTTCTGTTTGAAATATTTATTCATATCCATCAGAAGCACCCACGCAAACGAGCTAATCGCATATAAGAAAAAAACGTAAATATGCTGATACCTATGAGCAGGTACCCATACCTGCGTAGGAGCCATTCGCATTAGGGGGCTTTTGGCAATATCATCATCTAAACCGTCTACATTGGTATAGGTATGATGAATGATGTTGTGTTTGGTTTTCCAGAGAAAAGCATTCCCCCCTAGAGCGTTCAGGGTAAGCCCAAGCAAGTCATTGAGCCATTTTTTGTTTGAATAACTGCCGTGATTGGCATCGTGCATCACGTTAAAACCAATCGTGGCTAAAATAAATCCTAAAAAACCACTCAAAACCACACCCAGCAACGGCGGCATTGTTACAAATAAAAGACTAAGATAAATCCCAATAGCTGAACCTATCAAGATAATAGTTTTGATGTAGAGTTGCCAATTTCCTGTTTTGGAGATGTTTTTTTGCAGAAAATACTGCTCAATAGCGTTTTTTAATTGTTGGTGGAAATTCCCACGCTTGTTGTTAAATGTTACTTTAGGCATAAATGTGAGGCAAAAGCCTTTTTTAAATAAAAACTTCTGTAAGGTAGATAAAATTCCTAAAACTTCAAAATTTTTTTATGCAAAAAAAATAAAAACCTAATTTTATTTTGATAAAAGACAAAAATTAGCATTTTTTCAAGAAAGATGTTTGTTTTTTTGAGAAAAAAAAGTTTAGTTTTGCACAAACTAAAATTTACTCTCAATACTCTGTACTCAATACTAAACAAAAATGCGTTTTCAAGGAAAAGTTGCCGTTGTTACAGGTTCGGCAAGTGGGATAGGAAAGGCTATTCTCACAAAATTAGTGCAAGAAGGTGCAAAAGGTATCATTTGGGACGTGCAAACCCAATTAGCTCAACAAACTGCACAAAACTTGCTTGACAGTGGCTATCAAGCTGAATTCATAGAAGGAGTGGATGTTCGCAATCTTAGTTCGGTAGAAGCAGGCGTGCAAAAAGTTTTAGAAAAATACGGAAGAATTGATATTTTGGTCAATAATGCGGGTATCATACGCGATGCAAGTCTTCGGAAAATGACTGCCGAGAATTGGCAAGCTGTGTTAGACGTGAATCTGACTGGGGTTTTCAATTGTACCAAAGCCGTAAGCTCCACGATGGTTGAGCAGAGATACGGAAAAATTATCAGTATGTCTTCAATTGTTGGTTTTACGGGCAATTTTGGTCAAAGTAATTACGTGGCGGCAAAATCAGCCATCATAGGGCTTACTAAAACTTGGGCAAAAGAACTCGGCAAATATCAAATCAATGTCAATGCCATCGCCCCAGGAGCTATCGATACGCCTATGTTTGCCTCTGTTCCTCCCGAACATCAAAAAACTTTTTTAGACAAAGTACCCCTTGGCAGAATTGGCAAACCTGAAGATATTGCAAATTTGTGTGCCTTCTTAGTCTCCGATGAAAGTAGTTTCATTACAGGGCAAACCATCATCATTGATGGCGGTGGTTCTTTGGGGTAAAAAATAAGCGGCTTTTGTCTGACCTCTATCCCTAAGGAGGCTTAAATTTGAAATTTTCCTTTAAAGATATAGACACTTTTGAGTACAAGAAGATTTATAGTTTCAAATTTCATAGCATTTTGTAGTACTATAAAATTTGTTTATGATTTATGAGCATTTCAAAAAAACACTCATATTCATTGGACGAACTACAACGCCCTCTATCTCATTTGCCAGTAGGCAGTTTGAGATTGCCTTTATCTTTGTTATTTGCCATCGGTATGTTGCCTAAGAAGGGACAAGGCATGCCTTGTCCGTACTTATGCTATGTTAGCACCTTTGGCTACCGATATTTAGCGTTCAACTCTTACTGGTTTTACGCAAGCCGAGTTTTTGACTTGCAACCGCTTACCAATGTATCAAAGAACTATAATGCAAAGATAAACATTTTGATAATACAAAAAACAAAAAAATATATTATTTTTAATACACTACAAATACTATATCATACTATGTTTTTAGTGATGTTTTAATTATACTCAATCAAAAGTGGTTTTAGTAGAACTTTAAATTTACAACTACAAAAAGTCCCCCTCTCCTTTGGAGAGGGGATAGGGGTGAGGTCTAAATTAAGGTTTAGAAAAACCAATTTATTTTGAGTATAGATTCATTTTCTAACAATTTTCCAAGTATGTTCTTTACCTTCGGGCAAAATAATTGTCAGATAATACAAACCCGCAGGCAAATTTTGAGTGTTAATTTTCTCTTCTCTACCTCGCAAAAGCAGTATGCCTAAGTTATTTTGTAACTTCCACTCAAAATTACTTAGCCCTTCTATGAAAATTTCTTTATCGGTAGGGTTAGGATAAATGCTTGCCTTTTGCCAAACTTCATCAAGAGCCGTTGTTACGCTGATGATTTGCGAAGTTGTATCTTTACAACCTTGTACGCTTGTGCTTATCAATTTTACTTCATAATTTCCTAAACTCGCAAACTGATGCGTTACGGTTCTACCTGTGGCTGTTCCGCCATCGCCAAAGTTCCATTCCGAAGAAGCCCAATTTTGGCTATAATCCTCAAAAAGCCATTGCCCAGCCCACATTGGCGTAGCTACGATTACGGCTTGATGAGGAGGAGCAACCTGAATGGTTACGGTTTTTACAGGACTCGGATACAATTTGTCTTTACAAACTATGTAAATCGTTTGATTGCTTGTCAGATTGTTGAGCGTGAGGCTACTGCCCGTAGCAATGGGGGTTGTGAGTGGCAGGTTGTCGTAAAAATCAAAAGTGATACCGTTGGTAGGTGCTAAGGTGAGCGTATCGCCGTAGCAGACCAAAAAATTGCTTGCAATATCAGGCAAAGGACTTGTATTGACCTCAACAAATTTATCTTGGGCAAGTTGGGCGTTGGTTTCTAATTCGCTAAGGCTATTGCCAACTACATAAGCAAAAGCAATTTTACGAGTTTGTTGGGGAGCAAGATTAGTAATTGTTCCACCGAGAGCCATAGAAACATCTGTTCCCAGCCCCGAAGTACCTGCCGAAGCCCGAGCAATGCCATTTGAAACAGCAAAATGTTTTTCGGTTTTATTGAAGCCGTCATACAAATTCATTGAGCCAGCCGAGCCGTTGTTATTGAAGGCGTAAAAATTAGGCGTTTGGTCGGTGAGGAGTTTAATGCCCGCATACAAAGTTCCCGAAGAGTGTAGAGCGTAGCCTAAATTCAGACTTGCATTCCAGAAGGCTCGGTTTTGGGTGTAATTGAGTAAATCAAAATCGGTGAAGAGGCTTGCATACAAGTTTTGTATGGTGCGAGTGGAGTCGTTAGTGATGTCGTATTCTACGATAACGAATTTTTCATTAGGAGTATTAGCAAAAGCATAAGCCTTTTTCTTTACTTTCAGTTTTGGTCTTTTTATGATAACATCTCTGAAATGGGCGTTAATTTCTTGGTAAGTAGCCGTTTTTTGCATTGTAAAACTATTTGTGCCGATTGTATCAAATTCACTTACAAAGTTACCACTATAATCAGGAACAGAATTGCTAAGGCTGTCGTTGTGGGTAGAAAGTATCAAGCCTCCTGCGTAGGCAATGGTTCGGTAAGTGCCTGCATCGTTGTAGCCAACAGATTTTCGGTAAGGGTAGAGATATTCGGCAATTTTGCCTGTTTTGCCTACGTGCAAAGTGATTTGATTGATGTCTAAATGCAAATAATCGGGATTGATGATGATTTTGAGATATTCGTAAGAGCTGAAACTGCCGTCTTGGAAATCAAAACGCAAGACAACCTCGCTATTGTAAGGAGCAGAAGGAGAGATAGCAAGTACAAAAGGCGAAGAGTCATTATTTTTGGTTTCGTTGGTATTCATTGCCCCCAAATCGAAGTTTCCACTGCTCACACTCACAAGAGGCGAAAGTGAGGTTAGCGAAACTTGTAGATTGGTAGTAGGGGTGAGTAGGTTTTTAAAATTTACGACTAACTGAGCGTTATTGCCTGCAAAAGGTTGTGTATTGGTTTTGAAATAATGATTTTCTAAACGAACAGCTTTTACGTTGGTTTCGGATACGGCTCTATACACATTGAGGCGACCTTTACCGATAAGTCCTGCCACGCTGGGGTTGAGGGCATCGATGTTATCGGTAGTAGCGATAAGCCTTGCCATTGCTTGAATGGCATTGAGACTTGGAAATTGCGTACGCATCAGAGCAACTGCTCCTGCTACCTGCGGAGCGGCAAAGGAAGTACCACTAAAATTCCACGATACACCAGGAATATAAGAGGCATCAGTATTGAACACGCCACCATAACAAGGTGGTAATTGGTAATAGGTAGTATGAATGAACTCACTGGGGGCAGTTACATCAACTTCGTAGTTGTAGTTAGAGCCTCCCCAACGCGTATCGGCATCAGTAGAGCCTGTAACTGAAATTACATTTTTGTACGAAGCAGGCCAGAAACGTCCAGTATCGCCATTGTTGCCAGCTGCGGCAACCATTACTACATCTTTGTTGATAACTGCATAATTTACAATATCTTCCCAGTACTCGTCAGGTTCGCCTACGTACCCAAACGACATATTGATAACGCTCACGTTTCTATCGGCTAAATACACTACGGCAACATCAAAACGAAACACACTCATAGCATCAGAGATTACTTTCACAGGTAGGAAACGGCTGTTGTAGCCTACTCCTGCAATGCCAACACCATTGTTGGGCGTGGCGGCGGCTATACCTGCAACGGCTGTACCGTGATAACGGAAGCAGTTAGGCAATTCCATTGTAAAATCGTTGTTGCCCGCATCATAAAAATCAGGGTGAAGATTACCTGTTAAATCTTCGTGAGTAATGCGAAAGCCATAATCAATTACACCAATTACCGTAGAGGCGTTGCCTTGTTGAACGTCCCAAGCCTCGTAGGCTTTTATCTTGTGTAAATAGTATTGTTTGAAGTCAGAGGCAGTGGCACTGGGCGGGTTGGCTCCGGGGTCGTTGGGAACGAACAAAGGTTTAGGAATGCGTAATATCTCGGCATATTCTATAGCTTTATCGGAGCGAAGTAGTTTAACGGCTTGTTGGGGGGGTACGCCTGCTTTGAGGTCTAAGTGGTAAATTCTTGATAAATCTACCAAAGGCAAACCGCTACGGCTCTGCTCTTTGGGGCTGGGGGCTTGATGTTTGGGGAAAGTTCTTTGTGGGGAAACATCAGACAAGCTATGCAGTAGCACAGGATTGGGCATTACGCCTTGCCATTTTATCTTAAAAACCACTTGCGAAGGGTGAAAATCTACTTCTTGCGAAAAAACTGAACGGGCTACCGCAGCAATAAGCAGCAGCAAAAGTGTAAGCCTTTTCATAGAGAATGCGTTTTTTCAATAAATCCAAAAAATGAATAAAAAGTAAGCTAAATTTTTAGAAAAAAGCCTACAAATACTGTTGTTCGTTTTTTGCCTCTTGCATTTTTAGTTCAGCTCAATTCTAACTAATCATCACTAAACTATCAACTACTTATTCAAGGGCGTATTTTTTGATTTTTCGGTAGAGTGTTCTTTCCGAGATTCCTAAGTCTTCGGCGGCTTCTTTGCGTTTGCCGTTGTGTTGCTTGAGGGCTTTGATGATTAGTTCCCTTTCTTTTTTTTCAATGGAAAGCGTATCTTCTTCTGTTTCGTGGATAATATCTTCGGTATTGTTCTCTTGCGAGCCAAGTTGAATGATACTACCTTCGGCAATAGGCACGATAGCGTTGTTGTGATTGATTTCTGTTTTAGGAGACACTGAACTGAAACCTTGTACTTCCTGAAATAAGTCTTTGTGATTTTTTAGAATATCTGCCCCCGAGATATTGGTACTTAGTAACTGCAAGACTAATTTTTTGAGTTCGGTTACATCTTTACGCATATCGAAGAGAACTTTGTAGAGTAGGTCTCTATCAGAGAAATTTTGTTGAGCATTAGCGTCTTGTCCGAGCAAAGCGGGTAAGTTTTTCTGGACAGGTTGGGGCAGATACTTCTGCAAAATATCAGCGGTAATGAGTGTTGCTTCGGCAGTGATAGCCATATCATACACCAAATTACGTAATTGACGAATATTGCCTGGAAAAGGATAGTTTAAGAGAATATTTTTTGCTTCCTCGTTTAGTTCTATGGGTTTGCATTTGTATTTTTCCGCAAAATCGGTAGCAAATTTTCTGAACAACAACAAAATGTCGTTGCCCCTTTCTCTGAGGCTTGGCACATAGATAGGCACAATATTGAGGCGATAGTACAAATCTTCTCTGAATTGTCCTTTACGGATAGCTTCTTCAAGATTTACGTTTGTGGCGGCAATTACGCGTACATCAGTTTTTTGTACTTTTGAAGAACCTACTTTAATAAACTCACCATTTTCCAAAATCCGTAAAAGGCGAGCCTGCGTACCCAAGGGCATTTCGCCTATTTCGTCCAAAAAAATAGTTCCGTTGTTACACACTTCAAAGAAACCTTTGCGAGCCTCAATAGCCCCTGTGAAAGAACCTTTTTCGTGTCCGAAAAGCTCTGAATCGATTGTTCCTTCGGGAATAGCCCCACAATTTACAGCAACAAAATTATTATGCTTACGCGGGCTAAGTTGATGAATAATTTTAGAAAAAGATTCTTTTCCTACGCCGCTTTCGCCTGTTATCAGTACATTTATATCAGTTGGAGCCACCTGCACGGCTCTTTCCAAAGCCTGATTGAGCAAGGGGGCATTTCCTATAATTCCGAATCTTTGTTTAATTGTTTGTAAATCAGTGTTTGGTTTCATTAAAAAAATTATTTAGCTTTACAACCTCAAAAATACAAAATTGGTTGCAATAAATCTGACAAAGTGGCGGTTTTTGAAAAAAATCATTAAATTTTTACACATTTTTTTGGCTAACTCAAAAAAAAGTGCAAACTTTGGTACAATTACTGCTGTAAATCAAAAAAATCTGAAATAGTGTTTAAACAAATATGATTATGAATCAAAGTATTAGAGCTTTGCTTTTTGCGGGGGCTTTGGCAGGTGCATTGGCTTCTTGTGGCAAAAAAAATAAGGGCGACGGCTATGCTATGCAAATACAACGTAGCGATAATGTCCATAAAAAAGGAATGTTCAGCCAAGTTACAGGGATTCCTTACAACTTGCAAGATACAGGAGCAGTAACTTCGCTGAAAGTAAATCCTTATCTTGGGCAGCCCGATGGACCTAATTTGGTGTTTATAGAGGGTGGTCGTTTCGTGATGGGTTCAGGCGAAGAGGATATTCTTTATACGCGTGATAATAGAGAACGAACCGTCAGCGTGCAATCTTTTTATATGGATATGACCGAAGTAGCCAATATCCACTGGCTTGAATTTATGGAATTTTACAAGCAAGATAAAAATAAGTCTAAAATTTCAAAGATACACGAAGGCTATTACTACGACGAAGAAAAAACTGATAAATACAATCGTTATGTTGAGTATCTTGACTCAAATAAAATGAACAAATACAATTTCAAGAAACTTGACACCATTAAACCTGATGATGTTAAACGCTTCAATTACGAATACTTTTTAGTTCAAATCTTGCGTCCCGATACAACCGTATGGGCAAGAGAAACAGCCTTTAACGACTCCTACGTAGCCAACTATCTTCGCTATCCGGGATTTAGGTTCTTTCCTGTGGTGGGTATTTCTTGGGTACAAGCTCAAGAGTTTTGTAAATGGCGTACCCACTCTGCAAACGAATATTTATTTGACCAAGCTAAGAAGAAAGACAAAGACGGAGCTTTAAACGAGTATAAAAACTCCGCAGATGCCCCTCTTGAAAGTGGTGTAATTATGCCCGACTACCGCCTGCCTACCGAAGCCGAATGGGAATATGCTGCCAAAGGTATGATAGGCACACAATATGAGGACGAAAACCAATCAAATGGTAGAGTATATCCTTGGGACGGACACGCCACGCGTAACCCCTACGGCAAACAAATGGGCTTCTTCCTTGCTAATTTCAAACGTGGTAGAGGCGACTATGCAGGTATTGCTGGCAAACAAAATGATGCGGCACTCATTACCGAATGGATTTACCAATACCCACCCAACGACTTTGGCTTGTACAATATGGGTGGAAATGTTGCCGAATGGGTAGAAGATGTGTATCGCCCGCTTGCCTACGAGGATATGTCAGACTTGAACCCTGTAAGACGTATCGGTTTGGACGAAACAAGATTAAGACCAAGTCCTAATAGGTCTGTCTTCGGAGATAGTGCTATTCACTATCAGCTTGGTGATAAAGTTAGAAACTCATTGATAGATGATAATTCGCGTGTCTATAAAGGTGGTTCTTGGAGAGATGTTGCCTACTTCTTATCACCTGGTACAAGACGCTACTTAGACAAAAGGCAAGCAAGAGATTACATCGGCTTCCGTTGTGCTATGATTATGGCAGGTGAAAAAGTTGGTGAAAGCCGCCGAAAAAACAAAAAAGTAGGAGGACAATACAGATAGAAATGTATGCCTATCCATATAAATAAGGCTTTGTAGAAAATCAAAGCCTTTTTGTGTTTGTATATTTATTAGCTAATCAAATTTTAGAGCATCGTACTCTCAAAACTTACTGAAATGAATTTTAATTCTGTACGTTTGAGGATCATTTTGAGTTTATTTGTACTAAGTACATTTGCCGCCTGTTCTTTATTCAAGAAGAAAGATAAAACGGATACGCAATCTTTTGAAGAGATGCAAGCAGGGAAGGTAGATGGGGTTAGTCAGATAACAGGTATTCCTTACAACGATAGTACCGTGGATAATAGTATGATGGTGGCTAAGTACATAGAAATGCCTAATGCTCCTAATATGGTTTTCATTGAAGGTGGCAGTTTTGTAATGGGAATTACTGAGGAAGATGTTATCAACTTAGCACGTAATAGAGTTACCAGAGTGTCTGTTCCTTCCTTCTTTATGGATAGAACCGAAATAGCCAATATCCACTGGCTTGAATTTATGAATTTCTTTTACAAAAATAGAGATTCTATTCCCGCAGGAATGACCTTTGAGGAATATGCCGAAGAAATTCTCTTGCCCGATACCACCGTTTGGGCATCAGAAGTTGCTGCCAATGATGCTTACGTGAAAAGTTACCTTCGCCACCCCGGGTTTAGACTATACCCTGTGGTAGGTGTGTCGTGGATACAAGCCCAAGAGTTTTGCAAGTGGCGAACTAAAATGGTAAATCATTTTGTCCAAGAAAAATCCTCCTACACAGGTGTTGCTTTAGATGGCAAACTAACCGTAGGAAAACTTAATAAGGCAAAAGAAAAAACTGATACTTCAAAAATAATTCAATATCCCGATTATCGCCTGCCTACCGAAGCTGAATGGGAATATGCTGCCAAAGCAATGGTAGCCACACAATACGACGACGTAAGAGCAAGCAAACAACGCCTCTATCCTTGGGACGGAAGATATGTGCGAAACCCATACAAACCTAATACAGGTTTATTTATGGCAAACTTCAAACGTGGCAGAGGTGATTACGCAGGTATTGCAGGCAGGCAAAACGACGGGGCTATGCTAACAGCTTCTGTTTATTCCTATCCGCCTAATGATTTCGGGCTTTACAATATGGCAGGAAATGTAAACGAATGGGTGGAAGACGCCTATTTCATAGAGGGGTATGAAGATTTCGGTGATTTAAGACAAGCCAAAAGAGCGGCTATCTATATGGACTCTACTTATCAAAATAAAATGACCTTAGATATTATGCTCTATGGTAGGTCTGATACCACTCTTAAAGGCAAAAAACTCAAACTAGAGAAGCAGTACAGAGATACAATCGATATTGCTCGTGAAAATCTAATGAACTTTCCGAGTGCTTTGGGTAAAAACCTTATAGGTTTGCCCGGTATCCCTACCCCTGCTGAAAAACTCAAAACCTTTAAGGTCTATAAAGGCGGCTCTTGGAAAGATGTAGCTTATTGGCTTGCTCCGGGTACTCGTAGATATTTGGAAATGGATAAAAGTTTGCCTACCTTAGGTTTTAGGTGTGCAATGAATTATGCCCCTAAGCAAGAAGTGAAAACTGAAAAAATCATTACAAGCGAGTCGGATTTATCGGAGGCTCAGAAGAAAAAACTTGCTAAATACAAAGCTCAACAAGCCAAGCAAGCCAAAAAATCACAGAAAAAACAACCTAAAACGAAAAGCAAGAAAAAGAAAGAAGAAGTAGAAAATGAAGAAGAATGAAAAATATGAGCAAGTACCCGTGTTTTATACTCAATCAAAAGTGGTTTTTGTAAAAAGTTTTGAGAAAAACTGCTTTTCTGTACATTGAGCGTAGCCGAAATGTACAGAAAAGCGAAAAATCAATTATTTTTGAGTATAAAACAACAGATGCTTGCTCTCTTTCTACTCCAATTCTATTCAAAAGGGTAAATCATCACTTGGGGTGCTTTCTATGGTAGGAGGAACGTAGGGGGTTTCCTCTGAGTGACTTCCTTGTGTATGTGAGGGTATATTTTCGTTTTGAGCCCCCCCACCCATAGAGCCACCAAGTAAAGTAAGGTTTTGCCCTATGACTTCGGTAATGTAACGAGTTTGCCCGTCTTTTTCATAAGAACGGCTCGCCAATTTCCCCTCAACATAAACTTGCTTGCCTTTTTTGACGTATTTCTCTATAACATCAACTACAGGTCCCCAAAACACGATATTATGCCATTCGGTTTTTTCTACGGGTTTGCCTTCTCTATCCTTGTATTTTTCTGAGGTAGCCAAAGAAAAAGTAGCTTTCTTACCATTCTCAAAAGAAATGATGTCGGGGTCTTTGCCAACATTTCCAACCAAAATTACTTTATTTACGCCTGCCATATAAAAGTGAATATTTTAAGGTTTGTAATTCTGAAAAAACTCACCAAACTTAAATATTTTTTTGTTCTTATCAAACTTGTTTATCTTAAAAAAATCAAAAAACTGCTACTTTTTATAGTCTTCTTCTTCGTCTATATCATCTATTAGTAGGCTCTTGGTTCTTTCAAGCATTTTTCCAAAAAAATTGCTGAAAAGTGAATCTTTTTTATTTTTTTTGGTTTCGCTCTTGCTTTGGGCGAAGTTGCTGTTAGTATTACTATTTGAAGTGGCTTGAAACAGGTCTCGGTCGTCTAAGGCTCTAAATCCTGCAAGCACCAAGCCGATGGCAGTTGCGTACATAGGTTGTTTCACCAAATCTATATTGGTTTTATTGAGATATTCGGTGGGGTGTCCGATACGGATAGGTAATCCTGTATGTAAGCCGAACAAATCTTGTAAGCCATCGAGCAAAGCCCCTCCGCCTGTAAGCACAATTCCTTGTGATAGCATATTGTAGTAACCTGAACGTATGATTTCCTTATGAACATCCTCTATGATTTCGGTCATTCGAGCCTCAATAATGGCGGCAAGATTTCTAAGAGAAATTTCTTTAGTTGGGCGATTACGCGAACCGGGTATAGATACCACCTCGTGGCTTTTGGCTTGTTCGGCTATGGCTTTGCCAAAGCGAACTTTTAATAATTCTGCCTGATTTTCAGGAATGATACAGCCTTGCTTGATGTCGGATGTAATAACTTTTCCACCAAAAGGAATTACGGCAGAATGTCTGATGATACCATTATGAAAAATAGCTATATCGGTTGTTCCTCCGCCAATATCTACCAAACAAACCCCTTCTTCTCTTTCCTCTCTACTTAGTACTGCCAAACTTGAGGCTATGGGTTCTAAAATGAGGTCTTGTATAGTAAGCCCTGCTTTTTTTACACAACGATTGATATTGCTTAGAGAGGCTGTTTCGGCAGTGATAATATGAAAATTAGCCTCTAACTTTACCCCCGACATACCAATAGGGTCTATGATGCCCGACTCCTTATCAACAATAAAATCTTGGGGCATCACGTGTAAGATTTGCGTACCCGGCTCAGTAGGAATTTTGTACATATCATTTACCAAACGCAAAACATCTTCCGAAGAAATTTCATCTTCCGTAGACTGACGCGTAATGCTTCCTCGTTGTATCATACTTCTGATATGTTGCCCCGCAATGCCTACGTTCACCAACTCAATAGCAATATTAGACATTCTCGATGCCTGCTCTACGGCTTGGGTAATTGCCTCAACGGTTTTATCTATATTGATGACTACTCCACGAGTAACTCCTTCGGAAATCGCTTTTCCTACACCCAAAATTTCGATTCTATTTTTGTCTTGTTCATCTCTACGAGCCACTACAACACATATCTTTGTGCTGCCAATGTCTAAACCGACTACAATTTTATCTTTTTGCATATTCACAAACAACCTGTTGATGATACTTTAAAGTTATTTTTTCGTAAGTATTCCAACCTTTTCGGGGCAGGATATAACGGTATAAAATTTCTAATTTTTTCATTTTACTTTCCCAATCACTCAAATCTCCAAAAATAATTTTAGCATTGGAAAAGAGTAAATACATACTAATATCTTCTTTTTGCTTGTCTATTTGGGTTATTTGGGCAGAGAGCAACTCAGAAGAAGTAATAAAATTGAGCAAAGCTAATAGTTTTTTATCATTTTCTTTCGTTTTGAAGTCAAAATATACATCATCTAAATTTAAAACCAAACAATGTGGCGTATATTTTTTTGATAGAGGTATTTTTTTGCCATTTTTATCTAAATAAAAGCTTTCGTTTTTGCTTAGCACCCGCACTATAGGTCGGACAACCTGCACCCAAACCTCTAACTCCCCATTTAATTTCTTACTGATACTGCAATGCTCTACGAATGGATTAGCCTTCACTCTTTTCTCCAACTGCTTAGTTTGAATCAGTTTGTAGGGCGTATTGAGTACAAACTCTCTACTATTGCTATCTAAAAGGCTCTGAATATCTTGCTCATCAAGAAAAAAGTTACCTCCGTTATAGTCAATCTGAATATGTAATTTTTGACAGACTTTGTTGTGATAATAACTGCTTGAAAAGCCCAAAATTATTAAAAGGCTCAAAGCAAATAGCAACCATCTCACTTCTTTACGTAACTTTGGCATTTCCATTCTTTTCAATCAGAAGAAAATTTTTTTACATTCTTGGCATTGTTGATATTGCCTACCCGAAAAAGCCCCCCAAATAGCTAACCACAAATGCTTCCATTTGCCAACAGGCTGATAAGGGTGTATCTCAACCGAAAGACAATCGGGACAGATACGAACTACCTCATCACCCGCCTCTAAAAATATTTGTTTGGCTTGCTCTATATCCTGCTCTCTTATTTTAAGTTTAATTCCTCCCAATGCGTTGGCATAAAGAGGATGAGTGCTGACTACATTCTCGTCAAATAGAAAACACAAGACTCCTTCACTCTCCAATTTAGCCTTCCATAGGTGGGCTTCTATGGAATTATCAAACACTTTCACTGTGAGCAGTTTCAAGGTATTTAGTCTTGTTTAGGTTCTTGTTGTATGTTGTTTTTTAGTTTTTGTTCTTTTTGTTTTTGTTTCACTTCCGTTATTCTGCTTGGGGCATTGAGGGGCAAACCCGAGGGCGAAGTTGGTTGTGAAATCACTCTTTTTATCACCTTCATCTGACGATAACCTTTTTCATCTCTTTCATAAGCATAGATTAAGCCTCTGTAAGGGTACAAAATTTCGCCTTTCCGAGAGCTTGCCAGTAGTGTTCCTTGTTTCTCGTTAGGGTGATATTTGGGCTTTTTCTCCTTATATTTCTGATAACGAGGCATATCTTTTTTCCACATAAACCTGCCCGGACGCAATTTACGCACATTGTAAGGAGTAGCTCTGTATTTTTGGAGTTGTCGGTTGCTAAGTTTAGATTTGCGAGGATAATATTTTATCTTCAAAGCCCCCAAAGACGTTGCCATTCTGTGGGAGCGTTTCTGACGCAATTTTTTCCAATTCACATATTTTACGTTCCCCGAATAATTTTGTTGTTTGCGAGTATTGTAAGCAATTGCCTTTTTACGTTTTTCCAAAAAGCCGTATTTTATAGCCCCTCCTGTAAATTTATCGTAGCCTCTGCGAAACTCGTGTGGTCTGAATTTGTAATTAGAAATAAACTTGTCGTAACCTGTACGTTTCTTATAAGGTTGAAATTTGGTATTGGAGATAAATTTATCGTAGCCTGTTTTCTTCTGATAAGGCATATAGGCTTCGCTTGCGATAAACTTATCGTAACCTCTACGAAATTGATGAGGTTTATATTTGGTTTTTGATAGGAAGCGAGCAAAACCTGTTTTCGGCTCTCGCAAAGTATATTTATCTTTTGATTTAAAAGTTGCAAAGCCTGTTTGTTTCTCTCTCGGATAAAGCGGGTCTGTGCCTCTGAATTGGCTTTGTCCCATTACTTTGGGAGCTTGTGTATAGCGTTTTTCACCTGCTTTATAGCCCGAAATGACTGTTCTTTGTTCGGGTATTTTTTCTGAACCTCTCGACTGCACCCCTTCGGAGGGTTTGCCTCTTTTTTTGAGGCGATATTTATTCGTAAGAACAGGCTTTTTAGTCGCCTCATTATCTTTTCGTTGTGCTACAACCTCCTGAAAATGAAGCATTAAGAAAATTAAAAAAATGATATGGAAATAAATATTTTTCAATCAGAAATTAATTTTTGTTGGTATCTTCTTTGGGGGCTTCTTTTTGCTGTTCTGTTGGGGTTTCTGTTTCTTCTTGTTCTTCTTGGGATTTTTTAGATTTCTTAGACTTCTTGGCGTTTTTAGGTTTTCTGCTTTCTTTTACATCAGGAAACAACTCTTTGTCCTTGACAAATTTCTTTTCTTTTCTAAACAATTTACTTTTCTCGGTACGAGAAGCATATTGTACTTTGCGTACCTTTCCAACCTTTTTTACCTTACCTGTCTTTTTGTTTCTTTGTACGATAATATAATTCGAAGGTTCGTAATTTTCATCAGGAATGCCAAATGCCCCCACCTCTTGGTAAGCAGCACAAGAAGAACGCTTATTGCAACTGCTAAACGACAACAAAGCTACGACTACAAAAAAGATGCAGGCTTTCATAGATTTTTTTTGACTATACCCAAAAGATTTGCTCCCAAATATACAAAATCGCTTGCAAACCTTTTACAAATATTATGCGTTTTTTATTTTTAGTTTGCCTGATAGTCAAAAAAAACTTAAACTTGCATCTCAAATTTTCATCAAAACGTTCGGATATAATGAAAAGACTGTTTGCAATAGCACTGATGTTTTCTGTAATTGCTTGTAAAACAACCCAAAAAACGAATAGTAACACCGCCAAAGAGCCTGTTCTGATGTATGTAGGCAATACGCCTGTTACGGTGTCGGAGTTTAAATATGTTTATGAGAAAAACAACCCAAGCCAAGATAGCTTGTATATGGAGGCATCTCTGAGGGAGTATTTAGACCTTTACACGAAATTTAAGCTAAAAGTGGTAGATGCTCAAAAAAATGGAATAGATACGACAAGAGAGTTCAAAACAGAGTATTTTGGCTACGAAATGCAATTAGCTCGCCCCTACCTGATTTCAAAAGATGCTAATGACAAACTCGTACGCGAAACCTATGAGCGTCTGCAAGAAGAAATTAACGCCTCACATATTCTCATCAAAGTAAGCCCCGAAGCCGAACCCAAAGATACCATAGCCGCCTACAACAAAATAAAGCAAATTAGAGAAAAAGCAATCAAAGGCGAAGACTTCGCAACCTTGGCTCGTAGCCACTCCGAAGACCCCTCTGCCAGCAGTAATGGTGGCAATTTGGGCTACTTTACAGCTTTGCAAATGGTCTATCCTTTTGAAACCGCCGCCTACAAAACTCCCAAAGGACAAGTTTCGGAAATCGTAAGAACTAACTTCGGTTATCATATCATTAAGGTTTTAGACCGACGCCCCAGTAGTGGTAAAATTACCGTAGCTCACATTATGCTTCGTACCACCCAAGGCACAAGCGAACAGGACTCCATTGCTTTGCGTAAAAAAGCCTTTGAAATTTATGAAAAAGCTAAAAAAGGAGAAGACTGGAACAAACTCGTAAGCCAATTTTCCGAAGATGCCAATACCAAAAACAACGGCGGACAGCTCCGCGAGTTTGGGGTAGGCGACCTTATCCCCGAGTTTGAAAACGTTGCCTTTGCCCTCAAAAATCCGAACGACATATCCGAGCCTGTTTATACACCTTATGGCTGGCATATCATCAAACTTATCTCTAAAAGAAAAAGAGAAACTTTCGAGGAAGCTGAAAGTTCTATTAGAAATAGAGTACAAAGAGACTCTCGCTCAGAGGTGAGCAAAAACGCCTCTTTGGAAAGACTTAGAAAAATCAATAACCTCAAAATCAATCAAAAAGTATTAGAAAAAGCCATCAAAGAAGTGGATAGCACCTTGCTCAAAGGTAATTGGGACTATCCGCCCAATAAGAAAAACTTAAAAGATGTTATCGCCACTTTTGAAAGCAAAGAAGCAAGAAAAAAACACAACACTACGGTGAATGATTTTTACTTTTACCTCAAACGCAGCCAACAAGCTCGTATGGACTTGAAAAGCCCCCAACATTATGCTCGTTTGCTTTGGCAGAAATTTATTGATGATGAAACCGTCGATTTTGAAAAAAATATTTTAGAATACAAATACCACGACTACAAAATGCTTAAACAAGAATACCGCGAAGGTATGATGCTCTTTGCAATGATGAACGAAAAAGTTTGGGGAAAAGCTATCAAAGACACCGCAGGGGCAAAAAGATATTATGAAAATAACAAAGAAAAATATATGTGGGGCGAAAGAGCTTTCGCTACTATCTTTGACGCCGCAAACGAAAAAATCCTCAAAGAAGTTGAAGAAAAAATAAACGAAAAACCACCTTATCTGCTCAAAAACTTTGTCAAAACGCCTATACTCACCTACAAAAAAGACCAACTGCTCGTAGATGAAAAATATTTGCCCGAATTGGACAGACTCGCCAACGAACTCAACAACGACCCCGCTTTGCTTTTGGAAATTTCAGGACATATGGATAAAAGCGAACGTCCCAAGACACTCTCGGCTGATAGAACTAAACAAGTGTTTGACTATCTGTTCAGAAAAAATATCAACCCCAACCAAGCCATACGCAAAGACGTAGGTACAGCAATGCCCGGCAACAAAGCCAATAAAAAACCCAATAGCCGTGTAGAATTGCAAATGTATTCGTATTCTCTCAAAGGAATTGAAAAAGAAATAAATGCCGAAAATCCGCTTAATCTGAAAATTACTGAACTACGCCCCTACGAAAAAGGAAGCAATCCGTTGTTCGCTCAAATCCCTTGGCAAGAAGGCAAACATAAAATCACGCAAAATGGACGTTTTCTGTTGGTGCATATTAGTAGCATTGAAAAGCCACGTATCAAAACTTTTGAAGAAGTAAGAGGTCTGGTGATTTCAGATTATCAGAGTTATTTGGAAAAAGAATGGTTAGACGAACTTGCGAAAAAATATCCCGTAAAATTGCAAGAAGAAGAACTGAAAAAACTGATTAAAAAATAACTGAAACAAGAAACGCTCTAAAAATCTAATTTAGAGCGTTTCTTACTTTGGAATAAAACTCAAAAAGCTAAACTTGTAAAGTACCTTTTTTGGCGGCATCTTTGATGGCTTGCTCAATGCCTTTTTTGTTGATGCTACGCAATGCCTTGGTTGAGACTTTTAAAGTTATCCACTTATCTTCCTCAGCTAAATAAAACTTTTTGGTTTTTAGATTGATGTCAAATCGCCTTTTCGTTTTATTGTTAGAGTGAGAAACATTGTTTCCTATTCGTGGCTTTTTTCCTGTTAATTGACAAACTCTCGCCATAATTGATAAAAATTGAACGTAAAACAAAAATTTAACAGATAAGCACTTACAAGGCTTTTGTAAGTGCTTGCATTATTTTGTGATTCCGTTTGGATTCGAACCAAAGACCTACTGCTTAGAAGGCAGTTGCTCTATCCAGCTGAGCTACGGAACCATTCACTATTTTACAAAAATAGTATGTCGTTTTTAGTGGGTGCAAATTTAGCTTAAAATCGTTAAAAGTCAAATTTTTTGATGAAAAATATTTTTTAGCAAAATCAAAAAAACAGCATTCAACTTTCGGTCTAATACTGTTTTCAAAAATATGCTTTTCTGTACGTTTCGGCTTCGCTCAACGTACAAAAAAGCATAAAACTAATTTTGATTGAGTATAAAAAACTCTTTAACTTGCTGTTACTTGGCAGGTATTAACTGAATAACAGACATCGGCTCTCCTTTCTTTGCCTCTTCGGAGTTTTCTAATTGGAGTTTATCTGACGTAATAAGTTTGATAGTAAAACGAGTAACAGTGCCATCGCTATTTTTTTGTACTAAGGTTTTATTGCTATCTTCAAGTTTCCAAGTACCCGACTGAATCTCTCCCATCATTCCCAACTCCATTGCTCCACCTGCTTTGTATTCCATAGTAATCATAGAGGCAAACATTGGCATCATTTCGGCTTGTTGGTCAAGTTCGTTTGCTTGTTCGGGATTGGTAGCACGGATTTTATCTGCTTCTTTTTTGAAAGTGTTTTTCAGAAACTCTCCGTCAAACTGCCATTTCTTGATAAGTAGCTGTTCTGTGTTGGCAGAATTTGTACTTACAGAGCTAACATCAGCATCTCTACTTTTCTTTTCTTTTTTCTTTTTTTGGGCATCAGCCTCGTTGAATGTGAAAAGCAATACTGCTACACAAAACAACACTTGCAAGGTTTTTTTCATTGGAATAGGTATTTTTGAATTTTTGAATAATAAAATTGTAATGGCAAAACTAATGCCAAATTTTGTAATATCCTACGAAGTAGATAGTTCTTTTTTATGGCATTTTAATTTTCATTTTGTAATATTTTTGCTAATTTTGCATCAAAATTTAGCTAAGTACCTCTAAATAGCCCAATATTATGAGCAAAAAAGTTACAGAAACTTCCGAAAAAACGCGTTATTCGGAAGAAGAACTCAAAGAGTTTGAGGCTCTTATCCTAAAAAAACTCGAACAAGCCAAGCAAGAACTCTCTGACCTCAAAGAAACTCTCACCAAAAAAAACGACCCAGGTACCGACGCTACTGCGAGCAATTCTAAACTTATGGAAGACGGCTCAGACACCTTAGAAAAAGAGAACGTTACTCAACTTGCCGCTCGTCAGCAAAAGTTTATTCAGCAGTTGGAATACGCACTCATTCGCATAAAAAATGGTACGTATGGGCTTTGCATCGATACAGGCAAACTTATACCCAAAGAACGTTTGATGATTGTTCCCCACACACAACACTCTATTGAAGCCAAAATGAGTAAAAAATAATGGATTTTTTACAAAATCATATTGAAGCCCTGATTTTTGTTGCCACTGAAGCAATAAGCGTAGCTGAAATCAGGGCTTGTTTGGTAGAAATGTTTGAAGCCGACATTCCCGAAGAAAATATCATAGAAGCCATTGAAAAGCTACAAAAAAAATACGAGGAAGATATTTATGCTTTTCAGATTTATGCAATGGCAGGTGGCTATCAGTTCCTTACCAAACCTGCTTATCAGGCAAGCATTAGTATTCTTCTGAAACAGAAATCTAAGAAAAGGCTTTCAAACGCCGCCCTCGAAACGCTGGCAATCGTTGCCTACAAACAACCTATTACCAAAACAGAAATAGAACAAATCAGAGGTGTAAATAGCGATTATGCTATCCAAAAACTTTTAGAAAAAGAACTGCTCGTCATCAGAGGTAAATCAGATGCCATAGGCAGACCGCTACTTTATGGTACAAGCAACAAATTTATGGATTATTTTGGGATTAACAGCCTGAAAGATTTGCCACAACCCAAAGATATTCTACCCGACGAAAATATGATTGGTGAAAAAAATGAATAAAATAAAACTTTTATGAAAAAAAAATCATTGCTATTTGTACTTTTTCTTCTTCTCTATGCTACTGCTTGTAAAAAAGAAGAGCAACAAGAAACCCAAGAAGATTACACCGAAAACACCCAAAAACAGGAATCTGGTAGCACAAGCACACCTCAAAATGCAAATCCACAGCAAGTAGGGCTCAATGTAGGTGATGTTGCTCCTAATTTCACGCTCAATACGCCCGATGGCAAACCTATCAGTTTGTATGCTCTGCGAGGCAAAACACTGCTGATAGACTTTTGGGCGGCTTGGTGCAGACCTTGCCGTATGGAAAATCCCAACGTAGTTGCCGCCTACGAAAAATTTAAAAATAAAGGCTTTGATATTTTGGGTGTGTCGTTAGACCAAGACAAAGAGGCTTGGCTCAGAGCCATAGAAAAAGACAAACTCACCTGGACACAAGTTTCAGACCTGAAATTCTGGGACTCACCCGTGGTAGCACTTTATCAGGTTCAAGGTATCCCGATGAATTTTTTGTTGGATAAAGAAGGCAAAATTATTGCTAAAAACCTGCGTGGTCAAGCATTAGAAGCAACACTTCAAAAGGTACTTCCCTAAAATCAGGTAGCTTTCTGAAATTTCGGATTTTTGGAAAGTTTGTAGAATAAAAGCATAATCTTGTGATGCAATATCTTATTCAATCGGCTCTTGTAATTGATGCTAACAGCCCCTTCCATTTGCAAAAAAAAGATATTTTGATTGAAAATGGTATCATCAAAACAATTTCAGAAAACATAAATTTCGAAAATATCGCAAAAACAATAAGTTCGGAAAATCTTTGCGTGAATATAGGCTTAATGGACTTACGTTGCCACGTTCCTGATTTAGGTTTTGAGTTCAAAGAAACCTTAGAAACGGCTCGCAAGGCGGCAGCAGCAGGTGGTTTTACTGAAATTTGCTTGCTTCCCAATATGCACCCTCCACTTGATAGCAAAGATAGTTTGGCTTACATCTTGAAAGACAATAGCAAAAATTTAGTCAAAACCTATCCGATAGCGGCTCTTAGCCTGAAAACCAAAGGCGAAGACCTTAGCGAAATGTTAGATTTACATCAAGCAGGGGCAGTGGCTTTTTCCGACGGCTTGCAATGTGTGCATAATACCGATATTTTGCTGAAAACACTGCTTTATCTGCAACCTGTTGAGGCTTTGCTCATTCAGCGTCCCGAAGAGCATACCCTCACACGCTACGGACAAATGAACGAAGGAATCGTAGCTACACACTTAGGACTGAAAGGCTTGCCCTCACTTGCCGAAGTGCTTATCATACAGCGAGATTTAGAAATTTTGCGTTATACAGGCGGAAAAATTCATTTTTCTTGCATCTCTTCGCAAAAATCCGTAGAGCTTATCAGGCAAGCCAAACAAGAAGGACTTGCCGTAACTTGCGATGTGAGTGCCAATCATCTTTATTTTGCGGAAGAAAAACTATACGATTTTGATACAAATTTTAAACTAAACCCTCCCCTACGAACCGAAACCGACAGACAAGCCCTTTGGCAAGGTGTCGCAGACAACACAATAGATGCTATTGTCTCTGACCACCAGCCACAAGATACCGAAAACAAAGAGTTGGAGTTTGATTTGGCGGCATTTGGAGCAATAGGCTTACAAACTGCTCTTTTGGCTACAAATACCAAAAAAGATACTATCAGTCTTGAAAAAATTGTAGAGAAGTTCTGCCAAAATCCGAGAAAAATTTTACAAAAAAATATTCCTTGTATCAAAGAAGGAGAAGTGGCAAATTTGTGTGTTTGGGACAGCAAACAAGAAAGCGTTTTTACAAAAGAAAGCATACTTTCCAAATCTAAAAACTCACCATTTATCGGAGAAACACTCAAAGGAAAAATTTATGCTGTGTTTAATGATAAGCAAGCCTGCTTTTTTTCGTAAATAAATCTTTATTTTGGCTAATTTCGTGCCTAAATCAGACTTCAAAATCTTTAAAAAGTGATAAATTTTTTCAGAAGTAGCTCTATTGCAGGTACAATTCTGTTAGCCTTACTTTTTTTGGCTGTTCGTTTGCCCGCTGAATGGCTCAATATTCATATTTTACCCACAGAAATAAAACATTTGGCTTTAGCCGAAAAAATAGCACAAGGAAATTGGCTCTATGTTGATATATGGGACAACACCGCTCCATTATCAGCTTTCGTTTATGCAATTTTGTATCTGCTATTTGGTAAAACGCTCTGGGTGCATCATTTGCTTGCAGGTGTGCTTGTTTTTTTGCAGGCTATTCAATGGAATTTTTGGCTTATTCGTACCAAAATGTACCAAGAACGCAACCAAATACCGGCTATTGTGTATTTACTTCTTGCTTCTTTATGGACGGATTGCTACGCACTCAGCCCCGAACTAATGGCAAATACTTTCTTGATAGCCGCTCTCGGTAACACCCTTTTACACCTCAACGACCAACAAACCAACGAAAAACCTTTTGAAATAGGCGTTTATTTGGGAGTAGCCACGATGTTTCATTTTCCTATCATTTTTATTTTATTTGGAATTATTATTTCCTTTTTGCTGTTTTCGGGAACGAAATTCAGAGAATATGTTTTGCTGTGCTTTGGGCTTGTTTTGCCTTTCTTGCTTTTAGGCATAGCTTTTTATTTCAAAGATAGTTTTGATGTATTTGTAGATTTTTTTGTGTGGAGTGGCTTCAAGTTACCCAAAAATTATACACTTTCTTTTTTGCACTATGCTGTTCTGTTTTTTACACCCACTATCTTGGTCTTGTTTGCTTTACTGGCTTTGTTGCAGAGCGTTGGTTTTGTAAACTACCAACTTCGCTGTCAGCAAACTATGCTGATAATTTTATTTTTTTCATTAGGAGGTATTTTTATCGCTTCGGAAATAGCCATTTATACAAGTGCAATTCTTTGGTGTAGTACCTCATTTTTTATTGCTCACTTGTTTCTGTTGTTCAGAAGAAAATTTTTACGAAATTTTGTTTTTTTTAGTTTTGTACTGATAAGTTTGGGAATAAATTATGTTTATTTGCTTCGCTTAGTTCCCAAAGAAGTTGAGCAGTTTTTGCCTTATCCTGCTGGCTTATCTATGCCTGCATTTAAGAACAAAAAAATATGGGTTTTAGACAAAAAATGGGAATATTACCTCTACAATCAGGCGGCAAGCCCGTACTTTCATTGGGATTTGTCTAAAAAGTACTTGCAAAAAGTTGATTATTACGACATACAAGCCGAAATATACGAAAGGCTCTCCCAAAACGCTCCTGAAATTATCATAGGACATCAGCCTACCATTGAGGCTATATTCAAAAGATTGCCTACATTTGCAAAACAATATAGGCTCAAAGAAAATTATTGGGAGAAGATAGATTAAAAAGCAAAATAAAGTTTTGAAAAGAACTAAATTTCCAAACAATTTTCTGTTTTGTAAAATACCGAAGTTGCCGAAAGCATTGCAACAATAGGCGTTGTGCCGATAAAATCAATTTTTTTATATCCTTTTTCAAGCATAAAATTTATGCCTTCTTGGTAGTCGGGGCGGTCGCTGTTGTCTAAAATCAAAACACCATCGGGTTTTAAGTATGCTTGGGCATTTTTGATACAATTATTTCTATCCCTGCCATCTACAATCACCAAATCGTAATATTTTTGCATTTGTGTAATGGCTTTTGCATAGTTGCCATTTTCATTTTCTTGAACCTCAAAGAAAAGCAGTTTAGCGTTCGGGGGAAGGATTTTTTGTATTTTTTCAAACCATTTTAGGTCGCCTTCTACGGCATCAATGCTATTTACTCTTTGAGCAAACCAAATCGTAGAATTGCCACAGCCATACTCAAATACATCAAAGTTTTTTTTCAGTCTTTTCTCCAAGAAATGAATAAAGCTATACGTAAACCAAGGAATGGGTTGTCCTTGAGCATCTACCGATTGTTTGCTGTGGTAGCTTCTTATCCAGCCAATATCTTTGAGGTAGCTACGCAAAAAAAGCTGCATATATGCCCCGATACCCAAAAAATTTAGCACTCGCCAAACGGATTTTTTTATTTTCTTCCACATATTTAAGAGGTTTGGAGGCAAATTTAGGTGAATTTCATCAAGAACATAACTTGACCACCTAAAAAATGAACGGATAGGCAACCAAATTAAAAATTTTACGTATCTTCACATAACCAAACATTAAATTCTTATGAGAAAAACTATCATTTCTATTTTTACGCTTTTGATGTATATTTCTGCCTTTGGGCAAAACTTCTCTATCGGTCCTATGGTGGGGCTGAATGTGTCCAATCTCTCAGGAGATATTGAAAACACTACTTTTAAGGCGGGATTTGCAGGCGGGGTTTTTGCTAATTACAGCATTACCACCGATTTTGGACTGACAGGACAGGTGCTTTACAGCCAACAAGGTGCTAATATAGAACTTGCTGGTGTAGAGCAAAAAATTAAGTTGGACTATTTACAAATTCCCATTTTGGGTGCGTACTATTTCGGAAAAGACAAGTTTCGCCCCAAAGTAATGTTAGGTCCGCAATTTGGCTTTTTGCTCTCTGCCAAAGATAAAGATGGTAGCGACATAGACCCTAACGGAGCTATCTATGAAACCAACGACCTTAGTGCAGTGCTTGGGGCGGGTTTCAACTACAACATAGCCCCCAAAATTTGGCTCAATGCTGATGTCCGTTACAATTATGGCATCAGCAATATCAGTAAGTTAGGAGGAGATGAGCTACGAAACCAGCATTTTGCAGTAATGGTGGGAGTAAGTATCGGTTTTAGAGATTATGATGAAAAAACAGGCACGTTCTCAAAACCACAAGACAAGAAAAAGAAGTAAAAAAATTCGCCAAACTTTAAATCTGTCCTTAAAGTTTGGCAAACTTTTTTTATCACCTCAACATTTTCACGGCTTTTTGCAAACCTGCTATCAGCGTATCGATTTCCTCAAAAGTATTATAGACGGCAAAGGAAGCTCGTGTCGTTCCCGAAAGACCGAGATACTTCATCAGTGGTTGTGTGCAATGATGTCCCGTCCGAACGGCAATGCCTTGTGTATCTAAGAGCGTGCCTACGTCTGCGTGGTGAATGTCCTCAAAAACAAAAGAGATTACACTAGCTTTGTCTCTGGCTGTACCAACGATTTTCAAACCTTCAATTTCGCAAATACGTTGCGTGGCATACTCTAAAAGTTTTTGCTCGTGGGCGGAGATGTCGTTTTTGCCTATTTCATTTACAAAATCTAAGGCTTTGGCAAAGGCAATTACATCGGCAATATTAGGTGTGCCTGCCTCGAACTTGAAGGGCAAGTCGTTGTAAGTAGTTTTTTCAAAAGTTACTTCTTTTATCATCTCGCCGCCGCCTTGATAGGGAGGCATAGCTTCTAAGATTTCTTTTTTGCCATACAGAGCCCCGATGCCCGTAGGTGCATAAACTTTATGCCCCGAAAAAGCATAAAAATCACAATCCAAATCTTGCACATCAATTTCCAAATGTACAGCCCCTTGAGCACCATCTACCAAAAATTTTGCCCCTATCTCGTGAGCTTTGGCTATCATCTGCTTGATAGGATTGATTGTGCCTAAGGCATTGGAAATATGTACAACAGAAACTAATTTAGTACGTGGCGAAAGCAATTTTTCGTATTCCTCAAAAATAATTTCCCCCGCCTGATTGATAGGAATTACTTTCAGTATTGCCCCTTTTTCTTCGCAAAGCATTTGCCAAGGAACAATGTTTGAGTGGTGTTCCATTGTGGAAATGATAATTTCATCGCCTTCACCTATAAATTTTCGCCCAAATGTACTGGCTACCAAATTGATACCTTCGGTAGTACCTCTTGTGAAAATAATTTCATAAGAGCTTTTTGCATTAAGAAATTCCGCAACTTTCTGGCGAGTTTGCTCATAAATTTCGGTGGCTTTGGCAGCCAAGTAATGAGCCCCGCGATGTATATTTGCATTGTAGTTTTCGTAATAATTTTTCAGAGCCTCAATTACGCTACGAGGTTTTTGCGAAGTGGCGGCGTTATCCAAATATACAAGTGGTTTGTTATGAACTTTTACTTGTAGTATCGGAAATTGCTCTCTGATGGCTTGTATATCTAAAACGGCAGTGGATTGCATAAATGTAGTGGTTTGGTTTTATGGGGAAACTTTTTAGAGAAAACATTTGCAACAAGAAAAGTGTTGCGAAATTGAAACTTTCTTTTTTGTTTTGGAAAAAATACGGCAACAAAACACTAAAAAAATCCTTCTTTCGTTCAAATCTAAAATTTTACAATTATGGCAAACAAAGTAAGTTCGGGCATTGGCTTATTCAGAGTAATAGGTATTGCGGTTGTGATGATAGTTATTTTGGTTGTGATGAGTAGTGCCTGCAAACGTATTGATGCAGGACACGTAGGTTTAATCGTAAAACTTTACGGCTCAGAAAAAGGCGTACAAGATGTAACCGAAACAACAGGCTGGGTTTGGTACAACCCTTTCACCACACAAATTTATGAATTTCCTACTTTTGTGCAAAATGCAGTTTTTACAAGAGATGCCGCCGAGGGTAGCCGAGCCAATGAGGAGTTTAGAGTAACGACAAAAGATGGTCTGGTAGTTTCTTTTGACGTATCAATGAATTATCGCGTTGCTCCCAACAAAGCCGCCGAAATCTTCAAAAAATACAGAAAACCTTTGGAAGAATTAGACAAAACCATTATGCGTAACTATATGCGTGATGCCTATAACAAAATCTCGGGGAAATATACAGCCGAGCAACTCTACGAAAACAAAGTGCAATTCCAAACAGAATCGGAAAACGAAATCAAAAATTTTTTAGGCAAAGAAGGTTTTATAGTTGAGCAAGTGGTTCTACTGAACGAATTGCGTTTGCCACAAGGTGTAGTAGATAACATCAATGCCAAAATCAATGCAAGGCAAATTGCCCTCAAAAAAGAGCAAGAAGTTGCCCAAGAAAAAGCCGAAGCCCAAAAAGAAATAGAAAAAGCCAAAGGTTATGCCGAGGCAATGCGTATCCGAGTAGAAGCCGAAGCCGAATACAACAAAAAATTAGCTGAGTCCATTTCTCCAAACCTGATTGAATACGAAAAAATTAAAAAATGGAATGGACAAACCCCCACCGTTGTAGGTTCGGGAGGAGGGTTAATTATTCAACCAAAATGATTTTTTAAGTTTATTTGAAAACCAATGAGCAAAAAAAGGAAGTCAAATCGAATTATTTGGTACTTAGTAGCAGTGGTAGTCGTCTTGGTGGTGGTTTCGGTAGTGATGAGTAAAAACAAGAAAAACCTTGAAGTTGTAGAAATCAGTGAGGCAAAACTTGTTACCATTACCGAAAAAGTCGGTGCTTCGGGCAAGGTACAGCCCGAAACAGAAGTAAAGCTAAGCCCTGATGTATCAGGTGAAATTACCGAACTTTACGTAAGAGAAGGCGACTCGGTTGTGAAAGGACAACTGCTTCTGCGTATTCGCCCCGATAACTACGAACTCGCCGTACAACGCTCGCAAGCCTCACTCAATACCTCCAAAGCCGCCTTAGCTCAGGCACAGGCAAGGCAACTCCAAGCCGAAGCCCAACTGATACGCTCCAAAGCCAATTACGAACGCCAAAAAGCCCTTTTTGAGCAAAAAGTTATTTCACAATTAGAATTTGAGCAAGCTACTGCCGAATACAAAGTGGCTCAACAAGAACTTGAAGCCGCCAAGCAAAACGTTGTCTCTGCCCAATACAACATTCAAAGTGCCGGCAGCACTGTCAATGAAACTATCCAAAACCTTACACGCACTTCGGTATATGCACCTATAAGTGGTATTATCTCCAAACTCGCCGTTGAAAAAGGCGAACGCGTAGTAGGTACTGCCCAAATGGCAGGTACAGAACTGCTGCGTATTGCTAATCTTAACGATATGGAAGTGCGTGTTGATGTCAATGAAAACGATATTATTCGTGTTTCCTTAGGCGATACCGCCGACGTGGAGGTAGAAGCCTACCGAAACCGAAAGTTTAAAGGTGTAGTTACTTCAATTGCTAACACTGCTAATCAGGCTCTTACAGCCGAATCGGTTACAGAGTTTCAGGTAAAAGTACGTATCCTTAGCGATTCTTACAAAGACCTGAAAACCAAAAGTGGAAGGCTCTCCCCTTTCCGACCCGGCACAAGTGCCAGCGTAGAAATTATCACCGAAACCAAAAAAGATGTTTTGGCTGTGCCTTTGGCGGCTGTGGTTGCCAAAAGCCCCGAAGAAGTGAATAAAAGCACAGATAAAAAAGCCCCTACAAAAACAGAAGAAAAAACACAAGATAAAGATGAAAACAAAAAATCGGAAAAACAAGAATACGTGTTTGTCTATAAACCCGAAAGTAAAAAAGTAGAACTCAGACAAGTAAGTACAGGCATTAGCGATTTTGAAAATATTGAAATTACAAAAGGTTTGAAAATAGGAGAGAAAATTGTGGTAGGACCTTTCCAAGCAATAGACAAAAAGTTGAAAAATGATGATGAAGTTCAAGTTTTAGAAAACAAAAAAGATAAAAAATAAGCTCTATGGTTCAGTTTCTCAAATTTGTAGGGGCTACTATTGTAGGTATGTTCCTTTTTACACTAATAGGCATTTTTATTTTGGCTGGTCTGGGGGCTTCTCTTAGCTCTTCCAATACCCCCAAAGTAGAAGAAAATACCATTCTTTTTCTAAATTTATCAAGCCCCATAGCCGAAAGAGCTGGTGCAGATAATCCCTTTGAAGACCTAAATCTACCTGTTGGAGGGACTACCAGAAAATCGGGGCTTTTGGAAATAGTGCAGTCCATCAAAGCCGCAAAAGACGATAAAAAAATTAAAGGAATTTATATCCATACCGAAAGCGTAAGTACGGGTTATGCTTCGCTCAAAGAAATTCGCGATGCTTTGGTAGATTTCAAAAAATCAAATAAATTTATCTATGCCTATGGGGAGTATTATACCGAAGGGGCTTACTATTTAGCTTCGGTAGCCGATAAAATTTATCTCAATCCTGCGGGCATTGTAGAGTTTAACGGCTTGTATAGCGAAATTCCTTTTATCAAAGGCGTTTTGGAAAAATTAGAAGTAAAACCTGAAATTTTCAGAGTGGGTGAGTTTAAAAGTGCTGTTGAGCCTTTTATCTTAGACAAAATGAGCGAAGCCAATCGTCTGCAAACGAAAGCCTATTTAGAAGCAATTTTTGAGGTATTTTTAGAAGATATTGCTCAATCGCGTAAAATTGATAAACAACGCCTTCGCAGCATCTCCGACTCTATGCTGATACGCAAATCCCAAGATGCCTTAGATATGCAGTTTGTTACCAATATTGGCTACGAAGATGAAATTTTAGAAATCTTGCGAAAGGAGCTAAAAGTAGATAAAAAAGATAAAATCAAGATGGTAGGCGTGAAAAATTACTACAAAACCATCGAATCCAAATATTCCAAGAATAAAATAGCTGTAATTTTTGCCGAAGGCGAAATCAATAGTGGTAAAAGTGGCGAGGACAACATAGGCTCTGAAACGATTGTGGAAGAATTACGCAAATTGCGTAAAGATGACAAAGTAAAAGCTATTGTCTTGCGTATCAATTCGCCTGGGGGCAGTGCTTTGGCTTCCGATGTGATGTGGCGTGAAATCGTGCTTACTAAGAAAGAAAAGCCTGTAATTGCCTCAATGTCTGATGTTGCCGCCTCAGGTGGCTATTATATGGCAATGGCTTGCGACACGATTGTAGCTCAAAAAAATACCATTACGGGTTCTATTGGTGTGTTTGGTGTGCTATTCAATGCCGAAAATTTACTCAAAAATAAAATAGGCGTAACCACCGACCGCGTAAGCACGGGTAAATTTTCGGATTTGGGCAATCCAGTTCGTACGCTTTCGCAGGAAGAACGCGACATCATTCAGGAAAGTATAGAACGCACCTACGAAACCTTCACGACCAAAGCCGCCGAGGGCAGAAAAATGAACCTCGAAGCCTTGAAGAAAGTGGCTTCGGGGCGTGTGTGGGCAGGAAGCCAAGCCAAAGAAATAGGTTTGGTAGATGTTTTTGGCGGACTTGATGAAGCCATCAGTATCGCCGCTAAAAAAGCCAAAGTAGAAAAAGACTATCAAGTGAAATATTACCCCATTCAACAAGACCTTTTCAGTAAATTGAGCGGAAAAAATAAAGAGGAGGCTTTTATTAGAGAAAAACTTGGGGAGGAAGCCTTTTTGTACTACAAAGCCTCCCAAAAAATAAAGCAATGGCAAGGGGTTCAAGCCCGTATGCCCTTCGATTTGGTAATTAAGTAGTTGCACGATATTTTAAAAAAAACCGTATGACACAAGGTTGGAATGACGAGCTTGAAAAAGAGTTTAAAGAAACTATCAAAACATATTTTGACGATAAAATCAGAGGTGTTTTAGATACACAAAATGCCTTAGAAATAGGTAATAATTTGGCAGAACTACTTAAAAGTTCAGAAGAAGATATTGTCAAAATCATTACACCAAGAGCAGTAAAGAAATGGGCAAGTTCTGAAACTTTACCTTTTTGGGAAAAGTTTTTAGAAAATGAACAAATGATTTTGGAGTTGCGAGAAATTGGTAAAAGCATTGCTAACTCTATGCGACCTTTGGCAGGTAATAATTTTGCTATTTGGGTTACAAAGGTTCTAAATAAGGCTTTTGAAAATGAAAAATTACCCCTTAGTGCCGCTACAACAGGCGAAGCGAAAAAAGCACTTAACAAGGCAATAGATGAGTTTGCAAAAACTAACAAAAGTTTTAAGCCTGATATTGATATTGTAGTAGTGCAATCTCCAAAATCTGCTGTAATTGCCATTATTTCGGCTAAAACAACCTTAGCGGAAAGAGTTATGCAGACAATTAGTTGGCATAACTATTTGCAAACCTTACCTGCTGAAATTCAAAATGTGAAATTATTTTTGGTTACGGCTTGGGAAACTTTTGAAAAAGACAATGTAAATCGTGAAAGAGTGCAACAGTTAGACGGAGTTTATGTTTGCAACCCTAACGTGCAGGAATACGGCAAAATTAAAAAATTTTCAAAAATTGTTGATGATTTAAAAAGTCTGTTATGAAATACTTAGATACTTCTTGGGATTTTATTGGTTCAAATACTAAGCCCTACACACATTGCTACCATAATTATCCAGCAATGATGATACCGCAAATTGCAGAACGTATTTTGACAAAATATGGTGCAGACAGTCAGTTACTTTTTGACCCTTATTGCGGAACGGGGACAAGTTTAGTAGAAGCCAATTTGAAAGGCATCAATGCTATTGGTACAGATTTAAACCCATTGGCAAGACTTATAGCGAAAACCAAAACAGCAAAAATAAATTTACAAGTTTTGGATTTGTATTTGAAAGACTTTAACGACTATTCTTTTAATCTAATTTTTGATTTGCACAGAGTGAGTGTTGTTATCCCAGAAATTAAAAACATAGATTTTTGGTTTGACAAAACCGTACAGGAAAAATTAGCCATCATCAAAACTTTTATTGATAAAATAGAAGATGAACAGGTAAGTAATTTTTTCAAAATAGCATTTAGCGAAACAGTCCGAGAAAGCAGTTTTACACGCAATAGCGAGTTTAAACTTTTCCGAATGACAGCCGAACAAATACAAAAATTTAATCCCGATGTTTTTGGTTTAATGCAAAGTAAATTAGCCCGCAATCACAAAGGATTAAAAGCATTTTTGGAACAAAAACCCAAAGGAAATTCACAAGTATTTGATTTCAATACAAGTAATAAAGTGCAACATATTGAAAATGAAAGTGTTGATATTGCTGTAACTTCACCACCTTACGGAGATAGCCGCACAACGGTTGCTTACGGACAATTCTCAAGGCTTGCCAACGAATGGCTAGACGTAGAAAATGCCAACCAAATAGATAACAATTTAATGGGTGGCAGAAAACAAAAACAAGTTTGTAGTTTTGAAAGTAAAATTTTGAATGAAAGTCTTGAAAAAATCGCATTAGCAGACGAAAAACGAGCCAAAGAAGTTTCTTCATTTTATTGCGACTACCAAAAATCTATTGAAAACGTAGCGAAAACAATTAAGAAAGGTGGTTACGCTTGTTATGTTGTAGGCAATAGAAAAGTAAAAGGCGAAGTTTTGCCAACCGACGAGATAACCAAAGACTTTTTTAAAAATCAAGGTTTTTCACACATAGAAACTATTATTCGTAACATTCCTAACAAACGTATGCCAAGCAAAAACAGCCCAACAAACGTAACAGGACAAAAAGAAGAAACAATGAATAACGAGTATATCGTGATAATGCGGAAAGAATAAAAACATCGTGCAACATTATGTTTGCAAAAAGGCGGGCTAATGTGCGTAATTTAGGCTTTTGTACTTTCTATAAACTTTATGCGTAGGGTAAGGGAAGGGCTATCAAATCCCGCCCTTTACAAACATTTTTTCGATACACGCAGCTTGCGTATCTACACGCCTCACCTCACAATATTGCCCAAAATCTGGGCAATTTCTTTTTCTGTGTTTTTTAGTAAAATATGAATTTGCAAAGCTCTGTCTTGGTCTGCTTCGTTATCTGCCCTTTGCAATACTTTTTTATTGTCTTCTATCATTTTTTGTACTACACGCCATTTCAAACGCATAATATGCGTATAAGTTACGTTATCTAATTTCTCATCTTTCTGAGGTACAATTACTTCGTGTTTTTTTTCCCAATTAGGGCTTATCTCGTACTTATCGGCTATAAGACTAATAACAGCCTCCTGCAATCTCTTGTCGGAGATTTGCAAGAAATAACGACTATCCACCAAGTTACCTTTTTGTAGGTTTTCTTTGAAAATCTGCAAAATTTCATTGAAAATGGGCGTTTCAAAACTTACTTCTTCAATTTCTTGCAACAAATACTGAGCAAAAATTTTATCCTCTGCAATGGGATAATTAGCATAACACAAAAGCAGGCGTATGCTCTCTTGTTCTTGGTAATACAAGGCATTGTATTCGAGGCTTTTTTCTTCTAAAAAGTCTTTTTCTTGCTCAAATGGCAGGTCAGGCTGACTTTCTGGGCTTTGGCTTTTTTTGTTTTCTTTTAGTAAAATTTTATTTCCCTCACTTATCAAAACCGCCTCCTCTATTCCGAACATTTGGCTACATTCCTTAAAAAACAAGTTCCTTTTGATTACATCAGGGATTTTGATAATGCTTGCTACTACTTCTCTGATGGCTTCGCCTTTTCGGAAGGGGTCGTTTGCTACGTTTTTCAGGAGAAAATCCGTTTTGAACGTAATAAAATCTTGTGCATTCTTGCTGATGTAATTGAGCATCGCATTAGTGCCATTTTTTTGGACGAAGCTATCGGGGTCTTCGTTTTCGGGTAGCCAAACGATTTTTACGTTCAAACCTTCTTCCAAAATAATATCTAAACCTCTAAGGGCGGCGTTCAGTCCTGCGGTATCGCCATCGTAGAGCAAAATAATTTCATCACAAAAACGTCTAATCAAACGTACTTGCTCGTGAGTGAGTGAAGTACCCGATGAGGCAACTACATTCTCTATGCCAGCTTGGTGTAAAGAAACCACATCGGCATAGCCTTCCACCAAGAGACAATGTTTTTGTTGTAGGATAGCATTTTTAGCTTGAAAAAGCCCATATAAAACCTTACTTTTCTGATAGACAAGCGTTTCAGGCGAATTGATATATTTGGCAATAGATTTATCTTTTTTGAGCGTTCTACCACCGAAAGCAATCACACGCCCCGATATGTTGTGTATCGGGAAGATTACTCTTTCGCGAAAACGGTCGTAGTATTCGTTTTTGCCTTCTTTTTGGATAATCAGCCCTGCTTTTTCTAAGATTTCGGCTTTATAGCCTTTTCTGATGGCAGTTCGGTAGAGCGTGTCCCACTCAGTAGAGCTATAACCGAGTTCAAACTTTTTGATAATAGCCTCTTTGAAACCTCTTTCTTTAAAATAGCTCAAACCAATGTTTTGTCCCTCATCAGTATAGAGTAGTTGTTCCTGAAAAAAATCTTTGGCGTATTTGAGGGCTATCAGCAGGCTATCTCTTTCGTTTTGTTCTTCTATTTCTTCGTTGGTGGGCTTTTGTAAGGCTTCTTCGGGCAGTTCTATTTTGTATTTTTGAGCCAAGTGTTTGAGAGCCTCGCCATAACTTACGCCTTCTATTTCCATAATAAAATTAACCGAGTCCCCACCTTTTCCACAACCAAAGCATTTGTAAATACCTTTGGCAGGTGATACAAAAAATGAGGGAGTACGTTCGTTATGAAACGGACAACAAGCCTTAAAGTCTTTGCCAGATTTCTGCAAATTCACATAGTCCCGTATCACTTCGGTAATATCGGCGGCTTGGTAAATTTTTTCTACGATGTCGGCAGGAATACGCATTTTGTTTTGAAGTAATGTGAGTAAAAGCAAGATACAAGAAAAAAAGGATTTTGGCAAGTTCTGAGAAAGTCAAACGTTTTGTTTTTATTTTACTAAGTTTAGAAAATTTTTGTTATCTCGCAAAAACTCAAATTCCAAATCTTTTTGGGCTTTTAGTTTGAGTTTTTCATCTTTTTGTAAAGATTTTTTCAGAAAATTTATGGCTTCTTGTTCGTTGCCTTTTCGTGCCGCTACTACTGCCAAAAGATACAAACCCAGAGCATCATCTTGATTTTTTTCAAGATAAAAAACTGCTTTATCGTACTGATGAGCAAGCAAAGCCGCTAAGGCTTTATTGGTATTGGCTTCTATGTTGTTTCCTGCTTTTTCAAAAAGTTCTAAGGCTTGTTTGTATTTTTTATCTCTACTGCTCTGAGCCTTGCGAGCTACCTGCAAGCCTTTCTGAAAGTTGATGCACTCTTGCAGATAAGTATTTTCGGAGTTGGTGGCAAGTAATTTCGTTTTGAAATGTTCGCTTTTATTGGAGTTTCTTAATTTTTGATAAATTGTCATTAGATTAAAAAAAGTTTCTGCTTTTTGCTCAATGTTGGCGGCTACTTCGAGATGATACAAACTTTTTTGCAAATCCGAAGAATCTTTATATTTTTGATATTTTTGCCAATACCACAAACCTAAATTATGGTGTGCCGTAGGGTTACTTTCTGTATCAATAAGGAGTTGGTAATAATTGATAGGCTCTTGCAGAGTAGTGTCGGGAACGGAAAGACGTACATAACGCAACGAGGGGTACAAATCGCTGACTATTTGCGAGTAATAGGGCTTTTTTCGCAAACTAATTTCTAAACCTTCGAGCGATTGGCTATTTTGAAGCAAATTTTTTATTTCTTGTTTTTGAGAAGGGTTAAAGTTTTTGCTATCAAGTAGTTTGATAATTTCTTGTTTTACTTCTTTAAGCGAGTGAATTTGCAACTCTACCGAAACATCATTTTTAATTTTTTTCAGATAGTCTTTGATGCTTTCAGCTCGTTTTTGGGCTAATTGTAGGTTTTCTTCTGCCTCTCCTTCGGGTGAGCAAGAGGCTTCTACGATAATTTTTTGATTGTTTTTCGCCAAAATCTCTAAAATTTCGTGCTTTGAATTATCCATATTCAATTTCCAACTACCTCTCGCAAAAGGTACAAACAAAGTCGGGAGAGTGGTGTGAGGCTGTGCCAAGTGTAAATACAGCAAAGTATCTGCCTGTTGCTCTCTGAATAAAGCCGCAGTTTGAATAATTCCTTTGCCTATAAAAAAATAACTATCAGTCGATTTTTGTTTCTTCTTGGTGTAATAATACCCCTTGGCAAGTACGCTCCCCTCGTTTTTATCATTTTGAAAAGGAAATTCAAAATCAATTTCTTGGATTTGCTCATCTTCTTTCAATTTGCTTTTTTCAAAATTGATGCTACCGAGTTCGAGTAAATAATTGCCCTTTTGGGAATAAGGATAATCGGAAAAATAAAACCTTAGTTCGTAATTCTTTTTCTTGTATTTTTGTATGATTTTGGTGGGTACAGCAACACGGATACTGCCTTTTACGTTGCCTCCGTGCATTTCTAAGGGCGAAGGAAGTAAGGATATTCTTTGGCTTTGGGTGAGTTTTTTTAGGAATTTACTACTGTTACAGGCTTGTAACGAAAAAATAAATATGGTAAAAAAGCAAATTTGACAAATTTTTTGTGCTTTTTTAATTTTTTCTTTATACATTTGGAAAGGTTTTGTAGTTTGCACAAAGTTATCAAAACATTTGGTCTTTCAAAGGCATTTTTTAAGATGAAAAAGTTTAAGAGTTTCGTGGAATTGCACGCATTTGGCGTGTGTACGCGTTTGGGGGAAAAAATGGGTATGTCCATCTCTAACATTCGTCTATTTTTTATTTACACTACCTTTCTTACTTTGGGTTCTCCTATTGTGATTTATTTGATTTTGGCTTTCATTATGGATATTCGCAGGTATTTGCGTAGAGCTAACAACCCCAGCATTTGGGATATTTAGATTTGATATGAGCGGAGAATTACTCTTTAAAAGAAAAAACCTCTACAAGACTAATCAAGTAGAGGTTTCTTTATTTTGGCAAGAACTAAACCACTGCAAAAGGATATTCGTTTTTCTCTATCAACACTTGTGCGATGCGTTGGCAAGTTTCTTTTTTATTGATAGGCTCGATTTTGGTAAATCTACGCAAGCCCATTAGCATTGCTCTTTGCTCGTCGCCTATGGCAAATGAATTGATAGCATCTTTACCTGCTTTCATAAATACATCAAGCGACTCGTGCAGGTATAGCAAAGCTAAATCTTTTTCGGTCTGACAGGCTTTTTCGCCACGTAGTTGCACGAGTTTTTCTACACGCAAAAGTGCCGATTCGGATACGAAAACCTCTATGAGCATATCTGCTAAGTACATCATAATTTCTTGCTCTTCGGTAAGTTTGTTTCCGAATTTCTGTGCAGCGGCACCTGCTACCATCAAAATTGCCTTTTTCATACCTTTGAGCAAGGCTTTTTCGGCGGCGAAAAATTCGCTATAATCAGGTGTAGAAAAATCAGGAACAGACATCAACTCTTTGGCAACGGCTTGGGCTTGGGCAAGCACATCTAACTCACCTTTCATCGCTCTTTTCAGAATAGTACCTACGGCAAGCATACGATTGATTTCATTTGTGCCTTCAAAAATTCGGTTGATACGCGAGTCTCTGTAAGCACGTTCCACAGGCGACTCGGCAGAGTAGCCCATACCTCCGTAAATTTGTACGGCTTCATCAACCGAAAAATCTAAGGTTTCTGAACCATGAACTTTCATAATAGCACATTCTATGGCAAATTGCTCAAAACTTTTGAGTTTGGCGGTTGCTTCGTCCATTCCTTGTGCTATGAAGGCTTGGATAGCATCTTCAATGTTTTGCCCTACACGGTAGTTGGCAGAATCAGTGGCGTAGATACGAGCCGCTACCAAAGCCATTTTTTGTCGAATAGCCCCAAAACTATTGATAGAAACCCCAAATTGCTTACGTTCACGAGCATAATTGATAGCGTGATTGAGAGCCTCTCTTGCTCCGCCATTAGCCGAAGCCGAAAGTTTGATACGCCCGATATTCAGGATATTCACAGCGATTTTGAAGCCATTTTCGCGTGTAGAAAGCATATTTTCCACAGGCACTTTGCAGTCGTTGAAAAATACCTGACGCGTATCCGAACCCTTAATGCCCATTTTCTTTTCAGGTTCGTTCATCGTGATACCTCCAAAACCTTTTTCTACGATAAAAGCAGTAAGATTTTTGTCGTTATCAATTTTTGCAAAAACGATAAACACATCGGCAAAGCCACCATTGGTAATCCACATTTTTTGCCCATTGATGATGTAATATTTGCCATCTTCGCTCAATGTAGCCTTCGTTTTGCCCGAATTGGCATCAGAACCGCTATCGGGTTCGGTGAGGCAGTAGGCGGCTTTCCATTCCCCTGTGGCTAATTTGGGCAAATACTTTGCCTTTTGGGCTTCATTGCCATAGTATTGAATAGGAAGCGTTCCGATACCTGTATGAGCCGAGAAGGCAACAGCAAAACTATGTCCGCTGCCCAAGTAATCGGCGGCAAGCATCGTAGAGTTGAAATCCATACCGAAACCGCCATATTCGGTGGGTACGCCAATACCCAAAAGCCCCAATTCGCCCACTTTGTCAATCAAAGAGCTAATCAGTTCGGGGGTTTTGGCACTATCTATTTCATCTAGACGAGGTATAATTTCTTTCTCTATAAAGTCTTTACAAGTCTGAGCCAACATTCTTTGCTCTTCGTTGAAATCTTCGGGAATGAATACGGTATGAGCAAGCGTTTCTTTTACCAAGAACTCGCCACCTTTTACCAATTCTCTTTCTTTATTTTGCACTGTTTCCATTTTAGTAGATTTTATTTGGTGATACAATCAAAAATCAGAATTTTATTTTGATAACGCAAAGATAAGAAAAAATGTTATGCAAGCCGAGTATTTTTTGAAAAAAATTGAGTAGAAATCAATAAATTTAATTTTTTTTTGAACTTTTTTTATTTTTTATTGCACTTTACAAATTTATTATTTGGCTTTTGGACTTATTAGGATATGATTTTGGTATCATCTTTTTATTTAGAAAAATTCTAAATATCATTTTCCTGAGCTAAATCATTTATTTTTTTCGTGATAGGTGCTTATTTTTGCACAAAACAAAGGCTTCTAACAGGTCGTTTGTTCATTGGGCATCAACGGGAAAAATTTATGCATCAGCAATTGAAAGCACTTTGCCTCACACACCACAAGGCTTCGGTAGAAATCAGAGAGTGTTTTGCACTTTCGGATAGCGAAACGAAAGACTTTTTGCTGTACCTGAAAGATGTTTTTCAGATACAAGAGGCTTTGGTCGTTTCTACGTGCAATCGTACTGAAATTTACTATTGCCACGAGGAAAATTTAGATACTCAAATTCTACAAGCACTCGTAGCCTTCAAGGGTGATACGAGTCTTGAAAGATACATTCACTTTTTTGAAAGATTGGCTTATCACGAGGCGGTAGAGCATCTTTTTGAGGTTTCTTTAGGGCTTGATTCGCAAATATTGGGCGATTTACAGATTTCCAATCAAATCAAAAAAGCCTATCAGTGGTCTGCCGATTTGCAAATGGCAGGAGCATTTTTACATCGCTTGTTGCATAGCATATTTTTCACGCATAAAAGAGTTTCACAAGAAACAGCTTTCCGCGATGGTGCCGCTTCGGTTTCGTATGCAGCGGTAGAACTTTTACAAGAAATTGCCTTCAACTACCAAGAACCGAAAATATTAGTTTTGGGTGTAGGAGAAATCGGTAAAGATGTTTGTAGGAATTTGAAAGGAAAATTCACCAATGTTGTGGTAATAAACCGAACCCGAGAAAAAGCTGAAAATTTAGCCGAAGAATGTGATTTTGTAGCAAAAGACTTTGAGCATCTGTGGCAAGAAATTGCCGAAGCCGATGTAATAATCTCTTCGGTAGCTACGACACTGATAGGCAAAGAAGATATGCAAAAAATTTCATTAGCTTCGCTCAAATATTTCATAGACCTTGCCGTACCACGTAGCATTGCCCCCGATGTAGAAGAACTCGCAGGTTGCATTGTGTATGATATTGACCACCTGCAAAACAAAACCCAAGAAACCCTCGAACGCCGCCGTGCCGAAGTGCCTGCCGTGAGAGCTATTATGCAAACTGCCATCAGCGATTTTGAAGATTGGGCAAAAGAAATGGAAGTTTCGCCTACTATCCAAAAACTCAAAAATGCCTTAGAACAAATCCGTAGAGAAGAACTTACTAAATACAGCAAGAAAATTAGCGAACAAGAAATAGAACTCTTAGACAAAGTAACAGGCAATTTGGTACAAAAAATCTTAAAAATTCCTGTACTTCAACTCAAAGCCGCCTGCAAACGCGGCGAAGCTGAAACATTGATTGACGTACTCAATGATTTGTTTGACTTGGAAAAAAAGAATGAAATAACGTAAAAATAAGTAATTGTACAAAATTAACTGACGCTTGTATTTCTGTAAAAACTTGAAAAACAAAGTTTTGTATTGCTACTAATGTCTAACTGCTTAAGCAAAAGTAAATTTCAGGCTTCACTCATAGGGAAGTCGACTTTGTTCAAAAATTGCCCTTTCCCTTTGCCTTTTCAAGGAAAATTTTTAACTTCATTTCTTCATTGTCTAACGTGCTATCATCATACAAAGGTACTTGTATTTGGTGGCGTTGCCGTTCAGACACCAAACACTACGAGAAATTTCAATATTTCAAACATTCTTCATTTAATCTTATACCTTTATGGAAGTCATCTCAGAAAATCAGAAAACTCCCCGCCGAAATATTCTGATGAATTTACTTTCAGAATTAGGTTTCAAGAGTATCCGTGATTTTCAAAAAAGTCAAAAACTCGCCCAAGACGGCTTGGCAGGTCTGATGACTTATGGTGCCCTCTATCAGAAACTCCTAAACGTAGTAGAATTACAGAATTTCGCAGGGCATTATTTCAGGCAAGTTCACCCCAAAAATCAGATTGTTTGGCATCATTCGGCGGGCTGGGACAATGCTCGCGGTATGTATGACTGGTGGCGACAAGATGGCATAGTACACGTAGCCACAGCCATAGGCATTACCGATGATGGTACTGTCTTCAGAGGTTATGACGAAAGTTTTTGGGCTCATCATATTGGTATGAAACACCTGAACAATCTTACTCGCAACCAACAAAGCGTAGCCGTAGAAATCTGTAATTGGGGAAGCCTTTCCGAAAAGAATGGAAAACTTTATTCTTGGGCAAATGTAGAAATTCCGAAGAAAAAAGCCATAGAACTCAATTACAAGGGTTTCAAATATTACGAAGTTTATACAGACAAAGAAATACAAACCCTGAAATACTGGACACTCCTCAACGCTATGCGTTTTGGTATTCCTCTTGCTTATAGTGAAGCCGATATGTGGCAAGTAAGTCAGAAAGCCATTGAAGGTGTTGCGGGTATATACACGCACAACAGCTTTTTGTCTTGGAAAACCGATGTAAGTCCTCAGCCCAAATTGATAAAAATGGCAAAAACTCTTGCAGACTACGAGAAATAAGCTTAGTTTCATAAAGATTTTCGGTTTTAGGTTGATTGAGCGGAGTCGAAATCAATCTAATTCTTTTATACCTGAACAAAAGTAGTTTTTGAAAAATATCTTCAAAAAATCAGCTTTTCTGTACGTTGAGCGTACTTCGGCAAGCTCAGTAACCTAAGCCGAAACGAACAGAAAAGCACAAAACTATTTATTTTTGAGTATAAATGCCTGAGAAAAAGGCTTTCCTTTTTAGCGTCTTTTGTCCAACCTATCTAAACAACTCAATTATGAAACTAACCCTACCTGATGGCTATGCCATTTATTACGAATTACACGGAAACCCAAACGCCGAAATTACCTTATTGTTTTTGGGGGGCTTGTCGCAAAGTACGGCTGCTTGGCTGGCTTATTTGCCTGCTTTTGCTGATGAGTACAGAATTGTATTAGCCGATTTGATGTTTCAGGGGCAATCTGATAATCCGCCAAATTTTCGGAGTTTCCAAGAACACGCCCAAGATATGAATTTCTTGTTAGAAAGCATTGATGCTAAAAAAGTTGTGCCTATTGGCATTTCGTATGGGGGAGCGGTAGTAATGCGATTGATGCACTATTTCCCTGAGCGTATTCAAAAAGCTGTGCTGATGGCTACTTTTGCTCACAAAACCCCATTTTTTGATGCAGTAGGTACATCTTGGCAGAGAGCCTTAGAAACAGGCGGTTATTCACTGATGCTTGATGTGATGCTCCCCTTTGTTTTAGGCAAACACTATTTCCAAAATCCTTTGATACCTATTGAAATGCTCAAACAAATGCGAATAAATAACGATTTAAGCATAGACCGTTTGAGCAAACTAATGACAGCAACAGCTATGAGCGATGATTTCAGGCAAGAACTCCGAAACGTACAAATTCCTGTTTTAGTAATTTGTGGTAGCGAAGACCTACTTTGCACCCCCGAAATGCACCACGATATTGTTCAGGCTTTGCCTAATGCTCGGTATGTGGAAATAGAAAACGTAGGGCATACACTCAACTTAGAAGCTATACCCCAGACTATCTCCCTGATACAGGAATTGTTGAAAGAAACATAAAAAAGGCTTCCGTAATAGAAGCCTTTTGGGTTATTTTTTCTTGCCTTTTGCAGGAGCTTTCGCGGCGGGCTTTTTAGCAGGAGCTTTTTTGGAAGCGGCAGCCTTGTTCTTGATGTCCTGCACTTCTTTGCGGATATCCTGAGCAAGAACTTTCAACTCTTGCATTCCTTTGCGTACGCGAGTACCAGCAGCTTGATTGTTTTTTTCGTAGAACTTCTCAAAGTCTGCTTCAAGACCCATTACAAGGTCCCTTACTTTTGCGAACTGTGACATAATGGTAACAGGGTTAAGTGAATAAATAATGACGATTAACTTTTCAAAACTAAATATTTATTTCAAAATTCCTACAAAAAAAATCACTTTTTTTTGTATAATTTTAAACTTTAAAAAACAAAGTTTTGATAATCAAATTTTTAAATAATACCCATTTCTGAAAAAATAAGCAATATTTTCTCAAAAAAAATGTGTTTATCGTTTCTAGTATATGCTTTTAAAAATAAAGTTTGTTTTATGTTGGATTTATTTTGCTTTTAAAAAAAAAGTTGTCTTTGGTGTATAAAAATAAAAACTTTGAAAAGTAAAGAGTTTTTTGGGTTCTCTCAAAAAAGATTTGATTTTTAAAGTATTTATTTATCAATTGTTTATTTTTTTACATTGATATTCACGTTTCTTTAAGACGATATTTTGCGAAAAAGATAGCCACCGTGGGCTATCTTTACAAAATCATAGTCTTAGGCAAAGTTTTTGCTAAGAAATCAGCTAAAAGTATTATTTTTGCCTCCAAATAGATATTCAATGAAAACCTTAGATTGGTACATATTCAAAAAATTTGTGAAGGCTTTTCTGTTTGTAATTCTGATTTTTATTCTTATCATTTTGATAATAGATGTGGTCGAGAAACTGGATGCATTCAGAAGAATGAAGCCAACTTGGAAGGAAATTATTACTCAATTTTATTTCAACTATATCCCCTATCTCATCAATTTGGTAAGTCCTCTGCTGATATTCATAGCGGCAGTATTCGTAACGGCTCAGATGGCTTCTCGTACCGAAATAGTGGCAATGCTTAGTTCGGGCATTACTTTTATGCGTTTTATGCGTCCTTATTGGATAGCTTCGGTTATTTTTGCTGTCGTTACATTTTACCTGACGGGTTGGCTTATCCCCGATGCCAACAAAATACGTTTAGATTTTGATATACAGCATATCAAAGGGCAAGAAATTAAATTACACAGAAATCTTCATATCGGCATTGCTCCAAATGTGTATGCGTATATGCAAGATTATCAGAATTACTCACGTATTGGGTATAAATTCACCTTAGAACGTTTTGAAGGGAACAAACTTATTGAAAAATTGGAAGCTCCTACTATTGTTTGGGACACTACCAAAGGCAAATGGCGTATGGACAAATACACACTCCGCAAAATAAAAGGAGTGGAAGAAGAACTGATAATAAACAACACCCCCACTGATACTACGCTCAATATCAAACCCGAAGACTTTGGGGACAAACATATGTACTACGAAAAACTAACTTTCCCCGAACTCGATGCCTACATTGCTCTGTTACGCCAACGCGGTGCCGAAGGTGTTGAAGTGTATATTACCGAAAAATATGCTCGTTATACTTATCCTTTTGCTGTGGTGATACTTACTTTTTTTGGCGTAATTGTTGCTTCTCGTAAAAACCGAAGAGGCATCGGAGCTCAAATAGCCTTAGGCTTTATATTGGCATTTGTGTACCTACTTTTTTATATTCTTGCTACCAAAGCGATTGCAAATAGTGGAAAAATGCCTATCTTGCTTGCCGTTTGGATGCCTAATCTACTATTTACGCTGTTGGGAATAGTAATGTACCGAATAATGATACTACAAGACGATAAATTGAAAAAAATTATTTTTCTTGAATTCTTAAAAAACTGGCAACTGATAAAAAAAACTCCCAGAGCAGTAGCTCAGGCTTAATGTTATGTTGAAACCTACTTTTAGAGATTACATTCTCTTACACTTTATCGTTTTGATTTGGGGATTTACGGCTATCTTGGGAGACAAACGTTTGGTTTCTCTCAATCCTGTGGTCTTAGTATTTTATAGAACACTTATTACTTCTATGGCTTTGGGGCTTTGGTTTTGGTACTTGAAAAAATCTTTGAAGATGCCCAAAACCGATATGCTCAAAATATTAGGTACAGGAGGTATTATTGCGATACATTGGCTGTTATTTTTTGGAGCATCAAGGGTTTCTAATATTTCGGTGTGCTTGGTGGGCTTGGCTACTACTACACTCTGGACAAGCCTTTTAGAACCTTTATTTTACAAAAGAAAGTTCAGAGCCTTTCAAATAATTTTGGGTTTGGTAACTTTTGGAGGAATTTTTCAGGTGTTTCGGGCAGAGTTTCATTATGCTAATGGCTTCTTGCTTGGAATGCTCTCGGCACTGGCGGGAGCTGTGTTTAGCATCTTTAATTCTAAGTTTGTAAAAAAATACGACCAATTCACGATTACTTTTTACGAAATGATAGGGGCATTTTTGTCGGTAAGTATGTTTTTGTTATTTTCGCAAATCTTTGCAAAAAAGCCTTTTGCCATAGTACCTATAGGTTTAGAGTGGTTGTGGATAATGATTTTGGCTTTGGTTTGTACGGTGTATGCTTATCCGATGGGAGTAAGACTGATGAAACGATTTTCGGTTTTTACGGTGAATTTGACCGTAAATTTAGAGCCTGTGTATGGCATCATTTTAGCATTTTTGATTTTTGGCGAAAAAGAAAAAATGTCTGTAAATTTCTATTTAGGGGCGGTAGTGATACTACTTGCTGTTTTTTCGTATCCTGTGCTGATGTATCTTTCTTCACAACGAAAGAAGAAAAAAATAGCAGTGCATATCGCCGAACCAGTGGTAGAAAAACAACCAATCAGTTGATTTATAAAAATTTTTCATAAAAAAATGGCTCTAAAAACCATTGTGAAAGTTAGCAATATCACGAACCTTTCCGATGCTCGCTACTGTGCAGGTATGGGAGTAGATATGCTTGGGTTTTTTGTGGAAGAGGATTCCGAACATTATGTTTCGCCGCAAACTTATGCCGAAATAATCGGATGGCTCTCGGGAGTAGAATTTGTAGCCGAATTTACAAAAGCAAATTTGCAGGAAATCAATCGTATATTAGCAAATTATCCCGTACACGCTATCCAAACCGAAAACGAGGAAGTCTTAGCTCAACTTTTGGCAAACAAACAAAATTACGAAATAGAAACACTGCCTATCAAAATTCTTTTCAGAGCCAAAAACATCAATACTTTGCAAGAAATTGCCCCAAGATACAACTCGGTGGTAACTCTTTTTGTATTGGCTCTTGATGCCTACGAAATGCAAATAATAAAGCCTTTGGCTGAAAAACATACTATTTTGCTTGAAAATGTTGATAGTCTTGCAGAAATAGAAAAATTACTCAATGATACAAATGTAAAAGGTTTTGTATTGCAAGGAGGAAAAGAAATTGCCCCCGGACTAAAAGACTTTGATAACTTAGCCGAAATTTTAGAAGGCTTAGAAATCAATGAACAATGAACAATGAACAATGAACAACGCTTACTGATAATTTAATACAGACAAGGCATGCCTTGTCTCTTACTGATAACTGATAATGGAGGTTTGTTTTGCAACAAATAACATCAATAAGATAAAAGAAGTACAGGCTATTTTGGGAAATGAATTTCGGCTATTAAGTTTGGAAGAAATTGGTTGTAAGGTAGAATTGCCCGAAACACAAGCTACAATTGCCGAAAACTCAGCTCAAAAAGCTCGCTACGTGTGGGAAAATTTTGGAGTAGCTTGCTTTGCTGATGATAGCGGTTTGGAAGTAGAAGTCTTGAACAACGAACCGGGCGTTTTTTCGGCTCGGTATGCAGGTTTGCCTCGTGATGATGAAAAAAATATCGCCTTGTTGCTCAAAAATTTGGAAGCAAAGACTAATCGCAAGGCTCAATTTAGAACTTGCATTACCTTGATTACAGAAAAAGGTGAATGGCAATTTGAAGGCATTGTCAGGGGGGAGATTATTAAGCAAAAAAAAGGTGAAAACGGCTTTGGCTACGACCCCATATTTGTACCCGATGGCTACAAACAAACTTTTGCCGAAATGACTGCCGAACAAAAAAATGCCATCAGCCACAGGGCTATTGCCGTAAGAAAATTAGCAGAATTTTTACAAAACAACCTAAACACAACAAAATGATTTTTGCGTATATTATCTGGAATATGCACCCCGAAATGTTTAATTTTGGGGGCATAAAAGCCGCTTGGTATGGTTTGCTGTTTGCAATGGCGTTTTTGGCAGGGCAAATGGTACTAAGCCGAATTTTCAGGATAGAAGGCAGAACCGAGAAAGAATTAGATGCTTTTACGTTTTACATCATCATTGCTACCGTAGTAGGGGCGAGGTTGGGGCATTGCTTGTTTTATCAGCCCGACTACTACCTTGCTAATCCCATTGAGATTCTCAAAATTTGGGAGGGAGGCTTAGCAAGCCACGGAGCTACCTTGGGCATATTGTTGGCGGTGTATCTTTATTGCAGGAAATACAAAATGCCCTATTTATGGCTTTTGGATAGGCTCGTGATTGTAGTGGCTTTGGGTGGGGGCTTCATTCGTTTGGGAAACCTGATGAACTCCGAAATCATTGGCAAACCTACAAACCAGCCGCAGGCTTTTGTATTTGCTAACCGTTGGCTTGATAATAGCTTAGAAAATTATGATGAAGTCAATCAGATTGGGTACATAAAAAACAGAACCAATTTGGGCGATTTCAAAGATACTACCATCGCAGGGCTACGTTATGTACCTTTGAAAATCACCACATATTTTGATGCCGAAAAAACCACCGCCAAAGATGCTAAGGAATTCTTGCAGAGGAACGTGCCTATCATAGCTGTAAAAGATAAAGATGTAGCCGAACATCTCTTGCTCAGTCTCAATCCAAAATTTGAAGTAACAGAAACAGAAGGGCAAATCCAAGTAACTTGGCAAGCCTACGGGGTACCACGCCACCCTTCGCAACTCTATGAGTCCATTTCTACGTTTTTGTTGTTTGTGTTTCTGCTCACGCTTTACAATCGTTACAAACAAAAAACGCCCGAAGGTTTGCTTTTTGGCTTATTTGTTGTAATTTTATTCACGTTAAGAATTTTGTACGAATTTCTCAAAGAAAACCAAGTAGCAGGCGAAGATGCCATCAGAGATGCAATAGGAATGAATTTAGGGCAGTTGCTTAGCGTACCTTTGGTTTTGGTAGGTTTGTGGGTGCTATTTAGAACTTTCAAAAAAACAAAATCTTATGAAAAGTAAAGAAGAAATCGTAAAAGACTGGCTACCTCGTTACACAGGAATGCCTTTGGAAGAGTTTAGACCTTACATTCTGCTAACAAACTTCAGAAATTACATAGATATTTTTGCAGATAAATTTCCCAAAGCAAAAATCTATGGAGAAGACAAAGCGATGCAAGCGGTTAGCTCCGAAGAAATTACACTCATCAATTTCGGAATGGGTAGTGCAATGGCGGCAACCATGATGGATTTGCTTTCGGCAGTAAGCCCCAAAGCTGTATTGTTTTTGGGCAAGTGTGGAGGATTAAAGAAAAAAACGCAAGTAGGTGATATGATTTTGCCAATAGCCGCTATTCGTGGTGAGGGAACAAGCCAAGAATATATGCCTGCGGAAGTACCCTCCTTACCTTCGTTTCGTTTGCTTCGTTCGGTTTCATCAATGATAAAAAAGCACGAACTTGACTACTGGACTGGCACGGTCTATACAACCAACCGCAGAGTTTGGGAACACGACGAGGAATTTAAAGAATATCTAAGAAAGATTAGAGCCGCCGCTATTGATATGGAAACAGCTACGATTTTTACCGTAGGGTTTCACAACGATATTCCTCGTGGGGCTTTACTTTTGGTATCTGACAACCCGATGACACCCGATGGTGTAAAAACCTCTGAAAGTGATAAAAAAGTAACTGCTCAATACGTAGAAAAACACGTACAAATAGGTATAGACTCGCTTTTAGAACTTGCTCACTCAGGAGAATCTGTAAAACATCTGCGTTGGGATTGAATTATGAAACTGATAGACTATTTTTTTTACCTATTTTTGCTCGTGTTTGCTCCAAAAGAAGCCAAAATAAATGCTGTTCTTCAATCTCTTACCGAAGAAGAAAAAGTTGCTCAGATGCTCGTAACGGCAACAGGCAAACTTGGTAAGCCTCAAAAAGATGTTGTTGAGATTGTGAAAAAGCACAAAATAGGTGGCGTTCTGCTTCTGAATGGCTCTAAAACTGAATTTAAACAATATGTAAAAGAATTAAATGCTGTTACTACTATTCCTCTGCTGTACAGTGCCGATGCCGAACCCAGTTTGATAAACTTTAAAATTAAAGGCACAAAATCCATAAAAGCCACCTCATTTATCAAAGATACTTCCGAGTGTAGGCAAATCACTTTGGATATTTGCAACGAATTAGCTGAAATTGGAATTTTTCATAATTTCGCCCCTGTTTGCGATATTAGCACCAAAAATGAAGCTATCGGAAACAGAAGTTTTGGTAATGATACCACAAGAGTAATGGAAATGAGCGAAGTTTTTATCAATACTTCAAGAAGCAAAGGCATAATGGCAACAGCCAAACATTTCCCCGGACACGGCTATGTAAAAGGCGACACACACAAAAAATTAGTCTATATTGATGGCGAATTGAAAGAATTGGGTGTGTATAAATACCTGATTGCCAAAGATGTTCCTTCTATTATGGTAGGGCATATTGCCGTTCGCAACAACGACCGCTACGATACCAAAGGTTTGCCTGCTACCTGCTCGCGTGTTATTGTAACAGATTTGCTCAGAAAGGAACTGGGTTTTGAGGGTATCATCATTACTGATGCTATGAATATGGGAGGGGTGAAAGAAGTACCCAATGCTTCGTTAGAAGCTATTAAGGCAGGTTGTGATATGATTTTGATGCCCGAAAATGAAGAAAAACTCATTAGAGATGTTGTAAAACTAATGCAAGAAGATGAAAACTTCAAAGAACAAGTGTATGCTTCGGTAAAAAGAATTTTACGCTATAAAGTAGCTTTGGGCTTATTGTAGTGCTTGCAAGAAAATAATTTGTAGAAAAATTATTTTAGGCTTTCATTGAATTTTATGGAAAATATTACAATCTTTTTGCCAAAAAGTACAAATGTTTTTTTGTCAATCAAGTTTTTTTATGTAAATTTCTGAAAATTCGTAAGATAGCCCGCAAAATAACAAAAATACAAGTAACTACTATGGCAAAAGAATTACTTTTTAGAGTTTTCCTGATAATTCTATTTTTGACTTGTAGCAGAATTACTTTTGGGCAGGGTGCAAGAAATTACTCACATCACCCTGTTTATATCTATAATTTTTGCAGATTTACACAATGGCCTGAAAGTAAAACAGAAATTATAATTGGAGTTTTAGGAAACACTCCACTCTATCAGGGGCTGATGAAAATGGCGGCTACTAAAAGTACCTACAACCTAAAATTTGTGATTAAAAAATATAATACACCTGCCGAGATAGTAGATTGCGACGTGCTTTTTGTGCCTTTCAACACCAATTTTGATATGAAGCAAATCTATCAGAAGATAGCGGGCAAGCCTGTAATGCTGATTACCGAAGATGAGAAATACAAGGAAATAAGTTGTTTTAATTTCGTGATTTTGGACAGCAAACTGATGTATCAGGTCAATAAGCAACAATGTGACAAGTCTAAATTAAAAGTTTCGCAAAAATTGTTAAGTTTGGGTATAGTGATTGGTGAAAAGTAAAAACATTGAAACTACTTGCAACTTGTGTTAAGCTATAATTTCTTCAAACCTGACAGCCCCTTAAAGTCTGTCGGGTTTCTATTTCTGAAAATTTTATTTTTAGCAGTCTGCTATGCATCTGCCTTTGTGAGTTTTGCACAAATTGGCGGTAGAAATTCTTATGAGTTTCTTAACCTCTCTGCTAATCCTCGCACAATGGCACTTGGGGGCATCAATGTTTCTTTGGGGCAGAATGATGCCAATATGTTTCTTAACAATCCTGCGGTGTTAGATAGTTCTATGGCAGGTTGGGCTTCGCTCAATTACAATCCATTTTTCGGTAAAATTCCTCATTTCTTGCTTACTTACGCTCACGATTTCGGAGGAAATATAGGACTTGTAGGAGCAGGTTTGCAGTACATTCGTTACGGGACAATCCAAGAAACCGACGAGGCAGGCAAGATCATTGGCGAATTTGTAGCGGCAGATTATGCCCTCACTTTGGGTAAAACTTGGCATTCAGGCAATTTTCGTTTTGGCTCAAATGCGAAAATAATTGCCTCTAATATTGCTTCTTATTCGGCTTTTGCCTTAGCCACCGATTTGGGCGGAGTTTTCAAACACCCCGAAAAAGACCTGCAAATAGGTTTGACACTGACTAATGTAGGTTTTTCTATAAAAAATTATTTTTCTGGTCAGAACCTAAACCTGCCCTTCGATGCTCGCTTGGGTGTATCCTTTAAGCCTCGATATATGCCTGCAAGGTTTTCCATTACGGCTCATCATCTTTATCGTTGGGACATAGCCTACAACGACCCCGCCTTTGCCACAACCTTAGACCCCTTCACAGGGCAAAGCCAAACTAAAAAAATTAGTTTTGCAGATAAACTATTTCGCCATTTTGTGTTTGGTACAGAACTGCTTTTGCATAAAAATTTTCATATTCGCTTAGGCTACAATCATTTACGAAGTAAAGAATTGCGTTTTAGCGAAGCAACTGCCTTGGCAGGTTTTTCGGGTGGTTTGGCTTTTCGTGTGAAAGGTTATGAATTTGCCTACACACGGGCAGGTTTTGCGGCAGGAGGCAGGAGTTTTTTGGTTTTGAGTAAAAATATCAACGACTTTTTCAAAAAGTCCGAATAAAAAATGAATTTCTTTGCCGAAATCCTTAAATTTGGGCAAATTTTACAGCCAAATGCTCGTAGACTCTTACCAAATAGCAGAACTAATCCATCTTAAAAAATTCAAAACGGCTTTTTTGCAAGAGCCTGTACATACCAGCAGTTGGGATTTGTTCTTTGCTGACGAAAAAGGTAGGTATTTGCACATCTTGGGATATGGAGTGGTAGTTTTTGTAGGCTACGAACCTGTAGAAAAAAGTAATTTGATTGAGTTTATCAAAAAATTTTCTGAAAATGTCCTTGCAGGCGAAACGGATTTGAGTGAAAATTTTTCGCTTTATATCAATGGTAGTCTTAGCAAGCCTATTTTCAAGAGCAATTCGGTTACACTTCCCCGAGCCGACCACGACGCAATACGTATTATTACGCTCAATGTGGCTCAATCGGCGGCTTTGGATTATTACGATTCTCTTAGTTTGCAAATTCTCAATGCCTGTAAAATATATGTAGATGAATTAGAGCATTTTGGCAGAGTAAAAATCTCAAAGAAGAACCTGCTCAAATTTATCGGAAAAGTAAAAAACATCAAAAATAGCATTATCGATAATCTCTACATCTTAGACGACCCCAATATCGTTTGGGAAAACGAAAACTTAGAACGCATACACCGCCAACTCAAAGAAATTTTTGACATCAGCCCGCGTTTCAGAGAAGTTGATTATCGCCTGCGAATTGTAGAAGATAACCTTGTTCTTTTTACCGAACTGCTCCAACATCGCGAAAGCTCGCGTTTGGAGTGGATTATCATTATCTTGATTTTGGTAGAAGTCTTAAACGTATTTTTTAGCGACTGGATAAAAAGCATTTTTTGATATGAACGTTTTGATTTTAGGTTCGGGAGGTAGAGAACACGCCTTTGCGTGGAAAATCAGACAAAGCCCCTTGTGCAAAAAATTGTATGTCGCCCCCGGAAACGCAGGTACAGCTCAAATTGCAGAAAATGTGCCCATTAGTCCCTTAGATTTTGCATCTATTGCTCAATTTTGCCAAGAAAAAGCTATCTATTTACTCGTAGTAGGCAACGAAGACCCCCTTGTAGCAGGTATTCGCGATTTTTTGCAACAGCAAAAAGGCTTAGAAAATCTTTTGATGATAGCCCCTTCGCAAAAAGGAGCAATGCTCGAGGGCAGTAAAGATTTTGCCAAGCAATTTATGTTTGAAAATCAAATTCCTACTGCCGCTTATCAGACTTTCAGTGCCGAACAACTCTCCGAAGCCTTACAATATGTTTTCAATCAGCCCTTGCCGATTGTGCTGAAAGCCGATGGCTTAGCCGCAGGCAAAGGCGTAGTGATTTGCCAAACCTACAAAGAGGCTGAAACAACACTCCGAGAAATGCTGGTAAATCTGAAATTTGGCAAGGCAAGTCAAAAAGTAGTAGTTGAGCAGTTTTTAGAAGGCATAGAACTTTCGGTTTTTGTGCTTACCGATGGCAATACGTACAGGCTACTGCCCGAAGCCAAAGATTACAAACGCATCGGCGAAAACGATACAGGACTGAATACAGGAGGAATGGGAGCGGTTTCGCCTGTACCTTTTGCCGATAGAGCCTTTATGGAAAAAGTAAAAAGCCGAATAATTGTCCCAACTTTGAATGGTTTGCAAAAACGAGGTATTGAGTATATTGGTTTTCTGTTTATCGGTTTGATGAAAGTAGGCAACGAGCCGTATGTAATTGAATACAACTGCCGAATGGGAGACCCCGAAACGCAAGTAGTGTTTCCACGCTTGCAGTCCGATTTGTTGCAATTATTGATAGCCTCCGCTAAAAGAGAATTAGATAAAGAAATTGTGCAAATCACGCCACAAACCGCTACTACGGTTGTGTTGGCTTCGGGTGGGTATCCTGAAAAATATGAGATAGACAAAGAAATCAATGATTTACCTACTCAAAAAGATGATGTAATTGTTTTTCAGGCGGGAACAACTCAAAAAAATGGAAAATTATTTACAAGTGGCGGTCGGGTCTTAGCAATTACGGCATTAGCCGATACGCTACAAGAAGCCTTGAAAAAATCTTTACGAGAGGCTCAAAACATTTCCTTTGAGAAAAAGTATTATCGTAAAGACATAGGAAAAGATTTGATGTCAGTGAACAATTATCAATGAGCAATTATCAATGAACAATTATCAATTATTCATCATTCATCATTCATCATTCATCATTCATCATTCATCATTCATCATTCATCATTCATCACTCCCAATGAACTTACTGATAGCATTTCTGAAAAATATATCCTTAGTAGTGTTTGCAGCTGTTTGGCTCATTCTGAATGTCAGCTACCCAAGCGAAATTTCCTTGAATTATCCATACAA
>Ga0272446_1000269_pt1 | contig 83438 bp, 79 predicted proteins | sample YNPCB0061_FD_194587 | JGI IMG/M metagenome (GOLD analysis project Ga0272446, IMG submission 194587) | Hot spring microbial mat communities from Yellowstone National Park, WY, United States - YNP-CB-006-1 | ecosystem: Environmental > Aquatic > Thermal springs > Hot (42-90C) > Sediment | place... | reverse complement strand
CGGCAGGCTCAAGGACTGGCGGCGCATCGCCATGCGCTACGACCGATGCGCTCACACCTTCCTCGCAGCCATCACCCTCGCCGCAACCGTCACCTTCTGGCTCAATCAATGAGTCCTGAGCCTAGTCGTGTCGGTTTCCTGGCGCCCAATCTCGTTTTTGACGCCAACGCGCGCATCCTACCTCCAGCCCCTCCGCCGCCAACCCCGCGCCGATCACAACATGGCGAGGCGCGGCAAAGGCTGCGCAGGGTGCCTCCGGCTGGCGCTGCTGCCGGCGGTGCCGACGTCAGCCGCGACGCTTCTCGACAAGCCGTCCCTGGAACAGCCTGAGCCCCTTTTCCCAGCCCCAGGCGATCGCCGCCGCGCGGTCGGCGGCGGCAAGCCAGAGTTCGGCGCCGCCGGCGGCAGCGAGCGCCGCCGGGTCGGCGACGAGCGCCGGAGAGAAGGGCACGCGCACCAGCCCGATGCCGAGCGCGGCGGCCGGCAGGGCACGGAGCTCCGCCGGGCCCGCGGCGTCGAGCGCCAGCCGCCAGCCGCCGCCCCGCGCGGCCTCCAGCGCCACGGCGCCGGCCTGCGGGTCCTCCAGCAGCGCCGCGACCGGCAGCGCCAGCGTCACGAGGCGCCGCGCCCGCCGCGGCCAGGCCGCTTCCAGCCGGCGGAAGGCATCCGACGCCAGGGTGTCCGGCAGCAGCGGCACGGCGACAGGCCGCGCCTCCGCCACCGTCTCGGCGCGCGCCAGCGCCGCCAGCACCCGCGCCTCCATCGCGCACCGGGCACGGCGGGCGAGCGGGGGGGACGCGGTCGCGTCCTGCCCCGTCAGCGCGGCGACGAGCGGCGGCCCGGGCAGCCGCCGGTCCTCGAACAGCGGCTCGGGCGGTTCGCCAGGGGCGATGCGGCACACCATCTGGCAGCGCTGGAAAGGCGACAGGTCGGCCTGCGCCACCGCGCGTTCCAGCGAGGCGAGGCCCGCCTCGTCCAGCGGCGGCGCGCCGGGCGGCGGGGCCTCCGGCAGCACGGAGCCGAGGCCCATCGCCCGCTCGATCGCCCCGAGCAGCACGGCCGCGTCGTGCGGCAGCGCAAGGCGGCGAACGGCCGCCGGGTCGTCCAGCAGGGCGGCGAGCGCATCGGCGGCGACGCCCAGTTCCGGCGCGGGCGGCGTCGCCACCGCCACCAGATCCCCGCCCGGCAGGTCGAACAGGCGGACGCGGCGGCTTTCCCGCAGTGGCGCCAGCGCCTCGGCCAGCAGGCGGCGGCGCAGGCGCTGGCCGCCGGCCGCCGGATCGGCAAGCGACAGCAGCAGCACCTCCCGCACCGCATCGTCCGCCACGGCATCGCGCAGCAGCAGCGCGAGGCCCGCCGCGCCGCCAAGGCGGCCGATCATGCTCATCGGACGGGGCCGGGGTGCATCGGGTGGACAGCCACGGCCCCAACATCGCGCCGCGCCGGTTAACGCCGCCTTGCCTCGCCCGCCGCTGCCGCGCTACGCAGATTGCGATGCCACCGAGCCACCCCCCGCAGAAGGACGCGCCCCGCGCCGCGCCGGCGCCGCGCGCGCGGGGGGCGGAGGCGGCCGACCTCGGCGCCGCCATCCGCAGCCTTCGCCGCGCCTCGGTGCTGGTGGTCGGCGACGCGACGCTCGACCGCTACGTGTATGGCCGCGTGGACCGCATCAGCTCCGAGGCTCCCGTCCCGGTGCTGACGGTGGAGCGCGAAGTGGCGCTGCCCGGCGGCGCCGGGAGCATCGTGCGGAACCTGACGGCGCTCGGCGCGGCGGTCGCCTTCGTCTCGGTGGTGGGCGACGACCAGGCGGGGGCGGACCTGACCGGGCTGGTCGGCGGGCAGCCGGGCGTCGAGCCCTGGCTGCTGGTGCAGGGCGGCCGGGCGACGACGCAGAAAACCCGCTTCATCGCCCAGGGCCACCCGCTGCTCCGCACCGATCATGCCTCGCCCGGCGCGATCCATCCGCGGCTTGCCGAGCGGCTGGTGAAGATCGCCTCCGACGCGGTGGCCGCCACCTCGGCCATGGTGATCGCCGACCGCGGCGCCGGCGTGCTGGACGGCGAGACGCCGGCTCGGCTGGTGGAGGCGGCGCGCTCCGCCGGCCGCTTCGTCCTCGCCGCACCGCGCGGGCGCGGCATCGAGCGCTATGCCGGGGCGGACCTGCTGATCGCCGCGCGGCGCGACCTCGAGCGGGCGCTGGCCATGCCGGCCGGGACCGAGGCCGAGATCGCCGCCGCCGCCCGCGCGCTGGCCAGCCGCCACCGCTTCGGCGCCGTGCTGGTCAGCCGCAGCGAGGAGGGGATGACGCTGCTCGACGCCGAGGGCGCCGTGCATTTCCCGGCCGAGGCGCCGGAGGTGCAGGATGTCGCCGGCGCGTCGGACACGCTCGTCGCCATGCTGGCCGCCGCCGTCGCCGCCGGGGTGCCGCTGCGCGTCGCCGCGCGTCTCGCCTCCATCGCCGCCGGCGTCGTCGTCGGCAAGGTAGGCCCCGCGGTGGTGCGCGAGCAGGATCTGCTGGAGGCGCTGACCCCGGAGCGCGGCGCGCTGCGCAAGATCCGCCCGCGCAGCGCTGCGGTGGAGCAGGTGGAGCGCTGGCGCCGCCGCGGCTTCCGCATCGGCTTCCTGGCCGGCGGCTTCGACCTGCCGGATTCGGCCGAGATCGCCCGCATCGCCGAGGCCCGCGCCGCCTGCGACCGCCTGGTCATCGGGCTGGCCGACGACGAGGCGCTGCGTGCCGAGGGCGGCCCGGCGCGGCCACTGCAGGCGCAGGCGGCGCGGGCGGCGGTGCTGGCCTCGCTGGCCGGCGTGGATCTGGTGACGCTGTTCGAGCCGGGCGGCGCCGCCTCGCTCGCGCGTGCGATCCGCCCCGACGTGCTGGTCTGCGGCGAGGCCTGCGCGGCGCAGGGGCTGTCGGCGGCGCTCGCACAGGAATGGGGCGGGGAGGTGAAGCGTCTTTCGGCCGAGCCGGCGGCGGCGGAGTGAGGCGATGCGCCTGACGATCGAGGTCTCGCCCGGCGAGGCGGCGGACAAGCTCACCATCCTCAACATCAAGCAGGACCGCATCCGGGACGCGGAGAAACTCGCCCATATCCGGCGGGAGGCGGCGCTGCTGGACGCGGCGCTGGCGCCGCTGCGCGCGCGCTTCCCGGCGATCCTGCCGCTGATCGCCGAGCTGCGCAGGGTGAACGAGGCGCTGTGGGAGGTGGAGGATTCGCTCCGCCTGCACGAGAAGCGCGGCGATTTCGGCGCCGAGTTCGTGCGGCTCGCGCGCAGCGTCTATGTCACGAACGACCGGCGCGCGGCGCTGAAGGCCGAGATCAACGCGATCCTCGGCAGCGACATCGCGGAGCAGAAATCCTACGCGTGAGGGGGCGTTCACCCCGCGGTAAGGCGGGCGCGGCATCCTCGGTGCCGACGACGGTTCAGGCCGCAGGATGCGGCGCCCTTCCCGCCGGGTTCCCTCCGCATGTCGCATCACCGCTTCCTCCCGCCGCGCGCTGCCGCGCTGGCCCTGGCCTCTGCCCTGCTTGCTTCGGCTCCGACGGCCCTCGCCCAGCCGAACAGCGTCTCCTGCCAGGCCCTGGCCGACTGGCTGCGCGGCTATGACATGCGCCACCAGTGGCGGCCGAACGGGCTGACGAGCGGCGCACTGCAGGGCCACCTGTTCCGCGACGACGTGGCGCGCGTGTTCGGCCGCCCGGCCCTGGAATGGACGCCGGCCGAGGCGCGCGCGCTCGCCGACCGCGCCGGGCGCTGCGCCGAGGAGATGCAGCGCGGCCGGGTGCGCGGCGCTCTGGGGCCGATGCAGCAGACGGCGCTGCACGGGCACGAGCTCGCGCGCTATCTCGCGCTGCTGGCCGAGTCGCGGTTGCTTGCCGACGCCGCGCTCGGTCGCCTCGCGGACCTCGTGCCAGGGCTGCCGCTGCTCGGCTTCGTCCAAGCCCTGTCCCGGCTCGCCGACGACGGGCGCGCGTTCGAGCAGCTGACCCGAGCGGCCGAGGCGTTGCCCGGCGCCGAGCGCGGCCTTGCCCGCGATCTCGTCAGCGCCCTGCCGCCCCTGCCGCGGGCCGAGGTGGAGGGGCTGTCCCGGCGGGCCGCCGCGGAACTTCCGGGCCTCGTCGCTCGTTTCGCCGAGGACGCCCGCCGCGGCATCGCCGAGGCGCCGGGGACGCGGGAGGAGGTGGCGCGGCTGGACGGGCTTGCGCGCGCGGTGGAGGCGGCGGCGCCGGCGGTGTTGCCGCGCCCCGTCGCGGCGGAGATCGCCGCGCGGGCGTCGGCGCGCGCGGCCGAGCTGCGCCGCGTGCTCGCCGACCGGGCGGTGGCCGCGGTCGGCGCGCTGCCCGCCTCCTGGCAGGCGGCAGGCGACCTCGCGCGCTTCCGCCCCGAGGAGTGGGAGCGTCCGGGCCCCTTCGTGACGCCGCAGCCCTGGCAGGCGGACCTCTCTGCGCTCGACGCCGAAGGGCGCGCCCGCGTCGCGTCGGCGGTGGCATCGCGGCGCGGGGCGATGGTGGAGGAGCTTCTGGCCGGCACCCTGGCGGCCATCGGCCGCGCGCGGTTCCTGGGTGAGATCAATGCCGCGGTCGGCGTCTTCCCGCCGCCCGGAGCGCCGCCCGAGGCGGTGCGGCGGATCGAGCAGGCGGCGCTGGAGCGGGCGCGCGCAGTGGCGGAGGCGTCGCTGCGCGAGATCAGGCGTGAGATGGCGGGCCAGCCCGCCTCGCAGGCGTCGCTCGACCTGCTCGACCGGCTGCTCCGCGACGCCGGGACCCCGCCGCCGCCTTGGCAGGCGCCCTGGCGGCCGCAGGTGGTGGAAATCATCCGCGCCCGCCGCGCCGAGATCGTCGCGGCGCTGGACCGGCAGGAGGCCGGCTCCTTCGCCGGCCGGATCTACGAGGGGCAGGGCGTGCGGATCGAGTTCCTCGACGCGCGGCGCGCCGTCGTCACCCGGTTCGGCGCCGCGACGCTTGTACCGGTGGAGGAGATCGGGGAAGGCCGCGCGCTGCTGGCGATGGACGGGCGTCAGGTGGTGGCGACCCGCGAGGGACGGCGGCTGGTCGGGCTCGGCCCCGAGCTCCTGCGGGTGCGGTGAGCGGCGTGATCGTTCTCGAGCAGTGCGCCCTCTACGGGTATGATCTGGTCGCCGCACCGGAGGCAGGGCGTGACATCGGCTTCGTCGTGGTCATGCGTGGCTGCGGGCAGGCGATCATGATGCTCTCCCTTGACGACTCCGCAGAAGCCGGCGGCGTCCGGGCAGGCGGCTGGCGGGCCTGGCTGCCGAGCCTGCTGGCGCCGATGGACCCGATGGGCGGGCGCGCCGCGCGGTTCTGGCGCATCGGCGTGCTTGCGCTCGCCGAGGTGACGCGCACCGACCCGGGCTTCGCGCTGTGGGTGAACGGGCTGCGGATCGGCAAGACGATGTCTTTGGCCGAGCAGGCGATCGCCGCCGGGCTTGGTCCGTATGCCGGGCTGCTCGGGCGGGCGGCGCGGTCGGGCCTTGCCTTCGGGGCGCTGGCCCGCGGCGCCTCCGGCTTGATGCCGGACCTCGCCGGCCGGTTCGACAGCGCCGCGCGGCTCGCCGATGTCCTCATCCGCCCTGGCTTCGAGCGACAGGCGCGGGATCTCCTGGCCCTGCTGCCGCCGCCGCGGGGCTAAGCCCCGCCGCTCACTCCACCGCCAGCCCCGCCCCGAGCATCGCCGCCCCGGCCGGGTCGGTCGCGCGCGCCAGCCGCGTCGCCGCCACCGAGGCGAAGCGCCGCAGCAGCGACGCCCGCCGCGCCGGCGCCAGCGGATGCGCCGGCGCCTCGCGGATCACCGCCGCGCCGCCTTCGGCCGACACGATGAGGCCGACATCGCCCGGCAGCAGCCCGTCCGGGAAATCCACGTCCACCGCGAAATACAGCGCATCGCACCAGGCGCGGTACTCCGGCCATTTGGCGTCGGAGAGGAAGTCGCGCGCGCAGGACTTCACCTCGATCGCGGCGAGCCCGCCATCGCCCCGCAGCGCCAGGATGTCGAGCCGCCGCCCGTCCGGCAGACGCAGCTCCGGCAAAGGCGCCCAGCCGAGGGCGAGGCAGAGCCGCGTCGCGGCGCGGGCGACGAGCAGGGTGCGGTCGGCGGGTGGCAGGTCCATGCCCGATGTTCGCTTTACGTTCGCGTCCCGTCAAGCGGGCGGCGCTTCTGGCGCCGGCCCGGCCGCGGTAGTCTGCACGCGCCGCCGGCGCGACGCGCGGCAAAGGGGTGCAGCATGCGACTGGCGCCGTTCGATCAGAGCGTCTGGCTCGGCGTGATGGCGGACATCGCGAAGCAGCAGGACGCCCGCGCGCCGGCGGAGCATGGCATGTGCTTCGGCCTCTGCATCCTCTGGCTGCGGCAGATGCAGGATCCCACCAGACGGACGCCGACGGAACGGATGGATGCGCTGCGCTCGCAGCTTCACCTCGCCGTCACGCTGCAGGCGAAGTACGAGGCGGAGGCTCTCAAGGCGGCGGTCACCGCGTCGAAGGACGCGGCGCTCGCCACGGGCCTGAGCAAGGCGGGCGACCGCCTCGGCCTCAGCTTCGAGGAGCAGACGGTCGTGCAGCCGGCCCGTGTCGGCATGATCGGGATGCTCCGCCGCATGCAACAGGATCTCGAGGAACCGAACAGCCGCGTGCTGTGGGGCTTCGCGGGCGAGCCCGGCGCGCACGCCATCGCGGCCGTGAACAACTCCGGAAAGGACCAGACGACGACCGACCGCGGGACCATCCATGTGTTCGACCCGAACAACGGCGAGTATGTGTTCCAGATGCAGGAACTTCCGATGGTCGTGCAGGACATGCACCGACACTGTCCATTCTACGCGCAGTTCGCCGTGATGAAGCGCCGGTCGGTGTCCTTCATCGACGACCTGAGCAAGCCGCAGCCGCGCACGGACGGTTTCGCCTTCACCAGCGAGAAGCAACGCCGGTGACCCCCTTCTGGCGCGCGAAGCGGCTCGACCAGATGACGCGGGCGGAGTGGGAATCCCTCTGCGATGGCTGCGCGCGCTGCTGCCTGCACAAGCTGCGCGACGAGGACACCGGCCGGGTCCACCACACCGATGTCGCCTGCCGGCTGCTCGATCTCGACGCCTGCCGCTGTTCGGACTATGCCCACCGCAGGGAACGGGTGCCGGACTGCGTGCGGCTGACGCCGGCGCGGCTGGCGCGGATAGACTGGCTGCCGCCCTCCTGCGCCTACCGCCTGGTGGCCGAGGGCAAGGACCTGCCGGAGTGGCACCCGCTCGTCTCCGGCGATCCGGAGAGCGTCCACCGCGCCGGCGCCTCGGTGCGGGGCCGGGCGGTGCCGGAGAGCGAGGCAGGACGCCTCGAGGATCATGTGGTGCGCTGGCCCGCAACCTGGCCGCGCGGGAAGGGAAGGGCCAAGCCATGAGCAAGCCGATCTACGGCGGCGTGAACGCCGCGGTGCTGACGCCGATGGGGCCCGACCTCGCCCCCGATCTCGACCGGATGGCGGCGCATTGCCGCTGGCTCCTCTCGCATGGCTGCGACGGCCTCGGCATCCTCGGCACCACCGGCGAGGCCGCGTCCTTCGGGCTCTCCGAGCGGATGGCGATCCTGGACGGACTGGTCGCGCGGGGGATCGCCGCCGAGCGCATGCTGCCCGGCACCGGCTGCCCCTCGCTCTCCGACACGGTGGAGCTGACGAACCACGCCGCCGCCGCCGGCTGCCCCGGCGTGCTGATGCTGCCGCCCTACTACTACAAGGCGCCGACCGAGGACGGGCTGTTCGCCTGGTATGCGCAGGTGATCGAGCGCAGCAAGGGCCGCGCGAAGGTCTTCCTCTACCACTTCCCGCAGCAGTCGGCGGTGCCGATCACGCTGCCGCTGATCCGCCGGCTGCTCGACGCCTTCCCCGGCATCGTGAAGGGCGTGAAGGACAGCAGCGGCGACTACGCGAACATGAAGGCGATGGTGGATGCCTTCGGCGCCGAGGGGTTCGAGGTCTATTCCGGCTCCGACGCCTTCCTGCAGAAGATCCTCCTCGACGGCGGCGCCGGCTGCATCACCGCCGCGGCCAATGCGAACTGCCTGTGGGGCGGCATCGTGCATGCCCGCCGGACCGGGCCGGAGGCGGACCGCGCCCAGGCGGTGCTGAACGCGACGCGCGCCGCCGCCTCCTCCGTGCCGCTGATCGCGGGGCTGCGGGAGGTGATCGCGCGCAGCACGGGCGACGCGGTGTGGCGCCACATCCGCCCGCCGAACATGCCGCTCTCGGCCGAGGACGCGGAGAAGGTCTGGGCCGGCTGGCAGGCCGCCGGCGCGCTGCCGCTGCCCGGGCTGTCCGCGGCGAAGGCGGCCTGAGGCGCTACATCCACCAGTCGGAGGCGTGGGGCGTGACGTGCCACCACTCCGCCGGCATCTGGTCGGCCAGCGCGGGCGCGGGATCCGGTGCCGGTAGGGGCGGCGCGTCGGCCTCCGGCGCAAGCATCCAGCCGGCAAGCGCAAGGGCCCAGGCGGCGCGTTCGGCCATCTGGTCCGGCGCGGGCTCCGGCAATTGCGGCAGCAAGGTGTCGAACTCGGCCGCATCGGCCGTCGGCGTGTGGATCTCCATCGGCTCCGCTTCCCCGTCCTGGGGGTGTGCCGGCCCGGCGCGGCCGGGCGGGCCGGGCCCAGCCCGGCGATGCCAGTCGTTGCACGTTGAGTCTGAACGAAGCATGAACATCCGCCGGTGACCCGATGCCGACCGCCCGCCTGTTCCTGATCCGCCATGCGCTGGTGGAGCCTTCCGCCCGCGCGACGCTCTATGGCGATGCCGACGTCGCGCTCTGCGCCTTGGCGCTTGCCGCCGACGCCGCCTGCTACCGCTGGCTGGCCCGCCGCCTGCCATCCCCGGCGCTTTGGGTGACGACGCCGCTGCAGCGCACCCGCCACACCGCCGATGCCATCTTCGCCGCCGGCTACCCGGCGGCCGCGCCGGAGGTCGAGCCGGCGCTGGCCGAGCAGCATCTCGGCGCCTGGCAGGGCATCACGCATGAGGCGCTGACCGAGCGCCTGTCCCACCCGCCGCACCCGTTCTGGCCGCATGGCGCAGACGAGCGCCCGCCTGGCGGCGAGAGCATCTCCGACGTCATCGCCCGCGTCGGCCCGGTGCTGGAGCGCCTGGCCGACCGCGTGGCGGACGGCGACGCCGTGGTGGTCGCGCATGGCGGCACCATCCGCGCCGCCATCGCCCACGCCATGGGGCTTTCGGCCGAACAGGCGCTGCGCTTCTCGGTGAAGAACCTGTCGCTGACGCGGCTGGAGCGGCAGGGCCCGCAGTGGCGCGTGGCGTCGGTGAACGAGGAGCCCTTCGCCTGACGGGGCGGCGCTTTCCCGGTTCCTGCCACAATCCTGATGCTGTAGTGTGAGCCGACGCAACGGCTTGGCGGAGGTTTCTCATGCGCCGTGCAATGCTCGCCACCCTGCTTCTCGGGCTGCTCGCCGGCTGTGGCGGCGGCACCGCCTCGCAGAGCGCCCAGCAGGCTCTCGTGGACCGCGCGACGCTTGCGGTGCAGGAGATGCTCAGCGACGACACCGCGCCCGCGCGCGACGCCGCGGCGCGGCTGCGCAGCGCGCGCGCGGTGGTGATCTGCCCGCAGCTGTTCCGCGTCGGCTTCATCCTGGGCGGCGAGGGCGGCGCCTGCGTGCTGGTCGGGCGCGACGGCGCCGGCTCCTGGTCCTCGCCCGCCTTCTACAGCATCGGCACCGGCAGCGTCGGGCTGCAGGCGGGGCTGCAGGACAGCCAGGTGATGATCATGGTGATGAACGACCGGGCGCTGAACGCGCTGCTGTCGAGCCAGATCACCCTCGGCGCCGACGCCTCGCTCTCGGTCGCGACGATCGGCGGCGGTATCGGCGGCGGCACCACCACGGCGGTCGGCGCCGACCTCGTCACCTATGCCCGCGCGCGCGGCCTCTTCGCCGGCGTCACGCTGGAAGGCTCGGTGCTGTCGAGCCGCGAGGAGCAGAACCAGGCCTATTACGGCCGCGCCGCCTCGGCCCGGCAGATCGTCGTGGACATGGCGGTGCACAACCCGGGGTCGGACCCGCTGCGCAGCGTGCTGATGCGCTTCGGCACAAGGCAGTAGCCGCAGGCGTCAGGCCGGCGCGAGGCCGGCGCGCAGCGCTGCGGCCTCCGGATCCTCCGGCGGGATCAGCCCCTCGCGCAGGAACAGGTCGATCAGCACGAGGTTGACGTTGAACTTCACCCGCTCCGTCTCGCGCACGAGGCGCAGCACCTCCGCCGCGGGCAGCAGCTCGAAGCGTTCCACTTCGCCGTCCTGCGGGGTGGGGGTGAAGCCCTCGGGCAGCTCCAGGTCGTAACAGTGCAAGAGGTCGCGCCGCAGCCCGTCCGGGGCTGACATCACGTAGGAGACGCGCCCCGCTGGCCGGGCCGTAGCGGCGAGGCCGGGGGGGATGCCCGCCTCCTCGGCGGCTTCCTTCAACAGCGTCGCGCCGGCGTCGAGCCCGGCCGGCACGCCGCCTGCCACCATGTTGTCAAGCGCGCCGGGCGCGATGGCCTTGCCGGCCGCGCGCACGCCCATCCACAGGAACAGCCGCCGGCCGCGGCGGAGGATGCCGTTCACATGCACCCCCTGGGCGGCGACGCCGAACAGCGGCAGGGCGCCGCGATCCAGCGTCGCCAGCACCGGGCCGCCGTGGTGCTCGCGCACGTCGAACGCCTCGCCGCGCAGGCGGCAGAAGCCGCGCCCGGCCAGCCATTCCGCAAGGGCCGCGAGGGTGCGGCTTGCCGCCTGCGGCCCGCCGCGTGCGGCCAGATGCACGCCGCGCCCGTCGAAATGCGCCTCCTTCGGGCGGTAGGTCAGGGCGCGCACGGTGTCGGGCGCGAGCCAGCCGACCTGCCGCCCGCCGATCAGGAACGGCGTCAGCCCGGCGGGGGAGGCGAGGTTGTTGCAGGCAAAGAGGTGGCGGAGCAGGGAGGGCATCCGGCCGCTGTGTAGGCCGGATCGGGCCGTGCGGCGATCCCCGGAGCGGCGCGCAACGCCGCCCCGCGCCGCCGGGGGGTCGCAAGCGGCCGCGTCCCGGCTACATGGCGGTGCCATGACCCCGCCAGCCCCGCCCCGCCCCGAGACCCGCGCCGAAGCCTCCCATGGCCGAACGCTCCGCTCCCTGCTTCCCTATCTGTGGCCGCCGGGCGAGACGGACGTGAAGCTGCGCGTCGTCGCCGCGCTGCTGCTTCTGGTCGCGGCCAAGGTGGCGAACGTGACGGTGCCGCTGTTCTACGCGCAGGCGGTGGATGCGCTGGCGCCGGCGTCGGGCGCGGCGGCCGTCGCGGCGGTGCCGGTCGCGCTCATCCTCGGCTACGGGTTGCTGCGCATCGCGGCGTCGCTGTTCGGGGAACTGCGCAACGCCGTGTTCGTGAAGGTGCAGGCGCGGGCGGCGCGGCGCATCTCGCTCGCGGTGTTCCGCCACCTGCACGCCCTCTCGCTGCGGTTCCACCTGGACCGGCAGACGGGCGGCCTGTCGCGCATCGTCGAGCGGGGCACGAAGGCGATCACCTTCGTCCTCAGCATCCTGCTGTTCTCGATCGGGCCCACGATCCTCGAGATCCTGTTCGTCGCCGCGATCCTCTGGGCGCTGTTCGATCTCTCCTTCGCCGCCGTCACGCTCGCCGCCATCGCCGGCTACGTCGCCTTCACCCTCATGTTCACCAACTGGCGGCTGCGCTTCCGCCGACGCATGAACGAGACGGACCAGGACGCCAACACCAAGGCGGTGGACAGCCTGCTGAACTTCGAGACGGTGAAGTATTTCAACAACGAGGCGCATGAGGCGCGGCGCTACGACGGCAGCCTGGCGCGCTACGAGCGCGCCTACGCCCGCTCCGAGCAGACGCTCAACATGCTGAACGCCGGCCAGGCGACGATCATCGCGGTCGGGCTGACGGCGGTGATGCTGATGGCCGGCCACGGCGTGGCGAGTGGCACCATGACGGTCGGCGATTTCGTGCTGGTGAACACCTACCTGATCCAGCTCTACCTGCCGCTCAACATCCTCGGCTTCATGTACCGCGAACTGCGGCAGGGGCTGACGGACATGGAATCCATGTTCGCCCTGCTGGGCCAGAGGCAGGAGGTGGCCGACGCGCCGGACGCGGTGCCGCTGCCGCCCGGCGCCGGCGAGGTGCGCTTCGAGGAGGTGCGTTTCGGCTACCGGCCCGACCGCGAGATCCTGCACGGCGTCTCCTTCACCGTGCCGCCGGGCCGCACGCTCGCCATCGTCGGGCCGACGGGGGCCGGGAAATCCACCATCTCGCGGCTGCTGTTCCGCTTCTACGACGTCACCGCCGGGCGCATCGTCGTGGACGGCAAGGATCTGCGCGAGGTGACGCAGGAGAGCCTGCGCGCCGCGATCGGCGTGGTGCCGCAGGACACCGTGCTGTTCAACGACACCATCCGCTACAACATCGCCTATGGCCGGCCCGACGCGACCGAGGAGGAGATCGTCGAGGCCGCGAAACTCGCGCAGGTGCATGATTTCGTCGCCCGCATGCCGCAGGGCTACGACACCATCGTGGGCGAGCGCGGGCTCAAGCTCTCGGGCGGGGAGAAGCAGCGCGTCGCCATCGCGCGCACCATCCTCAAGAACCCGCGCATCCTGATCCTGGACGAAGCCACCAGCGCGCTCGACACAAAGACGGAACAGGAAATCCAGTCGGCGCTGAAGGGCGTCTCGGCCGGGCGCACGACGCTCGTCATCGCGCATCGCCTGTCCACCGTGGTGGAGGCGGACGAGATCATCGTGCTGCAGGAGGGGCGCATCGCCGAGCGCGGCGACCACCCCTCCCTCATCGCGAAGGGCGGGCTCTACGCCGGCATGTGGCAGCGGCAGGCGGAGGCGGTCGCCGCCGCCGAGGCCGCGGCCGCCGCCCGCGCCGCCGCCGACCTCGACCGCCTGCCCGTCCGCCCCGGCGAAACCGTGTAACGGGGGGTTACAGGATGCCCGGCCTCACCCATCTCAAGGGCCGAGGAGAAGGCTGAGCCATGCAGTTCGACCCCGACGGCACCGCGCCCGAGGACCTGAGCCACGCCGGGTCCGTCGTGGACAAGGCGATCGAGTACATGATGGAGCAGGGGATCACCGAGCTGTCGGTGGCCTCCGCCCTGCTCGGCGGCGCGCTCGGGCTGCTCGCCCGCAGCATGGACGACCGTTCGATCGCCGCCGTGCTGCGTGCGGCCCTGCGTTCGGTGGAAAGCGGCGAACTCGCCGCGATGCGCCGGCCGACGACGCAGAACGGCTGACCTGCGCAGGACGCGCTTCCCGCGCGACGCGGGCGCCGCCGTCAGCGGCCACGGGCCGCGCCCCGAGGCTTGACCGGCCGCCGCCTTCGCGGCATACGCGCCCACTCCCGCGGCCGGCCCCGCCTGCCGCGTTCCCGTTCCGCGACCCGAGGATCGAGCACATGGCCCGCCGCTGCGGCATCACCGGCAAGGGCGTCCTGGCCGGCAACAATGTCAGCCACGCCAACAACAAGACCCGCCGGCGCTTCCTGCCGAACCTGCAGGAGACGTCGTTCTTCTCCGACGTGCTCGGCACCTCGGTGCAGCTCCGCCTGACCACCAACGGCATCCGCACGATCGAGCACAATGGCGGGCTCGACGCCTTCCTGCTCGGCACGCCGGACCGCAGCCTGCCGGAGGAGGCGCGCCTGCTGAAGCGCCGCATCGCCCGCGCCCAGGCGAAGAAGGCCGCCGCCGCGGCCTGACGGCGCCGCCACGCGGCGTCCGTTGCGCCGCCGGGCGGTCAACCGTTCATGAACGCTTCCGGGGGCAGTCTCCTGCCCCATGGAAAGCGCCCTGGCCCTCCTGCTCCTGTTCATCCTCGCCCTGGCCGGTGCGGCCGTGGCCGGCATCGCCCTGCTGCGCCTGTCCTCCGCGCGGGCGGAATCGGCCGCGCTGCTTGCGGAGCGCGAGCGGCTGCTTGGCCTCGCCATGCGGGATCTTCAAGGCGCCGGCCTCGCCCTGCTCGAGTCCGCCTTCCCGCTCGGCGAGGCGGGGGAGGAGGTGGCCGGGCAGGCCCGCCGCCTGCTGCGGATCGCCGACGACATCGAGGAGAAGCTCGGCGCCGGCGCCGGTCCGCGGCGCGTGGCGGAGGGGCGGGTGCCGCTCGGGCCGCTGGTCGCCCGCGCCATCGCCGAGGTCTCGGTCGAGATCGCGCCGGCCCGCCGCATCTTCCGCGCCGATCCGGCGCTGTCCCGCGTCATGCTGCGCGCCGATTCCAGGGCCCTTTCCGGCGCGCTCACGCGCGTGCTGCTGCGCGCCGCCCGCGGCACCACGCCGGGCGAGGTGGTGGATGTCCGGCTGGAGGACGGGCCGCAGGGCCTGGCGCTGGTGGTGGAGGACGAGGGCGCCGGGCAGGGCATGGGCGATCTGGTGATGCCGGCGCCGGACGGCGCCGCGCCCGCGGGCGGCACGCGCGGCCTGCCGCTCGGCCTGTCGGTGGCGCGCGACCTGCTGCGCGCCCATGGCGGCGACCTGACGGTGGAGGCGGCCGAGGGCATCGGCTCCCGCTGCTGGCTGTGGCTGCCGCGGCACCGCGTGCTGGCCCCGGCGCCGCAGCCCGCGCCGCCGCACCCGGTGGCCGCGTGACGCGGCCGGGGGCGGCTTGTGCAGGCCGCACGCCCCGGCTATACGCCGCATCCCGGCCGACGGAGAGTAGCTCAGCCTGGTAGAGCACTGTGTTCGGGACGCAGGGGCCGGAGGTTCGAATCCTCTCTCTCCGACCAGCGAGCCGCCCCGCCGGAGCGATCCGGCGGGGCGTTTCCTTTTCCGGGCCGAAACCTGTCCTTGGCGTCATTGTTGCACAGCACCAGGGGCGCGCACCGTGCGTGCGCGCCGACCGGAGAAGGATCGCATCGCATGAGACGCCTCGTGTTCGTCTTGGCCCTCGCCGGGCTGTTCGCCGCCGCGCAGCCCGCGCGGGCGCAGCTCGAGTTCCCGCAGAGCGGCATCACCATCAACGCCTCGCTCACCGCCGCGACCGACTACCTGTTCCGCGGCATCAGCCAGACGCGCGAGCGCTTCGCCGTCCAGGGCGCCTTCGACCTGCAGCACTCGTCGGGCATCTACATCGGCGCCTTCGTGTCGAATGTCGCTTTCGCAGGCACGAACGCGCGGCAGGAGGTGGATTTCCTGGCAGGCTACCGCTTCGAACTCGCCGGCATCAGCCTGGATGCCGGGGCGATCTTCTACACCTATCCCGGCTACACCGGCCCGCCCGGCCTCGACTACGTGGAACTGGCGCTGACCGCCTCGCGCGAGTTCGAGCCGGTGACGCTGCGCGGCGGCGTGTACTGGTCCCCCCGCTTCACGGGCGGCACCGGCCAGGGCCTCTATCTCCAGGGGCAGGTGGTGGTGGCGCTGCCCTTCGAGGTCACCCTGACGGGCACGCTCGGCTACCAGTTCATCGAGCGGAACGAGCGCTACGGCGCGCCCGACTACTGGAACTACGGCATCGCCCTGTCGCGGCCGCTCATCGGGCCGGTCAGCGCCGCGGTCGGGTTCTACGGCACCGACCTGTCGCGCAACGAGTGCTTCGGCGGCACGGCGCTCTGCCGCCCGCGGGTCCTGGCCTCGCTGACGGCGGCGTTCTGACGCGCCGGGCGGGGCCTCACCGCCCCGCCCCCCAGCGCATCAGCCGCACCACCGGGACCACCCAGGCGATGCCCGCCACGGTGTAGAACAGCAGTTGCAGCAGCCAGTGCGCCTCCACCAGCGGGTCGGCGAGCGCGGTGATGACCGCGACATAGGCGATGAAGCCGGCGGTGCCGATCAGGAAGGCAAGCAGGGGGCGCGACATGCGGCGCAGATGGCCCATGCCCCGCCCCACGCCAAGCCCCGGCGGTTCCTTCGCGCGCGCGATCTGCCACGGGCGTTCGTCGCGAGCATCTTCACGCACAGTGCCGATTCCAGCCCTGTGCGATCTGCTTTAGGGTCCGTGCCGAAGCAGCACAGGACAGAGCATGACCGACGCCCTCGACCCCGACCCCCGCTCCTTCGACATCAAGAAGGAAATCCGCGGCATCCCGGATTTCCCGAAGCCCGGCATCCTGTTCTACGACATCTCGACCCTGCTGCGGCACGGCCCGGCCTGGCGGGCGGCGATGACGCAGATGGCCGACCTCGTGCGCCCGCACCGGCCGGATCTGCTGGCCGGCATCGAAAGCCGCGGCTTCCTGCTGGCCGCGCCGCTCGCGCTGGAGCTGGGCCTCGGCTTCGTCATGCTGCGCAAGCCGCGCAAGCTGCCGGGCGAGACCATCGGCCTCGACTACGCCCTCGAATACGGGGTGGACCGGATCGAGATCCAGGCCGATGCGGTGCGGCCCGGGCAGCGCGTGGTGCTGCTGGATGACCTGCTGGCCACCGGCGGCACCATGGCGGCCGGCGTCAGGCTGCTGCGCCATGTCGGGGCCGAGGTGCCGCTCTGCGCCGCACTGATCGAACTCGTCGCGCTCGGCGGGCGGGCGAGGCTCGATGTCCCCTTCGCGTCGCTTGTCGTCTACGAGGAGTGAGCCTGCCGCCGCGGCGCTGGCGGCGGCGGTCGCCGCGGCGCCGACCGGCATCGTGATCGGCGACCCGCGGCTGCCAGACTGCCCGCTGGTGTTCGTCAACCCGGCCTTCCTGCGCATGACGGGCTACGCGGAGGCCGAGGTGCTCGGCCGCAACTGCCGCTTCCTGCAGGGCCCGCGCACCGACCCGAAGGCGGTGGCGATGTTGCGCGAGGCGATCGCGGCGCGCCGCCCCGTCACCGTCGAGCTGCTGAACCACCGCAAGGACGGCCGCCCCTTCGTCAACGAACTGCATGTCGGCCCGGTGTTCGACGCGGACGGGGCGCTGACGGCGTTCATCGGCATCCAGCACGACGTGACGGAGCGGGCGAACGCCGTCGCCGCCACCCGCCGCGCCCGCCGCGCCGCCGAGCGGGCGAACGCCGCGAAGTCGGAAATGCTCGCCTTCGTCGCGCACGAGATCCGCACGCCGCTCGCGGGTGCGCTCGGCACGCTCGGCCTGCTGGCCGACAGCGGCCTCGCCCCGCCGCAGCGGCGGCTCGTGGACACGGCCCTCGCCTGCGGCCAGGCGATGCGGACGACGCTCGAGGACATCCTCGACCTCTCCCGCGCCGAGGCGGGGCGGCTCGTGCTGGCCGATGTCGCCTTCGACCCGCGCCTGGTGCTGGAGGAGGTGGCGGCGACGCTGGCCCCCGCCGCCTCGGCCAAGGGCCTCGCGCTGTCCGCCGCCGCCGATCCCTCGGTGCCGGCGGCGATCCGCGGCGACCCGGCGCGGCTTCGGCAGGTGCTGCTGAACCTCGCCGACAATGCGGTGACGGCGACCTCGGCGGGGGGTGTGGCCATGCGCCTGTCCGCGCGCGACGGTCGCCTCGCCGCCGAGGTGACCGACACCGGCCCCGGCATCCCCCCCGCGCTGCGCCGCCGCCTGTTCCGCCGGCATGTGCAAGGCGAGGGGGCCGAGCGCGGCGCCGGGCTCGGGCTGACCATCTGCCGCCGTCTGGTGCGGCTGATGGGCGGGCGGATCAGGCTCGACGCCGCGCCGGGGGGCGGCGCGCGCTTCACCGTGGAGCTGCCGCTCATCCCCGCCGAGGCCGCCGACCCGGCGCCCGCCCGCGCCCCCGTCGCCGCCCCGCCGCGCGGTCCCCGCCGCCGGGTGCTGCTGGTGGAGGACAGCCCGGCCGCCGGGCTTGCCGCCGCCACCGTCCTGCGCAAGGCCGGGCACGAGGTGGAGGAGGCGCGCTCGGCCGAGGCGGCGCTGGCCGCCGCCCGCGCCCGCCCGCCGGATGCGGTGCTGCTGGATCTCGGGCTGCCGCGCGGCTCCGGGCTCGACCTCGCCCGCGCGCTCGCGGCCCTCGCGCCCGGCGTGCCGCGCATCGCGCTGACCGGCAGCCCGGAGCGCGCCGCGGGCCAAGGCTTCGCCGCGGTGCTCGGCAAGCCGGCCGATCCGGCCTCGCTGCTGGCGGCCGTGGCCGGTGCGCTGTCGGGCGCGCCGGCGCTCGCCGACCGGGCGGTGCTGGCGGAGCTTGCCGCCGCCGTCGGGCCGGGGCGGTTCGCCGAGCTCGTCGCCCTGTTCGCCGAGGAGACCGAGGGGCGCCTCGCCCGCCTCGCGGCCCGCCCCCCCTGGCCCGAGGTGGAGGCGGAGGCGCATGGCCTCGCCTCGGCCGCCGCCACCTTCGGCTGCGCTGCGCTCGCCGCCCGCGCCTCGGCCCTGGAAGCCGCCGCCGCCGGGGCGCGGGAGGCCGAGGCCCTGGCGCTGCTTGCCGAACTTCCGCCGCTTGCCCGGCGCAGCCTGTCCGAGATCGGGGCCGGGAGGCGGGGATGAGGCGTCGGACGATGATCGGGCTCGGGGCCACGGGGCTGCTCGGCGGCCGCGCGCGCGCCGCGCTGCCCGACCGCGCGGTGCTGCTGGCGCCGGGGCCTGGCGATGCGCTGCTGGCGCGGTTCGCGGAACGGCTCGCCGAGGCGTTGCCGCCGCTGCTGCCCTCCGCGCTGCACCTGTCGGTGGCGCTGGCGGGCGGGCCCGACGGCCTCGCCGCCGCCGCCCGCTTCGCCGCCGGCGCGGGCGACGCGTCGCTGCTGCTGCTGCCCGGGCGCGCGGCGGCGTCGCGGCTCGCGGGCGATCCGCGGGCGCGGTTCGATGGCGCCGGCTGGGGCTGCGTGCTGCTGCGGCCGCGGCGGGTGGTGCTGGCCGGGCGCGGCGCCTCGCCGCGGCCGGGCGGGCGGCTGGCGATGGAAGCGCCCGAGTCGGCCGAGGCGCTGGGGCTGCTGCTGGCCGAGGGGCTGGAACCGCGCCCCGGCCTTCCCGCCGCCGCCGTGCCGCAGGCCTATGCGGAGGGCGCGGTGGACGCGCTGTTCACCTCGCCCGAGAGCGCCGCGGCGCTCGGCGCGACGGTGTGGATGCCGCTGCCGCCGCCTGGCGGAACGGGGCCGGAGGCCGCGGCCGAGCCGGCGCTGGCCGCCGCCGCCCGCGCCGCCGCCGCGGCGCTGACCACCGAGGCGGCGCTGTGCGCGGCCGCGCTGACGCCCGCCGACCAGCTCGCCGCCTGGCGCTGGGGCGCGGCGCGTCTGGCCGAGCGCGAGGCCGGGCTGCTGGCCGGCGCCGAGGCGATCGCGGCATTCGCCGCGCTGTGGCCGGGCGAGGCGGCGGAGGCGGCGTGGCGCGCGATGCTGGCGGCGCGGCTCGGCGGGCGCTGACCGCTCCGCCGCGCTGCCGCGCCCCGCCGGCCGGGGGCCGCCCCGCCCCGCGCCTAGCCCGTCCAGCCGAGCCGCCCGGCCAGCCGCCACAGCGGCCCGACCAGCAGGTTGCACAGGATCACCCGCGTCAGATGGAAGCCGAGCACCAGCGGCACGGCGAGGTCGAGCGCCTTCGCGGTGATCGCCATCTCCGGCATGCCGCCGGGCGCGAGGCCGAGCACGGCGACCGCCACCGGCAGCCCGAAGGCCAGCGCGAGCGGCACCGCCACCGCGCCGAGCAGCAGGATCAACAGCCCCGCGGACGCGACCGAGGCCGTCACCAGCCGCGGCGCCGAAAGCAGGAAGCGCCGCGTCAGCCGCTGCCCGAGCACCATGCCGAGGCCGACCTGCGCGGCGTCGATCAGCGGCGAGGGCACGCCGGACGGCAGGCCGATGCTGGCGGCGAGCCCGACCGTCACGATCAGCGCGCCCAGCATCCACGGGTTGGCAAGGCCAAGCCGCCGCATCGCCAGCGCCACCACGCCCCCCGCCGCCAGCAGCAGGACGAAGCCGCCCGCCGCGAAGGGCGGCCGCGGCACCTGGAACACCGAATCGAGCAGCGGCGGCGCGGCGAGCGCAAGCAGCGGCGGATACACCAGCACCACCAGCACCATGCGGATGGACTGCGCGAGTGCCACGGGCGCGATCGGAACGCCCTCCCGCTGCGCCAGCACCGCCATCACCGTGATGCCGCCGGGCACGGTGCAGAAATAGCCGGTGCGCCGGTCCAGCTTCGCCATGCGCGCGAAGGGGCGGGACAACAGCACGCCGACCAGGATGGTCAGCACGCCGGCCGCCAGCATCGCCGGCAGCGCGGCGGCGACGGCGGCGATCACCGGCCCGTCGAAGGTCTGGCCGAGGCCGAGGCCGAGCAGCAGCAGCGAGACGGCGCGCACCGGCTCCCATGCCGCGACGTCGGTGACCCAGGCCAGCGCCGCGACGCCGAGCATCGCGCCGATCAGCCAGCCGAGCGGCACGCCGAGCCAGGTCGCGACCGCGCCGCCCGCCACCGCCGCGGCCAGCGTGCGGAGATGGACGAGCGGGATCAGCCCGGCGGCTCCCCGTCCTTCGGCTTCGCCCCGCAGGCGTGGAGGAAGGCGGAGACGGCCTGCGCCGCCTCGGCCACGCGGTCGGCATCGGTGCCCTTGGCGACGATGGCGACCCCGCCGCCGCCCGGCCGGTAATAGGGGTAGGAGCCGATGTCGAGCATCGGCCAGCGCGCCTGGATGTCGGCGAGCCCCTCGGCGATGCGGCCTTCCAGCAGGCCATCGGCATGCACGGTGGCGGATGCGATCGGCGGCCCGCCGGCGAGCCGCGGCGCGAGCGATTCGAACATCGCCTGCATGATGCGCGGCACGCCCGCCAGCACATGCACGTTGCCGATGGTGAAGCCGGGCGCGACGGAGACGGGGTTGTCGATCAGCACGGCGCCGCGCGGCATCGTCGCCATGCGCTGGCGGGCGGCGTTGAAAGCGCCGGGCGGGTGGTTCTCGGCATAATGGCGTTCGAGGCGCTCCCAGGCCTCGGGATGCGGCTCCCACGGCACGCCGAAGGCGGCGGCGACGCATTCGCTGGTGATGTCGTCATGCGTCGGGCCGATGCCGCCGGTGGTGAAGACGTGGTCGAACTTCGTCCGCACCTCGTTGATGGTGGAGATGATGGTGGCGCGGATATCGGGAATCACCCGCGCCTCCATCAGCGGGATGCCGATCTGCCCGAGGCGGGTGGCGAGGAACTGCAGGTTGGCGTCGCGCGTGCGGCCGGAAAGCACCTCGTTGCCGATGATGACGAGGCAGGCGGTCGGGTTGGTCATGGCGGGGGTCCCTCGGCGGCCAGTGTGCCGGAGGGGCGCGCGGGCCGGAAGGGCGGGGTGCGTCGGCGCAGCCGGACGGGCGGGGCGCGCGGGGGGGGGCCGCGGCCGCCGCGGCAGCAGGGCGCTGGCCTCGGTGTCAGCGGCATGAAATCCGCGGCGCGGCGCCGCGTCCCGCTTCCCTCCCGCCGGCGCGGGGGACACCTTTCGCCTGCTGCAAGGGACGCCCTGCCATGACGCTCCGCCCGACCCGACGCTTCGCCCTCTCGCTTGCCGCCGCCCTGCCGGGGCTGGCCCTGTTTCCCGCCGCGCCGCGCCCGGCGCGGGCTGCCGCCTTCCCGGGCGCGGCCGCGATCGCCGTGCTGATGAGCGACCTGCATTCGGCCCAGGAGCGCGCCGCCGCCGCGCTCGGCGCGCTGGACCGGGTGCTTGCCGCCAATGCCGGCACCCGCGCCCTCATCGTCGTCAACGGCGACGTATTCGAGCGCGGCAACGCCATCGCCCTCCGCTCGATGGGCGCGGCGGCGGCCGCGGGTCCTCTCACAAGATATCCCGCAGCAGCGCCACCAGCGGCCTGTCGGCCGGCGGCATTGGGTAGTCGGCCAGCCTGCTCGCCCGCACCCAGGCCAGCGCCTGGCCTTCGCGCGGCGTGACCGCACCCTCCCAGCGGCGACAGAGGAACAGCGGCATCAGCAGGTGGAACGCCTCGTAGCCGTGGGAGGCGAAGGCGAAGGGCGCGAGGCAGGGCGCCTGCACCTCGATCCCCAGTTCCTCCTGCAATTCGCGGATCAGCGCGGCTTCCGGCGTTTCCCCGCCATGCACCTTGCCGCCCGGGAACTCCCACAGCCCGGCGAGCGGCTTGCCCTCCGGCCGGCGGGCCAGCAGCACGCGGCCGTCGGCGTCGATCAGCGCGCAGGCGGCGACCAGCAGGATGCGCGTGCCGGCCGGGGCTGCGGCGGGCTCGGGGGCGGAGGGCACGGCGTCGGCGGCCAGCGCCTCGCGCGTCAGCTCCACCTGCACCACCGGCATGTCGCGGCCGCGGCTCTCGAACCGGCGCTCGCCCCGGCCGGTCTCGCGGAAGCCGGCGCGGGCGAGCACGGCGCGGGACGCGTGGTTGTCCAGCAGCGCCGCGGCGGTGACGGCGCGGATGCCGAGATTCGCCAGCGCCCAGCGCGACAGCCGCGTGGCTGCCGCCAGCCCCGCGCCCTGCCGCCAGTAGGGCCTGCCGATCCAGTAGCCGAGTTCGGCGCTGGCGCCCTCCTCGTCCAGCGTCAGGCCGATGCCGCCGATGAGCGCGCCGTCGCGTTCGACGGCGAGGTGGAAGGCGCGGCCCTCGGCGAGCAGGCGGTGCGTCGTCGCGATCCACTCGTCGGCGAGGTCGCGCGGATAGGGGAAGGGCACGCGCGAGAGGTTCTTCGCCACGTCCCAGTCATTGATCAGGCGGTGGAGCGCCGCGGCGTCCTCGGCCCGCAGCGGGCGAAGCGTGATGTCCCCGGCGTGGAGCGGCGCGAAGGCGGGGGCGGGGGCGTCGGGCATGGAGGAATGAACGAAGCCGGGCGGCGCGGGGCGCGTCAAGGCTTGGCTTGCGGCGCGCGGCGCGCGACGACGCGCACCGAGTCGGGGCCGAGCACCTCATACTCCACATGACGCCACAGGACGCGGCGGGTGCGGGCGCTCGACGCCCAGAGCAGCAGGGCGAGCGCCGCCGTGACCGGCGAGAGCAGCCCGAAGCCGAGTTGCGCCGCCCGCGCCGCCGCCGGCTCCGCGACGCCGAGCCGCCGCGTCACCGCATCCTGCAACGCCGCGCGCGCCAGACCGGCGGCGGCGAGCGCCGCCAGCCATCCTGCCGCCACGGCCTGGCCCGCCAGCGCCGGGGCAACCAGCAGCAGCGCCAGCGCCTCCATCCCGAACACGAGGCCGAGCATCGCCCAGTTGCGCGGGGCGTAGATGCGGTAGAGCTGCATCTGCCGCCGCTGGAAGGCGAGCGCGCCCCGCTCCCCGCCCTCGGGCGGGGTCGGCAGCAGCACGGCGCGGCGCATGAGCATCCTGAGGCCGAGCGCCGCGGCGCGGCGGCTGATCGCGCCGTCGGTGGAGAGCGTGCGGTCGAGGATCGCCGGCAGATCGAGCCGCGCGAAGGCCGCGCCGTTGATGGCCGTGGAGCCGCCCCAGACCTGGCGCGCGAAGATCTGCCGCGGCCCGATGGCGAAGCCGCGGTCGAGCCAGGCCACGAACTGCCGTGCCGGGCCGCCGCCGCCCGCCACCTGCCAGCGATAGCCGCTGACGATGTCCTGGCTGCCGCGGATCGCGGGCGAGGCGAGCCAGGACAGCCAGCCGGGCGGCGGCAGGATGTCGGAATCGAGCAGCACCACCGCCTGGTCCTGGTCGTCCACCCGGCTGGCGGCGGCGATCAGGCTGGTCGCCTTCTGGCTGCGGCGGGGCGAGGTGCCGGCGACGACGAGTTCGACCGGGAAGGGGAGGGCGGCGGCCAGCGCGGTCACCTGCGCGAAGGCCGGGTCGGCTTCCGATTCCACCGCGACGACGAGGCGCCGCGGCGGCAGCGTCTGCCGCGCGAGCGCATCGAGCAGCGGCGGCAGGTTCGGGCTGTTCCCGGTGGTGCAGAGCAGGAGCGTGACCCGCCCCTCCTCCGGCAGCGCGGGGGGGCGGAAGCGGGCCACGAACCAGAGGGCGGCGCCGAGCCAGCCGAGGGAGGCGGCAAGCGCGGCGGCGCCGACGAGGTGGAGCGCGAACTCCGTGGCGGCGGGCATGGCCGCTGCCTATCAGCCGGCCGCGCCTGCGGCCAGCGGCGTCGGTCAGAAGCTGAACATGTCCGCGTTCAGGGACGCGACGGACAGCCCGCCGCGCCAGATGCTCGACGCCGTGCCGGTCGTGATCAGCACGCCGCCGCCGCTGTCCTGGGCCACGCCGAGCAGTTCGGCGAAACTGTCGAGCGCCGCGCCGAAGCCCCGCAGCCCCACCACGTCGCCCGCCGCGAAATCGAGGACACGGTCATGGCCCTGGTTGCGGGCGAAGAACACGAACAGGTCGTCGCCGCCGCCGCCCCGGTACACGTGGTCGCCGGCGCCGTCACGGAAGCGGTCATTGCCGGAGGTGCCGCGGAACTGCTCGAAGCCCGTCAGCGCATTGGCCGGCGCGCCCGGGCGGCCGAAGCGCACCGTCTCGGCGCCCACGTCCACGAACACCGCGGCCTCGCCCGCGCGGCCGGTGCCGAAGCGGATCTCGTCCACGCCCAGGCCGCCGTCGAAAACATTGCCCAAGACCGTGACCCGGTTGTCGCCGGGCCCGATCGCCAGCAGGGAGAGCGTCAGCGTGTCGGTGCCGTCGCCGAGCAAGATCGAGGTGCCCCGCAGCAGCACGAGGGCGGAGCCCGCCACGCCGTCCGCCCCCGTCGCGCCGGCCGGCGTACCGTTGATGACGGTGCGGAAGGTGCCGCCGCCGCTGTCGAACACCGTCTCCGAGCTCGCGACCGCCGGCCCGCCGCGGCCGCCGAGGCCGGCGGCGCCGCCCTCCGCCGTCAGGGTGATGGAGACGCTGTCGTTGGCCCCGCTGCCGAGGATGCGGCTCTCGAGCAGCCGGGCGCTGGCACCGCCGCCATCCCCGCCCTGGCCGCCCGCGCCGGGGTCGGCGTGGGTGGTGGTGTTCGTCTGGTTGGTGATGCCGCCCTGGACGAGCCGGTCGCTCGTCGAGCCGAAGCCGGCGGTGCCGCCCTCGCCGCCGGCCCCGCCCTTGCCGCCCTTGGCCGACAGGGCGATGGTGAGGTTGAGCCCGCCGGTGACCTCCACGTCGAGGCCGAACAGCCGGGCACGGGCCGCCCCGCCATCCCCGCCATCGCCGCCGCGCCCGCCGAAGCCGCCGCCCAGCGCGCCGCCGCCATCGCCGCCCGTGCCGCCCAGGGCGCCTTCGCGCGCGGCACCGCCGGTGGCCGTGGCGCTGATGTCCAACAGGACGTTCTCGCCCCGCACCGTCACGCCGCTGTGGACCGCGCGGGCGTCCCCGCCGTCGCCGCCCGCGCCGCCGGCACCGCCCTGGCCGCCCGGCGGGGCGCCGACGATGTAGATGTCGTCGGGCGGCGTCGCGTTGTCGGTGATCCAGAGGACCTGGGCGCTGGTGTCGCCGCCCGCGCCGCCGCTGTTGCCCGGCGCGCCGTTGCCGCCCCGGGCCGTCAGTTGCAGCGTCAGGCTGTTCTGGGCCGCGGCGCCGCCGGCGAAGTCCACCGAGAGGTTCCAGATCCGCGCATCCGCAAGGCCGCCATCGCCCCCCGCGCCGCCCGCGCCGCCATCCCCCGCCGTGCCGAAGGTGATTGTCTGTGTCCGTGCGGATTGCGTGGTCTCGGTAATGTTCGAGACGACGACGCCATTCGCGCCGCTGCCGCCGAAGCCGGTGGCGCCGCCCGACCCGCCGGTCGCGCTGCGGCTGATCGTCACCTGGTCGCCGCCCGCATCGCCAAGCAGCGTGAGGTTGCCGAGGCCGAGCAAGAGCGCCGCACCCGGGCCGCCCGGAGTGCCCGGACCACCATGGCCGCCGGGCGAACTGCCCGAGGCGCCGGAAAGCCCGGCAACGCCCTTGGCGCCCGTGCCGCTCAGGATGTCGGAGATGGAGAGCGGCATGGGGGTTACCCGACCGTTTGCAGGGGGAGGCTCTCACACTGACGCATGGCGCTCAAATGACAATCCGGCAATGTACCGCGTTGCCGCCGAAGCAGGGGCGCCTCCTCCCGGTCGGGCGAGGAGGACCATGTCCGCGGTGAGCAGCGCGGCCGCGGGCCCGCCGGGACAACCGCGCGCGCGGCGGGCGGCTGGGCGACGCCGAGGCGACGCGTCACCAGACCCTGCAGCGCTGCGCACGCGAGCCCGGGGGCGGCCAGCGCCGCGAGCCACCCGCGGCCGTCGGGCTGCCCGCCGCCGCCGCCCGCACCAGCGCCTGCATGCCGAACGCGAGGCCGAGCATCGCCCCGTTGCGCGGGGCGCAGCGGCGGGCTGTTCCCGGTGGTGCAGAGTAGGAGCGTGACGCGCCCGTCCTCGGGCAGCGCGGGGGGCGGAAGCGCAGCGTGAACCAGAGGGCGGCGCCGAGCCAGCCGAGGGAGGCGGCAAGCGCGGCGGCGCCGGCCAGATGCAGCCCGAGGTCAGGCATCGCGGAACGACGCCCGCCCGCCTCAGGACCGGTACGCCCCGTTGATGTCGATGTAGCCGTGCGTCAGGTCGCAGGTCCACACCGTGGACTTGCCGGTGCCGAGGCCGAGATCCACCGCCACCGCGATCTCGCGGCCCTGCATGTGGGCGACGACCGGCGTCTCGTCGTAGCCCGGCACCACGCCCCCCGCCTTCGCCATCCAGGTGCCGCCGATGGCGACGGACAGCCTGTCGCGGTCGGCCGGTTCGCCCGACTTGCCGACGGCCATGACGATGCGGCCCCAGTTCGCGTCGCCCCCGGCGATCGCCGTCTTGACCAGCGGCGAGTTGGCGATGGCGAGCCCGACCTTGCGGGCGGAGCGGGCGGAGGCTGCGCCCGTCACGTCAATGCGGATCAGCTTCTGCGCGCCCTCGCCGTCGCGCACGACCCGCAGCGCCAGGTCCAGCAGCAAATCGGCCAGCGCCGCGCGGAACTCCCGCAGCAGCGGGCCGCCTTCGGCCGGGATGCGCGGGTGCTTCGCCTGGCCGGTGGCGAACAGCAGCACGGTGTCGGAGGTGGAGGTGTCGGAATCGACCGTTGTCGCGTTGAACGACTTGTCCACGCCGGCCTTCAGCGCCGCCTGCAGCACGGCGGGGGGGACGCGCGCGTCGGTGGCGAGGAAGCAGAGCATGGTCGCCATGTCGGGCGCGATCATGCCGCTGCCCTTGGCGATGCCCGCGATCGTCACCGTCTGCCCGCCGATCCGCGCGGTGCGGAATGCGGCCTTGGGGAAGGTGTCGGTCGTCATGATGGCGCGCGCCGCGTCATGCCAGCCATCCTCGGCCAGCGCGCCGAACAGGCCGGGCAGCGCGGCGGTCAGCCGGTCGGCCGGCAGCGGCTCGCCGATCACGCCGGTCGAGGCGAGGAACACTTCGCGCGGCTTGCAGCCGACCAGCTTCGCCGCGGCTTCCGCGGTGGCGAGGCACGCGTCGCGCCCGGCCTTGCCGGCGAACACGTTGGAGTTGCCGGCGTTCACCACCAGGGCGCGGGCGCGGCCGCCGGGCAGCGCCGCGCGGCACCAGTCCACCGGCGCGCCGGGGCAACGGTTGCGGGTGAATACGCCGGCCACCGCGGTGCCCGGCGGGAAGGCCATGGCCAGCACATCGGCGCGGCCCTGGTAGCGGATGCCGGCGGCGGCCGTCGCCATGCGGACGCCGGCCACCGGGGGGACGGCGTCCATCGGGATGGCGAGCGGGGAGACGGGAAGCGGCTTCGATCCGGCCATCGGTGCGGCCTCAGCGACGGGGGGCGGGGGGTTCGGCGGCGTCGAGCGGCGAGCGGACCCGCATCGGCGTGCCGTCCAGGTTGAAGCGCTCGACCTGGGCGGCGTTGCGATAGCGCTCGACGATGCGGCCGACCGATTCCTCGAACACGCGGGCGCGGATCTCGGCGCGCGCCTGCTCGAAGGAGGGCGGCTCCACGGCGCGGCGCGCCTCCACCTTGATGACATGCCAGCCGAACTGGGTGCGGACCGGGTTCTCGCTGATCTGCCCGGGCTGCAGGGCGAAGGCGGCGGCGGCGAACTCGGGGATCATATCGCCGCGGCGGAAGAAGCCGAGGTCGCCGCCTTCGCGCGCGCCGGGGCCGGTCGAGCGGCGGCGGGCGAGTTCGGCGAAGTCCACGCCGGGCCGGCGGGCCTCGATCGCGATGGCGCGGGCCTCGGCCTCGGTCGGCACCAGGATGTGGCGGGCGGAGATCTCCTCCTCGCGCGGCGCCTCGGCGACGTCGCGCTGGTAGCGGGCGCGCAGCGCCTCCTCGGTGAGCAGCGGCGCCAGTTCGCGGCGGATCAGCGCCTCCTGCAGCGCCTCCTCCTCGGCGGCGCGCACCCGGGCGCGGACCTCGGGGGATTCGTGAAGGCCTTCGGCGCGGGCGGCGGCGATGAGGGCGCGGCTGGCGATCATCTGGTCGAGCAGCACGGGCAGCAGCATCGCCTCGGGCGCGTTGCGCAGCTCCTCCGGCAGCTCCTGCACCGCGGCGCGCAGCTGGGACAGGCGGATCTCCTCGCCCCCCACGCGCGCCACCACCGGGTCGGGCGGGGCGGCGGGCGCCTGGGCGAGGGCGGGCGGGGCGGCGAGCAGGCAGAGCAGGACGAGGAGGCGGCGCATCGCGAAGGTTCCGGAAGGGCGCCTGATGATCGCCGATGCCCCGGCCCGCCACAACCGGGGGCGGCGTTCGTTGACCGGGGGGCGGGCGGGGCCTATCTCTCGTCCGCGCACCGGGCGGCCTCGCGCCGCGCCGCCGGCACCTGCCCGCGGCCCCTGGCCCGGCTGCCAACCGGAGTCGCCGCCGTCCCATGTTCGCCCGCCTCGCCCGCGCCCTGTTCGGCACCTCGAACGACCGGCTGCTCAAGCGCTACCGCGGCATCGTGCCGCAGATCAACGCGCTCGAGCCGCAGATGCAGGCGCTGTCCGACGAGGCGCTGCGCGGCCAGACGGAGAAGCTGAAGGCGCGGCTGGCCGCCGGCGAGACGCTGGACGACATCCTGCCCGAGGCCTTCGCGACCGTGCGCGAGGCGTCGAAGCGCACCCTCGGCCTCAGGCATTTCGACGTGCAGCTGATCGGCGGAATGGTGCTGCACGAGGGCAAGATCGCCGAGATGAAGACCGGCGAGGGCAAGACGCTGGTCGCCACCCTGCCGGTCTATCTCAACGCGCTGACCGGCAAGGGCGTGCATGTGGTGACGGTGAACGACTACCTGGCCGCGCGAGACGCCGAGTGGATGGGGAAGATCTACCGGTTCCTCGGCCTCTCGGTCGGCGTCATCGTCTCCGGCATGGGCGACGATGCGCGGCGCGAGGCCTACGCCGCCGACGTCACCTACGGCACCAACAACGAGTTCGGCTTCGACTATCTGCGCGACAACATGAAGTACCGCCTGTCCGACATGGTGCAGCGCGACTTCGCCTACGCCATCGTGGACGAGGTGGACAGCATCCTGATCGACGAGGCGCGGACCCCGCTGATCATCTCGGGGCCGACCGACGACACGAGCGACCTCTACAACCGCGTCAACGAGGTCGTCGCGCAGGTGGTCAAGGACCCCGCCAACTACGAGAAGGACGAGAAGTTCCGCACGGCCTCGCTGACCGAGGCCGGAACGGCGGCGATGGAGGCGGCGCTGCGCGCGGCGGGCATCCTCGAGGAGGGCGACCTCTACGACATCCAGAACGTCACCATCGTCCACCACGTCAACCAGTCCCTGCGCGCGCATGTGCTGTTCACGCGCGACGTGGACTACATCGTCCGCCAGGGCCGCGTCGTCATCATCGACGAGTTCACCGGCCGCATGATGGAGGGCCGCCGCTACTCCGACGGCCTGCACCAGGCGCTGGAGGCGAAGGAGCGCGTCCAGGTCCAGCCGGAGAACCAGACCCTCGCCTCCATCACCTTCCAGAACTACTTCCGGATGTATCCGAAGCTTGCCGGCATGACCGGCACGGCGGCGACGGAGGCCGACGAGTTCGCCGAGATCTACAAGCTGGAAGTGGTGGAGATCCCGACCAATGTGCCCGTGGCGCGGAAGGACGAGGACGACGAGGTGTACCGCAGCGCCGCCGAGAAGGCGGACGCGGTCGTCCGGCTGATCGAGGAGGCGCGGGCGCGGCAGCAGCCGGTGCTGGTCGGCACCGTCTCGATCGAGAAGTCCGAGCAGCTGTCGGCGGTGCTGAAGGCGAAGGGCATTCCGCACCAGGTGCTGAACGCCCGCTACCACGAGCAGGAGGCGGCGATCATCGCGCAGGCCGGGCGCCCCGGCGCGGTGACGATCGCCACCAACATGGCCGGGCGGGGGACCGACATCAAGCTCGGCGGCAATGCCGAGATGCTGGCGCGGCAGGAGGCGGGCGCCTCCGAGGGCGAAGCCTATGAGGCTGCGCTGGCGAAGCACGAGGCGGAGGTCGCGGCGCTGCAGCCGATCGTGAAGGCGGCGGGCGGCCTGCTGGTGATCGGCACAGAGCGGCATGAGAGCCGCCGCATCGACAACCAGCTGCGCGGCCGCTCGGGCCGCCAGGGCGATCCCGGCCAGTCGCGGTTCTTCCTCTCCCTCGAGGACGACCTGATGCGCATCTTCGGCAGCGACCGCATGGGCGGCATGCTGGAGAAGCTCGGCCTCAAGCCCGGCGAGGCGATCGTCCATCCCTGGATCAACAAGGCGCTCGAGAAGGCTCAGAAGAAGGTCGAGGCGCGGAACTTCGACACCCGCAAGAACCTGCTGAAATACGACGACGTGATGAACGACCAGCGGCGCGAGGTGTACGCCCAGCGCCGCGCCTTCATGCTGGCGGAGGACGTGTCGGAAACGATCGCCGAGATGCGGCGCGAGGCGATCGCCACCATGGTCGCCAGGCACATCCCGGAGAACGCCTACCCCGAGCAGTGGGACAGCGCGGGGCTGGAGCAGGCGGTGCGCGACAAGCTCGGCCTCGAGCTGCCGGTCGTGGCCTGGGCGGCCGAGGAAGGCATAGACGGCGAGGCGGTGCGCGAGCGCATCGAGGCCGAGGCCGAGCGCGCCTATGCCGCCAAGGCCGCGAATGTCGGCCCCGAGCTGATGCGGATGGTGGAGAAGAGCCTGCTGCTGCAGATCTTCGACCAGTCCTGGAAGGAGCATCTGCTGGCGCTCGACCATCTGCGGCAGGGCATTGGGCTGCGCGCCTATGGCCAGCGCGACCCGCTGAACGAGTACAAGTCGGAAGCCTTCGCGCTGTTCAACAACCTGCTCGAGGAGCTGCGCGAGCGGGTGACGAGCGTGCTGATGCGCATGGAACTCCGCCCCGAGGCGCCGCCGCCGGAACCGGAGCCGGTGCGCTTCCTGCGCGCCGAGCACCCGGCGCCGGAGATGGCGGAGGCGGATGCCGCGCCGCTCGGCTACGCGGTGGCGCCGGCCCCGGCCATCCCCCGCGCCGTGGACGGGGTGGACCCGAACGATCCCTCCACCTGGGGCAAGACTCCGCGCAACGCCCCTTGTCCCTGCGGGTCGGGGAGGAAGTACAAACATTGCCACGGGCGGTAGCGCGGGCACACTGTGGCGCGGATGCAACGCCGGGCCGTCCTTCGGCGGCAAGGCGCTTGCGCGGCTTGCCCGGACGGGCCGAGGGCGTTCTTGTTCTGGACGGCATCCTTGCGAGCGTGACGCTCAGCAACCGGTTCGGAGAGGCCGCATGAAGCGCCGCACAACCCTTCTCGCCGTCGCCGTGCTGGCGGCTCCCCTTGCCGGCCCGGTGGCCGCGCAGCCCGTGGAGGGGCTGTATGTCGGTGCCGGCGCGGGCCTGAACCTGCGGCAGGACGACACCGGGCGCGCGTCGTTCCCGCCCCCCGCCAGCTACAACATTCGGTACGACCTCGGCTTCGGCGGCGTGATCTCGCTCGGCTGGGGCTTCGGCAACGGGCTCAGGATCGAAGGCGAAGCCTCCTACCGCCAGAACACCGCCGATCGCTGGAGCGCCAACCAGCCCGCAGGCGTCGGCGCCGTCACCTTTACCGGCGTCGGCGGACGGGCCGAGACCTACGGCCTCATGCTGAACCTGCTGTATGATTTCGACATCGGCCTCGGCATCACCCCCTACATCGGCGGCGGCGTCGGCTGGATGTGGAACGCCTATTCGATCCGCGGGTTGTTTGGTGCCACTGCCGAGCGGCTGACCGGCACGGGCAACAACTTCGCCTACCAGGCGATCGTCGGCGCGGCGCTGCCGGTGGGCGAGGTGCCCGGCCTGGCGCTGACCGCGGAGTACCGCTTCCTCGGGACGCTGGAGATGGAGCACCGCTGGATAGAGGCCGGGTCTTCCTTCCGCGCCCGCACCGATTCGACGATGCAGCACAGCCTGTTCCTCGGCATCCGCTACGCCTTCGGCGTCGAGGCGGTGGCGCCGGTGGCCGCGCCCGAGCCCGCGCGCACCTTCCTCGTGTTCTTCGACTGGGACCGCGACACGCTCACCGACCGGGCGCGTCAGATCATCGCCGACGCCGCCGCCAACAGCCGCCGCGTGCGCTCGACGCGGATCGAGGTGGCCGGCCACGCCGACCGCTCGGGCAGCCCGCAGTACAACCAGGGCCTGTCGCTGCGCCGCGCCAACAACGTGGCGGCGGAACTGGTGCGCCTCGGCGTGCCGCGCAACGAGATCGTCATCCAGGCCTTCGGCGAGAGCCGCCCGCTGGTGCCGACCGCCGACGGCGTGCGCGAGCCGCAGAACCGCCGCGTGGAGATCGTCCTGCGCTGAGCGCAGGCGACACTCGCCGGACCGAACGGGACGGGCGCCGCAAGGCGCCCGTTCTGCGTCCGCGGGGGCTGCACCGGCCTTGCGGCGCCAGCGCCATCCGCGCCATGCTCCGCCACCGCGATCGCAGGTGCCGCATGGCCGCCCCGAAGAGCCCGATCCCCGAGCTTTGGACCGTCGCCGGCGTCACCGGCCCGTTCAGGGACCATCTGGTCGATTCGGTCACCCGCGTGGTGGACGGCATCCAGTACACCACCGCGAAGTTCCCGCAGACGCTGACGCCGTCGGACCTCCTCAAGGGGCTGTTCCAGGAAAAGCAGGTCGACGTCGCGGCGCGCTTCATCAAGGCGATGGCCTATGTCAGCGGCACCTGCGCGAAGCACGCGCCCTGCAACGCGTATTTCCGCGGCCTCGGCAAGGGGCTGTCGCTTGCCGACTTCTTCGCCTGGGAGATCAGGTTCTGGTTCTACAAGCCGGCGCAGAAGGCGACGCCGGCAGGGTTCAGCGCCGACCGCATCGGCGTGACCGTGGGCGAGGTCATCAGCAGCGGGACGAATGCCGAGGGCAGGCCCTGGGCGCGGATTGCCATCGGCGAGCCGGCGCTCGTCTCCCACATCAAGCTGGCGGCGACCATCGTGCATGAACTGGCGCATCTCGCCGGGGCGAAGGGCGCGACGGCGGAGGCGGCGGCGCGCGCCAGCGCCGACAAGAAGGGCGACGAATACAAGTCGTTGATCGCGGCGGAGACTGCGCTGAAACACTGCCTGCTCGGCAAGCAGTTCGACAAGGAGGCGATCGGCCTGCTGCACGACGACATCCCCGGCTGGCGCGGCCGGGGCGGGCGGTGGATCGCCTGAGGCGGCGCTGTCACACCACCCCGGTCCGCCCCATCTCCAGGAACTTCTCGCGCCGCCTGGCCTTCAGCGTCGCCCCGTCCAGCTCCAGCAGCGGCGCCAGCAGCGCCTCCACCTTGTCGCCCACCGCCTGCACCGTCGCCGCCGGGTCGCGGTGCGCGCCGCCGAGCGGCTCCGGCGTGATGGCGTCTATCAGGTGGAGCTTCTTCAGGTCCTCGGCGGTCATCTTCATCGCCTCCGCCGCCACCGGCGCCTGGGCGGCGTCCCGCCAGAGGATGGAGGCGCAGCCCTCCGGGCTGATCACCGAATAGACCGCGTGCTCCAGCATCAGCACCCGGTCGGCGGCGGCGATCGCGATGGCCCCGCCCGAGCCGCCCTCGCCGATGATCGTCGCGACGAAGGGCACCGGCGCCTCAAGGCAGGCCTCGATCGAGCGGGCGATCGCCTCCGCCTGGCCGCGCGCTTCCGCATCAATGCCGGGGAAGGCGCCGGCGGTGTCCACGAAGGACAGGATCGGCAGGCCGAAGCGGCCGGCGAGCTCGATCAGCCGCCGCGCCTTGCGGTAGCCCTCCGGCCGCGCCATCCCGAAATTCCGCTTCACCCGGCTTTCCGTGTCGGTGCCCTTCTCGGTGCCGAGCACCATCACCGCGCGCCCGCGGAAGCGGCCCATGCCGCCGATCACCGCGGCGTCGTCGGCGAAGGCGCGGTCCCCGGCCAGGGGGGTGAAGTGCTCGATCAGCCCGTTGACGTAGGCGAGGCATTTCGGCCGGTCGGGGTGGCGGGCGACCTGCGTCTTCTGCCAGGGCGAGAGCTTCGCGTAGGTGGCGGCGAGCAGCTTCTCCGCCTTGTCGCGAAGCTTCGCCACCTCCTCGGCCACATCTATCCCGCCCGCGTCGGTGGTCCGGCGCAGCTCCTCGATCTGCCCTTCCAGCTCGGCGATCGGCTTCTCGAAGTCCAGGAAGTGACGCATGGCGGGTCCGCAAACGGGGCGGGGCACCCCGCCGGGCCGGCTTCCCTAGAGCAGAACGCCTCGGGGGGGAAGCCGCTCAGCCGCCGCGGGCGCGGGCGAGCGGGTGTCTCGCCACCGCCTCCCTCAGCCGCTCCTGCATCACCTTCGTGTAGATCTGGGTCGTCGCGATGTCGGCATGGCCGAGCAGCAGCTGCAGGCTGCGCAGGTCGGCGCCGCGCGCCAGCAGATGGGTGGCGAAGGAGTGGCGGAGGACGTGTGGCGACACGCGCGCGGGGTCCAGCCCCGCCGCCAGCGCCGCCTGCTTCAACAGCAGCGCCATGCCCTGCCGCGTCAGGTGGCCCGAGGCGGCGCGGGAGGGGAACAGGAAGCGCGAGGGGTCCTTCGCTTCGCGCGCCGCCTCGGCCGCGGCCCGCGCGCGGGGGGGAATCGGCACCAGCCGCTCCTTGCCGCCCTTGCCGCGCACTGCGACCATCAGCCCCTCCGCCCGCAGCGCCGAGACGGGCAGCGACACGCATTCCGAGGCACGGAGCCCTGAGGCGTAGAGCAGCTCGATGAGCGCAGCGGCGCGCGGCCCCTGCGGCGGCGGCAGGCGGGCGGCGCCCTCGATCAGCGTCGCCACCTCCGCCTCGCTCAGCGCCTTGGGCAGCGCGGCGGGCAGTCTGGGGGAGACGGTCAGCAGCGTCGGATCGTCCGCCCGCATCCCTTCCTGCGCCAGGAAGCGGAAGAACTGCCGCAGCGCGGACAGCCGCCGCGCCGCCGTGCGGGCGGACAGGCCGGCGGCGGAGAGGCGGGCGAGATAGGCGGAGACATGCGCGGGCGTCGCTTGGGCGGGCCGGGCGGGCGCCAGGAAGGCGGCGAAATCCGCCAGATCCGACGCATAGGCGGCGAGCGTGTTGCGCGCCGCGCCGCGCTCGGCGGCCAGCATCTCGAGGAACGCCTCCACGGCCGCATCGCCCGCGGCCGCGGGTGGTGCGCCGTCCGGCTTGCGCGGCCGCGCCACGCTCAGCGCCCGGTGAAGCGCTCGTTCGGGATCGCGCGCTCGACGCGCACGGGCTCCACCTCCGGCGGGAAGGCAGCGAGCAGCAGCACGCCGACGGCGCCGGCCAGCACCAGAAGGAGAAGCATGATCAGGAGCGACCGCCGCATCGGCCGCTCCCCGTCGCTGGCTCGCTCGGCATGGCGCCTGTGCTACCTTCGCCGGCGATGACGTGCAACAGCCGCGACCAGACCGCGCCCGGCCGCGCGCCGCCGGAGGCGGCGCCGATCCTGCTCGTCGGCATGCCGGGGGCGGGGAAATCGGCGATCGGCCGGCGGCTGGCCGCCCGGCTCGGGCGCGAGTTCCGCGACGCCGACCAGGAGATCGAGGCCGCGGCCGGCCAGCCCATCACCGAGATCTTCGCCCGCTGGGGCGAGGCCGGGTTCCGCGACGGCGAACGCCGCGTGATCGCGCGGCTGATCGCGGAAGGCCCGATCGTGCTGGCCACCGGCGGCGGCGCCTATGCCGACGCCGCGACGCGGGCGCTGATCCGCGATTCGGGGGCCGTCACGGTCTGGCTGCGCTGCCGCCTGCCGACGCTGCTGCGCCGCGTCGCCGGGCGCGAGCACCGCCCGATGTTCGTCGGCCAGGATCCGGAGGCGGTGCTCAAGCGCCTGATGGCGGCGCGCCATCCCTGCTATGCCGAGGCCGACATCGTGGTGGACTGCATGGACGACAGCCCTGAGGTGACGACCCGCCGCGTGGCCGAGGCGATCGCCGCCTGGACTCCGCCGCAGCGCCTGACGGTGGCGCTGGCCGAGCGCTCCTACCCGGTGCTGACCGGGCCGGGGCTGATCGCCCGCGCGGGTGGGCATCTGGCGCCCGTGCTGCCCTCGCGCCGCGTCGCCGTCGTCACCGACCGCACCGTGGCGGGGCTGCACCTGGCCGCCCTGCGGGAGGGCCTGGCCGAAGCAGGCTTCGCCACGCTGACCGAGATCGTGGTGCCGCCCGGGGAAGGGGCCAAGTCCTTCTCCGTGCTGGCCGAGGTGGTGGAGGGGCTGCTCTCGGCCGGGGTGGACCGGCGGACGGCGGTGGTCGCGCTCGGCGGCGGGGTGGTCGGCGACCTCGCGGGCTTCGCCGCGGCGGTGACCCTCCGCGGCCTGCCCTTCGTACAGGTGCCGACGACGCTGCTCGCGCAGGTGGACAGTTCCGTCGGCGGCAAGACCGGCATCAACACGCAGCACGGCAAGAACCTGGCCGGCGCCTTCCACCAGCCGAGGATCGTGCTGGCCGACACCGGCGCGCTCGCCACCCTGCCGCCGCGCGAACTGCGCGCCGGCTGGGCGGAGGTGGCCAAGCACGGCCTCCTGCGCGGCCCGCTCTTCTCCTGGTGCGAGGCCGAGGGCCCGGCGGCAGTGGCGGGCGACCCCCAGCGGCTGGCGGTGGCGGTGGCGGAGTCCTGCCGCCTCAAGGCGGAGGTGGTGGCCGCCGACGAGCGCGAGGAAAGCCCCGAGGGCGGCCGCGCCCTGCTCAACCTCGGCCACACCTTCGGCCATGCGATCGAGGCGGAGTTCGGCTTCGACGGCACGCTGCTGCACGGCGAGGCGGTGGCGGTCGGCCTGCCGCTCGCGGCCCGGCTGTCGGCCCGGCTCGGCCATGCCGATCCGGCGCTGGCGCCGCGGATCGAGGCGCATCTTGCCGCCGTCGGGCTGCCGGCGCGGCTTGCCGACCTGCCGCGCACCCACTCCGCCGCCGCCCTGCTTGCCCGGATGAAGTCCGACAAGAAGGCGCGCGAGGGGCGGCTGCGCTTCGTGCTGCTGCGCGCCCCGGGCGACGCCTTCACGGCCGAGGTGGCGGAGGCCGATGCGGCCGCCGTGCTCGCGGAGGCCGGGGCCGGTTGAGCTTGCCCGGGCGCCGCACGCGCGGCACACCGCGCCCGAGCATGCGGACCAGCCGCATCACCAGACGCAGGATCGGACCCATCGCCATGCCGCTTCCGCCTCCCGTCCCGGGCCGCCGCCACCTGCACACGCGGCACCTCATCATGCAAGGCTTCGAGCGTCCGGACGGGCTGTTCGACATCGAGGGCCACCTGACCGACACCAAGCCCTATTCCTTCGACAATTTCGACCGCGGCCGGGTGGAGGCGGGCGAGCCGCTGCACGGCATGTGGATCCGGCTCACGGTGGACGAGGACATGGTGATCCGCGCCTGCGAGGCGGTGTCGGACTTCACGCCCTACGCCATCTGCCCGGCCGTCGCGCCGAACTTCGCGCGGCTGGCGGGGGTGACGATCGGGCCCGGCTTCGCGCGGGCGGTGAAGGAGCGGCTCGGCGGCGTCGAGGGCTGCACCCACCTGCGCGAGATGCTGGCGCAGATGGCGACCGTCGCGTTCCAGACCATGCAGCCGGTGCGGCGGCGGACGCGGGAGGCAGAGGCCGACGACCCGTCGCGCCCGCCGATCATCGGCACCTGCCACGCCTACGCCCCGGACAGCCCGGTGGTGGCGCGGCAATGGCCCGCCTTCGCGGCCGCGCAGCGGGCCCGGAAGCCGGGCGAGGGGGGCTGAGGCTCAGCCGCCCGCGGCTTCGGCGGGCGTGCGAAGCGTCAGCGCCAGGGCGTGCAGTCCGGAGGCGAACTCCTCCGCCAGCGCCTCATGCACCGCGCGGGAGCGGGCGACGCGGGACAGGCCCTCGAAGGCCGGGGAGACCACCAGCACATGGTAGTGCGTCTCGCCGCCCGGCGCGGCCCCTGCATGGCCCGCGTGCCGGGCGCTGTCGTCGCGCACGGCGACCTCGGCGGGGGGGAACCGCGCCTCGAGGGCGCGGCGGATGCGGTCGGCGCGTGTCGTCATGCGCCGCCTTGTCGCCTGTCATGCGCCTGTCGCCAAGGGACGATTCAACCGCTTGCCGGGCCCGGGAAGCGCGCCCATAAGGACGCCATGCCGAGACGTGCTTCTTCGAGTGGTGTGGAGCGCGCAGCCCCGGGCGGGGCCCCGCGCAAATGCGATGCGCCCGGCTGCGACGCGCCGGGCGAGTTCCGGGCCCCGCGCGACCGGTCGCGCCTCAGGGACTATTTCCATTTCTGCCTGCCGCATGTGCGCGCCTACAACCAGGCATGGGACTTCTACCGGGGCATGAGCCCGGAGGAGATCGAGCAGCACCTGCGCGAGGACACCGGCTGGCAGCGCCCGACCTGGCCGCTCGGCCGGCTCGGCGGCAAGCCGCCCGGCCCCGAGATCTTCCGCGACCCGATGGGGATCCTCGGCGCCATGCCGCCGCCGCAGCACAAGACGCGGAAGGAGGCGCCGCCCGAACTTCGCGCCGCGCTCGACGTGCTCGGCCTCGGCTGGCCGGTGGACGAGGAGGGGCTTCGCGCCCGCTACCTGGACCTCGCCAAGGCGCATCACCCGGACACGACGGGCGGCGACAAGGCGGCCGAGGAGCGGCTCAAGGACATCAACCGCGCCTACTCGCTCATCAAGAAGCGTCTGGCGACCCTGCCGGCGGCGGCGAATGCCGGCGGCGAAGCCCGCGCCGCGGGCTGACCTGCGAACAGGACTGAGCATGGCTGACCTCGCGACCGCGCCCGACATCCTGCCGACCGCCGCGATCTCCGCGCCCGACATGCGGGTGAAGGTGCGCGAGGCGTTCGGCATAGACAGCGACCTGGAGGTGCCGGCCTTCTCCGTCCGCACCGAGCATGTGCCGGAACTCGACCGCGCCTACCGCTTCGACAAGGACACGACGCTGGCGATCCTGGCCGGCTTCGCCTTCAACCGGCGTGTCATGGTCCAGGGCTATCACGGCACCGGGAAATCCACCCACATCGAGCAAGTGGCGGCGCGCCTCAACTGGCCCTGCATCCGCGTGAACCTCGATTCCCACATCAGCCGCATAGACCTGATCGGCAAGGATGCGATCGTCCTCAAGGACGGCAAGCAGGTGACGGAGTTCCGCGAGGGAATCCTGCCCTGGGCGCTGCAGCACCCCTGCGCGCTGGTGTTCGACGAATACGACGCCGGCCGGCCGGACGTGATGTTCGTGATCCAGCGCGTGCTGGAGGTGGAGGGCAAGCTGACGCTGCTCGACCAGAACAAGGTGATCCGCCCGCACCCCTATTTCCGGCTGTTCGCCACCGCGAACACCGTCGGCCTCGGCGACACCACGGGCCTCTATCACGGCACGCAGCAGATCAACCAGGGCCAGATGGACCGCTGGAACATCGTCGCCACCCTCAACTACCTGCCCCATGCGCAGGAGGTCGAGATCGTGATGGCGAAGCTCGGCATGGACCCGAAGGACGCCAAGGCGCGCCGCCAGGTGGAGCAGATGGTGGCGCTGGCCGACCTGACGCGCGCCGGCTTCATCGCCGGCGACGTGTCCACGCTGATGAGCCCCCGCACCGTCATCACCTGGGCCGAGAACGCGAAGATCTTCGGCGATGTCGGCTTCGCCTTCCGCCTCACCTTCCTCAACAAGTGCGACGAGGCCGAGCGCGCGACGGTGGCGGAATACTACCAGCGCTGCTTCAACGAGGAGATTGCGACCGGCCTTCTGCAGAAGAAGGCCGGCTGAGGCGCGGCGCATGAGCGGCGCGACCCGCGACCCGACCCGCCAGGAGGAGTTCAAGCGAGCGACCGCCGGCGCGCTCCGCGCCATGGCGCATGAAACCGAGGTGCAGGTCGCCTTCCAGCCCGGCCCCTCGGGCCTGGCCGGCAAGCGTGCCCGCCTGCCGATGCCGACGCGCACCCTGCCGCCGGCCGAGATGGCCCGCCTGCGCGGGGCCGCGGATTCCATCGCGCTGCGCCTGCGCCACCATTCCGAAGCCACCCATGCCGCGCGCAGCCCCGCCTCCCGCGAGGCGCGGGAGGTGTTCGACGCGCTGGAACAGGCGCGCTGCGAGGTGGTGGGCGCCGCCCACATGTCGGGCGTCGCCGCCAACCTGCGCGCGCGCCTGGCCGAGCAGTGCGAGGCGGAGGGCTATGACCGCATGGTCCGCAAGGACCAGCTGCCGCTCGCCGCCGCCCTCTCGCTGCTGGCGCGCGAGCGGCTGTCGGGCGAGCCCGCGCCCGCGCCGGCCCAGCGCGTCCTGGCGATGTGGCGCGAGGGGCTGGACGCCAAGGCCGAGGCCGCGCTGGCCGAGATGGCCGCCGCCCCCGAGAACCAGGACGCCTTCGCCCGCGCCGCCCGCAAGCTGCTCGCCGCCTTCGACCTGGCAGAGGCCGAGACCGAGGCCGAGGCCGAGGAGGACGAAGAGGGCGGCGACCAGGGCAGCGACTCCACCCCCCAGCAGGACCAGCGCGGCGAGGGCGAGTCCTCGAGCGACGAGACCGAGCAGATGCTCGGCGCCTCGCCCGAGACGATGGAAGGCGACGCCGCCGAGGACGAGGACGGCGCCGAGGAGGAGGAAGGCCCCGGCGCCGAGGGCGACGAACGCCCGGGCGGCCCGCAGCAGCGCAAGGAAGCGCCCGCCGCCGAGGACGGCCTGACCTACCGCGCCTTCACCCGCCAGTTCGACGAGGAGATCGGCGCCGACGCGCTCTGCGACCCCGACGAGCTGACGCGGCTGCGCGCGCAGCTCGACCAGCAGCTGCAGCACCTGCAGGGCGTGGTGTCGAAACTCGCCAACCGCCTGCAGCGCCGCCTGCTGGCGCAGCAGCAGCGGGCCTGGGAGTTCGACCTGGAGGAAGGGCTGCTCGATGTCGCGCGGCTGGCCCGCGTCGTCGCCACGCCGACCCATTCGCTCTCCTACAAGCGCGAGCGCGAGGCGGAGTTCCGCGACACCATCGTGACGCTGCTGATCGACAACTCGGGCTCGATGCGCGGGCGGCCCATCAGCGTCGCCGCCATGTGCAGCGACATCCTGGCGCGCACGCTGGAACGCTGCGCGGTGAAGACCGAGATCCTCGGCTTCACCACCCGCGCCTGGAAGGGCGGGCAGAGCCGCGAGGCGTGGGTGAAGGCCGGCAAGCCGCGCAACCCCGGGCGGCTGAACGACCTGCGCCACGTGATCTACAAATCGGCCGACACCCCCTGGCGGCGCGCGCGCAAGAACCTCGGGCTGATGCTGCGCGAGGGGCTGCTCAAGGAGAACATCGACGGCGAGGCGCTGGAATGGGCCTATCGCCGCCTCGCCCGCCGCCCCGAACAGCGCCGCATCCTGATGGTGATCAGCGACGGGGCGCCGGTGGACGACAGCACGCTTTCGGTGAACCCCGGCAACTACCTGGAGAAGCACCTGCGCAAGGTGATCGCCGAGATCGAGCGCGCGGGCGACGTGGAACTCACGGCGATCGGCATCGGCCACGACGTGACGCGCTACTACCGCCGCGCGGTGACGATCGTGGACGCCGAGGAGCTCGGCGGCACCATGATGAAGAACCTGGCCGACCTGTTCGACGAGGACGCCGCCCGCGCCTGGCACCGCGCCGCCGCCGAACGCGCCGCGCTGGTGATGTGACGTGCCGGCGGCGCGGCGCCAGGCCTCGGGTCCCGGCACGCCTTGCGGCGTGACGCACCGCGCCGCCGCCGAACGCGCTGCGCCGGTGATGTGACCGGCCCGCCGCCCGCGAGGTGACCCGCCGCGCCCTGCTCGCCGCGGCGATCACCGCCGGCCTGCCGCGCCCGGCGCGCGCCGTCGCCGTCGCCGGCGTGCTGGACCTCGACACGCGGCGCATCGGCTTCGGCGGCCTGTCCGCAGTTTGGCTCGGCGATGCGCCGGCCGGCTCGCCCCTGCCGCTCGCCGCCCTGTCCGACACCGGCGCCTGGCTTCAGGCGTCGCTCCGCCTCGACGCCGCGCTGCGGCCGGTGGCGCTCGACCTCCGCCGCACCGGGCGGCTGGCCGACGAGCAGGGCCGCCCGCTGCCGCGCGGCGACCTCTCCGACGCCGAGGCGCTGGCCCGCCTGCCGGACGGCCGCTTCCTCGTCGCCTTCGAACGCTGGCACCGCATCCGCCTCTACGACACGCTCGACGGCCCGGCGCGGCATGTCCACGCGCCGCCCGGCCTTGCCGATTCGCCCCGCAATGGCGGGATCGAGGCGCTGGCGGTGCTGCCGGACGGCCGCATCCTCGCCATCGCCGAATCGCTCCCGGCCGGGCCGGGTGTGCGCCGGGCCTGGCTCGGCCGCCTCGGGCCGCGCGGCGTCGCCTGGCAACGCCTGGCCTACCGCCCCGCCGAAGGCCTCGACCCGACCGGGGCGGCGGCGCTGCCGGACGGCCGAGTGCTGGTGATCGAGCGCGGCTTCTCCCTCCTCGGCGGCTTCTTCGGCCGCGTCGCCCTGCTGCCGGGCGTCGCCGCGCCGGTGCTGGAAGGGCCGACGGTGCTGGACTTCCCGGGCGCGCTTCCGGCCGAGAACTGGGAAGGCGTCGCGGTCGCGCGGGCGGGGCCGCGGCTCGTCGCCGCCGTCGTCTCCGACGACAACGAGCATCCGTTGCAGCGCAGCCTGCTGGCCGTCGTCGCGCTCGGCTGACCGCGCGGCGGCCGCGTGGCAGCATGGCCTGATGCTGCCCGATCTGCTGGCCCCGCTGTTCGCGCTGCTGCCGCGCTCCGTCGGTGCGGCGCTGTCGTCCCCGCTCGGGGCGGTCGTCGCGGCGGCGCTGGCGGCGCTGCTGCTGGCGCTGCCGCGCCTGACGCGCCCGGCGGCGGCGGGGCTCGGGCTGCTGGTCGCGGTGCTGTGGGTGCTGCCGCCGCTCTGGCCTTCGCCCCGGCAGGTGGTGGAGCGGCTGCCCGCGCTGGCCGCAGGGCTCGCGGTCCTGCCGGTGCTTCTGGCGCTGCCGCGCCTGCCGGCCTCGGCGGTGCGCGGCGTGCCGCTGCTGGCGGCGGCGTGGTGGATGGCGGGCGCGCCGCTGTTGTGGCCGGATGTGCGGGCGGCGGCGCTGCCGCTTGCGGCGATGGCGGCGGCGCTGTGGTGCGCGCTGTGGCCGCCCGGTGTGGCGGCGCTGGCGGGGGTGGGCGTTGTGCTGGCGCTCGGGCTGTTCGCCGCCGGCTGGGCGGAGGGGCTGCTGGCCTGGCTCGCGCTGGCCGTCGCGGCGGTGGCGGTTCTGGCCGCGTGGCGTCGCGCCGCCGGCCCCCCGGCCGAGGCGGCGCTCGGCGGCCTGCTGATCGCGCTGGCCGCGGTGCCTGCCCTGGCGCGCGGCGGGGCGCTGGACGGGCTGGCGGCGGCCGCGGCGGGGGTCGCGCTGCTGTTCGCCGGCGCCGGCGCCGCGCTGGCGCGCGCCGTGTTCGCGCCGGCCGCGGCCCGCGCGGTCGGGCCCGTCTTGGTGGCGCTGCCGCTGCTGGCGGCGGCGTGGTGGCTGTCCGGCCGGCTGTCCTGACCGGCTCAGGCGTGGGCGAGTTCGGCCCCTGCCGCGTCCAGCGCATCGCACAGCGGATCGAGCGCGAGGGCGAAGCGCACGAGATCCGACAGCAGCGCGGCCATGGACGTCGGGTAGGCGGCGGCCGAGGCGGCCTGCACCAGGATGCGGTGGTCCGGCGACAGGCGCAGCCGCCAGCCTTCCGGCAGGCTCCGCGCGATGCCGGGCAGCGCCGCCAGCACGGCGCTGCGCCGTTCCGCCGCCAGCGCGCTCGACGGCACGCGGGCAGCCCAGGTCGAGAGCAGCAGCCCCTCGGGCGCCAGTTCGGCGGTGCAGCCGCGGCCGCGCCAGGCGAAGCGCAGCGCCGGCCGCGCCGGCGGGTCGGGCGCCAGCGCACCGTCCTGCATCACCGCGATGCCGTTCAGGCGCAGCAGCGCCGTGTCGCCGGGGGCGTCCATGGGCGCGATCTTGCCGCCCAGTGGTGAACGGAGGATAAGCGCGCGCCATGTCGCTCGCCCATTCGTTGCGCCTCGTCCTGGCGCCGCCGCACCGGGCGGCGCGGCCCTTCCTCATCGGCGGCGGCGCGCTTGCGCTCGGCGGCGGGCTGCTGTTCGGGCCCTGGCTGTTCTGGCCGGGCGCGCTGTTCACCCTGTTCTGCCTCTACTTCTTCCGTGATCCGGAACGCGTCACGCCGCACCGCCCGCGCATCCTGGTGGCGCCCGCCGACGGCCGCGTGGTGTCGGTGGCCGAAGCGGCGCCGCCCGAGGAACTCGGCCTCGGCGACGCGCCGCGCTGGCGGGTGGCGATCTTCCTCTCGGTGCTCGACGTCCATGTGAACCGCGCGCCCTGCGACGGGCGGGTGACGCGCATCGCCTACCGCCACGGCGCCTTCCTGAACGCGAGCCTCGACAAGGCGAGCGAGCTGAACGAGCGCAACGCCATCGCCATCCGCCTGCCGGACGGGCGGGATGTCGCGGTGGTGCAGATCGCCGGGCTGATCGCGCGGCGAATCCTGTGCGACCTGGCCGAGGACCAGATCCTGCAGGCAGGCGAGCGCATCGGCATCATCCGCTTCGGCAGCCGCACCGACCTCTACCTGCCGCCCGGCGTGAAGCCGCTGGTGCTGGAAGGCCAGACGATGGTGGGCGGCGAGACCGTCGTCGCCGAGCTGCCGCCGATCCGCCCATGAAGCCGCCGCCCCGCAGGCGCCCGCGCTTCGAGGGGCTGTCCTTCAACCGGCTGGTGCCGAACCTGCTCACCCTGATCGGCCTCTGCGCCGGGTTGACGGCCATCCGCTTCGCCCTCGACGGGCGGTGGGAACAAGCGGCGGGGCTGATCGTGTTCGCCGCTGTGGTCGATGCGCTGGACGGCCGCATCGCCCGGCTGCTGAAGGGCGAAAGCCGCTTCGGCGCCGAGTTCGACAGCCTCTCCGACTTCCTGTGCTTCGGGGTCGCGCCCGCCTTCATCCTCTATCTCTGGACGATGCAGGATGCGCGCGGTATCGGCTTCATCCCCTGCCTGCTGTTCGCGGTGTGCTGCGCGCTCAGGCTCGCCCGCTTCAACGCCGCGATCGAGGCGCCGGTGCCCGCACCCAAGCCCGCCTTCGCGCAGTCCTTCTTCACCGGTGTGCCGGCGCCGGCCGGGGCGGGGCTCGCGCTGTTCCCGCTCTTCGCCTCGCTCGCCTTCCAGGGCTGGGGGTGGGAGACGGCCGGGACGGTGGTGCGCCATCCGCTGTTCGTGGCGGCGATCCTGATCGTGGTGGCGGCCTTGTTCGTCTCCACCCTGCCGACCTGGTCGTTCAAGAACTTCAAGGTGCCGAAGCCGGTCGTGCTGCCGCTGCTGCTCGGCGCCGCGGGCTTCGCCGCGCTTCTGGTGGCCGAGCCCTGGGCGGCGCTGGCGGCGGGCGGCGTCGCCTATGCCGCGCTGCTGCCGGCCTCGCTCCGCTCCTACCAGCGGCTGGCGCGCGACGCGGCGGCGGAGCGCGCGCGCGACGCCGGCGCCGCTCCGTGATCCGCGGCCGCTTCACCTTCCGCCTGCCGGGCGGGGCAGAGGCGGAAGCGCTCGGCGGCCCGTTCGACGCGCTGCCGCCCGGCGTGTTCTCGGTGTGCCTCGAGGCGCGCGCGGCGAAGGCCTGGCTCGCCGACATCCTGCTGCCCTGCCCGGATTTCGGCGTGCCGGAGCCGGAGGCGCTGCGCGAGGCGGTGGCGCGCGCGCTGGCGGCGCTGGCGGCCGATCCGTCGCGCCCGCTCTTCGTCGGCTGCCGCGCCGGCATCGGGCGCACCGGGCTGTTCCTCGGCTGCGTGCTGGCCGCCTCCGGGGTCAAGGGTGATCCGGTCGCGGCGCTGCGTCGGCTGTATCATCCGCACGCCGCCGAGACGGCGGAGCAGGAGGCGGCGGTGCGAGGGTTCCACGCGGCCGGGCAGCCTTCCCCCCACGGGCGTTCCTGACGCTGCGGCCCGGCCGGCGCGCCGCGCCGGGAGGGCACTCCCGGCCGGGGCGGATGGACGGCAGGCTCGATTTGCGGATGGCGACAGCCGCCGCCTATGCTGCCGAGGGGGGGGAACGGGGCGAAGCGTTGGCGTATCGCGAGGACACCGTCGCCGCGCTCGCGCAGCGGACCGATCTCCGCGGGCGGCGCGTCCTCGAGATCGGCGGCGATGCGCGCGGCGAGACGGCGCGCCTGCTGCTCGCGGCCGGCGCGCGGGAGGTCGTCGTCACCAATGTCGGCCACGGCATCGCCAACGGCGCGGCCGAGCCCGGCATCCTGTTCCGCCGCGCCGATGCGCGGGCGCTGCACGAGCACTTCCCGCCCGGCGCCTTCGACGCGGCGATCGGCATCGCCGTCGCCGAGCACATTCCGGAGCCCGCCAGATGGACGGCGAGCCTGGCGCGGGTGCTGGCGCCGGGCGCGCTTGCCGCGGTGCATGGCGGGCCGATCTGGTCGGGGCCTGCCGGGCATCACTGCTTCGCGCAGGTGGAGGGGCGGAGCTACCGCTTCAGCGACAACAGCAACCCGATCCGCCCGTGGGAGCACCTGCTGCACGACGCGGCCTCGCTCGCCCGCGTCCTGGTCGAGGAGCGCGGGCTGCCGCCCCCGGATGCCGAGGCGATCGTGCAGTTCGTGTACCGCGGGCGGAACATCAACCGCATCCCCTATTCGGCGCTGCTGCGGGGGCTTGGCGCCGGCGGGCTCACGGTCGCGGAGACGCTGCCGGTGATCCGCCGGCGTTCCGATGCGGCGCTGCTCGCAAGGCTGGCCGAGACCCCGCTCGGGCCCGCCGAACGCTACGAGATTTCCGGCGCGGTTTTCGTGCTGCGCGCGGGCGGGTAGGCGGCGCTACCGCCGCGCCTCCACCACCACCCCGCCCGCCGTCAGCTCTGCGATCTCCTCGCCGCTGAACCCGTGCGCCGCCAGGATCGCCTCCGCCTGCTCGTTGAAGCGCGGCGGGCGGCGCGGTGCGACGCCGGGCGTGCGCGACAGCTTGATCGGGCTGCCGAGGAAGCGCAGCCCCTCCGCCTCGATCACCATCTCGCGGTGCGCGGTGTGCGGCGCCGCCATCGCCTCGTCCACCGCCAGCACGGGGCCGGCCGGCACGCCGTTGCGCAGCAGCCGGTCGGCGAGTTCGATGCCGTCCTCCTCGGCCAGCCGCGCGGTCAGGATCTCGTCCAGCTCCGGGCGGTTCCTCACCCGGTCGGCGTTGGTGGCGAAGCGCGGATCCGCCGGCAGGCCATCGAGGCCGAGCAGGTCGCACAGCCGCTGGAAGGTCGGGTCGTTGCCGCAGGCGATGAAGATCTCGGCTGTCGCGGTCGGGAACTTGGAATAGGGGCTGATGTTCGGGTGCGCGTTGCCGGTGGCCGCCGGGCGCTTGCCGTTCAGGAAGAAGTTCGCCGCCTGCGGGTGCAGCAGCGCCATGCCGCAATCATGCAGCGTCATGTCGCAATACTGCCCGCGGCCGGAGCGCGCGCGCTCGGCCAGCGCCATCAGGATGGCGATGGCGGAGTAGAGGCCGGTGGCGAGATCCACGACCGGCGTGCCCATGCGCATGCTGCCCGAGGCCGGGTCGCCGTTGACGGACATCAGCCCGACCATCGCCTGCAGCACGGCGTCGTAGCCAGGCAGTCCGCCGAGCGGCCCGTCGGCGCCGAAGCCCGAGACGCGGCAGTGGATCAGCCCCGGGAAGCGCTCGGACAGCACCTCGTAGCCGAGGCCCCAGCGCTCCATGGTGCCGGGCTTGTAGTTCTCGATCAGCACATCGGCGCCATCCAGCAGGCGCAGCAGCACGCCGCGGCCTGCCGGCTTCGTCAGGTCGAGCGCCAGCGCCCGCTTGTTGCGGTTGACGCCGAGGAAATAGGAGGCGTCGCCGCCCGCATCGAAGGGCGGGCCCCAGCCGCGCGTCTCGTCGCCCTGCGGGGGTTCGATCTTGATCACCTCGGCCCCGTGGTCGGCGAGGATCATGGTGCAGTAGGGGCCGCCCAGGACGCGCGTCAGGTCTATCACCTTGAGCCCGGCGAGCGCGCCTTGCGTCGTGCTGGCGGCCTCCGGCAGGCGGCTGTCCGGCATGGTCTGTTCCCCTCCCCGTGGTCCCGGCGGCGCGTCGCCGTGCGGGCGGCTGGCGTGGCGCGGCCATAGACCGGAACGGCCGGGGGCGGAAGCGCCGATCCTCACACAGTCGTCACGCGATGCCCGGTTCCCAGGGGGCGCGCAGCTGTCCTATCGTTTCGCCGCGCCCTGGGAAGGAGACCGCCATGCGTCTGTCCGCAATCGCCTTCGGCCTCGTGGCCGGGCTGGCCGCCGCGCCGGCGCTGGCCGCCACCGGCCACACGGCCTGGAACGAGATCTCGATGAGCCAGGACCAGTGCCTGGAGACCGGGCGCGACGCCTTCTCGCGCCTCGGCTTCCGCCCGGTGATCCCGGAGGACCGGCAGACCGTGTTCGCCTGGCGCGGCGACGACCTGCTGGCGACGCGCTGCATCGCCGACCGCAATCTCGCGGTCCCTTTCGTGTACATCTACCAGGCACGCGACGGCGGGCAGATCCTGGACGCGATCCGCGCCGCCTACCGCGGCGAGGGCGTCGGCCCCGGCGCGGGCCCCGGCCCCTCGAAGTGAGGCGCACGGGGCGGGGCGTGGCGCTCCGCCCGCAGTCGCCTCAGCCGAGATGCGCGGCGAGGAACTCCGCCGTGCGGCCGTTGGCGATCGCCGCCGCCCGGCCGTTCCAGGAATGGCCGCCGATGCGGCTGAAGGCGTGGTCCACCCCCGGATAGACATGCGCGGTGACGTTCCGGTTGCCGCGCACGGCCGCGAGGATCCTCGCTTGCGCCTCGGGCGGGACGAAGCGGTCCTTCTCGGCGATGTGCATCAGCAGCGGGCGGGCGATGCGCGGCACGCTGTCCAGCATCCCCTCGATGCCGACGCCGTAGTAGGAGACGTTGCAGTCGGCGTCGCTCTCGATGGCCATGCGGAACGCGAGGTTGCCGCCGAGGCAGAAGCCCATCGTCGCCACGCGGCCGTTGCAGGCGGGATGCGCGCGGGCGGCGGCGAGCGTCGCCTTCAGGTCCTCGATCCCCTTCGCCGCGTCGAAGCCCTTGTAGAGCTCGAAGGCGCGGGCCCACTCCGCCTCGCTGCCGTCCGTCAGCTGCACGCCGGGTTCCTGGCGCCAGAACAGGTCGGGGCAGATGGCGAGGAAGCCGAGATCGGCGACCCAGTCGCTGAGCGCGCGCATGGCGGCGTTGACGCCGAAGATCTCCTGGATCAGCACGACGGCGCCGGCCGGCGTGTCCTTGGGCGCCACCACATGGGCCATGAAGCGGCCCGATCCGTCGGTGGCGGCGATCATCGTCTCTGGCATGGGGGTTTCCTCCGGTCAGTGGGGGGAGCATAGACCGCGGGCGCCGCCGCCGCCATTTCCCGTGGCGTCCGCGCCGCTCCCGTGGTATATGATTTTTCATGCAATCGGACGACGCCGTGCCCGAGCCGATCTCTCGCCAGTCCTTCCGCAACGCGATGGCGCGCCTCGGCGCGGCGGTGACGATCGTCACCACCGACGGGCCGGCGGGCCGCGCCGGGCTGACGGCAAGCGCGGTGTGCAGCGTGACGGACGATCCGCCGACGCTGCTGGTCTGCGTCAACCGCGCGGCCTCCGCGCTGCCGGCGCTGCGCGGGAACGGCGTCTTGTGCGTGAACCTGCTCTCGGCGTCGCAGCAGGCGCTGTCCAACCGCTTCGCCGGCATGGACGGGGGCACGACGATGGAGCAGCGCTTCGCGCTCGGCGCCTGGCGCGCGGGCGAGACGGGCGCGCCGCTGCTCGAGGGCGCGGTCGCCAGCCTCGACTGCCGCATCGCCGACATCGTCGAGAAGGGCACGCATTCCGTGCTGTTCGCCGAGGTTCGGTCGGTCGCCTTCGGGCCGGATGGCCCGGCGCTGGTGTGGTGGGGGCGGGGCTACCACCCGGTCGGCGCGGCGTAGATCAGCGCCCGGGGGCGGAGGTTTCCGTGACCGCTTGCGCTGCCTCCGCAGCTGGTCGCAGCCGGTGCGGACGCCGCAGGCCGTGCCCATGTCCGCACGAAAGCCATGGGGTGGCCGGTCATGCGCCACTGCCGATCGCGCCCCGCGCGCCCTCGCCCGCCGACGCGCGAGCGCCCACATGAGGGCGATGGCCCGGGTCGCGACACATGCCGCCTCCTTCCTGCTTGCCGCCTGCCTCGCCGCCTGCGCGTCGGAGCCGGCGCGGCTGCTGGCCGACATCGAGGCCGGCGCGCGGCCCTCGGCCCTGAAGGCCGAGACGGAGGCGCCCCGCCGCACCGACCATCCGGTGCCCGGCACGCAGGCCGATCTCTACCGCCCGGGCGGCCCGGTGCAAGCGCGGCTCGTGCTGGTGCCGGGTCTCGCCGATGCCGGGCGACGCGATCCGCGCCTCGTCGCCTTCGCCGAAAGCCTCGCCCGCGTCGGCTTCCTCGTCCTGGTGCCGGACCTGCCCGCGGCAGCGCGCGGCTCGGCGGATGCGGCGGATGCGGTGGCGGTCGCCGAGGCGGTTCTCGCCCTGCCCGGGCCGGAAGCGCCGACCGGCGTGCTCGGCATCTCCTACGCCGCCGGCCCTGCCTGGCTTGCGGCGGCGAAGCCGCGGCTCGCGGGGCGGGTGAATTTCGTGGTCACGCTCGGCGCCTATCGCGACCCGGAGGCGCTGGTCACCTTCCTCGCGACCGGCGCCTACCGCGCGCCGGAGGATGCCGCCTGGCGCCGGGCCGCCCCGCGGGCCGAGGCGCTGTGGCGCTTCCTCGCCGCCAACGCCGCCGCCCTGCCTCGGCCGGAGGACGCCGCCTTGCTTCGCCGGATCGCCGCGGCGCGGCTCGCGGGACAGGCCGCGCCCCCGGCCGCCGGCCCTGCCGTCTCCGCCGTGGTGGCGCTGGCCGAGGAACGCGACCCGGAGGCGGTGCCGGGCCGCCTCGCGGCGCTGCCGGAGGCGCTGCGCGCGCGGCTTGCGGCGCTCTCTCTCGCGCCCCTGCCGCTCGAGGCGTTCCGCGGGTGCGCCCTGCTGCTGCACGGCACGCGCGACCCGGTAATCCCCTGGACCGAGAGCCTCCGGCTCTTCCGCGCCTTCGCCCCCGGGCATGCTCGGCTGCATCTGATCGAGGGGCTGAACCACGTGGACGCCGGCGGGCTCGGGCCAGGCGGGCGTCTGGCGGCGCTGGAGGCGGCGCGGGAGCTGCTGGCGCTGCGCGACGGGGGCAACCCGTGCGCCAGCCCTCACCACACCCCGTAGAACACCCCCGCCCGCTTGTGGCTGTCGGTGCCGCGCTCCACCTCCTCGAAGGTGACGGTCGTGCGCCGCTTCAGCCCCTGGAACCAGCCGAGCAGCCGCTCCTTCATCTCCGCCCGCACGCCCTCGAACGACGGCACGGCGCCGAGGTCGAAGAACTCCTCCGGGTCGGCCGCGAGGTCGAACAGCATCGGCCGCAGCCCCGATCCGACATGCACGTATTTCCAGCGCTCGGTCCGCACCATCCAGGCGTGGTGGTGGCCGGTCGGCAGGCCGAGCCGCCGCCGCGCGCCGCGGTAGGAGAAATCCAGCTCCGAGATCACGAAGTCCCGCCACTCCGGCCGCTCCCCGCGCGTCAGCGGCAGCAGCGAGCGGCCCTCCACCAGATGCCGCGCCGGGTCGGCGCCGGTCGCCTCCAGGATCGTCGGCACGATGTCCACCAGTTCCACGAAGCGCTCGTCCACCGTGCCGCGCGTCGCGTCCGCTTCCGGCGACGGATCGTAGAGCAGGAACGGCACGCGCTGGATCACGTCGTGGAACAGCTCCTTCTCGCCGAGCCAATGGTCGCCGAGATAGTCGCCGTGGTCGGAGGTGAAGATCACCAGCGTGTCGCGCCAGCGGCCCATCGCCTCCATCGCCGCCCACACCCGGCCGAGGTGATCGTCCACCTGGGTGATCAGCCCCTGGTAGGCGGGGCGGACGGTGGCGATGCACTCGTCGTTCTGGAAGTTCCGCGCCACCTCCTCGTTCTGGAACTCGCGGTAGAGCGGGTGGATGTCCGGGCCGCGCTCGGCCTCATGCCGCGATACCGGCAGGCAGTGCTCGGGCCCGTACATCGCGTGGTAGGGCGCGGGCGCGATGTAGGGCCAGTGCGGCTTGACGTAGGAGAGGTGCAGCACCCAGGGCTCCTCGCCCTTCCGCGCCAGGAAGTCGATCGCCCGGTCGGTGGTGTAGGCGGTCTCGGAATGCTCCTCCTTCACCCGCGCCGGCAGGCGGGCGTTGCGCATGTGCCAGCCGTTCCGCACGCTGCCGTCCTCGCCCGTCACGGCGATCACATAGTCCGTCCAGGGGTCCGCGACGTCATAGCCGTGCTGGCGCAGCCAATGGGCGTAGGCGGAGTCCGGCTCCGCGTGGTGGCCGTCCCAGCGGTCCACCAGCTCGAACCAGCCTTCGCGCAGCAGCACGGCGAGTTCGTGCTGCCCGTCGAGCTGCAGCCGCGCCATGCCATGCGCATCGGGCAGCACATGCGTCTTGCCGGCCAGCGCGAGCGCCCGGCCCGACTGCCGCAGGTGCCACCCGAGCGTCACCTCGCCGACGGACAGCGGCACCCGGTTCGCCGTCGCGCCATGCGAGGAGACGTAGCGCCCGGTATAGGCCGACATGCGCGAGGGCCCGCAGATGCCGGACTGGATGAAGGCGCGGCTGAAGCGCACGCCGCGCTTCGCCAGCGCATCGAGGTTCGGCGTGCGGATGTGCGGGTGCCCGGCATGCGCCAGATGGTCCCAGCGCAGCTGGTCGCACATGATGAAGAGCACGTTTCGGATGGTCATGGCCTGGCGTTCCCCCGTGAGCGAGCGAGGGTAGCGCGCGGGCGGGGAAGCGGAAGCCCGGGGGTTCCGCGCCGCCCTGGCCCGCCGTAGCGTGACGCGAAGGACTGGGGAGGAAGGACCATGACGTTCCGCCGCCGCCCGCTGCTCGCGGCACCGCTGCTCGCCGCCGCCACGCTGCCCTTCGCCCGCGCCGCCGCGGCGCAGGAGGCGGCGCGGCTCGTCGCCGCCTTCCCGCCCGGCGCGGCGCTCGACGGCATCGCCCGCATCCTGGCCGAGGAGGCGGCGCAGGCCGGCCTCGGCACCACGGTCGTCGAGAACCGCCCGGGCGCCAACGGCAACATCGCCGGCGCCCATGTCGCGCGCGCGCGGCCCGATGGCCGCACGCTGCTGTTCACCATCGACACCACGCTGACGGTGAACCCCCACCTCTACCCCGATCTCGGCTACGACCCGGCGGCGCTCGCCCCGGTCGCGCTCGCCGGCACCTATCCGGTCGCGCTGCTCGTTCACCCTGGCAGCGGCATCTCGACCCTCTCGGAGTTCATTGCGGCCACGCGCAGCCGCGCGCTGTTCTACAGCTCGGGCGGCAATGGCAGCCCCGGGCACCTGGCGATGGAGGCGCTGCGCGCCGCCCTCGGCATCCCCGTCGAGCGGCTCGAGCATGTGCCGCAGCGCGGCAATGCCGAGGCGATCCAGGAGCTGGTCAGCGGCCGCGTGCAGGCCGGGTTCCTGGCGGTGTCGGGCGGCGCCGGGCTGGTGCGGGACGGGCGGCTCAGGCCGCTTGCCATCTCCGGCACGCGGCGCATGGCGCTGCTACCGGATGTGCCGACCATTCCGGAGGCCGGCGGCCCTGCCGGCTTCGCCATCCGCTTCGCCTATCTGCTGATGGCGCCGCGCGGGCTCGACGCCGCGCTGGCCGCGCGCTGGGCGGGGCTGGTGCCCTCCGCCTTCGCGCGGGAGACGGTGCGCGGGCGGCTCGCCGCCTGGGCGGTCGAGCCCGACACCGGCGCCGCCGCCGAGGCCGCCGCCTGGATCGCCGACGCGCACGCCCGCTGGGGCCAGGTGGTGCGCGCGTCCGGCATGCGCCTCGGCTGAGGCGGGCTTTGCGCGCGCGCCGCGCCGGGTCTAGCATCGTTTCACAGGCACCGCGACCGGACGCCGGGGCGGGGCCGCCAGTGGAGACCGCCATGCCGCTCGACGCCGCCGCATCCCCGCCCGCCACCCGCCGGGGGCCGCTCTACCGCGCCGCCTGCCTCACCGTCGCGGGCGTCATGCTCGCCGGCTGCGTCACCACGCGCGAGCAGCGCATCGGCGCCGACGACGGCACCGACCCGTGCCGGCAGTTCGTCGTCGCCCTCGACTCCACCGGCAATTTCTTCGCCGAGGACATCATCCGCGGCGCCGCCGTCGGCGCGGTCGGCGGCGGCATCATCGGCGGCCTCGCGACCGGCCGCTGGCAGGGCGCGCTGGCCGGGGCGGTGATCGGCGGCGTGGTCGGCGGCGCCGGCGGCTATCTCGCCGCGCTGCAACGGCAGAGCCAGGACCAGGCGGTGCTCTACCGCAACGTCCGCTCCGACATGGAGCGCGAGAACCTGGAGATCGACCGCAGCCAGGTCGCGTTCAACCAGCTGCTCGACTGCCGCTACAACAGCGCCCAGCGCATCCGCACCGCCCACCGCCAGGGCCGGCTCGACACCGCGACGGCGCGCGCGCAGCTGGCCGAGGTGCGCACGCGCATGCAGAACGACGTCGCGCTGGCCCGCACCATCAGCGACCGCATCCGCACCCGCGGCGCGGAGTTCGACACCGCCCTCGATGCGCTGCAGCCCGGCGCGCGGCAGGCGGCGGTCGGCGCGCGCGTCAGCCAGCCGGTGCCGGCCCGCCCGCTCGCCGCCAGCATAGACCTGAAGCTGCGGCCCGACCCGCGCTCCCCGTCGGTCGGCGCGCTGGTGACGCGCGAGAACGTGCAGGTGCGCCCCGCCACCGCCGGCTATGTGCTGGTGGAAGGCCCGGGCGGGCTGCGCGGCTATGCGCCGGCCAGCCAGTTCAGCGCCTCAGGCGTGAACCTGCGCCAGGCCTCGGCCTCGCCCCCGGCGGCCGGCAGCCAGGATCCGCGGCAGCTCGCGGCGGCCAACATCGCGCGGCGGGAGAACTTCCAGCAGACCGTCGAGCACGCGCAGCAGATCGCGGCCGGCCCCGGCTTCGAGCTGGCGTCCTGATCCAGCTCGCGCGCCTTCTCCTGCTTCTTCTGCTGCTGGCGCCGGTCCCGGCGCTGGCACAGGGGGGGGAGCCGCCGCGCGCGCCCTTCCTTCGTATCGAGGCCGGGGCGCATACCGCGCCGATCGCCCGGCTGGCGACCGACGCGGCCGGCACGCTGCTGGCCTCGGCCTCCGACGACAAGACGGTGCGGCTGTGGTCGCTGCCCGACCTCGAGCCGCGAGGGGTGCTTCGCATCCCGATCGGGACCGAGGCGGAAGGGGAGATCTACGCCGTCGCGCTCTCCCCCGACGGACAGCGCGCCTTCCTCGGCGGCTGGACGGGACAGAGCTGGGACCGCTCCTTCGCCATCTACGTGTTCGACATCCGCACCCAGCGCATGGCGGCGCGGCTTCCCGGGCTGCCGGCGCCGGTGCAGCACATCGCCGTGTCGCCGGACGGCCGCCGCATCGCCGCGGCGCTGAGCGGCCGCGGAGGGGTGCGGGTCTGGAGCGCGGAGACCGGCCAGCAGCTGTTCGCCGCGAACGATCTCGGCGCGCCGGTCTGGATGGTGGCGTTCGGCGCCGAGGGCAGGCTTGCCGCCTCATCCGCCGACGGGCGGGTGCGCGTGTGGGATTCGGCCTACCGGCTGGCCGCCGAGCGCGTCCTGCTCGATCGCGCGCGGCCCTTCGGCCTCGCCTTCTCGCCCGACGGGTCGCTGCTGGCCGTCGGCTTCGACAACCGGCTGCGCGTCGAGGTGGTCGGCGCCGCCGATCTGCTGCCGCGCTTCACCCCGGACGTGACGGGGATGACCGGGGAGGGCCTGCCCGCCGTGACCTGGGCGTCCGACGGGCGAGGCGGCGTCCAGCTCTACGCCGCCGGCTATGCCAGGGTGCCGGGTGTGGCCGCGATGCGGGGCGATGGCGCCGCGACGCAGGCGGAGCGCCGCGGCATCCGCCTGGCGGAGGAGCGCGGCATCGCGGTGGACGCCAACCGCCCCTCGCCGTCCGAGCCGCCGCAGCGCCGCTACGTGATCCGGCGCTGGGCGGATTTCGGCCTCGGCCCATCGAGCGACGTGCCGGCCGCCGGCAACGCGATCGCGCATCTCCTGCCGCTGCCGCGCGGCGGCGTGGCCTATGCGACCTCCGACCCCGGCATCGGCATCCTTGGCCCGGACGGGCGCCTGGTTCGCCCGCCCAACCCGCCGGGCGCGGAGTTCGGAGCGACGGGGCTCGACCTCGCGGCGTCGGCCGATGGGCTCGCCGTGCGGTTCCGGCTGCGCGAGGGCGGCGAGTGGCTTCGCTTCGACGCCGCGCGCGGGCGCCTCGAGCGCGGCGATCCGCAGGAGCGGATGACCGGCGCCGTGCCCGAGGGCGCGCGGCTGACGCTGACCGACTGGCGCAACAACACCCAGCCGCGGCTGCGCGGGCGGGTGCTGCCGCTCGGGCCGGGGGAGTTCTCCCGCTCGGCGGCGATCCTGCCGGGCGACCAGGGCGTGCTGCTCGGCACCGACACGCATCTGCGGCTGTTCGACGCCACCGGTCGCGAGGTGGCGGCGCTGGTGACGCCCTCCGCCGTCTGGGGTGTGGCCGTGGTCGGCGCCACGGCGGTGGCGGCGCTCGGCGACGGCACCATCCGCTGGTACGACATCGCGCCCGCGCTGGCCGAGCGCGCCGCCCTGTTCGTCCATGCCGACGCGCGGCGCTGGGCGCTGTGGACGCCGGAGGCGCTGTTCGACCACGCGCCCTCGGGCGGGCAGGAGCTTGTGGGCGTGCATCTCAACAACGCACGCAACGCGACGCCGGAGTTCGCGTCCTTCCAGCGGGCCTATCGCGCGCTCTACGCGCCGGAGGCGGTGCGGGCGCGGCTGGCGGGCGACCCGACGGTGGGCGCGATGCACCTGCTGCGCATCGGCGACGTCAGGGCGCGCATCGGCCAGGCGCCGACGCTTGCGGCCGGCACGCTCTGCGCCGTCACCCCCGCCGGCTGCACGCCGCTGCCCTGGACGGCGCGCGAGGTGCCGGAGGACGCGACGGCGCTGCGCATCAGCCTGGTCGCGACCGACCGCGGGCTCGGCCTCGGGCCGCTCGACGTGATGGTGAACGAGCGCATCGCGGTGCGCGGCAACGTGACGACCGGCGACCCGGTGATCGAGGTGCCGCTCGACCCGGGGGAGAACCGCATCGCCACCCGGCTCTACGATGCCGACCGGGTGCTGTTCGCGGAAGGGCCGTCGCTGGTGCTGCGGCGGCCGGGTGTTGCGCAGGCGCCGGCCGGGGCGGGGCGGCTGATCCTCGTCGCGGTCGGGGTGGACGCCTATGCCGACCCGTCCCTGAACCTGCGCTACTCGGTGGCGGATGCGCGCACGGTGGCCGAGGGGATGCGGGGCGGCGGCGCGCGGCTGTTCCGCGAGACGCGCGTGACGCTGCTGACCGACCGCGACGCGACGCGCGAGAACATCCTGCGCGCGCTGGCCGAGGCCGCCGAGGCGGCGGCGCCGGAGGACACCTTCGTCCTCTACATCGCCGGCCACGGCGTCCGCACCGAGCCCGACCGTCGCTTCCTGTTCCTGCCGCATGAGGCGGACATCTCGGGCGGCATGGACAGCCTGCGCCGCACGGGGCTCGACGAGGACACGCTGGTGGCCGCGCTCGCCCGGATCCGCGCCCGCGACGGCTTCCTGTTCGTGGACACCTGCCATGCCGGCCAGGTGACGATCGACAGCCTGGCCGCGATCGGCAACGAGACCGGCCGCTACCTGCTGGCGGCGAGCACCAGCGTGCAGGAGGCGCTCGATTCCTACGACGACCGCAACGGCGTCTTCGCCTATGCGGTGCTGGAGGCGATCCGCGGCCGCGCGGCGCGCGACGCGGACGGCTATGTCAGCGCGCTCGCGGTCGGCGAATACGTGACGCGGCGCGTGCCGGTGCTGGCCGCCGAGAAGCGCCACCGGCAGGATGCGGTGTTCCGCACCGCGCAGCGCGACCTGCGCTCGTTCCCGCTGGTGCGGGTGGCGCCATAGAGTAGATCGCGCACAGCTGGAAACAGCGGCGCGCGTGAAGATGCTCGTGGAAACCGCTCCAGCCGGCGCTACAGCGTGCGCTCCTGCGGGCCCGTGGCCGCGCGCTCGGCCGGGTTGCGCTCCGGCAGGATGCCGCGGCGGAAGCGCTGCAGCACGATCTGCAGCAGGAGGCCGATCAGGAAGATGCGGAGGTAGCCCGCGCGCACCGCCCAGTCCGGCGGCAGCTGCCGGGTGACGAGCTCGGTCGCCGACCAGATGATCCACACGACGAAGGCGCCGAGGATGGCGCCGCGGTTGTTGCCCGACCCGCCGGCGATCAGCATCACCCAGACCAGGAAGGTGGTGGTGATCGGCTCGGTCGCCTCCGGCCCGATGTAGCGGAGATAGTGCGCGAACAGCGCGCCGCCGAGCCCCATCAGCATGGAGCCGAGCACGAAGGCCTCCAGCCGCCGCGCGTCCACGTTCTTGCCGGCGGCGGCGGCGGTCGTCTCGGAATCGCGGATCGCTCGCATCATCCGGCCCCAGGGGGAGTTCAGCGCGGCTTCCAGCAGCACATACAGCACCAGCAGGATCAGCAGCGTCATCGCGAGATAGGAGAGTTCCGACACCAGCGCCGTCTCGGCCACGAAGGGGCGCGGGATGGTGGTGATGCCGCGCACCCCGTTGGTCAGCCATTCCTCGTTCTTGAGCAGGAGCCGGATGATCTCGGCGATGCCAAGCGTGCCGATGGCGAGATAGTCCGAGCGCAACCGGATGGTGGACGCGCCGATGGCCAGCGCGATGACGCCCGAGAGCAGCATCGCCGCCACCATCCCGACAGGCAGCGGCAGGTCGAAGCCGCCCAGGAAATGCGGGCTGTCGGGGGCGGTGAGGATGACGGAGGTGTAGGCGCCGACGGCGAAGAACCCGGCGACGCCCGCGTTGAACAGCCCGGTCACCCCCCAGTTGAGGTTGAGGCCGAGCGCCATCACCGCGTAGATCGCGGCGAGATTGGCGAGCCCCAGCGCATAGAGGATGAGGCCGAGAGTCGCCTGGTCCATCAGAACACCCTCCCGCGCGCGAGGCCGGTCGGCCGCCAGATCAGCAGAGCGACCAGGATGGCGAAGGACACCGCCGATTTGTAGGCGGGCGAAAGCAGCGGCTCGCCGAACCAGGGATAGGTGACGAGCTCCTCGGCGATGCCGACGACGAGAGCGCCGAGCGCCGCGCCGACCGGGTTGCCGATGCCCCCCAGCACGGCGGCGGCGAACATCGGCAGCAGCAGGTTCCAGCCCATCTGGCTGCTGAGCTGCGTGTCCAGCCCGAGGAACACGCCGCCCGCCGCGGCCAGCGCGCCCCCGATCGCCCAGGCGGCGAAGATCACCTTCGTCGTGCCGATTCCGGAGATGCGGGCGAGAGAGGGGTTGTCGCTCATCGCCCGCATCGCCTTGCCGAGGCGCGAGCGGGTGAGGAAGAGCTGCAGCGCGATGACGAGCGCCGCTGTCAGCCCGATGATCCAAAGGTGCCGCGGCAGGATCCGGACGGTGTCGGCGATCCAGATCGGCGTCTGGAAGCCGCGCTGGTAGGTGACGATGTCCACCCCGAAGAACAGCTGCACGAGAGAGCGCAGCATCAGCGCGACCCCGAAGGAGGCGATGACGATCACGATGGTCGAGCCCCCTCCGGGATCGAGCGGCCGGTAGAAGGCCCAGTGGATCCCGGCGCCGAGCAGCGCCGTCAGCAGCATCGCTGCCGGCAGCACCCACAGCACCGGCAGGCCGGAGGCCCACACCAACGCGAGGGCGATATAGGCGCCTGCGGTCATCATGTCGCCATGGGCGAAATGCCCGAAGCGCAGGATGCCGAAGATCATGGTGATGCCGATCGCACCCAGCGCATAGACGCAGCCGAGGACGACGCCGTTGACGAGGTAGAGGTTGACGAACTCGGCCATCCCGCCCTCAGCCGCCGAGGAAGGAGGCCGCGACCTCCCGGTTGGCGAGCAGCTCGGGCCCCGGCCCCTCGAAGCGGTTCTGCCCGCCGGCCAGCACATAGCCGCGATCGGCGATCGCCAGCGCCGCCTTGGCGTTCTGCTCCACCATCAGGATGGCGACGCCAGCGGCGTTGATGGTGGCGATCGCCTGCAGGATCTCGCTCAGCACCTTTGGCGAGAGGCCGGCGGAGGGCTCGTCGAGCATCAAGAGCTTCGGCTCCATCATCAGCGCCCGCCCGATCGCGACCATCTGCCGCTGCCCGCCGGAGAGTTCGCCTGCCGCCTGCCGGCGCTTCTGCTTCAGCGCGGGCAGCAGCTCGAACACGCGGGTCTTCGCCTCCGCGATGCCGGAGCGGCGGGTGTAGGCGCCCATGTCGAGGTTCTCCTCGACCGTCAGGGTCGCGAACACGTTCTGCTCCTGCGGGACATAGGCCAGGCCGCACGGCGCCAGGCTTTCGGTCGCGGCGTTGGTGATGTCCTTGCCGTCGAACAGCACGCGGCCTTCGCGGATGCGCACGAGCCCGAACATCGCCTTCATCGCGGTGGATTTGCCGGCGCCATTGGGGCCGACGATCACCACCATCTCCCGTGGCGCGACCGTGATGGTGCAGCCGCGCAGGATGTCCATGCCGCCATAGCCTGCGAACAGGCCGCGCGCTTCGAGCAGGTTGGTCATGCCGCGGCGCGGCCGCCGCCGAGATAGGCGTCGAGCACCCGTGAGTCGGACTTCACCGCCTCGGCGCTGCCTTCGACGAGGATCTTCCCCTCCGCCATGCACACCACATGGTCGCAGAGGCGGCCGATCAGCTCCATGTCGTGCTCGATCAGGAAGAAGGTGATGCCGCGCTCGCGGTTCAGGCGGCGGATGTCCTCGGTCAGTTCGGCGAGCAGCGTCTTGTTCACTCCGGCGCCGATCTCGTCGAGCAGCACCACCTTCGGCTCCGCCATCATGGTGCGGCCGAGCTCGAGCAGCTTCTTCTGCCCGCCCGAGAGGCGCGAGGCGAGTTCGCCCGAGACGTGCGAGAGCCGCAGGAACTCCAGCACCTCGTCGGCGCGCCTGCCGATGGCCGCTTCCTCGGCGCGCATGCGGCCGCGGCCGAACCAGGCGTTCCAGATGCGCTCGCCGGACTGCCGCGCCGGCACCACCATCAGGTTCTCGCGCACCGTCAGCTGCCCGAACTCGGCCGGGATCTGGAAGGTGCGGGACAGGCCGCGGGCGAACAGCGCATGCGGCGGCAGGCCCGTCACCTCCTCGCCGTCCAGCAGCACGCGGCCGGACTGCGGCCGGTGGCGCCCGGCGATGATGTTGAACAGGCTGGACTTGCCGGCGCCGTTCGGCCCGATCAGCCCGGTGATCGAGCCGCGCGCGACGGAGAGCGTCACCCCATCCACCGCGCGCACGCCCCCGAAGGCGAGGCGCGCCTCCTCCACCCGGAGTATCGGGCGCGCCTCGTTCACGCCTGCCGCGCTCAGTTCGCCGACAGGATCGGGCCCTGCACGAAGGTGCCGCCCTGGATGGTGAACTGCGCGACGTTGCCCGGCACGTCGCCGTTGGCGTCGAACTCGAGCGGGCCCGAGGCGCCGATGTAGGTGATGCGCTGGCCGGCAGCCAGCGCCGCCACCGCCTCGCGCCACTGGCCGGGGCGGATCACGGTGCCGCCCGGCGCGGTGACGGCGCGGAGCGAGGCCGAGATGCGCGCGCGGTCGGTGCCGCCCGAGTGCTGGATCGCGAGCGCCAGCGCGAAGGCCGCGTCATAGCCTTGCGCCACGAAGATCGAGGCCGGGTTCTGCCCGATCGCCGAGAACATCCGCTGGAAGATCTCGAGCCCCGGGTTGCCCGCGCGCGGCACCGGCTGCGTCACCGTGATGTTCAGGTTGGCGCCGAGCTCGCGCGGCAGCACATCGTCGCGCATGCCATCGCCGCCGATGAAGCGGTTGAAGAAGCCGCCCTCCAGCGCCTGGCGGATGATGGTGAGGCCGGAGCCGCCGCCATAGGCCGCGATCACCAGCGCCTCCGGGTTGCCGCGGGCAAGCGTGGCGAGCTCCGTGCGGTAGGAGGCGCGCTGGTCCTCATGCGCGGCGAAGGCGGTGACGGTGCCGCCCAAGGCGGTGAAGGCATCGCGGAACGCGCCGCCGAGGCCGCGGCCGTAGTCGTTGTTCACATGCGTCACCGCGACGCGGCGCAGCCCCTGGTTCCACACCATCCGCGCCATCACCTGGCCCTGGTAGGCGTCGGACGGCACCACGCGGAAGATCAGGTCGCGGTCCTGCAGCCCGGTGATCAGCGGCGAGGTCGAGGCCGGCGAGACCATCACCACCCCGTTCGGAATGGCCTGCGAGTTGGCGCCGGCGATGGTCTCGCCCGAGCACAGCCCGCCGACGATCGCCACCACCTGGTCCACGTTGATCAGCTTGCTGGTCGCGTCCGTGCCGCCCTGGGCGTTGCACTGCCCGTCGGCCGAGACCAGCGTCAGGCGCCGCCCGCCCAGGATGCCGCCCTGCTCGTTGATCTGCTCGACCGCCATCTGCGACGAGCGCAGGATCGGCGGCACCAGCTGCGCGATCGGGCCGGTGATCGCGCCCATCCAGCCGAGGCGGACCTCCTGCTGCTGCGCCGCCGCGGGGGCGGCTGCCAGCGCCGCGCCGGCCAGCACGGCGGCGAGCGCGATGCGGCGCGGGACCGCCATCGTGGTTCGGTTCATTCTCGTTCTCCCAGCTACGCGAAACGACATGTCGCGCGGCGGGGCGATCCCTGCCGCATCGTTGCCACATAGGATGAACCCCGGGGGGCGCTCAAGGGGGCGGGGCGCGCGTCTCGCGGAACAGGGCGGCGTAGCGGGCGGAGGAGCGGGCCCAGGAGACGTCGGCCGCCATGCCATTGGCCTGCAGCCGCGCCCAGGCGTCGCGCTGCCGCCACAGCGCGGCGGCCCGGCGGATGCCGATCGCGAGCGCCTCGGCGGAGCCGGGCGCGACCATCAGCCCCGTCGCGACCCCGGCGGCCAGCGCCGCCTCGTTGGCGTCCACCACCGTGTCGGCCAGCCCCCCCACGCGCGCCACCAGCGGCGGCGCGCCGTAGCGCAGCGCGCAGAGCTGGGTCAGCCCGCAGGGCTCGAAGCGCGAGGGCACCGCCACGCAATCCGCCCCCGCATAGAGAAGGTGTGCCAGATCCTCGGCGAAGGCGATGCGCGCGCCGACGCGGCCGGCATGCGCCGCCGCCGCGTCCTGGCATGCCTGTTCCAGCCCCGCCTCGCCGGAGCCGAGCAGCGCGAGCTGCCCGCCCGCCTCCAGGATGACGGGCAGGGCGGCCAGCAGCAGGTCCACGCCCTTCTGCCAGGCGAGCCGGCCGATGAAGGCGAAGAGCAGCGCGTCGCCGTCCCGCGCCAGGCCGAACCGCGCCTGCAAGGCCGCTTTCACCCCGGCGCGCGGCGCCAGCTCCGCGGCCGAGAAGCGGGCCGGCAGCAGCGGGTCGGTGGCGGGATCCCAGATCGCGGTGTCGAGCCCGTTCAGGATGCCGCTCAACACGCCCGACCGCCCGCGCAGCAGGCCGTCGAGCCCCATGCCGCCCTCGGGCGTCGTGATCTCGGCGGCATAGGTGGGCGAGACGGTGGTGATGCGGTCGGCGTACCAGATGCCGGCCTTCAGGAAGCCGACACCGCCCGCGTATTCGACGCCCTCGACCGAGAAGGCCTCGGGCGGGAGGCCGAGCGCGGGGAACAGCGAGGCCGGGAAACGCCCCTGGAAGGCGAGGTTGTGGATGGTGAACACCACCGGCACCCGGCGGCCCGGCGAATGGCGCAGATAGGCGCCGACGAGCCCCGCCTGCCAGTCATGCGCATGCACCAGGTCGAACCGCGCCCGCCCGGCGCCGTCGCGCGCGATGTCGGCGGCGGCGCGCGAGAGGGCGGCGAAGCGCTGCGCGTTGTCCGGCCAGTCCCGGCGGTCGGGGCCGAGATACGGCCCGCCCGGCCGGTCGTAGAGATGCGGCGCGTCGAGCAGCAGCAGCGGCAGGCCCCGCGCGGTCGCGGACAGCAACCGCGCCGGCCCGCCGAACAGGTCGGGGAAGGCGCGCAGCTCGCGCGCGCGAGGGACGGCCGCGCGCACCGCCGGGTAGCAGGGCAGAAGCGTGGTGACGGCGACGTCGTGCGCGGCGAGCGCCGCCGGCAGCGCGCCGACCACGTCGGCCAGCCCGCCGGTCTTGACCAGCGGCACCGCCTCCGACGCGACGGCGAGGACGCGGAGCGTCATGCAGCCAGGCGGTCGATCATCGGCTGGGTGATGAGGCAGATGCCGCGGGCGGTGCGGCGGAAGCGCGCGGCGTCGGCCTCCGGATCCTCGCCGACGACGAGCCCGGGCGGAATCCGCACGCCGCGGTCCACGACGACGTTGCGGAGGCGCGCCCCGCGCGCGACATCCACCTGCGGCAGCAGCACCGCGTTCTCGACGCGCGCGAAGGAATGCAGGTGGCAGCCGGTGGACAGCAGCGAGCGGCGGGCGAAGGCGCCGGACACGATGCAGCCGCCGGAGATCAGGCAGGAAACGGCCTCGCCGCGGCGGCCGTCCTCGTCGTGCACGAACTTGGCCGGGGGGGTGATCTCGCCATAGGTCCAGATCGGCCAGTCGCGGTCGTAGATGTCGAGCGCGGGGACCACCTCGGTCAGGCCGATGTTCGCCTCCCAGTAGGCGTCCACGGTGCCGACGTCGCGCCAGTAGGGTTGGTTCTCGGACACCGAGCGCACGCAGGAGGTCTCGAAGCGGTGCGCCTTCGCGCGCCCCTCGGCCACCATGCGCGGGATGATGTCGCCGCCGAAGTCGCGCTTCGAGGCCGGGTCGGCCGCGTCGCGCCGCAGCTCGGCGAACAGGGTGCGGGTCTCGAACACGTAGATGCCCATGCTGGCCAGCGCGAGATTCGGGTTGTCCGGCATCGGCGGCGGATCGGCCGGCTTCTCGACGAAGGCGACGATGCGGTCGGACGGGTCCACATGCATCACGCCGAAGCCGGAGGCTTCCGCGCGCGGCACGGCGATGCAGCCGACGGTGACGTCGGCGCCGCTGTCGGCGTGCTGCGCCAGCATCACCTCGTAGTCCATCTTGTACACGTGGTCGCCGGCCAGGATGACGATGTGGCGCGGCGCGTAGTCCTCGATGATGTCGAGGTTCTGGAACACCGCATCGGCGGTGCCTGCATACCACTGCGTCTCGGAGACGCGCTGCGAGGCGGGGAGGATGTCGAAGCTCTCGTTGCGCTCTGGGCGGAAGAAGCCCCAGCCGCGCTGCAGGTGGCGGATCAGGCTGTGCGCCTTGTATTGGGTGGCTACCGCGATGCGGCGTATGCCGGAGTTCAGCGCATTCGACAGCGCGAAGTCGATGATGCGCGACTTGCCTGCGAAATAGACGGCGGGCTTGGCGCGCCGGTCTGTCAACTCCATCAGGCGGCTGCCGCGGCCGCCGGCGAGCACATAGGCCATCGCGTTGCGCGCATAGGGCGCAGCAGGCTGGATCTCTCGCTGCACGCTCGGTTCCTCCCTGCGCCCCTCAGCACAGGCCGGGGACGTTCCAGATCTCGCTCGCGTATTCGGCGATGGTCCTGTCGGACGAGAACCACGCCATGCTCGCCGTGTTGCAGATGGCCGAGCGCAGCCAGGCGTCCCGGTCGGCCCAGCGCGCCGCCGCGGCGCAGTGCGCGGTCCAGTAGGCGTCGAAATCGGCGGCGACCATGAAGTGGTCGGCGCCGCGCAGCCCGGCGACGAGATCGCGGTAGCGGCCGCGGTCGTCGGGCGAGAACACGCCGCTCTCGACCTGCTCCAGGGCTTCCGCAAGGCGGCGCGACGCGGCGATCGCCTCGGCGCCCGGCGTGCCGGCGCGGCGGCGGCCCTCCACCTGCTCGGCGGTCAGGCCGAAGAGGAACAGGTGCTCGGCGCCGACATGCTCGAGGATCTCGACATTGGCGCCGTCCAGCGTGCCGATCGTCAGCGCGCCGTTCAGCGCCAGCTTCATGTTGCCGGTGCCGGACGCCTCCATGCCCGCCGTCGAGATCTGCTCCGACAGGTCGGCCGCCGGCATGATGAGTTCGGCGAGCGAGACGTTGTAGTTCGGCAGGAACACCACCTTCAGGCGGTCGCGCACCACCGGGTCGCTATTCACCACCCGCGCCACGTCGTGGATCAGCTTGATGATCAGCTTGGCGCGGTGATAGCTCGCCGCCGCCTTGCCGGCGAAGATCTTGACCACCGGCGCGCGCTCGCGCGGATGGGAGGAGCGCAGCTCGTCATAGAGCGCGACGGCCTCCAGCACGTTCAGCAGCTGCCGCTTGTACTCGTGGATGCGCTTCACCTGCACGTCGAACAGCGCGCCCGGGTCCACCGCGATGTCGAGCGCGCGGCGGATGTGCTGCGCCAGTGCCGCCTTGTTCGCGCGCTTCACGGCGGCGAAGCGTTCGCGGAAGGCGGCATCCTCGGCGCGGGGCTTCAGCCGCGCCAGAAGCGAGGCGTCGTCGCGCACCGCGGGCCCGGCGACCTCGGCCGCCAGCGCGGCCAGCCCGGGGTTGCATTGCAGCAGCCAGCGGCGGAAGGCGATGCCGTTCGTCTTGTTGACGATGCGGCCGGGATACAGCCGCTCCATGTCGCCGAACACCGTCTGTCGCAGCAGCCTGGTGTGCAGCGCGGAGACGCCGTTGACCTTGTGCGAGCCGAGATAGGCGAGATGCCCCATGCGCACGCGCCGGCCGTTCGCCTCGTCGATCAGCGACACGGCGGAGAGCAGCCCGAGGTCGCCCGGCGCCGTCGCCGCCGCGTGGTCGAGATGCACGGCGTTCAGCAGGTAGATGATCTGCATGTGGCGCGGCAGCAGCCGCTCCAGCAGCGGCACCGGCCAGGATTCCAGTGCCTCCGGCAGCAGCGTATGGTTGGTGTAGGAGAAGGTGGCGCGCGTCGCCTCCCACGCCTCGTCCCACGGCACGTCGTGCTGGTCCACCATGATGCGCATGAGTTCCGCGATGGCGATCGCGGGATGCGTGTCGTTCAGCTGGATCGCCGCGTAGTCCGGCAGGCTGCGGATGTCGCCATGCGTGCGGATGTGCCGGCGCACCAGGTCCTGCAGCGCGGCGGAGGCGAAGAAGTATTCCTGCTTCAGCCGCAGCTCCTGGCCCGCAGGGTGGTCGTCCGCCGGGTAGAGGATCTTGGAGATCGCCTCGGCCTTCATCCGGCCGGACAGCGCGCCGAGGTGGTCGCCGCGGTTGAACGCGTCGAGGATCAGCGGGTCGGAGGCGCGCGCCGACCACAGGCGCAGCGTGTTCACATGCCGCCCGCGCCAGCCGACCACGGGCGTGTCGTAGGCGACGGCTTCCACCGTCTCGGCGGGCGTCCAGACATGGCGGATGCGCGCCTCGCCGGCAGGTTCCGCCTCCACCGTGCCGCCGAAGCCGATGCTGTGCGCGATCTCGGGCCGGGCGAACTCCCACGGGTTGCGGAAGCGCAGCCATTCCTCCGGGAACTCGCGCTGCCAGCCGTTGCGGATCTCCTGCCGGAACAGCCCGTGGTCGTAGCGGATCCCGTAGCCGAAGGCGGGGATGCAGAGGGTCGCCATGCTCTCCATGAAACACGCCGCGAGCCGCCCGAGGCCGCCATTGCCGAGGGCGGCGTCCGGCTCCTCCTCGCGGATGCGGTCGAAGTCCACGCCGAGCGGGGCGAGCGCGTCGCGCAACGGCTGCTCGATGCCGAGGTTCACCACGTTGTCGCGCAAGAGGCGCCCGGTCAGGAACTCCATCGAGAGGTAGTAGACCTGTTTCGCGCCGTTCGCGTAGTGGTCGCGCCCCTCCTCGATCCAGCGGTCCACGATGCGCTCCCGCACCGCATAGGCGACCGCCATGTACCAGTCGCGCTCCCGCGCCGCCACGCGGCTCTTGCCGAGGTCGTAGAGCAGGCTGCGCAGCACGTCGGCGCGCAGCCGCTCCGCCTCGTCCTGGCGCGTCGCGCCGCTGCTCGCCTCGTCCATCGCTGCTCCGGTCCGTCGCGTCTCGGGCCCCATTCTGCCCGAGCGGGCGGGCGTGTTGAAGCCGCGCCGTCAGGGCGCGGCGCGCCAGCCGCCGCCGAGCGCCCGGGTCAGCGACACCGCCGCCAGGAAGCGGGCGAGATCGGCCTGCGCCAGCGCGTCCGCGGCCGCGAAGCGCGCCTGCTGCGCCAGCAGCACCGAGAGGAAATCCGCCGCCCCCGCCTGCCAGCGCGCCTCCGCCAGCGCCAGCGCGCGGCCCGAGGCCTGGAACGCCTCGACGCGCAGCGCATGGGCCCGCCGGGCGGCGGCCGAGGCGGCCAGCGCGTCCTCGGCGTCGCGGAACGCGGCGAGCACGGCGGCGGCCCAGAGTTCGGCCAGTTCCTCCGCCCGCGCCCGCGCCTGGCTCTCCGCCGCCGCCAGCCGCCCGCCCTGCAGGATCGGCCCCAGCAGCGAGGCGGCGAGCGACCAGACCGTGCGCTCGGGCGAGAGGAAGTCCGACAGTTCCCGGCTGGACTGCCCGCCCGAGGCGGTGAGCGACAGCGTCGGCAAGCGCGCCGCGCGCGCCGCCGCCGCGTCGAAGCCGCCGGCAAGCAGCTCCGCCTCCGCGCGCGCGACATCCGGGCGGCGCTCCAGCAGTTCGGCCGCGATGCCGGCGGTGATCGGCGGCAGCGTGAGCGCGGCGAGCGAGCGGCCCGCCGCCGCGATCTGGTCCGGGCGGAGGCCGACCACCACCGCCAGCGCGTCCGCCGCGCGGCGTTCCTGCCCGCGCAGATCCTCGATCTGCGCCGCCTGGCCGGCCACGGCCGCCTGCTGCTGCGCGACCTCGAGATCGGACGCGGCGCCTGCCCGCGCGCGCACCTGCAGCAGCGCCAGCACCCGCCGCGCGGCGGCCAGGTTCTGCTCGGCCAGCGCAAGGCGCGCCCGCAGCGCGAGCAGCGTGAGATAGGCATTGGCCGTCTCGGCGGAGATCGAGAGCGCGACGGCCTCGGCGTCGAAGCGGCGGGCGAGGAGCCGCGCCTCGCCCGCCTCGGCGGCGCTGCGGATGCGGCCCCAGAGATCCACCTCCCAGCTCGCGACGAGATTGGCCGAGATGCTCTCGCGGATCACCGCCCGCGTCGTCGCGCCGGCGTCGGTGTTGGCGCGCGAGCGGCTGGTGCTGCCGGAGGCCGACAGGAAGGGCCATTGCGGCGCGGCGGCGATGCGCGCGGCCGCCTCCGACTGCGCGATGCGGCGCGCGGCGGCGCGCAGGTCGCGGTTGTTCGCGCGCGCCTCGGCGATCAATTCGTCCAGCTCGGCGCTGCCGAAGGCGCGCCACCAGTCGGCCTCTGGCCACTCCGCCAGCGCCTCGGGCGGTGCGTTGGCGAAGCGCGCGCCGTCGGCGAGCCGTTCCGCCGGCCGCAGCGGCGCGGCGGAACAGGCGGCGAGCAGCAGCGCCGCCGCGAGCGGGACGAGGCGGATCATTCGGAGGCGAGCGCCGCCACCGGATCGAGCCCCGCCGCCTTGCGCGCCGGGAGATGGCCGAAGATCAGCCCCGTCAGGAACGCGCAGGCGAAGGCCAGCAGCACCGGCGCGGGCGTCAGCAGCATCGCGTGGCCGAAGGCGGCGAGCGCATAGGCCGCGCCGATCCCGACCGCGACGCCGACCAGCCCGCCGACGGCGCAGACCGCCAGCGCCTCGGCGTTGAACTGCAGCAGGATGTCGCGCGGGCGGGCGCCGGTCGCCATGCGCACGCCGATCTCGCGCGTGCGCTCCGTCACGCTCACCAGCATGATGTTCATCACGCCGATGCCGCCGACCAGCAGCGAGATCAGCGCGATCGAGCCGAGCAGCAGCGTCATCGTGTCCTGGCTGGCGGTGGCGGCGGCCAGGATGGCGGCGGTGTTGCGCACCTGGAAATCCGCCGCGCCGCGCCGCGCGGCAAGCAGCGCCTCCACCTCCGCCTGCGTCTCCTCCATGCGCGCGGTGTCGGCGATCTGCGCGGTGATGCTGCGGACGAAGCTCTGCCCGTGCAGCCGGAGCCGGCCGGTGGAGAGCGGGATCAGCACGATGTCGTCCTGGTCCATGCCCCAGGACGTCGCGCCGCGCGGCGCCAGCACGCCCTGCACCTGGAAGGGCACGTTGTCCAGCAGGATCCACTCGCCGAGCGGGTCGGCCCCGGGCCCGAACAGGTTGGCGACGACGGTCGTGCCGAGCACGGCGACGGCGGCGAAGCGCTCGTCGTCCTCCTCGGTGAAGAACACGCCCGACGAGAGAGGCCAGTTGCGGACGGCGGGGAAGTTCGGCGTGGTGGCGTTGGCCTGGGTCACGACGTCGTTCCCCCGCGCGCGGGCGGTGACGTTCGACGGATACTCGCTGATCGCGTCCCGGATCGAGGGCAGCCCGGCGATCGCCAGGCGGTCGGCGTCCGTCAGCGGCGGCACGCTGCCCCACAGCGTCCGGACATTGCGCGCGCCGGGGCGGATCACCAGCAGGTCCGGGCCCATCGCGGTGATCTGGTCCACCACCCGCTGCCGCGCGCCGGCGCCGAGCGACAGCATCGCGACGACCGACGCGACGCCGATGACGATGCCGAGCAGCGTCAGCGCCGTGCGGAACAGGTTGAGGCGCAGCGCGCGCGCCGCGGTCAGCAGGATGTCGCCGGTACGCGGGTGGCCTGCGCGGTGTGGCGGCCCGAAGCCGGCCGGCTCGGTGCCGCCGCCGCTGCCGCTGTCGGCGGTGATGCGCCCGTCGCGCATCTCGATCACGCGGTCGGCCCGCCCCGCCACGTCGCGGTCATGGGTGATGAGGATGATGGTGTGGCCGCGCGCGTGCAGCTCGCGCAGCAGTCGCATCACCTCCGCGCCGGAGGCGGAATCGAGCGCCCCGGTCGGCTCGTCGGCCAGGATCACCTCGCCGCCGTTCATCAGCGCCCGCGCGATGGAGACGCGCTGCTGCTGCCCGCCCGAGAGCTGCGCGGGCCGATGGTCCAGCCGCTCGCCGAGGCCGAGCATCGTCAGCAGTTCGGCCGCGCGCGCGCGCCGCTCCTCCGGCGACTGGCCGGCATAGACGGCCGGCACCTCGACATTCTCGAGCGCCGTCGCGTTCGCCAGCAGATTGTACTGCTGGAACACGAAGCCGAAGCGGTCGCGCCGGAGCGCCGCGCGGGCATCGGCATCGAGGCCCGCCACCTCCTCGCCGTCGAAGCGGTAGGAGCCGCCGCTCGGACGGTCGAGCAGGCCGAGCAGGTTCATCAGCGTCGTCTTGCCGCAGCCCGAAGGGCCCATGATGGCGACGAACTCGCCGCGACGTATGTCGAGATCCACGCCGTCCACCGCGCGGAGTTCCACGCCGCCGCGCCGGAAGGCGCGCGTCACGCCGCGCAGCGAGATCAGCGGCGCGGCCGAGGCCCGGCTGTCGGCGGCGCGGGCCGCCGCCTGCTGGACGGTCACGGCCGCCCCGCCCCGGGGCCGCCCGGTTGCTGCGGCTGCGGCCGCGCGGCATTCGGCCTGGCGCCCGCCCCGCGCGGCAGCGCCACGCGCTCGCCGGGGGCGAGGCCCTCCAGCACCTCGGCGTTCACCCGGTCGGTCACGCCGATCCGGACGGGGCGCGTGTCGAAGCCGCCATCCTCGCGCTGCACCTGCACCGTCGGCGGCGGCGCGCCCGGCCGCCGCGCGAGGCCGGACAGCGCCGCGAGCGGCACGATCACGACGTCGCGCGCCTCGGCGCGGACGAAGAACACTTGCGCGCTCATCTGCGGCAGCAGCGCGCCATCGCGGTTCGGCACCTCGAACAGCGCGGAATAGAGCACGACGTTGTTCACCACCTCCGGCGTCGGCCAGATCTGCTGCAGCCGCGCCTCGTAGCGGCGATCCGGGCGGCCGAGCGTGTTGAACCGCACCGTCATGCCGGGGGACAGGCGCGGCAGGTCGGCCTCCGAGACCTGCGCCACGACGCGCATCGTCGAGAGGTCGGCGATGCGCAGGATGATCGGCGTCGTCTGGTTGGCGTTCAGCGTCTGTCCCTCCACCGCCGTGAGGGTGACGATGGTGCCGGCCATCGGCGCGACGACGCGGGTGAAGGAGAGGGTGGTGCGGTCGTTCGCCAGCACCGCCTCCTGCCCCTCGATCTGCGCGCGGGTCTGGGCGATCTGCGCCTCGATGACGCGAAGCTGGGCCTCGGCAGCGTCCAGCGCCTCGCGGCTGGTGGCGTTGGCGGCCGCCAGCGTCCGCTGCCGCTGCACCTGGGCGGTGGCGAGGTCACGGCTGGCCTGCTGCTGCGCGAGCAGCCCCTGAAGCCGCGCAAGTTCCGCCGTGTTCTGCGCGAGCCGCGCCTGCACCACGCGTGCGTCGAGTTCGGCCAGCAGCGCGCCCGCCTCCACCCGGTCGCCCACCGCGACATGCAGCCGCGTGATCTGCCCCGACACCTGCACGCCGACATCCACGTAGCGCAGCGGCTGCACCGAGCCGAGCGAACTGACGAGATCGGCGACATCGCCGCGGCGCACCTCGACGGTCTGCACCGGCGCCTGCGCCGGGGCCGACTGCCGCCACCAGGCGGCGGCGCCCGCCGCGGCGGCCAGCAGCAGCGCCAGCAGCAGCCAGGGCCAGCGGCGACGGCGGCGGCGCGCGGGCGCGGCGCGTCCGGCGAGCGGCGGGGCGGGCAGGGGAGGGGGGCGGATCTCGTTCATGGCCGTGCGGCCAGGTTACCACGCCGGCCCGCGCCCGTCTGTGACGGAGTGCGACGGCGGCTCAGCCGTACACGACGCCCGGCAGCCATGTGGCCAGCCCCGGCGCGACGGCCAGCAGCCCGACCGCGACCAGCAGGCAGAGCCAGTAGGGCAGCGCGCCGCGGGCGGCCTCCGCCAGCGGCACCTCGCCGCGCGTGACGCCGACCAGCACGAACAGGTTCATGCCGACGGGCGGCGTCAGCATCCCGATCTCGATCATCAGCGTGACCATGACGCCGACCCAGAGCGGGTCGAAGCCGACGCCGGTCAGCAGCGGGAACACCAGCGGCAGCGTCATGATCATCATGGACAGCCCGTCGAAGAACAGGCCGAGCACGAGGTAGACCAGCACCACCACCGCAAGCAGCACCCAGCGCGACAGCCCGGCCTCGGCGATCGCCTGCAGCGCCTGCTGCGGCAGGCCGAGCAGCGCGATCGCCTGCGCCAGCACCAGCGCGCCGACGAACACCATGGCGATGACGGCGAAGCTGCGGGCGGTGGAGACGAGCGCGCCCCAGAACCGCGCCGGCGTCAGTTCGCCAAGCGTGGCGCCGAGCAGCACCGCGGCGGCGACGCCCACCCCCGCCGCCTCCGTCGGCGTGGCCAGCCCGGCGAACAGGCTGCCGAGCACCGCGACGATCAGCAGGATCAGCGGCAGGATCTGCGGCAGCCCGGCCAGCACCGCGCGCCACCCGGCCCATTGCCCGGGCGGCGCGATGGACGGGTTGCGCGTGGCGTGGATCAGGATCCAGCCCATGAACAGCAGGGCCGTCAGCACGCCGGGAAGCACCCCCGCCAGGAACAGGCGCCCGATCGAGGTGTCGGTCAGCGCGCCGAAGATCAGCAGCGCGAGCGAGGGCGGGATGAGCAGCCCGAGCGTGCCGCCGCCGGCGAGGCTGCCCACCACCGCCCGCCTGTCGTAGCCCTGCCGCCTCAGTTCCGGATAGGCGACCGAGCCGACCGCCGCGGCGACCGACAGCGAGGAGCCGGACACCGCGCCGAACACGCCGCACACCGCGATATTGGTGTGCAGCAGCCCGCCCGGCGCGCGGCTGAACAGCGGCGACAGCGCGGCGTAGACGCGCTTGGCGAGGCCGGAGGCGACCAGCACCTCGCCGAGCAGGATGAACAGCGGGATCGCCGTCAGCGTGAACTCGTTGAAGGTGTTCCACACCGACTGCACGCCGAGCCGCATGGCCCCGCCGACCGCGAACTCCAGCAGCAGGAAGCCGGTGAGGCCGAGCGCCGCGCCGAGCACCGCGCCCGACAGCGCGAAGCCGCCGAGCAGCGCGGCGAGCGCCGCCCAGATCATGCGCCGTTCGGCTCCGGCGGCGGGCGCAGCGCCTGCCAGGCGGCGATCAGGCCGGTGAGCGCCATGCTCGCCGGCAGCAGCAGCACGAAGGGGCCGAGCGGCAGGCGCGACTGCTCGCTGCGCAGCCCGAGGCGCAGCGTGAACTCGGCGATGTTCCAGGCCTCGAGCGCGAAGATCGCGCAGAACGCGACCGCCACCGCCTGCGCCAGCAGCCAGGCGAGGCGGCGGGAGAGGCCGGAGAGACGCTCCGTCAGCAGCGTGACGCGGATGTTGTCATGGGAGGCCATAACCGCCGGCAGCGCCAGGAAGGCCAGGCTGCACAGCAGCAGCCCCGAGAGCTCCTCCGTCTCGCGCAGCGGCGCGCCGAGCGCGTAGCGCATCACCACCGCCAGCACGACGAGCGCGGTGATCCCCGCGCAGGCCGCCGCCGAGACGGCGAGCAGCCCGCGCGAGAGAAGGCCGATCAGCCGCTCCACTCAGCCGCCGGTCAGCAGCGCCTGCACGCGGGCGCGCATCGCCGGGGCCTGGCCGCCCGCCTCGCGCATCAGCCGCTCCCAGGTGGCGAGTGCGGCGGTGCGAATCGCCTGCTGCTCGGCCTCGGTCAGCGTGCCGTAGAAGGTGACGCCCATGCCCTGCAGCCGCTCGCGCGCCGCGGCGTCGGCCGCCGCGTCCTGGTCGAACCGCGCCGAGCGCTGCTCCATCGCGGCGACCGCCGCGCGCAGGTGGGTGCGGTTGGCGTCCGAGAGCGCCCGCCAGCGCGCCTGGTTCGCCATCACCACATAGGGGGTGGGCGGGAAGGCGAAGCCCGTCGAGATGGCGTGGCGCGTCACCTCCTGCATCGAGATGGTGTGCACGATGCGCGGCGGATACAGCGCGCAGTCCACGACGCCCGTCTGCAGCGCGGCGTAGAGCTCCTGCTGGGGGATGATCTGCGCCGCGACGCCGAGCGCCGTGAAGGTGTCCACCTGTTCCCGCGTGCCGACGCGCAGCTTCATCCGCCGCAGCTCGTCCAGGCTGCGCACCGGCGTGCGGCAGAAGATCGAGGCGTCCAGCAGGCCGAGCTGCATCAGCCCGACCGGCTCGATGTTCCACCGCCGCATCCCGTCGAACAGCCCCTCGCGCAGCGCCGGCATCACGCGGTTGAGCTCGGCGGCGTTGCGCACCAGGCCGAACACCAGGATGTTCGCCATGTCCCCGGCATCGCGGCCCAGGAAGGGCGGCCAGATGAAGCCCATCTCCGGCGTGCCGGTCTGCATCCAGCGCAGCGCGTCGGCGTCGCGCAGGTTCATCGCGTTGCCTTCGAACACGTTCAGCACGAAGGCGCCGTTCGTCCGCTGCCGCAGGTCGGCCGCGAGGTCGCGCACATGCTGGCTTTCCGCGCGCGTCGGCGCGTAGGAGTTGTGGAAGCGCCACTCGACGGTCTGGGCGCCGGCCGCGCCCGCGCCGAGCGCGAGGGCCGCCAGCGCGCCGAGAAGGATACGCCGCATCGTCCGGTCCTTTCCAAACGGGTGCCGGATCATGCGCCTGGCCTCGGCGGTTGACAACGCGGCGCGGTCGGGCTTCCTGCCGATATGTCCGGACAAGCGCGAAGGGGGTTCGTGGATCGCGACCGCGCGGCGCGGCTGATGGCCGCGGCCGGCGTGGAGGCGCTGCTGCTCGCCAGCCCCGAATCCTTCACCTACGCCACCGGCGCGCCCGCGGGGGTCGCGGCGAACTGGCGCAGGCTCGGGCCGGCGATCGCGGTGCTGCCGGCGGACCCGGCGAAGCCGGTCGGCGCGGTGGCGTCCGACCTGTTCGCCGCCGCCGCCGCGGGCTGCGACCCGTTGCGGGTGACGCCGATCTGGGTGGATGCCACGTCCGTCGTCCCCTTCCTGCCGTCCGACGAGCCGGCGGGCGCGCTGATCGCCCGCGCCGACGCCGCGCGCGGCCCGGATTTCCGCCGCCCCGCCACCTTCGACCGCACGGACGCGCTCACGCTGCTGCGGGAGGTGGTGCAGGCCATGGGCCTGTCGCGGGCGCGCATCGCGGTCGAGCTGCGCGCGGTGCCGGCGGCGGATGCGCCAGCACTTGCCGCCGCGCTGCCGGATGCGGTGCTGACCGACGGCTCGTCCCTGCTCGATCATCTGCGCGCGGTGAAGTCCCCGCGCGAGATCGCGCTGCTGCGCGAGGCCGGGGCGATCACCGAGGCCGCCCTCGCGGCGCTGATCCCCGCGATCCGCCCCGGCGTCACGCGCGCGGAGCTCGGCCGCGCCTTCTTGGCCGAGGTCGCGGCGGCGCGGGCCTCGGCGCCGCTCTCGGCGTGGGAGTATGTCGGCTTCGGCCCCTCGCCCTGGGCCACGCGCGACCCGCTGCAGCCGGGCGACGTGCTGAAGGCCGATGTCGGCGCGGTGGTCGGCGGCTACACGGCGGATCTCGCGCGCACCTTCACCCTAGGCCCCGCGCCGCGCCATGCGCGCGAACTGCACGCCGCGCTGCTCGCCGGCTTCCGTGCCGGGCGGCCGCTGTTCCGCCCGGGCGCGCGGCTGTACGACATCCACCGCACCGTGATCGCGGCCGTGCGGGACGCGGGCTTCCCGTCCTATGCCCGCGGGCATGTCGGGCACGGGCTCGGCGCCTCCATCTGGTCCGAGGAATGGCCCTACATCGCCGCCGACAGCGAGGCGGTGCTGGAACCCGGCATGGTGATGGCCTTCGAGACGCCGTGGTACGTGGACGGCATCGGCGGCGTCATCATCGAGGACATGCTGCTCGTCACCGCGGACGGCGCCGAGACGCTCGCGGGCGCGGCGCTTCCGCACGACCTCATCGAACTCCCTGCCTGAAGGACACCGCCACCATGGCCGACCCCCGCCTGCGCGCCGCGCTGACCGAGGGCCGCTTCATCACCGCGCCCGGCATCTACGACATGATCTCGGCGAGGATCGCCGACCGCCTGGGCTTCGATGCGCTCTATGCCACGGGCTTCGGCACCGTCGCCTCGCATCTCGGCGTGCCGGACGCCGGCATCGCCACCTACACCGACATGGTGGCCCGGATGGGCACCTTCGCCCGCGGCTGCCGGACGCCACTGATCGCCGACGCCGACACCGGCTATGGCGGGCTGCTCAATGTCCGCCACACGGTGCAGGGCTACGAGGCGGCGGGCATCACCGCGATCCAGCTCGAGGACCAGGAAAGCCCGAAGAAGTGCGGCCACACGGCGGGCCGCCGCGTGATCCCGGCCGAGGAGATGGCGCTGAAGATCAGGGTGGCGGTGGAGGCGCGGCAGAGCCCGGACTTCCTCATCATCGCCCGCACCGACGCGCGCACGCAGCATGGCCTCGAGGAGGCGATCCGCCGCGCCCGGATCTACCGCGACGCGGGCGCCGACATCCTGTTCGTCGAGAGCCCGGAGAGCGAGGCCGAGATGGCGGCGATCTGCCAGGCGCTCCCCGGCACGCCGCTGCTCGCCAACATGGTGGAGGGCGGGCGCACGCCGGTGCTGCCGGGCGAGCGCCTGAAGGAGCTCGGCTACGCCATCGCCATCTGGCCGGCGGCGGGCTTCCTGGCGGCGGCTGCGGCGCTGGAGAAGGCCTACACGGAGCTGAAGGCCACCGGCAGCACGCTCGGCCTGCCGGCGGAGGCGTCCTTCGGCTTCCAGCGCATGACCGAGCTGATGGGCTTCCCCGAGGTGTACGCGTTCGAGACGCGCTGGTCGCGGGAGGGCTGACGCGCCATATCGGCGCCATGCCCGTCTCGCCGTCCTATCGCCCGTCGCGTCGCCATGCCGAGCTTGGCGACGCGTTCTACGACATCGTGGAGCCCGCGCACTTTCCGGCGCATGTGTTGCGCTTCCGCAACCAGCGCTGGGCGGCGCGCGTCGGGCTCGACACGCTGAGCGACGAGGAGTGGATCGCGCATTTCGGGCGCTTCGAGCCCTTGCCGGGGGGCTTCGAACGGCCGCTCGCGCTGCGCTACCACGGGCATCAATTCCGCCACTACAACCCGCGCCTCGGCGACGGGCGCGGCTTCCTGTTCGCGCAGCTGCACGATGCGGCGGACGGGCGGCTGCTGGACCTCGGCACCAAGGGATCGGGGCAGACGCCGTGGTCGCGGGGCGCGGACGGACGCCTCACGCTCAAGGGCGGCGTGCGCGAGGTGCTGGCGACCGCGATGCTGGAGGCGCAGGGCGTCGAGACGTCCAAGACCTTCAGCCTGATCGAGACGGGCGAGGCGCTGCAGCGCCATGACGAACCCTCGCCCACGCGCGCCTCCGTGCTGGTGCGGCTGTCGCATTCGCACATCCGCATCGGCACCTTCCAGCGCCTGGCGTTCCTCAAGGACCAGGACGGGCTGGCGCGGCTGCTCGACCATTCCATCCGGACCTACCTGCCCGAGTGCTGGCGGGACGATCAGGCCGGGCGCGCGGCGGCGTTCCTCGCGGAAGTCTGCCGCCGCGTCGCGCGCATGGGCGCGCAGTGGACGGCCGCCGGCTTCGTGCACGGCGTGCTCAACACCGACAACATCAACATCACCGGCGAGAGCTTCGACTATGGCCCGTGGCGCTGGCTGCCGCACTACGACCCGGCCTTCACCGCCGCCTATTTCGACGAGGGCGGGCTCTACGCCTTCGGCCGCCAGGCGCAGGCGCTGCTGTGGAACCTGTGCCGGCTGGCCGAGTGCCTGCTGCCCTTCGCGGCGAAGGAGGCGCTTGAGGCAGCGCTCGCCGCCTTCGAGACCGAGATGGATGCGGCGCTGCCGCGCGAGGTGTGCCGCCGCCTCGGCCTCGCGCCAGCGGGCCCTGCGGCCGACGACGCGCTGGTCGAGGCGCTCTACGGCTTCCTGCACGACAGCCGCGCGCCGTTCGAGCAGGTGTTCTTCGACTGGCAGGGCGGGCTGCTGTCGGCCGGGCGCGCGGCGCGCTCGCCCGCCGCCGCACACTACGCCACGGCGGGTTTCGCGCCGCTGCGCGAGGCGCTGGCCGCGCATGGCCCGGCGCCCGGGCTTCGGCTGGACCATCCGTATTTTGCGCGTCCCGCGCCGGTGACGCTCCGCATCGAGGAGGTCGAGGCGATCTGGGCGCCGATCGCCGAGCGCGACGACTGGTCGGCGCTGCACGCGACGCTCGACGCCATCGCCGAGATGGCCGACGCCGCCGGGACTATCCCCGCCAGCAGAGGAACAGCGCCGACAGCGGCGGCAGGGTAAGGCACAGGCTGTCGGCCATCCCGTGCATCGGCTGCGGGGCGCTATGCACGCCGCCGAGATTGCCCATGCCGCTGCCGCCATACACGCCGGCGTCGCTGTTCAGCGCCTCCGCCCAGAAGCCTGCGCGCGGCACGCCGACGCGGTAGCCGTGCCGCGGCACCGGCGTCAGGTTCAGCACCACCAGCACCGGCGCGTCGCCGTCCTCGCCGAAGCGCAGCCAGGCGAACACGCTGTTGCCGGCATCCTCCACCACCGCCCAGCGGAAGCCGTCGCCGCGGCAGTCCCGCCGGTGCAGAGCCGCTTCGCTGCGATAGAGGCGATTGAGGTCGCGCACCCAGGACTGCACGCCGCGGTGCCGCGCATCCTCCAGCAGGTGCCAGTCGAGCGACGCGTCGTGGTTCCACTCGCGCGCCTGCGCGAACTCGCCGCCCATGAACAGCAGCTTCTTGCCGGGGTGCCCCCACATCAGCCCGAACAGCGCGCGCAGAGTGGCGAAGCGCTGCCACTCGTCGCCCGGCATCTTGCCGAGCAGGCTGCCCTTGCCGTGCACCACCTCGTCATGGCTGAGCGGCAGCACGAAGCGTTCGCTGAAGGCGTAGAGCAGCCCGAAGGTGATGCGGTCGTGGTGCCAGGGGCGGTGGACCGGATCCTGGCGGAGATAGGCCAGGGTGTCGTTCATCCAGCCCATGTTCCATTTGTAGTGGAAGCCGAGCCCGCCCTGCTCCGGCGGCGCCGACACGCCCGGCCAGGCGGTGGATTCCTCGGCGATCGTCACCACGTCCGGCAGCGCTTCGCGTACCGCGCCGTTCAGCGCGCGCAGGAAGCCGATCGCCTCCAGATTCTCCCGCCCGCCGTGGATGTTGGGCACCCACTGCCCAGGCTTTCGGCTGTAGTCGCGGTAGAGCATGGAGGCGACCGCATCCACCCGCAGCCCGTCGCAGCCGAAGTCGCGCAACCAGTGCAAGGCGGAGGAGACGAGATGCGAGCGCACCTCGTTGCGCCCGAGATTGACGATGAGCGTGTTCCAGTCCGGGTGGTGGCCCTCTCGCGGGTCGGCGTGCTCGTACAGGGCCGTGCCGTCGAAGCGCACGGGGCCGTGCGGGTCGGCCGGGAAATGCGACGGCACCCAGTCGAGGATCACACCGAGCCCGGCGCGATGCGCGGCCTTGACGAAGCGCGCGAAACCCTCGGACGTGCCGAGCCGCGACACCGGCGCGAACAGCCCGATCGGCTGGTAGCCCCAGGAGCCCTCGAAGGGGTGTTCGGTGACGGGCAGCAGCTCGAGATGGGTGAAGCCGAGATCGGCGGCGTAGGCGGGCAGACGTTCGGCCAGCTCGTCCCAGTCGAGGCGCCGGTCGCCCTCGCCGCGCATCCAGGAACCGGCATGCACCTCGTAGATCGAGACGGGCGCATCCGGCGCGGCGGAGATGCCGCTGCGCGCCGGCGGGGCCGGCAAGGGCGCGGCGACGATGGAACCGGTGGCGGGCGCACGCTCCGCGAAGCGGCCCACCGGGTCGGCCTTCAGCGGCAGCAGCTGCCCGTCGGCGCCGAGGATCTCGAAGAAATACGTCTCGTTCGCGCCAAGGCCGGGCAGGAAGATCTCCCACACGCCCGCCTCGCGCCGCAGCCGCATCGGGTGGCGCCGGCCGTCCCAGTGGTTGAACGGGCCGACGATGGAGACGCGCCTTGCATTCGGCGCCCACACCGCGAAGCGCACGCCCTCGACGCCGCCGAGCGCCATCGGCTGCGCGCCGAACACCCGGCCGAGTTGGCGATGCGTGCCTTCGGCGAACAGGTGGAGGTCGAGCTCCGAAAGGCTCGGCCAGAAGGCGTAGGGGTCGTGGAACACCCACTCGGCGTCGGCGTGCCGCGCGCGCAGCAGATAGGGTCCGTCGCCCGCGACCTCCCCGGCGAAGAAGCCGCGCGGATCGCGCGGCGTCAGCGCGCCGAGCGCCGCGCCGGCGGCGTCCACCGCGTCGAGCCGCGCGGCGCCGGGGACGAAGGCGCGCACCACGCGGCGCCCGTCCTCGCGATGCGGGCCGAGGATGCGGAACGGATCGCCGTGGCGTCCTTCGCAGATCGCGGCGATGTCGGCGGGCGCGATCATGCGGCGGCGGCAGGCGGGGCGGCCGGGCCGAGCCGCGCGGCGACGCCGCGGACGTTCCCGATGCCGTCGCCGCCCGCGCCGTGGAACGACATCACGGGCGGCCGGAGGGTGACGGCATGCCTGTCCCGGACGGGCTTCGTCATTCCGGCCGCTCCGCCGCGCCGCGGGACGCGCGGCGTGTCGTGTCGCGTCGGACGCCTCATCTCGCCGTTCCGGTTAGACGAGGCGGCGCGCGATGTCCACCGCCGGGCGTTCACCCGGCGGAGAGTGTGAGCGATCCCGCCGCGATGGTGACGGTGCCCGGCCCCGTCATCGCCGCCGCCTGCGGCAGCGCGACGAAGGCGAGCGGATTGCCGCCCGACGCCGCGTCGAACAGCCCGACATGCGTCAGCGTGCCGGCACCGCTGGTGAACACGAAGCGCACCGCGTCCGCGTTGCTCTGCGCGCCGGTGCCGGTGAAGGTCACGCGCTGGCGGGCGTAGCCGGAGCCGGCCGGTTCGCCGGTGAGGCCCGCGGAGGCGGTGCCGCCGGTGCCCAGCGCGGCGAAGACCTGCGTCGGCAGCACGGGGCCGCGCGCGGCGATGGCGCGGGCGAGGATGTCGCGGGCGTAGTCGGTCAGCGTCGTCATGGGTGTCTCCGATCCTGCTCAGGAGAGGGTGGTGAGGGCCGCGAGCGCCGCGTCGCCGAGGCGCTGCGGGTGCAGTTCCAGGCGGCGGATCTCGAGCGCCTCCGTCGCGGCCGCGCCGCCCTGCGCGACCTGCGCGAGGCCTGCGGGCGGCGCCGCGCCGGCGACCGCGCCGCCGCCATTCACCGAGATCGCGACGCCGCCCGCGTCCCACGCCAGCGCGGCGCGGAACCGCGCGCCCGGCGAGGTGGCGCCGCCGGTGACCGCGCCGCCCGAGGGGAACGGCGCGGCCGACAGCGACGTGGCCGCGCCGTTGCAGGCGATGGCGATGCCGGAGGCGCCGCCCGTCGTTTCCACGGCGACCAGCCGCCGCTCCACGCCGGGCGCGACGGGCAGCAGCCCGTCGAGCAGCAGCGTGCCGGCCGCCGGCAGCCCGCCGCCCGGGGCGTAGAGCAGCGAGCCCGCGGCCCGCGAGGACACCCCCGGCGTTCCGGCCGGCGGCAGGATCGGCGAGGTGACGACGCCCCCCGGCTCGACCTGCGGCAGGCCGACGCGGAAGGTGACGTCCACCGCCTGGTTGGCCAGCGGCAACGCCGCGAGTTGCAGCAGCGCGTTGTTGGCCGTTGCGCCGACGATCGTGTGCACAGCAGTCCGCCGCTGCGCCGCGAGGGCGGCGCCGGTGGGGAAGAAGTCGATCTTGTTGTAGGCGGTCAGGCTGGAACCGCCGTTGCGCTCCAGCACCCTGATCCGGAAGGTCGAGATGCCCGCGAAGGAGCCGGCGATCAGCCGCGTGCAGAGGCACAGCGCGAAGCCCTGCCCGACGCTGCACGCCCAGGATCCGCCGGTGCCGATGGAGAACACCGCCGCGGCGGTGTTCGTCTGCGTCCCGGACAGGCGCAAGTCCAGGTAGGGGATGCCGTCCTCCACGCCGAAGCCGACGATCTCGCGAGCCATGGCGGCGTTCGACGTCAGCGTGGTGTCGGACGGCAGCGCGCCGCCCGAGCCGAGAACGCCCGGCGTCCCGCCCTCGAAGCGCGGGTTGGCGAGGAGGTTCTGGCTGCCGCGCTCGATCAGCAGCTGCGCGTTCGGGCCGACGAAACGCGCGACGCCGCTTGCGGCGGTGAACAGCGCGCCGGCGGCGTCGAAGCCCTGCGCGGCGGACGCGCGGGCATAGGCCGCGGCGCCGAGCGCGCCGTCGCCGACCAGCAGCAGCGGCGCGGGGCCGCCGCCCTGCAGCACGCCGAGGATGACGGGAACCGCGCCCAGCATCATGCAGCCCCCGCCCCGGCGAGGTGGAGCATGCGCGTCGTGCCGCCGTCCGGCGTCACCGCCAGCAGGCTCGCCAGCCCGCCCGCGCGCAGCTTCGTGTGGCCGTCCGGGTTCTGCACCGCGTTCGGGCTGAAGCCCGAGAGCGTGAGCGGCAAATCCGCGCCCGAGA